>ENA-ORBV01003661-ORBV01003661.1-microbial-mat-metagenome-genome-assembly--contig:-NODE-3661-length-30469-cov-5.121348_pt1 | contig 30469 bp, 31 predicted proteins | sample MGYA00237777_ERZ505514 | MGnify/ENA primary metagenome ERZ505514 (study PRJEB26160, sample SAMN06269048) | microbial mat metagenome | isolation source: Oligotrophic lake microbial mat | place... | reverse complement strand
GGCACGTCGGCCGACCTCAAGGTCGGGCAGCGCACCGAGAAGGGCAGCGACATCGCGGTCAAACTGGAACTCGCCAGCGGCAAGCTCGGCTTCACCGGCATATGGTCCGGGTCCGGCCCATCCGGGCGTATCGCCGGCCACCTGTCGGTGGCGACCGGGCTCCTGACCGATTTCATCTCCGCGCTCGTCACCGTTTCCGGACAGGAGAAGCCGGCCTTCGATTCCTCCGTCGTCGGCCGATTCGCCTTCGACGGCGGCGTTGACGTGTCGCCGGAGCGGGTGGCCATCACCGACTTCAAGATGACGATCGGCGACGAGATCGCGACCGGCTCGCTGGCACTCTCGTCCAAGTCCACGCTGCTGCTTGATGGCCATGTGGCGTTGGCCAAGGTCGATCTCGACAAGTGGCTCGAGCTGCTCTCCCAGCCCGGTCTGCTGCCGATCGCAAAGCCTGCGCCCGCTGCCGCGGCAACCCCCGACAAGCCCGCGCCGGCAGCAACGCCAGCCAAGCCCGCGCCGGAGGCAACGCCGACCAAGCCCGCGCCGGCAGCAACGGCAGCCAAGCCCGCGCCGGAGGCAACGCCGGCCAAGCCCGCGCCGGCGGCAACGCCGGCCAAGCCTGCACCGGCGGCAACGCCGGCCAAGCCGCCCGCAACACCGCCTGCCGCCGTTGCACGCTCGCCCTTTCCGCCAGAACTAGACGTGTCGGTGAAGATCGACGTTGCCGAGTTGCTCTACCGCAAGCGTTTGATCCGCGACCTGTCGATGGCCTTCGACATCCGCAAGGGCGTCATGGCGCTGCCGCACTTCAGGGCGGCCCTGCCGGGCGACATGACGTTGCGGGCGAGCGCGGCGGCGACCGGCGATCCCGCCAAGCCTGCCGCCGGCGGCGAGTTCAGCCTGAATGGCCCGAAGCTGCGCGAGACCCTGAAGTGGCTCGACATCGACGTCTCAGGCGTCCCGCCGGACCGTCTGCAGACGCTGAGCGGTCACGGCAAGATCGTGACGGTCGCCGACAGACTGCAACTGACCGAAGCCACCTTCGCCCTCGACGGCGTGAGCGCGACCGGCGGCGCCAGCGTCACCATGGGCGTGCCTGTCGTGGTGGCGGCGCAGATCCAGATCGACCGCTTCGACCTCGACGCCTACATGCCCCAACAGGCGACGGGATGGTCGGCGGTATTGCCCACTGCGTCCGCGACGCCGGTTGCCGCAACGGTCCCGGTGGCCGCCAATGTCCCGGCCGATCCGGCGGCGCCCAGCTTCGGGCTGAAGGCCAAGATCGCCAACCTGATCTATCGTGGCCAGCCGCTGAAGGGCGTCGAGGCCGACGTGGTGGCCCAAGGCCGGCTGCTCAAGCTGAACGGCCTCAAGGTCGCCGACCTGCTGGGCGCCAAGGCCGACCTCAAGGGACAGGTGAGCGATTTCGGCACGGCGCCGCGCTTCGACATCACCTTCAACGCTTCCGCACCGGATGCGGACAAGCTGCTCGACTACGCGGAGCTGCCCAAATTCCTGAACGGCAAGATCGGGGCGGCATCGGTCAGCGGCGGCGTGGCGGGAACGATGGACGCGCTGGCGCTGCGCAACCTCGCCGTCACCATGCTGGGCGCCACGGCGCATGCCACCGGCAACCTCGTGCTGGGCGAGAAATTCCGTTTCGATTTCTCAAGCTTCGATATCGGCACGGCGGATGCGAGCCGGCTGGTGTCGGTTGCCACCGGCCGCAACCAGACCGGCATCGGGGCGATCTCCGCCGCCGGCAGTTTCAAGGGCAATACCGATCGCGCGACGTTCGAGGGAAATCTCCAGGCGCTGTCGACGGCAATGACGGGCAAGATCGACTCGACCCTGGGAGCCCGGCCGAACATCACGGCGAATCTGAAAATCCCGGGGACGCTCGACTTCGACAAATGGTTGGGCGTCTCGTCCGGCGGCGTGGCTCCGGCCGCGCCGGGTCAGGCCGCGCCGCCCGCGCCCCAGGCGCCGGCCGCGGTCTCGCGGTCAACCACCGGCAAGGCCATCGACCTGTCGGCGCTCCGCGCCTTCGACGCCTCGCTGACGCTCTTCACCAGCGCCATCGCGGTCGGGTCGGTGCAGGTGACCTACGCCGATCTCTCGGCCACCCTCAAGAACGGTGTCTTCAAGATCGCCAAGCTCACGGGGCAGTTCTACGGCGGCGCCGTCGACTTCACCGGCACGGTGGATGCATCCAAGCAGACGCTGGCGGTGGATCTCAACGGCAGCCTGCAGGGGATCTACCTCGGCGAGATGATGCGCGGTGCATCCGGGACCAACACCTTCGGCAACGACAACCTGGGCGTGGCGATCGACGGAAAGATCAGCATCATGAATATCGCCCTCAAGGGCAGCGGGGGTACGCCCGAGGCGATCCGCGATTCGCTTGCCGGAAGCGGGCAGGTCAGCGGCTATCTCTATCCGCTGGTCACCAAGGGATCGCTGTCGTTTGCCTCGTTCGCCACCGGCATCGGCAGCCTCTTCAGCAGCGAGATGGGGTTCAACTCGGCGGTGCTGCAGGGCTTCATCAACCACCAGAACACCGTGACCGGCGAACTCCGCCTCGGCGGCGGCACGCTCAGCCTGCAGAACCACACAGTGCAGGGCCAGAACGCCGTGGCCCTCATCAACAGCCACAACAGCCTGACGACCGCCACCACCGACACCACGATCGGCATCGACACCGGCCGGCGCGGTCCGGCGGATTTCGTCATGACGGTGAAGGGACCGATCTCGTCGCCCACCATGAGCGCGGGGCGCGGCGCGGGCAATTGAGCTCGATCCTCCTCCCCTTGCGCAGCAAGGGGAGGAGAATTAAATCCTCAGGCGGCGCGGTTCTTCAGGATTTCCCAAGCGCGCGTGAAAGCCTGCGCCATCTCCTCGGCCGGCACGGCCCCGGAGAACAGGACGTGGCCCTGCAGGGCGAAGCTCGGCACGCCCTGGATGCCGGCGTTGCGGGCCATCTGGTCGCCCGCCAACACTTCTTTGCGGCCTTCGTCGCCGGCCAGCATCGCCAGCACCTCGTCGCGGTCGAGGCCGCCTTTGGCGCCGATCCCGGCCAGGATCTGCTGATCGCCGATGTCGGCGCCATTGCAGAAGTAGCCTTCGAACAGCGCCTCGACGACGGCGTCCTGCACGCCTTTCTGGCCGGCCAGGCGGATGAGCCGGTGCGCGTTCACGGTGTTGGGCGTGCGCCTGATCCGGTCGAGATGGAATTCCAGGCCGACGGTGGCGGCGGTCTCGGTGATGCGCTGGTCGAGCTGCTGCGAACGCTCGAGGCTGCCGAACTTGGCGATGCGGTACTGCTTGCGCTCGACACCTTCGGGCGGCATCTCGGGATTGAGCTGGAAGGGATGCCAGGCGACAGTGACGGCGCAGTGCTTGGTGACGAGGAGGTCGAGGGCGCGCTCGAGCTGGCGCTTGCCGATATAACACCAGGGGCAGATCGCGTCGGAGATGACGTCGATGCGGCCGACAGGCTGGGCCTGGTCCATTGGCTGTTTCCTTTCCCCTATTGCCAATCAGCGTATACCTGCGTGGAATCCCGGGCAACGCGAGGACCTCATGGAAAAGCCGAAATACCGCTCTGCGCTGATTGTCGGGACCGGCCCGGGGCTCAGCGCCTCGCTGGCGCGCCTGTTTGCCGGCAACGGCCTCGCCGTGACGCTGGCGGCGCGCCAGACCGACAAGCTCGCTGCACTTGCGAAGGAGACCGGCGCCTCCGTCCATGCCTGCAACGCGGCCGATCACAAGGACGTCGCCGGCCTGTTCAAGGCGCTCGACACCGCCGGCCGGACGCCCGACGTCGTCGTCTACAACGCCAGCAACCGGGTGAGGGGGCCGCTGGTCGATTTGCCGCCCGACGACGTCAAACGCGCCATCGAGATCAGCGCCTTCGGCGCCTTCCTGGTCTCCCAGCAAGCGGCGCGACGCATGCTGCCGAAGAAGCACGGCGCGATCCTGCTCTCGGGCGCCACCGCGGGCGTAAAGGGCTTCGCGCTGTCGGCCACCTTCGCCATGGGCAAGTTCGCGCTGCGTGGCCTCGCGCAGTCGATGGCGCGCGAACTCAGCCCCCAGGGCATCCACGTCGCGCATTTCGTCATCGACGGCGGCATCCGCAGTGCCGCCCGGCCGGTTCCGGCCGATAATCCCGACAGCCTGCTCGATCCTGACGCCATCGCCGAAACCTATTGGGCCACGCTCCAGCAGCACCGCAGCGCCTGGAGCTGGGAGGTCGAGGTCCGGCCCTGGGTCGAGAAGTTTTAGGCTACCACGAGAAGCGCCAGGACAGCGCGCTGCCGACGATGAACTGGTTGCGCGAGCCGCCGGGGCCGGTGACGATCGGAGAATTGGCCGCGACGTCGGCCAGGTAGTTGTAGCTGCCGAAGGCCACGAAAGTGAGCTGATCGTGGATCCGCCACACCGCACTTGTGCCGGCGCCGACGCTGCGCAGGCCGGCGCCGGGATAGTACTGAGCGTAGCCGGAGTTGATCGACTGGCCGGCGTTGACGCCGAAATAGGCCTGGTTGTAGGTACCGTCGGTCACCGAAAGCCGCGGGCCGGCTGACAGAAAGACGGTGTCGCTCAGCCGAAGCTTGCCGTCGATCAGGGCATCGAACACCAGCCCGTTGCTGCCGCCCAGGCCGCGCCGCAGCTCCACCTTGGCCGCGAGGAAGGGCAGGTCGTAGCGCAGGAAGCCGCCGCCCTCGACCGTGAAGGGCACGTTGCCCATGCCGAACAGATAGCCGCCGTCGCCGGCGTTGCGCGGGAAGCGGTAGCGCAGGATCGGCCCAGCCTTGAAGCCGTCGGTGTCGAACAGCGTGGCGCCGACGCCATCGCGCGCCGAGAGGAAGAACTTGTCGCGCTGGAAGCGCAGATCGAGGTTGGGAATCGGCAGGACGCGGTAGTTGGCTGAGCCCTCGAACCACGGCGCCACAACGACGCCCGGCCCGATATCGAACGTCCAGTCCTTGGGCGGTGGGCCGGAAGGCTCGCTGCCGATGGATGATGGTTGGGCCGACGCGGTTCCCGCACACACAGTGACTGTCGCAAGACACAACGCAACTCTGCTAAGCAAACTCATTGGCCCCTCACCTGACTGATGCCCTATACGGGACAACGGGGGGTATGGATGCCGAGTTCCGGCCGGGTCACAGCTTCGACTCGAGCAGACGCCGCGCGACATGCAGATCGTCGACGACCGCCACGCATTTGGCGCGGACCTCGGGCAGCGGCGGCAGGATGTCGGGCACCATGATCGCCATGGTGCCGGCGGCGTGGGCGGCCGTGAGTCCGGTGTTCGAATCCTCGAAGGCGATGCAGTGCCCGGGCGCGACGCCGAGCCTGCGCGCCGCCTCGAGATAGATGTCGGGATGCGGCTTGGCCCGCACGACGTCGTTGCGCGTGGCGAAGGCCTTGAAGCGGTCGTAGAGGCCGGTACGGCCGAGGTGGCGCTCGACCGTGGTGCGGCTGGCGGAGGTGGCGAGCGCCAGCGGCAGGCCGCGGGCAACCAGGAAATCCAGCAGTTCGACTGCGCCGGGCTTCAGCGGGATGGAGGTCTCGAAGCGTTGCCGGACATGGTCCGAGAAATGGATGCGGAAGGGTTCGATGCGAAAGCCCTCGCCGTAATGTTCCTGGATCATGCGATTGCATTCGTGGGAGGCGATGCCGACCATCGAATGGCAGAAATCGAGCGGAATGGTCAGGCCCAGCGCACCGGCGGCGACCTGCAGGGCATCGATGTAGACCGACTCGCTGTCGATCAGCAGGCCATCCATGTCGAAAAGGACGGCTTCGACGGGTTTCTCGAACATGGTTTCGTTCTAAGCTCCGGGCCGGAAACGGCAAGCGGGAGAAAAATTCATGCGCATCCATAACCTATATGTCGACGCAAAAGGCGAAACTCACTTCCGTGACATCGAAGTCGAATGGAAGAACGAAGGCCGCGGCGGCAAGACCTCGGCCATGCTGCCCGCGACCGGCATCATCTTCCGCGAGACGCCGGGCACCTACGACTACGAATGGCATCCCGCGCCGCGCCGGCAGTACATCATCAACCTCGATGCCGGCGTCAGCATCCAGGCGAGCGACGGCGAGACCCGCATCATCGGCGCCGGCGAAGTCATCCTGGTCGAGGACACCCACGGCAAAGGCCACTGCTCGAAGGCCATCGAAGGCAAGCTCCGCCACTCCATCTTTGTTCCCATTGAGTAGGTCACCATGAACGTCCAGACCCCGATTGATCCGACCAACCAGCTCGTCGAGCAGGCCAAGCGCGTGCTGCCGGGCGGCAGCTTCGGCAACATGCCGGTCGAGGTGATCCTGAAGGAGGGCAAGGGCGGCCGGGTCTGGGACGAGGCCGGCAAGGAATATGTCGACTTCCTGCTGGGGTCGGGCCCGATGTTCGTGGGCCATGCCCATCCCGAGGTGACGGCGGCGGTGCAGGCCCAGGTGCCGCTCGGCACCACCTTCTTCGGCAACAACCGCCACGGCATCGCGCTGGCCGAGGCCATCGTCGAGGCCGTGCCCTGTGCCGAGCAGGTGCGCTTCGTCTGCTCCGGCACCGAGGCCGATCTCTACGCCATGAGGGCGGCGCGCGCCTTCCGGAAGCGCGACAAGATCCTGAAGTTCGAGGGCGGCTATCACGGCATGAGCGACTATGCGTTGGTGTCGCTGGCGCCCAAGAACCCGGGCAATTTTCCGCGCGGCTCGATCGACTCGGCTGGCATTCCGAAGTCGGTGGCCGACGAGATGGTGGTCGCGGCCTTCAACGACATCGACATGGTGCGAAGCCTGATCGAGGAACAGAAGGACGAGCTGGCGGGCGTCATCGTCGAGCCGTTCCAGCGCCTGATCCCGCCCAAGCCGGGCTTCCTGCAGGCGCTGCGGGAAGTGACCGCCGAGCACGGCATCCCGCTGATCTTCGACGAGGTCGTGACCGGCTTCCGCTTCGCCTATGGCGGCGCGCAGGAATATTACGGCGTCACGCCTGACCTCTGCACGCTCGGCAAGATCGTGGGCGGCGGCTTCGCCCTGGCCGCCATCGCCGGCCGCGCCGACATCATGGCGCATTTCGACCGGATCACCATGAACGACGAGGATTTCATCTTCCAGGTCGGCACACTCTCGGGCAATCCGGTGGCCTCGGTTGCGGGCCTCGCCACGCTGGACGTGCTGAAGCAGCCCGGCACCTACGAAAAAGTCTTCGCCACGGGCCGCACCCTGATGAGCACGCTGCAGGAGCTCCTGCAGCGCTCCGGTTTCAAGGCGCAGGTGATCGGCGAGCCGCCGCTGTTCGACATCCTCTTCACCGACCAGCCGGTGAAGGACTATCGCGACACGCTGAAAGCCGACACCGCGCTCCTGAAGCGCTTCAACCAGCTCCTGCGCGCCCGCGGCCTCATGAAGGGCGAGAGCAAGTACTACGTGAGCCTCGCCCACACCCAGGCCGACATCGACCTTACGATCGGCGCCTGGACCGATGCGCTGAAGGAGCTGAAGGCCGGCCGCTAGAAGAGGTGAGGTCCGACATGCGCAAAGCCACGGTTGCTGCAAAGCCGCGCGCCGATTCTGAGGCCTCGGCCGTGGGCCAGTGTCTTTGCGGCGCGGTCAAAATCGAGATCGGGACGCCGGCGCGATGGGCCTGGCACGATCATTCCGGTGCGACGCGGCGGGCACATGGCGCCGCCTATGCGACTTACGTCGGCAGTTGGCGCAAGCGCTTTCGCGTCACCAGAGGGGCGGACGAGATCACGCGCTTTCGCGACGAGACCACCGGGACGACGCGGAGCTTCTGCGCCCGCTGCGGCACGCCGCTCGCCTATGAACGGGCCCGGTCGGCGCACATGGTCAATGTCCCGCGCGCGCTGTTCACGACCCGCACCGGCCGGGAGCCCCGCTACCACATCGCGATCGACCAGCTGCAGGACTGGACCTATCTCGGCGAACCGCTGGTGCCCCTGAAAGGCTTTCCCGGCGTTGTGTGGGAACGCCCGAACCGGAAGAAGCGCGGTCCGGTGCGCAGGATTACCGGCTAAGCAGGCTGCCCAGTACCAGACCGAGGACGAGGTCGTCTTCGGTGCCGAAGGTCAGGCGCACGATGCGCCCCTCGCGATCGATGACGACGGTCGAGGGCGTTCCCTTGAAGCCATAGGCCGTCATGGTGAGCGGAATGGGACCGTCCGGTGCGGGGCGGTCGACGGCGACCGGCATTTTCAGACCGTACTCGTGCAGGAAGGCTTCCAGCGAGACCGGCGTCATGGCGGCGTGATGTTCGAAGACGGTGTGGAGGCCCAGCACCACGAGATCGTCGAGATTCTTCGCGATCTCGTGCAGGCGCCGCGCCTGCGGGATGGCATGCGTGACGCAGCCAGGGCAGAGCATCTGGAAGGCCTGCAACACCACGACCTTTCCGCGAAGCATGTCGAGCGCCAAAGGCCGGTCAGTATTGAACCAGCGCTCGGCCTCGATCGGTGGCGCCAGGATTGGTGCCTCGTGCATGGTCTAGGGCTCGTCCATGCCTTTTTTCTTGAGGAGCGGCAGGTTGGAAGGGTCCGCCAGCGCCAACAGCAGCGCCTCGGCGGCGGCGGGGTTGCGCGAGGCGGCCGAGACGCCGCCCGAATAAGCTATGTAGTGCTGGACCTCGAGCGGGATGGGGCCGACCAGCATCGCGCCCGGCACGGCCAGAAGCTCGCTGGTCGATTGCATGGCGATCTCGGCCTCGCCGGTCACGATCTTCTCGGCCGAGTACCCGCCCTTCACCAGAACGGTCTTGGGTTTCAGCTCGGCGGCGATGCCCATCTTTTCGAACAGATTGGCCAGATAGGTGCCGGCCGTGCCGCCCGACGCCGGATCGGTGTAGGCGATGGCGCGGGCCGCCAGCAGCGTCTTCTTGAAGGACTCGACACTGGAAATGTCGGGCACCGGCGCACCCTGCTTGACGGCGACGCCGATGCCGACGCGCGCCAGCACCTTGGCGCTGCTCTCGACGATCTTGCTGCCAAGCAGCGGGCCCAACCGCGCCGGTGGCATGACGACCACGTCGAAGTATTCGCCCTCAGCGACCCGGCGCGCGAGCCCGCCCGCCGTATCGTTCTCGACCGTGACCTTGTGGCCGGTCTTCTTCTCGAATTCCGCCGCCAGTTCCAGCGCCACCGGCTTGTAGGCGCCGGCCGTCAGCAGTTTCAGGTCGGCCGCGGCGGCGCTGCCGATGCCGGCGAGGAGGCAGAGAAGGGCAAGGATGATGCGCATGGTCGGGTCCTCAACTCGGCTTGCCCATGATGTAGGGCTTTAGCATCGCATAAAGGAAGGCGTGGGTGGGAGTGGGTACGCCGTGCTTGCGGCCGAGTTCGATCACCTTGCCGGAAAGCCATGGCAACTCGATGCGATTACCGCGCAGGAGGTCGGCGCCCATCGAGGCCATGAGATGCGCCGGCGCATTGCGGTTGAAATTGAGCGTGCGCTCCACGGCATCGGCCGGCAGGGCAATGCCCGAGGCGCGGCCGACGGCTGCCACCTCTTCGTAGGCGGCGATGAAATAGGGCGCGATGTCGGCATCGTTGCGCAGATTGCCGATCGGCAGGCGGGCAAGCGCCATCATGCTGGCGTTGGAGGCGAGCAGGATGAACTTCATCCAGAGCTCGGTCAGGATCGCCTCGCTGAACACGCCGTCGATGCCGGCTTTGGCGCAGGCCGCCGCCAGCGCCTGACCGCGCGGGCTCCTGGCACCGTCGAGCTCGCCGAACACCATGCGCATCACGGTGCCGGTCTGGCGGATCACACCGGGCTCGGCGATAACGGCGCTGATATTGGCGACACCCGGCATCACGGCCTGCCGGCCGAGGATCGGGACCAGTCGCTCGTGGGCGTCGATGCCATTCTGAAGGGTGATGACGGCGGTGTCCTTGCCCACCATTGGCTTGATCTGCTGGCCGGCGCTTTCGACATCCCACAGCTTTACGCAGAACAGCACGACGTCGACCGGGCCGACGGCCGCGGGATCGTCGGTTGCCTGCGTCGGTGACACATGGGTCTCGCCACGGCCGCCTTCGACCCGGAGCCCCTTGCTCTTCATGGCGGCCAGGTGCGCGCCGCGCGCGATGAAGGTGACATCGACGCCCGACGTGGCGAGTGCGGCGCCATAGCCGCCTCCGATGCCGCCCGCGCCGACGATTGCAATCCGCATGAACGTTCCCCCTAGATTTCGTTGATGCTCGGCACCAGCAGGCATCCGCTCTTGCCGGCGAGGACCGTGGCGTTGGCCGCCTCGATGCGCAAGGCGTGATCGTCCGTCAGGACGTGACGGACGCCATCGACGTCGAGCGAGCTGTTGCCGTGTGGATTGTAGATGTTGTGCGTGCCCGGCCCGAGGCGGAGCGAGCGGCCCTCGTCGAGAACCCTGATGTCGATCCGCACCTTGGCCCTGTCGCCGATGAGGTTGACGACCTCGACCGGCCCCGATTCGAGCCGGCTCACGATCGGAGTCTCGCCCGCGAAGCGCACCGGCCGGAAGGGCTGCCGGACGTCGATCTCGCCGTCCGGCGTCTTCAGCACCAGGCCGCTGCCGGCCACCAGGACCTGCACGCGATCGAAGCCGCTGTAGTCGGAGAAGGGCCCTGCCGCCACGATCGGCGTCCTGCCCAGGCGCCAGATGTCGCCTTCAACTGCGATGTCGACGGTGACGCCGCCGCTATTCTTCCAAGGCGTGGTGATGTAGTGGGCCGGATCGAGCAGGGTGACGGTCATATGTCTTTCATATGTCTTTCTGGGCGGCCGCCGCGACGGTGCCGTTGGCCAATAGGGCAGCGATCTCCGGCGGTGCGAAGCCATGCTCGGCCAGGATCGCCCTTGTGTGCTGGCCGGGCACCGGCGCTTCGGCGCGCGGCGTGCCGTCCGGCGCCGGTGGCGTGCCGGGCAAAGCGGGCACCGGCACGGGCTGCGGAACGCCCGCCTGGGAGAGCCACTGGATCAGGCCGGTGTCGCGCACCTGTGGTTGGTCGAGGAACTCGGCGTAGCTGTTCAGCCGCTCGTGCATGATGCGGGCGTCAGTCAGGCGCCGGGTCCAGTCGGCGCACGGCCGGGCCGCGATTGCCGGCCGCACGATGGCATAAAGAGCCACGTCGTTGGCGAGCCGCGACGCCGGATCGGCGAAGCGCGGATCGGCGGCGAGTGTTGGCATGTCCATCACGGTGCAGAGACTCTTCCAGTCGCGGTCGTTGATGGCCAGGATCGACATCCAGCCGTCGGCCGTCTGGAAGACGCCGCCGGGCGCGCCACCCGGCTTCATGGTGCCGCCCTCGAGATGGCAGGCCATCAACCGGATCGCCTGCAGCGCGGTGACGCCCTGCATCAGGCTGACATCGATGTAGCGGCCGTACGTCTCGTCGCGGCGCGCGTAAAGCGCCGAGGCCAGCGCCTGATAGGCGTAGAGCGCCGTCGACATGTCGGCCACGATCACCGGCACGCGGTGCGGGATGCCGTCCTCGCCGCGATTCTCGGCCATCAGGCCGGTGTAGGCCTGCAGCACTGGATCCATCGCCGGCCGCTCGGCGAGCGGGCCGGTCTGGCCGAAGCCCGAGATCGAGAGATAGAGAACACGCGGCACACGGGCGGAGACGGTCTCGTAGTCGAAACCGAGGCGGCGGATGACGCCAGGCCTGAAACCTTCGAGGAAGACATCGGCGCCGTCGAGCAGGCGCCACACCACCTGCTTGCCGGCCTCGGTCTTTAGATCGACGGCGATGCTGCGCTTGCCGAGATTGCCGATAATCGAAAAGGCGGTGTGGCTGCCGTAGCGGGCGCCCAGCGCGCGTGCCCAGTCGCCTTCGCCGATACTCTCGACCTTGATCACCTGGGCGCCGTGCTGCGCCAACAGCATGGCGCAGTAAGGACCGGCGATGCCCTGGCTGAGATCGATCACCTTCAGTCCGGCAAAGGGCGCGTCGTAACTCATCCCACCTTGACCAGGAGCTTGCCGAAGTTCTCGCCGCGCAGCAGGCCGATGAAGGCACGCGGCGCCTTGTCGATGCCGTCCACGATATCCTCGCGATACTTCAGATTGCCGCTCCTGATCCACTCGCCCATCTGGCGCATCGCCGGACCGTAGTGCTGGGCGAAGTCGGTGACGATGAAGCCGCGCATGTTGACGCGCTTGCCGACGAAGGTACCGAGCAGGCGTGGGCCCATCTCGGCCGCCGTGGCATTGTACTGCGAGATCGAGCCGCAGAGCGCCACGCGGGCGAAGAAGTTGAGGTTGCGCAGGACCGCGTCGGTGATCGTGCCGCCGACATTGTCGAAATAGACGTCGATGCCGTTGGGGCAAGCCGCCCGAAGCGCCGTGTCGAGATCCTTTTCGGCCTTGTAGTCGAGGCAGGCGTCGAAGCCGAGGTCGTCCTTCACGAAGGCGCATTTTTTCGGCCCGCCGGCGATGCCGACCACGCAGCAGCCCATGATGCGGGCGATCTGGCCCACCACCTGGCCGACGGCGCCGGAAGCGGCCGAGACCACCACGGTCTCGCCGGGCTTGGGCTGGCCGACATGGAGCAGGCCGAAATAGGCGGTCATGCCCGGCATGCCGAGCACGCCGTTGGCGGTCGAGATCGGGGCGATCGCGGGATCGACCTTACGCAGCGTCAGGCCGCCGCCGATGGCGTATTCCTGCCAGCCGAGGCGGTCCTCGACGATGTCGCCGACCTCGAAGCCCGCGTGCTGGGATTTCACGACTTCGCCCACCGTGCCACCGGTCATGACCTCGCCGAGGCCGACCGGTGCTGCATAGGAGGCAGCGTCGCGCATGCGTCCGCGCTGGTAGGGATCGAGCGAGAGATAGTGCACCTTCACCAGCACCTCGCCGTGACGCGGCTCGGGCACCGGTACCTCCTCGACGCGGAAGTCCGATTCGGCCGGCTCGCCCGGCGGGCGGCGGACTAGGACAACGCGGCGGTGGGTTTGGGGAATGCTCATGAGAGGTTGCCTCTGGCGGTCATTGGCGCTCACCATAGCGCGGGACCCGAGGGAGCATCCATGCCAACAATCCAGCGTCTTTCGTTCATCGGTCTCGAATATGCCTTCGAGCCTTCGAGGGCCTACGGCATGTCGCGCGGCGGCGGCTTCCGCCGCCAGGGCGGGCTGATCGAGGTCGAGACCGATGCCGGCGTACACGGCATCGGCGAGGCCTTCGGCAACCCCTTCGTGACCCGAGAGTATTTCCGCATGGTTGAGCCGATGTTCGTCGGCAAGAGCGTGTTCGACTTCGATCATGTCGAGGCCCGGGTCCGCAACGCCATGTATCACCTGGGCGTCGGCAATCAGCTCATGGCCTGCCTGGCCGGCATCAACGTCGCCCTCTACGACGCCATCGCACGCGGCTTCGGTGTCAGGGTCTGCGACCTGATCGGCGGCTGCGGCACGACACGCATTCCCGCCTACGCCTCGACCGGTTTCTTCTCCGACGATCCCGACCGCCAGCTCGGCCATATGCTGGCCGAGGCGGCGGGCCATCCCTTCGCAGGCGCCAAGATCAAGATCGGCCGCGGCATCAGGAGCGACGTCGAGCGCGTTCGCCAGGCGCGCACGGCGCTGGGCCCGGACAAGCTCTTGATCGTCGACATCAACGGCGCCTACACCGCCGACGTGGCGCTGGAATGCGCCCGCGCCATTGCGCCGTTCGACATCCACTGGATCGAGGAGCCGCTGCCGCCCGGCGACCTCGCCGGCTATGCCGAGCTGCGGGCACGCTCGCCCATTCCTCTCGCGGCCGGCGAGGCACACCACACGGTGCGCGACTTCCGCGCCCTGATCGACGGGCGCTGCCTAGACATCGTGCAGCCTTCTATCCCGGCCACCGGCGGCCTCACCGAGGCCAAGCGCATCGCCACGCTGGCCCAGGCCGCCAACCTGCGCGTGGCGCCGCACGTCTGGGGCGGCGCGGTGGGACTGGCGACGGCCTGTCACTTCATCGCAGCGTTGCCGGCCTCGCCGCATACCGACCATCCGCCCCATCCGGTGATGCTCGAATACGACATGAGCGACAACCGGCTGCGCACGGAACTGCTGAAGACGCCGCTCACGCTGGAGGCCGGGCATGTCCTGCTGCCCGATGGGCCGGGCCTGGGCATCGAACTCGATCCGGCCGCCGTCGACCGCTACCGCGTCTGCTGATGGTGGCCGTCAAGGTCGATCCGGCCAAGGTCCGCCCGTTTGCGACCGCCGCCAGTTTCTACCGATGGCTCGGCAAGCACCACGACAAGGCGGACGAGCTCTGGATCAAGATCCACAAAGTGGATTCAGGACTGAAGTCGATCACGCCGAAGGAAGCCATCGATGTCGTGCTGTGCTGGGGCTGGATCGACGGCATACGCAAGGGGCTCGACGACAGGAGCTACCTGCAGCGCTACTCGGCGCGCGGCCGCAAGAGCGTCTGGAGCCAGATCAATGTCGACAACGTCGCCCGGCTGATCGAGGAAGGCCGAATGACGGCGCATGGATTGAAACACGTCGATGCGGCCAAGGCCGATGGGCGCTGGGATCGTGCCTATCGGAGCAAGGGCACCACAATTCCGGCCGATCTCCAGGCCGCCATCGACGCCGAGCCCAAGGCCAGGGCGATGCTGCAGAAGCTCAGCGCGCAGAACCGCTTTGCGCTCACGTTCCGCACCCACAACATGAAGACCGAGGCGGGGCGACGGAAAAGGATCGCGGCCTTCGTGGCGATGCTCAAGCGCGGCGAGACGATCTATACCGCAACGCATGAAATGAGTGGCGGTCCTGGCGTGAAGCCGGATCGAACCGGTCGCCATGCCGGCGCCGACGCTCTTCGTGGGCGGGGCGGCGCTGTCGCAACTCTGGCTGTTTTGGGTGGCGCCTCAGCTGGGCGGTGCGATCGCGGGTCTCGCCTACGGGATATTCCGCCGCGACGACTGACGGCCCTCGCCGGACGATGTAAGGTGGAGAATGCCGACGTTGCTCTGGAGGATCGAACAATGACCATCACCAAGTATCTCGTTCTCGCCGCCGTTGCTTTGGCATTGCCATCCACCGCGATGGCGCAGGACGCCGAGGTCAAGTTCTGGCTCAATGGTGCGCCCAACAATATCCAGGGCTGCATCGCGGCCGATCCTTCCTTCACCCGCGAGCAGACGTTCCTGCTTGCGAACGGCCAGGCTCAGATCAAGTCGTCGGGCGGCATCAACGTCAAATTGAAGATGGGACGAGACGGGGTCTATCACGGGGACTTCGATCTCGGGCGACTGAACCTCAATGTCGTCGCCGACATCCATTCCACACCCAGGACCCTGACCGTCACCACCCGTGACCAGGGCTGCAAATGGTCGGCCATCAAGTCCTAGGCTGCTGGTTGGCAGTCTCGATCATCCGGCGACCGCAGGCATGACGTTCGCTCCGACATGACGCCGGCCAGGCTGTCCGTTCCCTTCAGCCTCACGATCCTGACGCTGATGGCGCTGGTCCTGGCGCCGCTGAGTTCGGCGCTGCTTTGGCTGGGCTGGCGCTCCGTCGACACGCTGGAAGAGCGCAGTGCCGACGACCGCGTGTCCGAACTGGAGAAGGCGGTCGAGCAATTCCTCACCGAGGGCCTGCGCGTGGTGATCTATGTCGGCCTGACCCTGGCCGATTCGCCGAGCTTTGCCGCCCACGAAGGACCTGCCGCCGACGACGAACGCCGCCGTCAGCTCGGCGCCATGCTGGGCCGGCATCCTTCCGTGGCCGCGGCCTTTGTGGGCTACACCGACGGACGCTTCGTCTTTGCCGGTCATCCGGAGGCCTTCTCGCCCACCGAGCGGTCCGACTTCGACGCAACGCGCGACTCGATCGTGATGCGCGTCGTCGACGGCACCGGGCCGGCACGCCATCAAGTCACATGGTTCCAGGCGCCCGACGGGACGCGAAGCGCCGAGCAAACGAAGCCCACCAACTACGATCCTCGGCAGCGGCCCTGGTATATCGCCGCCGAAAAGGCCGGCGGGCCGGCGCTCACGGCGCCCTACCGTTTTGCCTGGTCGAAGCATGCCGGCATCTCGGCCGGCGTGCCGTTGCTGCGCGGTGGCGGCGTGATCGGCTTCGATTACACGCTGGAGACGCTGTCGCAGCTGCTCACCTCCTACAAGATCACGCCCAACGCGATCATCATGGTGAGCCACGGGCAGGGCGCGGTCGAAGTCGAGTCGGAAAGCTGCCTCCGCACCCTTCCCAATTGCCTCGCCAACGATGCCGATGTCCGTGTGGCATTGAAGCGCGTGATCCACGAGGCCATCGAAAAGAACCAGGGGGTCGATCGCCGGATGCTTGTCGGCGACCTGCCCTACCGCATCGTCGTAAAGCGCGTTCCGGAAGCTCTGGGACAAAGCTTCGTGGTGGCCGCTGCCGTGCCTGTCGCCGAGCTCGCCGCCAATTCGCGCACTCTGCTGGAGCGCGCGGCCGGGGCCGCCGCCATCGCGGTCGCCTTCGCCATCATGGGCGCGCTGGCCGCCTCGCTGCTGGTGTCGCGGTCGATGTCGCGCATCGCGGCCAAGACCGAGCGAATCCGCAATCTCGACTTCTCTGATCGGGTGCCCGTCACAAGCCGCATCAGCGAGATCGTCCGGCTGTCCGACGCGATCGAGCGGATGCGCGAGGGCCTGGAAGTGTTCGGCCGCTATGTTTCGAAGGACCTGGTTCACCAGATCATGCGCTCGCCGCAGAGCACCGGCGTCGGCGGCACGCGGCGCGAAGTCACGGTTATGTTCACCGATATCGAGGGCTTCTCCCTGATCAGCGAGACGATGGAGCCGGAACTCCTGACCCGCCGGCTGTCGCGCTATTTCGATGCGCTGGGTACGCCGATGTCGGCCAACCATGGCACCATCGACAAGTATATCGGCGACAGCATCATGGCGTTCTGGAACGCCCCCGAGCCGGACCCCGACCACATCGCCAATGCCTGCCGGTCGGCGCTACAGGCCGCCGCCGCCGGGCGTCGGCTCTCGGCGAAGTGGCGGCAGCGCGGCTGGCCGGGCTTTCGCACCCGGTTCGGCCTGCATACCGGTCCGGCGGTGGTCGGCAATGTCGGCGCACGCGAGCGCATCAACTACACGCTGGTCGGCGCCGTGGCGAACCAGGCGTCGCGGCTCGAAGGGCTTAACAAAGTCTATGGGACGGAACTTCTGGCGAGCGGCGAGGTGGCTGAGGCCACGGCCGACCGCTTCGTCTGGCGCCATATCGACCGCGTCGTCGCGGTGGGGACGACCGAGGCGCACGACATTCACGAGCCGTTGGGCGAGATCGACGTCGCTGCCGAGCACGCCGAAATGCTCGTCCACTGGAAGGCCGGTCGCGATGCCTACACGGACGGCAAGTTCGGAACGGCGATCATCTGCTTCAACGCCGTGACCGCCTTGCGGCCGGGCGACGGACCGAGCCGCGTCTTCGTCGATCGCTGCACCGAGTTCCTCCGCGTCGGCACGCCCGACGGGTGGGACGGCACCTGGCGCCTCGACAAGAAGTAACTCAGCCGGCGCGCATCAGTGCCTGCACATGGGCGACGACGGATTCGGCCAGCGCGTCAAGGTCGTAGCCGCCCTCGAGGGCCGAGACGAGGCGGCCCTTGGCGTGGCGATCGGCGATGGCCAGCAGTTCCTCAGTCAACCAGACGAAATCGGCGGTCTCGACGTTCAGTTGCGCCAGCGGATCGCGGCGATGGGCGTCGAAGCCTGCCGACACGATGACGAGTTGCGGCGCGAAGTTGTCGAGAGCCGGCAGGATACGCTCGCTCCAGGCGGCGCGGAACGCAGTGCTGCCGCTGCCGGCGGGAAGGGGGACGTTCACCACGTTGCCGTCGAGGCCGCGCTCACGCGGCGAGCCAGTGCCGGGGTAGAGCGGCGACTGGTGCGTGGAGGCATAGAACAGCCGCGGGTCGGTCGCGACGACGGCCTGGGTTCCCTGTCCGTGGTGGACATCGAAGTCGATGATGGCCACACGGTCGAGGCCATAGACGGTCTGGGCGTGAAGCGCGCCCACCGCGACGCTGTTGAAGAGGCAGAAGCCGCCGGGAACGCTCGGCAGGGCATGGTGGCCGGGCGGCCGGACGGCGGCAAAGACACTGCGCACCTTGCCGTTCATGACGGCATCGACGCCCGCCACCACGGCGCCGGCGGCATGCTGTGCCGCCTCGGCGCTGCGCGTGCTCATCACCGTATCGCCGTCGATCTGGGCAAGTTCGCCGGGAGGCGGGCGGATTGCGAGGATCGCCGCGACATAGTCCGCCGGATGGACCCGGGTGAGCTGCTCCAGGGTCGCGGCCGGGGCGATCAGCCGGGGAAGGGCGGCGAAGGCCGGCTCATCCAGCGCCGCGAGGACAGCCCGCAGCCGGTCGGGCCGCTCGGGGTGATGCAGGCCGGTGTCGTGTTCGAGGAATGACGGATGGCTGATGAGGAGCGACGTCATGCCCTCCCTCTAGCGCGCCGCGCGCCGCCGGGATAGGGCATCCGATCCATCGCTTGAGCCGCCGTGCGATGCGGCGATAAGATGCCGGCTTCCTTGGGAGATCTCAGTAAATGTTGCGTTCGATTGTCGTTGCCGTGATCTCGCTGTTTGCCGGCGGCGCGCTGGCCGTGGACACCACGTTCCTGCTGGTCAATTCGACGGCCTATCCGATCAGCGAGATGTCGATCTCGCAGCACGACATGGGAATGTGGAGCCCCAACCTTCTGCGGCCGCCCGTCATCAAGGCGGGCGAGTCCCGGCAGATCGTGATCCCTGCGTCGAAGCTCGTCTGTCAGGTGGATATCAAGCTGGGCTTTGCCGATGGCGGTGCCCCCGCGACCTGGCAGTACCTGGACCTGTGCAATCTCAGGCGGCTGCAGGTCTTCTACGATCGCTATAGCGGCATCACGACCGCCCGATACAACGAGTGATCAAACCACGACCGAATTCAGGGCGTGCGCCATCGCCGTCTTCAGCATCTCGGGATTGAACGGCTTGGTGATGATGAAGGCGGGCTCCAGGCCGTGTCCGGTCAGCAGCCGCTCCGGGAAGCCGGTCACGAAGATGACGGGCGCCGATACCGCCTTCAGGATCTCGCGCACGGCGGCGATGCCGCTGTCGCCATCGCGAAGCTGAATGTCGGCAAGCACCAGGTGCGGAAGATGTTTCTTGGCGAGGTCGATGGCGGCCTTCTCTGTGGGAGCGATGCCCACCACCTGATGGCCGGCGTTGCGAACGATCTTGGCGACGTCGAGAGCGATCACCGCCTCGTCCTCGATGACCAGAACGCGCACTGAGGCGACCCGCTCCAGTTCGTCGCGCGCGCCCTTCAGATCGGCCTCCGCCTCGTCGATGCTGATTCCCAGAATGTCCGCGACCTCGCCGATCGAAAAGGCTTCGAGGACGGTGAGCAGGAGGACCTGCCGTTGCCGCTGCGGAATGTCCGTGAGGTGCGTCTTGAGGCGCGCAGGCGCGTCGGTTCCTTCGGCCGGGCTCTCCGGCTCGAGAGTGTTGAACGGCAGTTGAAGCTTGTGGAAGATGGTGAAGATGTCGGCTGCCGTCGTGGCCTTGGAGACCAGGAGTTCCGGCTGCTGCAGCAGGATTTCGACACACATCCGCACCCACTGATCGCCAAGCGGCTGGCTGCCCGTCAGCGCGCGCGCATAGCGGCGCAGGTACGGCAGCGTCGCGGCCGCTTCCTCCTTCAATCCGTTCATTTCTGTCCTTTCACCGGTCGCGGCAGTGCCACCATACACTGTTCAGCCTCTATCGGTGTCGGAGGACATGGGCAACGGTGCTGACGAGGAAAAGCACGAGGAAGATGACGAAGCAGATTTGCGCGAAGCCGGCCGCGGTCGAGGCAATGCCGCCGAAGCCGAAAACCGCGGCAATCAGCGCAATGACCAAGAACGTAAGCGCCCAGTTCAGCATCCCGACTTCCACGCAGGTGTGGTCAACGAAACGCCACGACTGCGGGAAGGTTCCCTGAATCGGTAAAAAAAGGGCCCCAGCGGGCGGGCCCTCTATAGGTCCGGGCCTATTTTACGGCGTCCGCGTCTGCGGGCTGATGATGTTGCCTCGCGCGTCGATGCGATTGCCCTGGGCGTCGTAGCGGAAACCGAACTCGTCGCGGAAGGCGAGCTGGCTGGTGGTGGCCGGACGCGGCTCGACATAGGCGGGGGCGTATGACGGGACCGGCGTATAGGTGGCGACGGGATAGGCCGGCGCAACCGTGGGCGCTTGAGAGATGCGATAGCGGTGGGCATCGACGCGGTAGCCCTGGGCGTCGACCCCATAGCCATCCGTGCGATAGCGGCGGGCGTCGATCTCGCGACCGACGCAGCGACGTAAGAGTTCGTGCGGGGCCGCAGACCGTAGGAATACCAGGCATTCTGCGCATCCTGCGTCAGGCTCACCTCGGCGTAGTCGGCGGTCACGCGGCCGATGACCCGGGCCGAACGCTCGCGCGCTACGCAGTTGTTGTAGCCGATGGTCCCGGGCGGGAAGCCGTAGTCGGCGCAGGCCTGCTCGGAAGAGTTAGGTGCCCGGCGCTCCGGCCGGCGTGGTGATGTAGCGGGTCTGCTGGGTGCTCCCGCAAGCGGTTACGAGCAGTCCGAGCAAAACCGCCGTCAAAATTCAAAGGATCATGTCGGTCTCCCGTCGATCACCGATGAGCGCCAGTGACTTTGCGAGGTTGCGTGACCGTGCAGAAACCGGGGCGCGAGTGGAGATTGTTTGCACCTGCGCAGCAACCCAGCGGGTCGGACCGTGTTCTTCCCTCATGAAATCGCTTTGGGATCATTCCGTCGCCACCAGCCCTGCACGACGCGGCCGGCCGTTCGACGATTGGCTGCAAAGGCAGCTTCACGATATGTACGACTCCATCGCCATGGAGCCTTTGCCCGGCGATCTCGCGCGCCTGATCGGCAAGGCCCCGGGACGCGATAACAGCGGGAAATAGGGCACTGACCCGGAATCACAGGTCCATGTGTCGGGAACCGGCAGGTGTCTGCCGCGTTGATGCTGCACAGCTTATTCGGGAGGCTTTCATGTCTGCAATCAAGTTCATGGCATTCGCAGCCATTATGCTCAGTGCGACGGCTTGCGGCGACACGTGGGGCCAGCGCGCCGTCACCGGCGGCGCCATCGGTGCCGGCAGCGGTGCCGTCGTAGGTAGCGCGACGGGCGTAGGCATTCTGCCTGGCGCACTGATCGGCGGCGCGGTGGGTGCCGGCGTCGGCGCGGCGACCACGCCTGAACGCTGATCCAGACCAAGTTCGAGAAGGCGCTGCTCGGCCGGGAGGCGAGTAGCGCCTTTTCCTTGTTCAGATCCCATGACCATCCAGTTCCCTAACCAAAGCCGCTACTACGATGCTGCCCTGCATGCCGTGGGCTTCTGGGGGCACGACGGCGCAATGGAAGCGCCCTTCTTCGTCGATGGAGATGCGCTGAAGCAGATCCAGCCCGGAACGGGTGTCGATGAAGCGAGCTTGTTGAATGCCTTCGACTTCAATCTCGAGCGGATTCACGCGGCCGCCACCAAAATGTACCACCGGGGGCGCAAGGGCTCGTACGACCTGCGGCCCTCCGACTTCTGAGAACATCGCCCTAGTTCAGAAACCAATCGAGGATCGCGGCATTTTCATCGCGCGGATAGGTGTGCGAGAGATCGGCGATCTCGCGATAGATGACCCCTGCGCCGGCCTCCGTCAGCACACGTTCGGCCTCCCGGGCCATGCCGGGCGGGAACATCCAGTCGCGCGCGCCATGCACGATATGGATGGGCAGTCCGCGCACCCGATCCGAACCGGCGAAGTTCATCATCATTGGGTGGAAGGCGGCGGCCACGGGCGCGAGGTGCGTGAAGCGGCACTTGCCGCCTAGGCCGAGCACATAGGTGAAGGTGCCGCCGTCGCTCATGCCGGTGAGGAGCCGACGCGCCGGATCGACGTTCCATTGGCCCGCGACCTCCTCGATCATGCGATCGATGTTCGGTCCGTCGACTTCAGGTTCCATTAGCGACCAAGTAGAGCCGCTCGCCGTCGGCGCGATCACCATCATGCTGCGGGTACGCGCCTCCCGCACCCAGCTCCACAGAAAGCCGCCGCCATTGCCGCTGCCGCCGTGCATCGCGACCACGAGTGGCATGGGCCGGGCGGCGTCGTAGGTCTCCGGCACATAGAGCGAGAAGCCGCCGCGCGTGCCGGCGGGGCCGCCGACATGCATCACGCCGACTCCGTCGCGCGTGGTGTCGAGGCCGGCGAGCCGGTCGGTGAGTGCTGTGTCGCCGCGCACGGCGGGCTCGAGGAAGAACTGGCTGACCGACTTCAGGTGCCCTGCCATCGGGTAGAGCGCTTCGGCGGCACGAGCGTAGGTGCGCAAGGCCCGATAGGCCGCGACGATGGGCTGCGGCGCTTCAGGGGCTGCAATGAGCTCCATGATGCCCTCGGCTGCCGCGCCGGCCGCGCGCTCCAGGCAATCGCGCACCGGTGCCAGCCGCTCCGGCCAGTCGGTCGCGCGCGAGGCCGCCAGCGCGGCATCGACATCATCGTTGCGACCGGCGACGGCTTCGATCAGCCGGGACAGGGTGTCGGGTGAGAGATGGCGGGCGGCGAATTCCAGCGCATAGAGCGCCCGCAAGGTCGCGGGCACCAGATTGGCGATGGCGTCGATGGCCGGTTCATTCGCCGCGTCCGCCATCGACCGGCCTCCCTCAATCCTTGAGCGTTGCCGCTTCCAGCGCTGGCCGGCCGCGGATCATGTCCGACGCCTTCTCGGCGATCATCAGCACCGAAGCGTTGAGATTGGCCGAGGGCATGGTCGGCATGATCGAGGCGTCGACCACGCGCAGGCCTTTTAGGCCGCGCACCCGAAGTTGATCGTCGACCACCGCGGTGGGGTCGTTGTCCGGCGCCATGCGGCAGCTGCCCATGAGATGGAAGGTGGTGGTGCCGCGCTGCTTGGCGGCGGTGAGCAGGTCGTCGTCGGACTGCTTCTCGGCGCCGGGAAATTCCTCGCGGTCGTAGTATTTGCTGAGCGCCTGCGAGCCCAGCAGGCGGCGGGCGAGCTTCATGCCGGCCAACAGCACGCGCCGGTCGCTTTCGGCAGCGAGGTAATTCGGCTGGATGACCGGGGCTTCGAACGGATCGGCCGAGCGGGCCCGGACGTAGCCCGTGCTGTCGGGCCGCTGCTGCCAGGAGGCGATCGTCATGCCGGGGAAGTCGTCGAGCGTCGACTGCACGCCTTCCTTGTAGCTCGCTGGTGTGAAGGTGAGCTGCAGGTCGTAGTTGTCGACGCGTTCGTCGGATTTCCAGAACACGTAGATCAGGGTTGGATTGAGCGCCAGGAGGCCCTTGCGGGTCGCGGCATACTTCAGCACCTCGCCCACCAGCCTGAGGCCGTGCGAGCGTTCGTTGATGCTCATGGCATTTTTCACACGGGCGACGAAGCGCGGCGCATAGTGGTCGCGCAGGTTCTCACCGACGCCCGGCAGCTCATGCTTCACCGCGATGCCGAGCGATTTTAGGAGCGGCGCAGGGCCGATACCCGAGACCTGCAGGAGCTGCGGGCTGTTCACCGTGCCGCCGCACAGGATCACCTCTTTGTTGGCACGCACCTCGAGCTGTTTGCCACCGCGGCCGCCACCCCAGCTTCCTTGGCGATAGCGCACGCCTGTCGCGCGCTTGCCCTCGAGCATAATCTCCGTTGCCTGCGCATGCGTCCGCACGGTGAGGTTCGGCCGCTTCATCGCCGGATGCAGGAAGGCGCGCGCCGCACTCACCCGGCGGCCATTCCGGATCACACGCTGCACGTAGCTGACGCCGGCCTGCATCGTGCCGTTGTAGTCGCGGTTGCGCGGAATACCCATCTGCACCGCGCCTTCGATGAAGGCCTCGCACAGGGGATCGCGCCAATCGAGGTCGGTGATCGGCAGCTTGCCCTCGTGGCCGCGGAAGGTCTCGTCCACGGAATCGGGTGCGTCGGCGATACGCTGTTCGGTGCGGCGGAAATAGGGAAGCACGTCGGCATAGCCCCAGCCGCGATTGCCGCGCTGCGCCCAACCGTCGAAGTCCAGCCGCTGGCCGCGATTGTAGATGTGACCGTTGATCGAACTCGAGCCACCCAGCGTCTTGCCGCGAGGGGCCGCGATGCGCCGGCCGCCGGTCCATTCGCTGGGCTCGGAACTGTAGAGCCAGTTCACCCGAGGATTCACCAGCGTGTACATGAAGCCGGCGGGGATATGGATGAAGGGATGCCAGTCGGACGGCCCGGCCTCGAGGACGCAGACAGTGACGGCCGGGTCCTCGCTCAACCGGTTGGCCAGCACGCTGCCGGCCGAGCCGGCGCCGACGATCACATAGTCGAAACTGTCCATTGCCGATCTTCTCCCGAATATGGCTTAGCCCGGGCCGTAGCGGCTCGGCAATTGCCTGGTATGGACGGCTACGCTGCAACGCTGCATCGTCGGGTGAACATGACCGTACAACCACTCAAGCTGCTGCTTTCCTCTCACGCGCTCCGCACCTGGGGGCCGCGCATCACAGCCGCCGTTCCGTCAGGCGGCCTCGCCTTCGTGACGGCGGAGGAAGTGGTTGCGCGCGACGGTCCCTGCGACGCCGATTTTGCCTTCATGACCCGCGAGGTGACGGGGAAGTCGAGCAAGGACAACCAGACACCTGAGTTGCGCAATTTTGAGATCGCTCTGCGCCGGACGCCGAAGCTGCGCTGGCTGCAAATTCATCCGGCAGGAGCCGAGCGGCCGATCTATCGCGAGCTCCGCGACCGCGGCGTGAAAGTCACGACCGCGTCGGGGGCGACGGCCGTGACGGTCTCGCATACTGCGCTGGGCGCCGTGATCGCCCTCAACCGGCGCTTTCCCTTGCTGGCCGACGCCCAGCGGCGCCACGCCTGGGAACCGCGGCTCGGCGAGCGGGCGCCGCGCGATCTGGCGGGCCAATGCGCGGTGATCGTCGGCCTCGGCCCGATCGGGCGCAACATCGCGGCGCTCCTGAAGATGCTGGGCATGAAAGTGATCGGCGCCCGCCGCAGCGCCGAGCCGGTGGCGCCGTGCAACCGCACGGTTGCCTACGATCATCTCCATGAGGTCCTGCCGGAAGCGGACTGGATGATCCTGTGCTGCCCGGCCTCGCCGCTTACGCGCGGCATCGCCAATGAAGCGGCCTTCGCCGCCATGCCGGCCGGTGGCCATTTCATCAATGTCGCGCGGGGCGAGATCGCCGTCGAACGCGATGTCATCGCCGCACTGGTCAGCGGTCATCTCGCGGGCGCCTATCTCGACGTGTTCGAACACGAACCGCTCGATCCCGCATCGCCGCTGTGGGGCATGCCCAACGTCCTCGTCTCGCCGCACACCGCCAGCCATTCGCTGGGCCAGAACGAGGCGATTTTCGGCATCTTCCTCGACAATTTCGCGCGTTGGCGCGACGGCGGGAAACTGCGCAACGACGTCGACGATCTCGGCTGATCAGTTGAAGGCCAGGCCGCCGCTCAACGGCACCGTCTGGCCGGTCATATAGGCATTGCCGATTACCATCAGCACCACCTGGGCGCATTCCTCCACGGTGCCGAACCGCCCGAGCGGAATCCGCGACGCCGCAGAGGCGAGTCCGGCTCTCACCATGTCGGTCTCGATCAACGAGGGCGCCACGGCGTTCACCGTGATGCCGTCCTTGACCAGCCGGGCAGCATAGCCCCGCGTCAGCCCCTCCATGCCGGCCTTCGAGGCGTTGTAGTGCACGCCGACGCCGCCGGCGCCGCGGGCTGCACCGGAGGAGATGTTGACGATCCGGCCCCACTTGCGCGTCCGCATACCCGGCAGCACGGCCTGGCTGCACAGGAACGCCGACTTCAGGTTCACTGCGATGGTGCGGTCGAACTCTTCCTCGGTGAGATCCTCGACGCCGCGAATGATCGCGAGGCCAGCGTTGTTCACCAGCACATCGACCGGACCCAGCTCGCGCGCGACTGACGCCACCATCGCCGACACCTCGACTGAGCGGGAAACGTCGGCGCCGATCGCCATTGCCCGTCCACCCGCACCGCGGACGGCGTCGACCACGGCGCGCGCGTCGTCGGTTCGTTCACGATAGTTCACCGCCACGGCGGCGCCGGCGTCGGCCAGGGCAAGCGCTACCGCGCGACCGATCCCGCGCGAGCCGCCCGTCACCAGGGCGACACGATCCGTCAGCAGCGGCATGATCTCTCTCCTCATTGGGGTCCGCAGGTTGACGCACCGGAGCCGCGCCGCCAACCTAGACGCATAGAGGGGAACACACAGCACATGCAGATCGGCGTCATCGGCCTCGGGCGAATGGGCGGCAATATCGTGCGACGGCTGACGCGGGCGGGTCATTCCTGCGCCATCTACGACGCCAATGCGGCTGCCGGCACGGCGCTGGCGGGCGCTGGCGTCACCGTCGCCGGCTCGGTGCCGGCGCTGGTCGAGGCATTGGGGACCGGACCGCGCACCGTGTGGGTGATGTTGCCGGCCGGCAAGATCACCGAGGACACCATTGCCCAGCTCGGCAAGTTGATGAAGAGCGGCGACGTCATCATCGACGGCGGCAACACCAACTTCAAAGACGATGTTCGCCGCGCCCGCGAGCTTGCACCGAGGGGCATCAAATATCTCGACATCGGCACGTCGGGCGGCGTCTGGGGTCTGGCGCGCGGCTATTGTCTGATGATCGGCGGCGATGCCGAGACGGTGAGCCGTCTCGATCCGATTTTTTCGGCCCTGGCGCCGGGTCTCGGCGACATCGAGCGCACGGAAGGCCGCGAGAAGCTCGATCCGCGGGCGGAGCGCGGCTACATCCACGCGGGACCGGTGGGCGCGGGGCATTTCGTAAAGATGATCCATAACGGCATCGAGTACGGGATGATGCAGGCCTTCGCCGAGGGCTTCGACATCATGCGCCACCGCGCCGACGACAAGCTGCCGGCCGACGAGCGCTACGACCTCAACCTGGGCGACATCGCCGAGGTCTGGCGGCGGGGCAGCGTCGTGACCTCATGGCTGCTCGACCTCACGGCCAGCGCGCTCGCCAAGGACGCGCACCTGGAAGGCTTTTCCGGCCATGTCGAGGACAGCGGCGAGGGCCGCTGGACGATCGAGGCCGCGATCGAGGAGGCGGTGCCGGCGGACGTGCTGGCGGCGTCGCTGTTCGTGCGCTTCCGTTCGCGCCAGCAACACACGTTTGCGGAAAAAGTGCTATCGGCGATGCGGCTGGGCTTCGGCGGCCACGTCGAAGCCCCCAAGAAATAGGAGTTCCCATGCGCGTAGGTGTTTTCTACTTCCCGACCGACTACGGCATCGACATTGCCGAGCTTGCCCGTGCGCTGGAGGAACGCGGCTTCGACTCGCTGTTTGTCCCCGAGCACACGCACATCCCGCTCAGCCGCAAGACGCCTTTCCCCACTGGCGGCGAGCTGCCCAAGCGCTATTCGCATACCCACGACCCGTTCGTCGGCCTCGCCTTCGCGGCGGCGGTGACCAAGAAGCTCAAAGTCGGCACTGGCATCCTGCTGGTGCCTCAGCACGAGCCGATCGCCACGGCCAAGGCCATCGCTTCGCTCGACCAGCTCTCGGGCGGCCGTTTTGTCTTCGGCATCGGTGCCGGCTGGAACCAGGACGAGATGGAGAACCACGGCGTCCGATACACCAACCGCTACAAGCAGATGCGCGAGCATGTGCTGGCGATGAAAGCGCTATGGACCGAGGAGGCGGGGTCGTTCCACGGCGAGTTCGTGAATTTCGATCCGGCGTGGTCGTGGCCCAAGCCGGCGCAGCGGCCGCATCCCCCGATCCTGCTGGGCGGCGAAACCGACTATACGCTGAAGCGCGTCGTCGAATATTGCGACGGTTGGTTCCCGCGCCCGCGCGGAGGGTTCGAAGCAGCCACCGCCCTCGATCGTCTGAAACGCATGGCGGAGTCGGTGAAGCGCGATCCCGCGACGCTCACGATCACCGTGTTCGGCGCGCCGGCGGAGGCCGCTACTCTGGCCGCCTACGAGAAGGCCGGCATCCCGAACGCGCTGCTGGCCATCCCAGACGGGAGCCGCGACGAGATCCTGCGCCATCTCGACACGATCGCGCCGCTGGCGAAGGCGCACGCATGAAGGTCGCTGTCGGCCTCGGCTTGATGGAGTTTCCGTTTGCCGGGGCGGGCGACTATTGGCGCTGGGTCGATCTCTGCGAGGCGGGCGGCGTCGATTCGCTGTGGCAGACCGACCGGCTGGTGAGCCGCCAGCCGATCCTCGAATGCATGACGACCATGGCGGCGCTGGCCGGCCGCACGCGCCGGATGCGCTTCGGCATGAACGTGGTCTCGCTGGCGCTGCGCGATCCGGTGCTGCTGGCCAAGCAATGCGCCACCGTTGACGTTCTTTCCGAGGGCCGCCTGCTGCCGGCCTTCGGCATCGGCAGCCCGCTCGGGCCGGAATGGCAGGCACTCGACATCGACACCAAGACGCGCGGCCGTCGCACCGACGAAAGCCTCGAAATCATCGCCCGCCTGTGGCGCGAGGAGAGCGTCGACTTTGCCGGCAAATACTATCGCCTCTCGGGCGCCTCGATCTCGCCCCGGCCGGTACAGCCCGACTTGCCGATGTGGATCGGCGGTTCGTCTGATGCCGCTGTCCGGCGAACGGCGCGCTATGGCACGGGCTGGCAGGGCGGCGCCGAGGGGCCGGTCGAAGCGGGCCGGGTCGTGGCCGCCATCAAGCAGGCCGCCGCCGAGGTTGGCCGCTCGATCGATGAAGATCATTATGGCGCGGCCTTTCCGTTCTATTTCGGCAAGGCCACCGACGGCGTCGTTTCAGGCGCCATGGCGGCCTACGCCAAGCGCACCAACCGCGATCCCGCGCGTTATTTCGCGATCGGCGACGAGACGGCGATCCTCGACAGGATTGCCGAATACGTCGATGTCGGCGTCCAGAAGTTCATCCTGAGGCCGGTCGGCGACGGCGCCAGCGTGCTCGCCCAGACACGGCAGCTGATCGAGAAAGTACTGCCGCGAGTCGGCGCGAAGTGGCCGAAGGCGGCCTAGGGGGAAGCCAATGCATATCGGCGCAGCAATGTTCTTCACGGACTATTCGATGGCGCCGGGCGAGCTCGCCATCGCGCTGGAAGAGCGTGGCTTCGACTCGTTGTGGTCGCCCGAGCACTCGCACATTCCGCTGTCGCGCAAATCGCCGTTCCCGAGCGGCGGCGACCTGCCGAAGAAATACTACGACGCGATGGATCCGTTCGTGGCGCTGACGGCGGCGGCGGCTGTCACCAAGACGCTGAAGGTCGGCACCGGCATCTGCCTGATCGCCCAGCGCGATACCATCCAGACCTCCAAGCTGGTCTCGTCGATCGACCAGATCACCGGCGGGCGCTTCCTGTTCGGCGTCGGCAACGGCTGGAACAGCGACGAGATGGAAAACCACGGCACCGTCTTCGAAACTCGCCACAAGCTGGCGCGCGAGCGCATCGAGGCGATGAAGGAGATCTGGACCAAGTCCAAGGCCGAGTATCATGGCGAGCTGGTCAACTTCGATCCGATGATGAGCTGGCCCAAGCCGGTGCAGAAGCCCCATCCGCCGATCATCGTCGGCGGCGCCTTTCCCTATGGCGCTCGGCGCGCGCTGCGATACGGCGACGGCTGGATGCCGCACCGCGTGCGCAAGACCTACGCCGACGTGAGCGCGCTGCTGCCGAAGTTCCGCGAGATGGCGAAGGAAGCCGGCCGCGATCTCGCCTCGGTGCCGGTCACGATCTGGGGCGCCAAGGAGGACGAGGATCTGCTGAAGCGCGACCGCGACGACGGCGTCTCACGCCTCGTGGTCAGCCTCGACTCGGCCACGGCCGACAAGATCCTTCCCGAGCTCGACCGCTGGGCCAAGCTGCTGCGGACGGTGGCTTAGCGCTCCCAGCTATGAACTAAAGCAGCGACAGCACTTCCTTCTTGAACTGCTCCATCTCGGCCAGCATCGCCTCGACCAAAGTGGGTGAGGCGTAGACTTTGACATAATCCAACACACCAGCCAGGGCCGGGGTATTGGTGAGGCTGCCGGCATAGAGACCGGCGGCCAAGGTCGGTTTCAAGTCCAGCAGATAAGCGGCTGCAATTACCAAGAGCACGGCAAAACCGAGCACACCCACCACCAGTAGATTATCGCGCAGCCCTTTGCGTTGGAAAGAGGCGACAAAACCGGGTCCACTGCTCAAGCCAATCGTGTAGACAAAGAGCACCAGCCCCAACTGGTAGATCAACTCGGGCAATTTGAGATCGGGGTGCAGCGAACCAATCGCCAGCCCGGCGAAAAGGACGGCGGCGACCCCCAGGCTACTGCCCCCAATCTTGATCCGACCGAGCAGGTAACCAATCGCGGCGACGACGAACAGGAGTAAGAGGGGATTGTCGAGCAAGAGTTGAATCATAACTTCCTTAGAAATAGTAGAGATTGGGGA
>ENA-ORBV01003660-ORBV01003660.1-microbial-mat-metagenome-genome-assembly--contig:-NODE-3660-length-30478-cov-15.589948_pt1 | contig 30478 bp, 29 predicted proteins | sample MGYA00237777_ERZ505514 | MGnify/ENA primary metagenome ERZ505514 (study PRJEB26160, sample SAMN06269048) | microbial mat metagenome | isolation source: Oligotrophic lake microbial mat | place... | reverse complement strand
AAGGAGTTTACTCCTACAACCAATGCCGTTGCAGGAGTTTGCTCATACAACCAATGCCGTTGCAGGAGTTTGCTCCTACAACCAATGCCGTTGCAGGAGTTTGCTCCTGCAACCAAAGTCCGTTGCAGGAGTTTGCTCATACAACCAATGCTATCAAAGGAGTTTACTCCTACAACCAATGCCGTTGCAGGAGTTTGCTCATACAACCAATGCCGTTGCAGGAGTTTGCTCCTGCAACCATGTGGATTTCAATTTAGAACCTCATAGAAATCTTATTGTGTATTCTTCTGATTACAGGCGCAAACTCCTGCAACGGCTCGCCCTGATAAAAAGTCTGTACTTTTTATCAGGCATTGATTTTTTCATTTTTAAAAAGGAGAGCATAAATCACCATGACAACAGCGGCGATGCCGGCAGGAATAGTCCAGATCATTTTCCAATCCTGAGCACCTGCGACATCTGTATAATGGTCATATATTTTTCCTGCAAGCCAGAAACCCACCAGCATACCGACACCATACGTAGCCAGCGTGATGAGTCCCTGTGCTGAACTCTTGATTTTTTCACCTGCTTTATAATCGGTATAGATCTGACCGGAAACAAAGAAGAAATCGTAACAAATACCATGAAGGATGATACCACTAAATAACATCCAGACTCCGGTCCCGGCATCCCCATAGGCAAACAGCAGGTAGCGGACGGCCCATGCAGCCATGCCGACAAGCAGGGTTGTTTTCAATCCATATCGTTTTAAGAATACAGGAAGCAACAGCATAAAGAATACTTCCGAAACCTGACCAAAGGTCATGTTGCCGGCAGCATTTGCCATCCCTGCATTATTCAGATACAGATTCGCGTTCTGATAATAGAAGGCGAGTGGAATACATATCAGCACTGAAGAGATAAAGAAGACGAGGAAATTTCTGTCTTTGAAAAGAAGCAATGCCTCCAGACCCAGGATTTCGCGCAAGGACGGTTTTTTGCCTGCTTCATATTTCGGTGGTGTGTCTGGCAATAAAAAGCTGAAGAAGCCCATGAATGCGGAAACACCTGAAGCCATATAAAAGGTGCTTTGGAGCATACCCTTTGATTCCCATTTAAATAGGTAGCCAATCAGAAGGCCTGCAGCAATCCATCCGATCGTACCCCAAAGCCTGATTCTCGCAAACTCACTTGAAGGGTCTTTCATCTGCCTGAAAGAAATGGAATTGACGAGCGCGATGGTCGGCATATACAGGATCATGTAGATCAGGATAAAGGGGAAGAAGGAAGCAAACGATCCGGATTGCGCAGCCAGGTACATCAGCACTGCTCCCGCGAGATGAAGGAAGCCTAATATCCGCTGCGCAGAAAAAAACCTGTCGGCGATCAGGCCTATGATAAAGGGGGCTATAATGGCACCCAGCGATTGAGTGGAATAGGCCGCGGAGATCTCATCACCGTCTGAAGAAAGAACGGTTGATAAATAAGTACCCAATGTGACAAACCACGCTCCCCAGATAAAAAACTCGAGGAACATCATAAGGGATAACTTAAAACGTACAATGGACGGCATAGCTGGCAGGATTAACGGTTGAAAGAACTAAAGGTCTAAATTGAGAAAAAATGAGTACAACTGCTGTGAAAAATTAGCGTGATGGTTATATTACTCCTGTTCAACTTTTATGACAAACCACTTTTATGAACTATAGAGTCTTTTCCAGGTATTGCTCTCTTTCATTTACAGCCGTAACCGTTGTTCTTCTCTTCTCCGCTTGTTCATCTTCAAAAGAGTTTAAAGCCTGGGATCTGAAAGAGGTTACTGCCGGTAGAATAGATTCATTATGCGCCCTGCATATGCAGCAAGGCCATTATCCCGGACTAGCCGTAGCGGTCGTCGATGGAAAGAATAATATCTGGACAAAAGGATACGGATATGCGAATCTTGAAGAAGAAGTCCCGGTGGATCCAGATGCACACCTTTTCAGGATCGGCAGCGTTTCAAAATCAGTCACTGCCTCCGGACTCGCGCGGCTCTATGAGCGAAAGGAAATTAATCTTGATCTTCCGATATCTGCTTATTATAAAGAATGCCCCATTGAATTGAGTCATCTTACCCTTCGCCAGATAAGTGGACATCTCGCGGGTATCCGACATTATCGGGGTCTTGAGTTTTTGAGTAATATTCAATATCCCAATGTGATGGATCCACTGGAGGTATTTATTCATGACTCGCTGCTGTGTCGTCCGGGAGAAAAACTCAATTATTCAACCTATGGCTGGACGCTCGTCAGTGCTGTGATGGAGAAATCAGCAGCCAAACCTTTCACATCGATCATTGCCGATGAAGTCAGTAAACCTTTGCACCTGGATGATCTCAAACCTGATGATAAGGACTCCACCGACTACAGCCGTGTTTCATTTTATGTATTCCAGGATAGTATTCACCAGGTAGCGCCTGTCGTCAATAATAGTAATAAGTGGGCAGGCGGAGGTTATTTATGCAGTGCAGAAGACCTCGCCAGGTTTGGTTACGCATTGGCAACAAACGGATATTTGAAGGAGGAGACCATGCTGGAGTTTACGAAAAGTCAGCACACCAATGACGGTGCTTTAACGAATAATGGAATTGGATTCTGGAGCGGGACAGATGATAAGGATAGACATTGGTTCGGACATAGTGGTGGTTCAGTCGGCGGAACCAGTATGTTACTCATATTCCCTGAACAGGATCTTATCATCGTAACTCTGATCAACCTCAGTAGTGCGCGTATGGATGACCTTGCGGAAAAGATAGCCGATATCATCCTCTCGTCCGGGCATCAAAAAAAATAAACACTTCAAAAATTGATTAGTTAGTGGATATCCCGGATGACTCGGTTGATCTGTTTGATGTGATGCTCCATTTTGCCCCTAAATCCCCTGAAGGGGACATAAATAAAGTTTATCATTTCTGGCTAGTTAATCTTCGTGACAATCCGGTTGATCTGTTTCAGGTGATGCGCCATATGATCATTAAAGAAGATGAGCATCTGATGCATCGTCATGCGGCCGGCGAATGGATGCCTGTAGACCATATGTGATCCAAAGGCTGGTTGGTGTTTTTCAATAAGGTTGATCATGTCAGCTCGAAGCGTACGCCAATGCTTTTCAATATCCTCCTTGGAAAAAATGGTTTGTTGTTGCCACATATTGATAGCCGCAGGTGCTTTACGCTTATAGGAGGACCAGAGAGCCAGTTTGATGAGGAAGACACCTCCCCACGATTTCAGTTGGAACGGAAGAAGCGTATCTGGATAGGAAAGTTTTTTTTGGATGTAGGCGGTAGATAATTGTTCGCTCAGGAAGATGTGATTAGCTGTCTGGGCGACAGACCATTTGCCTGTTGAGGGTTGTTGATGGTATTTTTCTAACGTCAGCGGGGTGATCAGCTCCATCAGGGCTTTTTTCTTTTGTTCCAGTATTTCGAACTGATGCTGGATCTGTTTGGCTTGTCCGGTCATGTCTTTGTAATTTCGGCAATCGAAAGTAGAGAATAATAAAGTAGCATTCATATGGAAAACAATGAACAGAAGCGATCCGGAGAAACGATTTATCAGGTTGATGAATCCATTTTTTCACCGCAAATGGAATCACGGTTGGAATTGCCGGGTGACGAGGAAGTGATTTTTGAAGAGGTGCAGCCATTTGATCAGATAGGGATATGGCTTCTGCTTGGATTAGAACTCGCCATTATTATAATTGTACTACTTGTCTCAGGTCAGCCGATCTGGACAGTTGCGCTAGGATTGGGGGCGATGACATTGACCATGGCGCTCCTGGGTTCGCTAAAATTATATACCCGCATAGATTCCATAGGTGTTCATTTCAGGATGAAGCCATTTCATTTAAGGGAGCAGTCGATACCCTGGGAAGAGATCGATCAGATCCATGTACGCACATATTCAGCCATTCTGGAGTATGGCGGATGGGGGATGCGTATTGGAAGAAAGGGGAAGGCATACAATGTGCGTGGCAATGATGGAATCCAGATCGTGAAGAAAAACGGTAAGAAGGTGTTGATCGGGACACAGCGTCCGGAGGAGGCATCCAGGCATTTGAGTGGGCATCCGCTGCTGGTATGAGGACAAAAAAAAAGAGCGCCGAAGGGTATCAGCGCTCTCAATTCTTCTCTTGATGTACGTTCGGGTGGAAAAAAATATTCCTTCATCCCGTTGCCTGTTAAGGCAAAAGTAGGTTTAAACAGCTTACTTCTTAGCTGCTTTCTTAGCTGCTTTCTTAGGAGCTGCTTTCTTAGCTGCCTTCTTAGCAGGAGCTTTCTTAGATGGAGCTGCTTTAGCGGCAAGAGCTGTCTTCGTAGCGATAGCTTTCTTAGGAGCTGCTTTGCGAACTGCTTTCTTAGCTGCCTTCTTAGGAGCTGCTTTGCGAACTGCTTTCTTAGCAACCTTCTTAGCAACTGCTTTGCGGACTGCTTTCTTAACAGCTTTCTTAGCTACTGCTTTCTTAGCTGCCTTCTTAGGAGCTGCTTTCTTAGTTGCTTTCTTAGCAACCGCCTTCTTGACAGCTTTCTTAGCTGCTGCCTTTTTTGCTGATTTAGCCATAATGAATAATGAGATTAAGTTTGAAAATAAATTAGATAGAGTCGCTACCTACACCGGGCGTCGAAAGGACACCTGACACAGACAGTTTTATAATCCGTGGAGAGATGATGAGATGATCTATATGAGAGGTATGTGGTCATATTCCAGCACAAAAATACACTTTAGATTTATTTTGTATATATTTTTTGAAAATAATTTGAAAATATTTTTATCACGCGCGTACGGCTTCTATTCCTTCTTTGAAAATGGAAACGCAAAAAGTGATCCAAAAATTCTGGAACCACTTGGGACCATCTGCTCGTTATGCAAAAAGTAGATTGATAAAACAGATCACATGTCGTTCCGAAATCTGACACCATCCATCATCATGTCCACCCTCCGCGGGAAGGTTCGTCACATCGGTGCTCCGCTCCTCTATGCAGCGCTGCTGATGTACTATGCATTCAGGCGAAGTGATACGCCAGCATGGGCTAAGCGAATTGTCATGGGTGCTTTCGTGTACCTCTTCTCACCCTTTGATGCCATACCTGACTTGTCTCCATTCATAGGCTACACCGATGATCTGGGCGTTCTCATGTATGGATTGGTGATGATTGCAGCATACATTAACAAAGAGGTTCGTGACGCTGCCAGGCATACATTACAAGCCTGGATCGGCCCTGCACCAGAATCCCAATTACGCAAAATTGATGCGTTGCTCTGAAGATTCTGACCCTTGTCAGGTATCTTCGTCAGATGAAATTGCATCCTCTCCAGCACTCGTTTTCCTTCTCCCTCATCTCTCTTTTTTGCATACTGTCCATCTTTTGGACTGCATGTAAACCAACTTCAACATCATCAGATGAACTGATTTCAACACCTCAGATAGATGGTGAGGCCATCAGTTTTTTGGGTGATACACTCCGTTCTCCGGAGATCGATGTAGAAGCATTTCTACGTATGGATAGCCTTTTACAGGAAGCAAAAGTCTCTTTTCTGGACGATAGCTCTGATCTTCAGGCCATCATTTGGTATGGAAGACGACTCGCTTATGTGCATCGATACAAGGATGCTATTAAGGTTTTTTCCGATGGAATCCATCATCATCCACTGTCTCCTGAACTGTATCGCCATCGCGGACATCGGTACATAACCATACGACAACCTAACCTTGCTATAGCTGATCTGAGGCGTGCATCGGTCTTGGCGGAGCAGCGTCAGGTTGAAATAGAGCCAGATGGAATCCCAAACAAACTGGATATCCCGCTCAGCAATCTTCATTTCAATATCTATTATCATCTCGGACTAGCCTATTACCTCCAAGCAGATTTTTCCGACGCAATCGCTTCATTTCAGTGCTGCATGCAATACGCCAATAATCCTGATCTCATGGTTGCAACGACCTATTGGTTGTATCTGACCTATCTGAGAGCCGGTGATCATACTATAGCGAAAGAGCTACTTGGCGCCATCCATACGGACATGGAGATCATCGAAAACGATGAATACCTTCGGCAACTTCTCCTCTTCCAGGCAGGGCACGGTGACATAACTGAATCGGGTACATCTTCCGAATCTACTTCATTAGGTGCACAACAGTACGGTATCAGTTGCTGGTACGAAGCAAATGGCCGACGCCGCGAAGCTGCTGCAATCCGCAGCATGATTCTCGCAGATGAGGAATGGCAATACTTTGGCTATATTTCAGCGGAAGCTGATTCTGCCAGTATGCTTACACAGTAAAATAATCTTATGCGCTACCCATCCATACCTTCATCCCTTTTTACTGACCGGCGAAAAGACTTTGCAAAAAAAATGGTTTCCGCTTCGGTTGCGATTTTTTGTTCCAATGATCCAATGCCCCGCAGTGGAGATCAGTTTTTTCCTTTCCGTCAGGATTCGGCACTTTTTGCATTGTCGGGACTCGACCAGCCAGGCACCATCATCGTCCTCAATCCGGATGCGAAAAAAAAATCAAACCGCGAGATCGCCTTTATTCTTCCACCGGATCCTGAGCATTTGATCTGGCATGGTGAACGATATTCCCAAAAACAGGCAACTGCAGTTTCGGGTATTTCAACTATCTACACCATCGATCAATGGGACAGGATCATGCCTTCACTGGTCCGATCAGCATCCACCATCTATACCCTTCCCCGCCACACAGATTGGTCGGAGACAGAGGTGAAAACACAAAATGACCGGATGAATGAAAAGCTGAAGCAGCTGTATCCAAAACATACCTTTCAATCAGCAAATGCTATTCTCACCAGGATGTTAATGCTTAAGCACCCTGTGGAAATCGACCTGATGCGTAACGCCGTGCAAGTGACAGGACGTGCATTTGACAGCGTACTCCACCACATCAGACCCGGGATGTTTGAATATGAAGTGGAAGCCCGGCTCACGTATGAGATTTCAAGACATGGTTGTCAGTATGCATTTGAACCCATCGTTGCCTCCGGAGGATCAGCATGCACGCTTCATTATGTACGAAATGATAAAAGGATAGGAAGACGTGACCTGGTGCTGATCGACTTTGGAGCCGAATATGCATGCATGGCTTCGGATATGACAAGGACCATACCGGCATCCGGGACATTTACAAAAAGGCAGAGAGCTATCTATACATCTGTGCTGAATGTATTGAATGAGATAACAACCATGATGCGACCCGGGGTTACGTTAGATGAGCTCAACCGGGAAGCTGGCGTATTGATCGAAAGAGAACTGGTCAGATTGAAGATTATCTCAAACAGGGACCTTCGTCGGCAGGATGCTGCCAGCCCGTTGAGGAGAAAATATTTCATGCATGGTATCGGGCATCATTTGGGATATGATGTGCATGATGTATCTGATCGTCGCGCACCCCTGAAGCCGGGCATGGTCATCACCTGCGAACCCGGTTTGTATATACTCGAAGAGCAAATAGGTATCCGCCTGGAGAATGACATCCTGATCACAAGAGGAAAACCAAAGAACCTGATGGCTGACATTCCGATCGAACCAGAGGAGATAGAAGCATTGATGAATGCGTGATCAGGCCATGCTTCCAACTATCCTTTAAAACATATCGGAAGGGCTGGTTTGCGCTTTAACGTGGTATTTTTCTCATTCAGAGGAATACATATGCCAGGTTAATACAGGATTGAGATACTTGTTGTAATTTGTAAAAGCAAGTCATATCCCTCTGGCTATTGTCCGCCCCTTTTACCGGATACACCCCATTCTATCACCATTTAAAATTTTTCATTATGAATCGAATATTTGTTTTCCTCATCACCCTTTTGATCCCGATGGCAGGCACATTACATGCCCAACATCTATCTGCGCACCTACAGTTTACCGCTGCCATGTCAGGCTCCCAGGAGGTTCCTGGCGTCGTGTCAGATGCCCAGGGTGTCGGTGTATTTACGCTGGACGAAGACAAAACCACTTTATACATTAATGTCTCACTGAGTCATCTGAGCGGCCCGATTACAGGCATACATATACATGAAGCGGCCAACGGTATCAACGGACCAGTTGTGTTTAGCCTGGGTACTATGCTCAATGGTAATCGTGCCAAAGGTGTATTGAAAAACATCACACCAGATGTGATCACCAAATTTCTGAATGGTAGATATTACATCAATGTGCATACAGATCTGAATCCGGCTGGAGAAATTCGCGGGCAGATAGGACTCGAGACCGATGACCGGTACACCGCTTTTATGGCTGGCGTCCATGAGGTGCCGGAAGTGCTAACAGAGGGCAGAGGTCTGGGCATATTCTACCTCAATCATTCAAAAACAATCGTGGATATCAAAGTGCTGTTTCTTGGGCTGACCAGTGATGTTACCGGGGCACATATCCATAATGCACAGGCCGGCATGAATGGACCAGTGATTTTTGACCTTGGTCCTTTCCTGGATGGAAATACAATCGAAGGTGCCTGGAATCCGGGAGCGGATCTGGATGCATTGCTTGCAGGAGAGTTATACATTAATGTACATACAGTCAATAACCCCGGTGGTGAAATTAGAGGACAGCTATCATTATTACCTGGTATTACATTTGATGCCACCTTTTCCGGCGATCAGGAGAACCCCATCATCGATACAGACGGGGAAGCACTTGGGGTCATCACCATTTGGCCGGAGCTAAATGAATTTGAATTTTATGTTTTACATGACAGCCTGAGCGGTCCTGTGTCAGGAGCACATTTTCACAATGCAGCAGCGGGCACTAATGGACCGGTTGTCATTGACCTCACAGACGATATCAGCCCGGTGGGTAATTTTATTTCCGGTACAAGACCATTATCACTCGATATATTCAATTCACTTCTCAAGGGTGATTATTATATCAACTTACATACAGCAGCAAATCCGGGTGGTGAAGTCAGAGGTCAGGCATATAAATTTGCCCGCGAAGGATATACATATGAAATCAATGGTGGACAAGAAGTACCGCCTGTCACTACTACGGGTGTTGGGGCAGGGATGGTGAGTATTGACAGAGATCAGACCAATGCGCATTATATGCTAGTGGTGAGTGATTTGACAGGATCCTTTGCTGCATCACATTTTCACCGCGCACGACCAGGGCTCAGCGGAGGTGTGATCTATAATATCACTAGTTCTTTTAATGATTTCGGAGGAGCCTTTGGGTATTGGGATCAAGATAGTAGTCCAGCCTTTACTTCAGAGCCATTGTTCAGGGCAAACGAAGTTTATGTCAATGTGCATACTGATTTGTTTCCAGGTGGTGAAATCAGAGGAAACATCATCAGGTCACAAAATCTTTTTGGCGAACTTCCTTTTGACCCCGGATTTTCGGATGATCTGATCCTGCAAGCAACGCTAGTAGGTGAAAACGAAAATCCACCGGTGACTACAAATGCCGTAGCGTTGGCTACAGTTTTTTTTGGAACAGAAAAAAACAGCGCACGAATCAATGTCACAGCGACAGGATTGTCCGGACCCATAACCGGCGCACACATCCATGAAGGTGATCCCGGGACTAATGGGCCGGTGATTATACCCTTAAATACTGTCGGCAACAGAATTCAGATGGAGGTCAATAATATTTCTCCGATTGACCTGATCAGCCTCATGAACGGAGGTACCTATGTCAACCTGCATACAGCAGCTAATCCTGCTGGTGAGATCAGGGGACAGCTTGGTCTTGAACAGGATCTGACTTTTGTAACTTCCATGAGTGGCGATGAAGAGACGCCGGTGGTGGTGACAGATGGTCTGGGTTTAGCGGTCATCCATTATACCATCGGTCAGTTAGCATTTGAGATTGATGCGCAATTGACTGGGTTGAGCAGCGAAATTACGGGTGTGCATCTGCATTCAGGAGTTCCGGGCGAAAACGGTCCTGTGATTGTTGACCTCGGTGCCCTCCTTGATGGAAACACGATCAGCGGTCGAATGAATGCAACTGTTGAAACGCTGATTGCCTTGTTTAATGGTAATGTCTATATCAATGTGCATACCGTAAATAATCCCGCAGGAGAGATTCGTGGTCAAATGAATTTTATACCCGGTATCACCTTTGATGGCTGGATGTCTCCAATGCAAGAAGTACCCTTCACTACATCCCCGGCGAGTGGACTTGCGGTGAGTACTATTTTTCCTGGATTGTCGGATATAGTTCTTTGGATGCTGGTCGATGGTGCTTCCGGACCGATAGCGGCTGCACATCTACATCAAGCTGTTCAACAACAGAATGGTGGAGTAGTGCATAATCTCTCAGGAGATATCGATGGTAGTGCCATCCTTCATTTGGGAACGGTAGCAGACGGTGTGCTTTCTGCATTACTTACCGGTGAAATTTATATCAATGCACATACCGCAGCATTTCCGGGAGGTGAACTGCGCGGGCAAATGTACCGGAGGGCAAGAGATGGATATGGTTTTGATTTTTGTAAGGAGCAAGAACCCGGTACTATAGAAGCACCTGATGCTACAGGATCAGGGATGGTGTCCATCGATCGAAATCACAAGAATATCAGTTTGCATGTAATGACAGATGGATTGACGGGTGATCTGGCGGCGTCACATATTCATCAAGCACCGATTGGATCCAATGGAAATGTGATCGTTGATCTCACAGCATTCTTTTCCAATGGCAACATGTCGCTGGATGGAGCTGAAACGGATACAGCTTTGATCAACAGGATAAGGGCTGGTATCACGTATGTCAATGTGCATACCGACTTGCATCCTGGTGGGGAGATTCGTGGACAGATCGTCAAGGACTTTTTATGTAGTATTGAAACAAGCATCTATCCGCTGGCTGATATTATTTCCGCAGTGACGCTCAGCCCGGTCCCTGTCTTTGACGAATTGAATGTGACTCTTGAGACGCACAACCCGACCTCATTACTATTCCGTATCGTGGACATCAGTGGTAAAGCATTATCTGCCGATAGATATGATTTGATTCGGGGGGAGAATATGGTGTCCTTAAACACCTCTTCTCTTTTGCCGGGGTTTTACGTACTGATGATTACCGACGGGGATGCAGCGCAGGCGTATAAGTTTATGAAATAGGAGCTAGGAAATAGGAGCTAGGAAATAGGAGGCAGGAACAAGGAACAAGGAACAAGGAACTAGGAAATAGGAGCTAGGAAATAGGAGCTAGGAACAAGGAACTAGGAGCTAGGAAATAGGAGCTAGGAAATAGGAGCTAGGAACTAGGAGCTAGGAACAAGGAACTAGGAGCTAGGAAATAGGAGCTAGGAACAAGGAACTAGGAGCTAGGAACTAGGAGCTAGGAAATAGGAGCTAGGAATTAGGAGTTAGGAATTAGGAGCTAGGAAATAGGAGCTAGGAAATAGGAGCTAGGAAATAGGAGCTAGGAAATAGGAGCTAGGAAATAGGAGCTAGGAAATAGGAGGTAAGAACAAGGAGTTAGGAATTAGGAGCTAGGAATTAGGAGCTAGGAATTAGGAGCTAGGAAATAGGAGGCAGGAGATAGGAAGCAGGTTGTAACGCAGCGAATACTTCGACTCCGCTCAGTACAAGGATCCCGCCAAATGCACATCATTTGTGGCGGGAAGGTAGGAGCCAAGAAAGTACAAGGCGATTCATAAAGGAAATGGGGCCGCAGCACGTCGTTGCGGCCCTGTTTTTATTTTTGCGTTGAATTGATCAGGGCAGTATTAATCTGGCTACTATCACTTGCCTTCTCAAACAATCCGTATTGAAAAGACTAGAGCGATTAGAAATTTTAGCGTTTACCATCTTCGATGGAACTGTTTAGATGGTTTAGTAAAAACAAAGAACTAAACTTCTTAAACAGTGGCCCATACGGGCCAAACGCTAAACAGATGGCCCATATGGCACATTGCTAAACACTGTTTCCATGGACTGAATCAATGCCCCTGCTTCCTGCCCCCTGCCTCCTAATTTCTATCTACTTTTTAACTAAATATTAAATTCCTCTTATTACACCTTAACATGGGAAAGCAAGTCTTAGTGGTATAGATCAAAAAACGTAAATGATGAAAACGCTGACCGTAACCCGTAACAAAAGCTTCGAATGGAGTTTTGGACTGCATGCAGGTATCCTGTTGATTGCATTTCTTCCTTTTGCTCACAAGGCGATGGAGCAGAAACCACTTGAGTATATTCTCGAAATAGGCTACATGGAAGAACTCCAGGAAGTGGCTTCCGGCAGCGAAGGTCTCCAGGCACGCAGCCCTGTGTTCAATGAGGAACCAGAACCTACCATGGACAAGCCTGCTGAAGAACCGATACCAGTAGAAGAAACTGAGCCTGTAGAAGAAACTACGATTGCTGAAAGCAATAGTGAGGTCATCAGTGATGTCACTACTGAAGAAGCAACTGATGTAGTAGCTAGTGAAAGCAATGCCAGTGGATCAGATACGGAAACCAATGCCAGTGGTGGTGGAAACGGTAGCCCTATCGAGGGCAACCAGGATGGAGCTGCAACTGCCGGTGATGGTGGCGGAGGAGACGGACTCGAGGGTGACGGTATCATCACACGTAAAGTCATCTACCGTGAAAACATCACCAGCGTAGCCAAAATGAACGGACGTGTCACCCTGGACATCTGTATCGACAGAGAAGGAAAAGTGATCTATGCTGCCTATGATCCTGAAAAGACTACGATCACAGATACGGAGATCATCAAACAAGCTACCTATCTCGCAGTGCGTTACAGATTTGAATCAAAGTATAATGCACCAAAGAAAGAGTGGGGAGAACTGACTTTTATCTTTCGGATTGATGAAGCTATTGCCGCTAAGTAAGTGGTGTTTCATAAAAAGGGGTGCAGGCATTGTCTGCACCCCTTTTTTATATACTTTGTTCAGCTCAGGTTAAACCTGAGCTCGCGTGCGTTAGATCAAAAAGGGCTGTTTAAGGTAAACATCAACGATGGCCGTCTTTGACGGTAGGAGAAAATTATGGACGATGAAAATTCGACCTCGCTTCTGAGCATTTGATCAGCTTCATATTTCGCAATAGGCTTCAAATCCAACTTTAATGATCAGAGCAAAGACTGTAGCAATAATGGCAAGAGTTACTGGATTTAATACACCTAGCCCAAGTGCTGCAAGAACTAAAGGTATTCCTGTAATTAAATAATCCTTGAGGGATCCTTTGCCTGCAAGGAGTTCCTTGATTTTCGGATCATTGCAAATGTTTTTTTGAAGTTTATCCTTAAATCGTTTCCAGAATTTTTTACCTTCTTTTTTAGCATTGGCCTTGGTCAACCAACAGATATCAACTGCGCGAACATTAAAGAGCTTTGGTAGAAGACTATCTTGTTAGCCATGCTTCATATACATGAATGAGAAGCTAATATCCCTCAACCAAACTGCTTCGGCCGCTCTCCCCTGCCTCCCAACTCCGCTACCTCGTTGATCCGACGTTGCCGTGTCTCTGGAAGTTTGGCCAAGGCGATCCACTGCAGGATGGCTTTTCTGACTGATTTGCTCAGACCGGTGAAAAATGTTTTAGAACCTTTGTATTGTTTGAAAGCTTTTTCCAGATCTTTCGGAATGTTGAGGTCTTCGACTTCGTCCAAGGAAGTCCAGGAGCCGTTTTCTTTGGCGATTTCAATGCAGCGCATACCAGCCTCTGTCATCAGGCCATCAGCGATGAGCCGATCTATTTTTTCCTTGTTGATCCTTGACCAAACACTTTTTGGTTTGCGCCTTGAGAAAAACTGCATGTACCGGTGTTCATCCAGTGGCATGGCTTTGCTATCGATCCATCCAAAACACAGCGCTTCTTCCACTGCTTCACTCCATGACAGCGCACGTTGGCCGGTTTTTACTTTGTAAAAAACGACCCATACCGATAGTTTGACATGATGATATTTGAGCAGCCATTGTCGCCAGGCTTTTCGGTCAGCAGGATGAAAGGTGTCTGGGGTCGGGACGGACATAGATGGTGGTAGGATTTTCGGAGGCGAAAATAGAATTAATTTATACCTGCTGTTGAAAACAGCATTCATGATTATTACCCGGCAAAGTTTTTTTTTGATTTGACGTACGCGAGCTCAGGTGTAACCTGAGCTCAACGAGATTTTTATTAGCAGCCTGCGGCCGCTGGAGTATCGTATCAAAGACTTTACTGTTTCAATTCGCTAACAGTCAACCACGCATGAAACTGAAAGGTTTTTAGTTTATTGAGCGAAGCCGAAATGAACACTGGGTGATTGCCGAACAAGTAAAATCAAAATAAAAAGCTGTTCGAATGTGTAAAATATGTGGTCGTAGAGCGGAGCCTAAACGACACACTTTCGCACTATGATGAAATTAAAAATTAATCAAAACTTCACGCCCACCGCCAGCGTCCATCCTCTCAACTTCGATTCGTCCCTGGACTTTAAAGTAGGTTGCAGACCGTAGTGATATTTTACTTCAGCGGTGAGGAACGAAAATATTTCCGCATGCACCATGGCTGTCAGATTGGTGGAGACACCGATAAATCCATTGTCATCAAACCCGAGGTCGTTGTCATCAACATCATAGAAGAAAACAACTTCTCCTCCACCAAGGACTGAAAGATTGATCATTCCATCTTCCATCAGTTTATACCCGGCGGTCAACGGAATCATAAAGTAATGAGCATGGTGATGTTCGCTCAGATCAAAACTGAAGCTCTGGTCTTCATTCTGCAGGGAGATCCGGTGGTAGTGAAAGCCCGGAACAAAAATAAACCGACTGTCTTCCACAAATACATCAAAACCGATCATCTGGCCGGGATGTTTTGACCGCCCTGTCATCTCCGCCTCATCTTTGAAAGACCAGGTTTCGATCCCGATTTTGGCATTGAAACTAGCCTGTGCAGAGGCTATGCCATATGAAAACATATAACAAAGACAAGCTATCCCGATCCGTCGGATGCAAATATTCATTTTGAGAATTACGTTGAAGGGGGAGATGCTCTGCAAAGTTAGCTTATTTTCGCTCCTGCATCTATTCACTGACCGTAACTGACTATGTATCCAGATCTTTCCTATCTCTTTCATGATTTATTTGGCTCAGCACCTGACAACTGGCTCAGTGTACTGAAGACATTTGGTGTATTCCTCATTCTGGCCTTTATCGCCAGTGCTTATGTGCTCAACCTGGAACTCAAACGAAAGGAGAAAGAGGGATTATTGGTTGGATTTACGGAAAAGGAGCGCATTGGTTTTCCGGCCACCTGGCAGGAGATGGCCATCAATGCATTGTTTGGCTTTGTCATCGGCTTCAAGCTCCCTTATATAGCCCAACATTTTGAAGCATTCAGACCGGATCCGGCCAGCATCATCTTGTCTGGCAAAGGAGACTGGCTATGGGGCATCGTGGCCGCTGCAGCCTTTGGTTTTTTCAAATATTGGGACGCCCAAAAACGTGCTATCGCCAAGCCACATATCAGGGAAGTCAAGGTGCTCCCACACCAGCGGATAGGGGATATCACTATTCTGGCCGCCATTTCAGGTATCGTTGGTGCCCGTCTTTTTTCGATTGTGGAGAGTGAGGAGAATATCAAGGCATTTATCAAGGATCCTTTAGACCAATTATTGAGTGGCAGTGGGCTTGCTATATATGGTGGGTTGATACTAGCCTTTATTGTCGTCTATTGGTATGTGTACCGGAAGGGCATGAAACCAATCCATGTGATGGATGCTGTGGCCCCTGCACTGATCATGGGGTATGCCGTCGGCCGGTTAGGATGCCAGTTTTCGGGTGATGGTGACTGGGGTATCGTTAATACTGCATCTGCGCCGGGATGGTGGTTTCTACCTGACTGGGCATGGTCATATACCTACCCGCATAATGTATTGAATGAGGGTGTGCAGATCGAAGGTTGTCTGTGGGATTATTGCCGGCAACTAGGCGAGGGTGTGTATCCGACACCTATATATGAGACATTCTTTTCCCTGGTGATCTTCGCTATCCTGTGGGCGTTGCGTAAGCGGTTTAAAGTGGCAGGGATGTTATTCTTTACCTATGTGTTGCTCAATGGGATCGAGCGGTTCTTTATAGAAAAGATTCGTACCAATCCAGATATTACGATCTTCGGCATGGAAGCTACGCAGGCGGAATATGTAGCGGGGTTGTTGATAGTGATTGGGGTGGTGGGGATGATTTATTTGTGGGTGAAGCGGCCGGGGAAGTTAAGAGAGTAAGAGGGTAAGAGGGTAAGAGAGTAAGAAGGTAAGAGAGTAAGAAGGTAAGAGAATAAGAAGGTAAGAGAGTAAGAAGGTAAGAGAGTAAGAAGGTAAGAGAGTAAGAAGGTAAGAGAGTAAGAAGGTAAGATGATTAAATGGTTAGAAGGATAGGGATGATGAAGGGTAGAAGCTAGAACCCAAAAACTAGAAACTAGAAGCCCAGAGCACGGTTTATTGATTGCGTTGGGGAAAGAAAATGCAATAGTAAACTTATAAATGTCTGCATGGTCGGGGTGGATTCGACGAAGGAGTTGGGGAGGTAAATAATTATCTTCTGCCTGGATTGGCCAATCTGGGGAGAAAGATCATGCTATCAGAGTATTCCGCCCCTGCATGGCTCATGGGAAGATCCAGCGATGATCCGACAATGAAGAAGATAATTAAGGATTACGCGGGACGTGATCTGGCGGTGGTGAAAATTCCCATAATTTTTGATGCTCCTCTGAAATGATTTTAAGCTAATCAAATAGAATTGACAGTAGGCTTAAAGCTAAAGTGTATGGCTTAATCCCCGGCCATCCGGTCATTGCTTTAAAAATCTAACTTTACCGGATGGAAAAAGCCCATTGATACAGCAAATGCCAGTGAAGCCATTAAGTGCTGGTTGAATTGTATTCCGATCAGTTATTTTCCTGGGCTTATTACAGGCCTTCGGATAAAGAGATCGCGGAAGACCTCGTCCAGGAAACATTTTTAGTGGCGGTGCGGTCCTTTCAAAAATTTGAGGGTAACAGTCATCCGGATACATAGCTTCTGTCTATTCTTAAAAACAAGATAGCCGATCATTTCCGCAAATCCTATCGCCACCCAGCTAACAACACGATATCCTTCAACACTTTTTTTGACAGCAATGAAGATTGGGTAGCCGGGCAACGGCCTCAGGATTGGACAGCAGACGAAGATCAGGATCCTGCTCTCGCAAATTTGCACGGAGGCAAAGTACTTGTGCGCCTAAGATCATGAAGTTCATAGCGAGGGATATTATATGACTACGGGGATGGAGATCAAGGCCAAATTACTGCTGTCTATGATATGCGAATCTTTGCGCCTAACTTTCGCGTTGCCAGCGTATAATTTTTAAAAACTGGGATTGTGCGTGTCGGCGTGAATGTAAAAATGTTCTTGAGAATTTTACAAAACAAGGTAATTTGAATGATATCACATTAACCACAATTTATTTATTTCTCAACACCTTCTCACAATAACCCCTAACTCCCCTAAAGGGGACCTTTTTAGATATCACTCCCAATACTTACACTTCTCACTTTCTCACACCGCTTACTTTCTTATGCTCCTTTGATCGCCGAAGCCTTTGAATGAGAATATAATTCCGTTCAAAGTGCGAAGGAGACTTACGCTCTTACAGTCTCACACTTCTCATAGACTGTCTTTGCGATTTCCCTCCACAGCAATAAGGCCATAACGGACAAAAGAATAAACGTCACGAAAATCACCATGCTGATCGTTCCCGATTGCGTCATACCGAGAGGAGGGCCTTGTAGTAAAACAAACATTCCTACAGCGATCCCAATCATCGCGAAGTTGATGAATGATGATCTGGCTACGCGGGTTTTAAAACGATTGTAGGTGAAGTAACTGGTGATATTGGGGTCATTCTTTTCATGAAGGAGATTTAACAGGCTGAAATCAGCTGGAAGATTATGTTGCTTTTTGATCTTCTCATTCCATCCTTCCAGGAGCTTATCTGCGAAGGTATCCACAAGGATCCCGATTGGATACGCGATAGCTGTTGTCACTACTGCAAATAGCCCCCAGAAATCCTTTATTAGTATGAACAAGGATGGATCCATACCGGTGAAACAAAAGATGATCGCGAGGATCCAGACCATGGAGAGGATTCCGGAGATGATGTGTTCAACAAGAAGTTCGGTGGTGGATAACATAGTGAAAAGTGAAGAGTGAAAAGTGAATTGCAGTGAAAATATAGCTAAAAGTAAGGCATTCAATAATACACTAAGTAAACTTTAGGACAAGGTAGTTTTTATTGCACCTCATTAATTGCTCCACGTAGAAACAAGTAAATCTCCACCATCGCCAAAGTATCAAGCTTGCAATATTCCCAAAGATTTTGTTAGGTCACTTCTTTTTCAGCTTCATCCTTTAACGCATACACCATACGTTTCCATTGATTAGTGGCACTGCCTCCATCGGCAATTGAGAGATCTTTATAACTCAGCGATGGAACCAAGAAAGGCAGCACCTTCTCTATGGAGTTACTGTCTTTGAAATCTTTGTGGACATAGAGACGTTTGGAAAATATTTCCATCAGGTCGAATATCCTTGAATTAAGACCGTGGAGAAAAGTTGATAAATCCTTAGCAATTAAAGCCATGTTTTGATTGCACTTGCTTTCGAAGGCATTATTCACTTCAATTGGAATACAAACTCAATTAACCAAATGTACCTGCAGCAATTTATCGCCCCAAGGTGTGCCACCTTCATAAATGACCCACACCTTTTTATTGTACAGGAATGCATCCTTGGCAATCGAATAAGCCCATTCTGGCCAATGAGAGCTGAATCCATCTGATGTCCCGACAGGCTGTATTTGCACGGCAAAGGCATTCAAGTTGTGCGAGTTGCCGGCAAAATTTACAAAGCAAACTTTTGAATCAATGTTAGCTCCTGCAGCGGCCAATGTCGCAAACTCTCCAGTTAATAATTTGTGTTTTCCGACTTTACCTGAAAGTTTGCCTTCTTGTGTCATGACTTGGGATTCGACGGACATACAAGTTAGCATGAAAATAAAAATGGCAGTGAATTTGAAGAACGTTGTTTTCATAACTATAAATTTAAAGGGTAAGAATTGTTTTTATTTTTAAGAATAGCTTCAATAGTATTTCAAATCATATAGATTGCTGTTAATTGGCTTTTGCTGAAGATTCTGATTGTGAGTGAAGTTGAACTATCTCAGTCAACCAACGTGATACCAAAACGTGATATCAGAACAAGATACAATAACGAGAGTTAAAAACGAAAAACCACACTCTAAACCCTTTCCCCGCAATACGGGCATACGACCCACAGTTTCTCCAATTGACTAAAACATTTCTTACATAGAGGAATTTTCTCTTCTAAAGATTTTATAGGCTCCCCTGTCTTAACCGTATATATTTCCGGGATTTCCTTTAGAAAACTTGATTCATTTCCTTTTTCAGTGATGAGATAAAGCTTGTCTTTGGCACGAGTGATTGCAACATAGAAAAGTCCTCTTTCTTCTTCCATAAGCAGATCGCGATCTGAAGGCTTGATTACCTGAAATAAGCGATCCTCCATCCAGATGTCCGGGAAGCCGCCATATCCTTCGGTCAATCCGATTATGAATACTACTTTGGATTCTTATCCCTTGTTTTAGCCCCCTAAATACCCGGACATAATTACAATAAAATTTTTGTAATTATGAGCATGAAAAAGAAGTACACGAATGCAGAAAAGATCAGCATTGTGAAGGAAGGGGCCAAGAAGGGGGTGAAAGTTATTTTAGAGAAGTACGGGCTGTATCCTGCCACCTACTATTAAAGGCTATTTGCTGACGTTCCACCCCGCTTTGAAGTAAATGGCGAATGGTATGATGCATCATCACCGTTTTATCTACGCGGCGAGGTCCCATTAGCACCACTGCCCTTTTAATGTCGGTCTCCTCCACCAAAGGGTAGAACAATTCGTGTATTGTTTTTTTGAAACCATTCAAGATACGTATCCAATTGGGAGACGAGATAATAAGGTAGGTTTAATAAATGAAATTTTTTACCCAATGGTGTTGTCACTTCCGATAATTTCAGTTCACCTGCATAAAAGCGAATAGCCAGGGTATGTGCTGCCAAATCCATAAACAGATGAAGTGATTTTAATCTGCCATCGGCTCCGGATTTTACCTCGATCGGTATCAGTTTGCTATCGAAGAGATATAGATAATCCAGCTCGGCAGAAGAATCTTTCTTGTCTCTAACCCAAAACGCCAGACTACTCAATGCTCGGTATTGAAAAGCAAGTATTTCCTGTCCCACCAAATGTTCGATCATGGTTCCTTTGTATACATTTTGCAAATCCTTTGTCTCCAATATATCCTTTTGTAATCCTACAAAATAATTAAGCATGCCGGTATCCAGTACCTGTAGCCTCGGTGATTTTTTCAGATCCGGTATCAGTGGAAGGGTGGCCGTTGTAGTAGGATATACCAATTGAAGTAGCACTGCTTTTTCGACTGTGCGAAGCGACTCGCTCATCTCACGGGAGCGATAGGATGAGTTGCCGAATCCTTCAAATTTTATGCGTTTTCCGGCGGAAGCAAAAGATGCCTGATGTTATAAAGTAGGGGTAAAATAAATAAATATGGTCACAAAAATGGGGTAATATTTTCAAAATCTTGTAACAGAATAGGGGTAAATATGGACGAATCTTGTAACAGAATGAGGGTAAACTCATATTATCTTGATGAAAAGAGGGAAAGGAAGTGGTGGGAAGGAATTCTTACTCAATTGAGTCAATTTCGACCTTTAGTGACATTGGGCACCTCCACCCTAAACATTTTCCAGAGCAGGTCGGTGGCTGTAATATATTTGGTGCCATAGAATAGTCTTTCCCTTTCCACCTCTATCACGCCAAGACTGCCCAGAAAATGATCAAATATTCTGTGTGAATATCCAGAGAAGGCGATTTGTTCCGGATCACGATAATAGGGTTCGAGGATTTCGTCGATCAACATGGGAAATGCCCTGAAGTATTTCTCAGCATAAAAGGTATCTTCTCTTTTCTCCTTTCCGTATTTGTGGAGTATGATCAGAGAGAATGCCCATCCCAATTTCCCGATCTTGTTTTCTCCATAGCCATCAAAATAAGCCCAGTTGAGTTTTCTATCGAAGGTATCGATCAAATGGGCTAACAATCCAGCCGGGTCTTTTACCATTTCTATTCCCGATTTCGTCAGACTTAAATACCCCTTGCGCTTTTTCACGAGCTTACCTGCTTCGAGGAGGACACGTGTCAGATGGATAGAAAAAGAGTCGAGTTCTTTATACAATTTGATATGACGCGCTTCCAAAACATCGTCTTTCATAAACCCCTTTGCATAAATAGAAGCAACCATTTCCACGGGTAAAAAACCTTTAGCCGTCAGTTTGATTTCACCTCGCTCTTGTAGCATGCTCATCATGTATCTCGCCTGATTGAGCAAGGGAACACGACTGTAATCTTCTGCTGACATCTTCTTCAATCTGACCGGACAAGGATCACGAAGAGGAGCATAAAGAATGGAGGTCATTTCTACTGGAGAATAGTATTCAAACTCCTCCATGGCCCGGCTGTTTTGTTCGTGCATGATGCGGTCCATTTCATTTTGAAGGTCGTCGATAGTGGGCATAATTGAGATGAATGATTTGATGATAAATGCAAATTATAAATTTCCTTTGGTAACCGCCAAGTCTTCCTCCTTTATCTCCATCGATACACATGGCAAATGAATAACTTCTTTAAACTCGGCTTGCGCCAGGGCGCGGTGGATTTCTATTTGGCGGGGGTGCATGGGAGGGTGAATGTTTCAGAAGTAAAAAGGAATACAGTAAGGCCAAATGGATGTTTAAAATGAATGTACCTATTTCGCCTCTATTCTAGAATAATTGTGGACGGTTTTTAGTGTATTTGGGTGCTGAATGGTGCAATACCGAATGGAAATAGAAGTTCGAAGTGTTTTTAATGTGGTGGGGTTGGAGGGGTAGGATTTTGGTGGGGGTGGGCACAGTTGATTTCAATTTGATAAAACTGTCAGATTAAATCATGACTATTTCAATTAGTACATAGCTTAATATCCAATTCCAGTTCTTATATCCCATGTGAAGTTAATGTTCTATCAAATCGACCTTTTGCAGCCAGACTAATATCCTCACGAAAATCTCATGTTGCCATTCCTTTATCGTTCCCTGGGGATTCAATCCTATCAGGCAGCATTCCTTTAAAATCTTTTCTCCTGTTGGTTCAATATAATGCCCAGGCAGAATATCAAATTTTCCAGGATAAACAATAGCCACTTTTCTTGTTTGGTAATAATGATGATAGACATACATCTGCCTGAGATCATCTGAAGAAGGATTTATGCCACCCAGGTTTTTCCATTTGGTATCCAACACGACACACCCATGTACAACACTATCAATTACGATATCGGGTCTGATCGAAGTTCTGTTACCTAACGATGATTTCCAGAAATGCATGGAGACCTGACCTCTCACGCTGGCAGATGTATTGTGCGTTTGGAAACCTTTTCGTAGGCTCACCAGGACGAATTGTTCCCAAAGCAAGTTCATGTCAAACATGAGGGCTAGCACATGATTACCTCCGCGAGAGATATCCGGATGATAATTTAGGAGTAGAAGCCTTGCCATTTCGGTGGCCTTTTGATAATGGGCTGTTTTTCGGTTGAAGGCCAATTTTGGAAATGTTGCTTCGGTCACCTTTGCATCGGGCATTTCCGGAAAGTGCAACAGCAAAGCCCCTATCCGGCTCTGCAATGCAGCCAGGGTATTGATTTGCTTTAGGAGCTTTAGTGCCTTGTATAGAATGAAATGCAACAGATGTTGAGTGTCGTATGTGGTGTACCGAACATAGCTCCTCTCCTGGTGAACGAGGTTTTGTTGGATATGTTTATTGAATAGGAGGCTGCCCTTAAGAGCCACGCTATTACCCTCTGTTTTCCTATATTTTTTTGCCAGTCCAAGATGGAGCAGATATTCGATTTCACTAACGTAAAGTTCAAAGTAGAGGTCGAGTATTGAATTGGTCTTTATCTTGAGGGAGGTGCTGGATGGAGCATGAATATCAAAAAGGCCCACTGCTCGCAACATGGAAATGAGTTTTCGTTTCCACTCCTCCTTAGTTTTCTCGTCACCAGCTGCCTTGTCCGCTTTCGGAAGAATTTCGATCATCAGATCTCCAACCTGTATCACACCAACATATTCCTTGAAAGTAATTTTTTTATGGCCCAGATCGTAATAGAGCCCTTTAGTAATAGAATGATACTGCGCCAGAGCATCAAAATGCCGGTCTGAGAATTCCACTTGACCATACGTATGGCCTACCCGGATGGATTCATATTCAAAAACGGTGATATGATGATGGTGCCGCTTCAAATCCGATTTTGTATGAGCGTCTCAATGGCATTTTCAAAGGTCATGCCGGGCTCGATATCTGGTGCGGAATTTCGGTAGTCAAGAATCGTGTATATAGGTTTCTCAAGTAACATCTCTGTTCCATCGTAATTGAAATCGCAAAAGATCTTGTCTTGGTTATCCGCCTGCTTGACAAAACCCTTGCCGAGGACAAGCCCGATCTTGCCATAGTCGCCGAAGAAATATTCTTGAAGAAGCGGAATGATGTTGTTATAAAAAGAATCAATCAGACTGCTAACAGGATTATTGGTACCGGGAAACATAAAATAGGAGTGACCAATCTTATGGTCTTTATCAAGTAACTTTTCAAGGCGCACATTGATCTTGTAGAGGATTTCCTTCAGTGGGTAACCGACAACTATAGTGTCAAGTTCAGGTAGATCATAGCGTGGAGGCATTTCTTCGAATGTAAAGCGGCGACGGAGGGCGGCGTCAAGAGCTTCGACAGACCGGTCCGCCGTGTTCATGGTGCCGATAATGTAGAGATTAGATGGAACCCCGAATTTTTCTTTGCTGTAAGGGAGAATGATTTCAAGTGATTCTTTCGCATCCAGTCGCTTGTCTGGCTCAAGAAGGGTGATCAACTCACCAAAGATCTGAGATATATTTCCACGATTAATTTCATCAATAATAAGTACGTATGATTGAGATGCATCCCTCCGCTTTGAATTCTCTTTGGTCAAACCGTTTGAATATAAGTATTGCAATATCCCTACGACATAGGTCGGATTATAGACTTCACTTCGGGAGGCTCCTTCATGAATCCTGCGTATGTTATCAATTGATGCAGGATAATCAGTTTGCTTATTAACAGATTCCTTTGGCTTAATTCTAAAAGTTTTACCTCCTCTGTAACTTACCGTAAACTCAGAACTTCCCGTATTTATTTTCAACGGTGGTTTGTTGTCAGCTTCAGAGCATTCATTTTTAAGCCACTCAATTTTTTCGACGAAATTACCTCCCTGGGCTGAAGCCGCTTTAACTAATCTTTTAAATATTCCTGGAGTAATTTCATATGCTATCTGACCAGTATCTGCATCAGGAGTTATAGGTTTAATACCTTCTATAAAGTCTTCATAGCTCATGCTTTGGTGGAAAGTGACAAATGCGATCTGACCCTTTTCAGTTGCGGGGTCAAAGAGAAGTTCTCTAAAACGAGAAGTCAATTTCTTTCGGTTTGCTCCATTTTCCTCAAAGAACCCTGGATCAGCTATTTTAATGGCATGCTCAATAGTCGAATAGGTCTTTCCTGTGCCCGGCGGGCCGAATAAAATCAGATTTAAGCTTGAATGCGAAGATTTCTGAATGATGGGGTCAATATCTCCACCCATCTCATTCATTAATTCTTCGAAGTACTTTTCAAAATCTGGATGTTCTGAAGGATAATCTGTGACATCGGTGAGTGTCTTAAGGGGTAAAGAGTAAGACAACTTCCAATTTCCTCTTTTTTTCCACTCGACCTTTCTACAGCTTTTTAGGTTTTTGCGGGTTTCATCATAAAAGTATTCTGAGGCCACAATCCCATAGCCCAAAAGCTCTGTCCTGCCCTTCTTGCAAATAATAATGTCACCTATGGAGAGCACATTTTTAAATTCATAATTTGCAGTAGCATCATTCTTCTTTGAGGAATCAGTGGCTTCCAACATTTGGAGCCTTTTTGTGATCTGCTCTTTATCCTTATATTGATTAAGATCGCCAAGTCTATCCCATCCTAATGCCATTATTCCTTGGTCATAAACTTCATCCCAAAAATTAGCATTTTGCCCAGGAGCATATAGCCAATATTTTTTTCCGTCTTTATCTGTTTCTTTCGCCATATTTAATAGTGTCTCAAATTCGGTTTTACTGGAACTGAAGTTAGTCCCTTGATTGCCAGCTTTTAAATATTTTAAAGAATCAATCCCTTTTACCGCATTTTGTAATATTGGCTTATCGATCAGATTGTGAGTAATTCTTATACCAACCTGCCATTCACTTTTGTCTTCAGTTTTATAAAAGGAATCATCGGTAGCCTCTTGTCTTTCATACGGTTCACTTATAATTTCTGCGAGCGCATAACAGCCGGAATATGGACCCGTAATCCAAAGAATAACTTTATCTCCATCTTTTATTTTATCTCTATGAGCGGACACAGTCCATGAATGGATGGCGTTTGCCTTAATAGCGGCTTCGAAATCAAATACTTTTGGATTTCCCTGAAATAACCAATAATTGGGACCGTTGGCAATTTGGGATTTAATTTCTTTTATCCTTTCCAAGCCTTTCTCCAAATCAATTTTTGAGACTAATAGGTCTTGAAGTTTGTGTTTTTCAATGATAGAGATTACCCTCGGCCATGTGTTAATCAGGAAATCTTGCGCAGCCTTGAAGCCATTATCTTGACTAATAATTTTTTGATATTTATTTTGATGCACCATCTCAAAGCCATCTATCGCTGTCCGAATTTCCTTATAAAGTTTTAGGATTTTAGAATCTGTTTCTTCGTTAGAAACGATTTCAAGAAGGCATTTTACATCCTCTCCTTGATGAGCAAAAACCAACCCAATACTTTTGGTCATATTCGTTCCTCCACTTCGATTCACTAAACCGAGAAATGCGTAATCCTCCCTACCTTGGAACCAGGTTCCTTCATCAAGCCTTCCTTTTCGATTTGCTTTACGAAGTGCATATGTAAATTCAGGGTGGAGCTTACGAAATCCTTCAGCAAAAGCTAATACTTTATCATGTAGTTCGTTGGACATAGTTTGAAAAATTCTTAATATAGAAGTAATAATTTTTATTTCACATTTATAGATTTCACCGCCTCCCTAAAACTCTCCAACCCCTCCACCAAATTTTCAATGATCTCTGATGCTAGCACATCTGGATCGGGAAGATTGTCAAGATCGGCGAGGGATTTTTTTTAACCAGGGGATGTTGAGAGAGGGTCTATCAAGGTAGTTGATGCCGGTCTGATAGCCCTATAGTAACACCTCTGGGAATCGAGTCTTTCATTTAGATTGAGTTTGGATTTGTCCTGGATCACCCACCCGCACGCTCGCAGATCGGCATCGATGCGATCGCGGGCGATTTGTTCGGGGTTTTGGTTTGGTGACAAGGGTTCTCGCGTATTGAGGTGTTAAGATAAGAAGGAAAAAGAATTGATAATTGACAATTGACCCTTCGACTTAGCTCAAGACAGGAAATTAAGAGGCTGAAAGATTGTCTAGGATGGATGCAATCAGCAGAAAAGTTGAATGCATTGAATACTAATGAAATAAATTAATGTCCCTTCGAGGATTGAGGGCCAAAACAGGCATACTCGCTGCGTTTTTAGGTTTCGCCCCAGCGGGAGTTGATGTTGTCGAGGAAGAACATTGGGTAGTTCTCAAAAATGGATAATTTGCACGTACAATCGGCAAAAGAGGTTCAAAGTGGATACTAAAGTATTGATATTGAAGCAATTAATAGGTATATTGGGAAGATTAGCAACCAATATAAACTACACAAAAACAGCTGAATATATATTTTATTTTCTACGATTCAATAATTATTAACCTAAAAGTGAAACAAAATTATCTAAATTCAGTTAAAAGTGAATAGTTTTGAGTTATCAATCTGGTACGATGAAGGAAGGCGGTGTACATTTTACACTGTTTTAAAAGAAAATGCAGATGAAAATGAAACCGATGCATTTTTTACTCGATTTGAAGAAGTCTCAAGTCCATATCATGATGATGCTTTAGCATTGCTGCAACTCATTGTTGCAGTCATAGGCGACAAGTATGGTGCACTTGATGATTTTTTTAACCGGCCCGAGGATAAGGCACAGGCTTTACCTCCAAAACCAAACAAGTTCATTCCTGAAGTTGTGGCATTAGGTATCCAGTTTCCGTTAAGGCTGTATTGCTTTCGGGTCAGCGAATCGATCGTAGTGTTATTTAACGGAGGCATAAAATCGGCAGCTTCAGTGCTTGACAGTGATGACTTAAGATTCAAATTCCTGGAGGCCCAAAATTTTGCTCAACGTATAGCGCAAGAAATGGCTGAAGGAATGATTCAAATTGACAAGGTCAATAATCGATTGACCGATTTTAAAGGAAACCACGAAATATTTCTATAAGAGATGAAAAGCAAAGTAGCGGAGCGGATGCTCGCCAACACAACAGAAGACATAAAAATTTTCGTTGATAAATACGCCGATCTTATTGTGCGCATCAATGAAATCCTCAAGCGTAAAAATCTGACCCAAAAGGATCTTGCCGACAAACTTGGAAAGCAACCTTCCGAGGTTCATAAGTGGCTTCATGGGGAACATAATCTGACCTTACGATCTATTGCTAAGCTTGAGGCGGAACTTGGAGAAACGCTGTTAGAAGTACCTACTGTCCATCGAGTTTCTGATTTCAAACAGACAGGAGGTCAGGTGACATATAAAGTCACGGTGAATAGGGAAAGGATAGCGTATGGACGTAGTCCTTCAGTCTGGACAATGGCACCAAAAGTAAAAACACTTGCTAATGTCGGATAAACCCATATTTGATCCGGAAAAAATCAAGATGATTGATCACAAACTCCTGAGCGGGCAGATAGAGACTCCCGAGGAATTCATGATTGAAAATGTTATAGACTTTGATGTAGAAAACACCCTGCAGATGAGTTTTAATCTTGACAAGAATCTTGTTAAAGTCGATTTTAGTGTCATCGTAAAAACCAAAAGTGAAAGGGCCAATGATCATGAAGCCCAGGGGAGTTATCACTTTATATACATATACCGGATTGAAAACATCGAGGCGCTGACCAAAAAATCTGAAACTAACCTTACTGAAGTGGATGCCAGATTGGCTACCGCGCTTTCCTCCATCAGTTATTCTACCTCTAGAGGCATATTACTCACACGTATGCAGGGAACGGCGTTTCAACATTTTATACTGCCTATAATTGATCCGGGGAGACTGTTGAAAATATAATGTGTACGATTTAGCTAAATTAAATTCATGGCAGCTCGTTCTTTTTAGTTCATGTGTAGCTTCAACTTGCTATTGGTGTATCCCCTTTTTTGAAGTGTTGTGCCAAGGATAGTCTTTGCTGAATTGTATTACAAAGGAGATAAAGAGGTGGAGGATGAGGAGAGGATATTGAAATATTTTGAATGACAGATTGAGATTAATACCGATCAGGTAAAACTCATGGCTTTGTACTTCGATCCCTTAGTATAGAAAGGATAAGACCAACGGCAACAACAACATCCACCATATTCCAAAGTGACCGTCCAAGAGAAATCTTGATCAGCGGCTGGAACAAGATGGCCAGGCCAATATAAATAATCATCTCTGTCTTATTCTCTTTGCGGCTGGCATCATACGCCAGGATCGAGAAACCCAACAAGGCGAGGAGTCGGACTAGTTGGTAGAATCCGTAAGGCATGGGGAGGAGGCAGAGGAGGAAGAGGACTGCCAAAACTAGTTTAATTGGTATTGACAAGTCTTTCATCTATAATTGATTTTTGATATCATTTCTGATTGATGATAAGAGCAGCAATAATGCCCGGTATCCAACCAGCAATGGTTAAGATACAAACTAAGAGTATCGATCCACATCCTTTATTTAAAACAGCTAAAGGGGGAAAGATGATGCATAAAATAACTTTTCCTATACTCATATTTGAATGGTAAAATAGGTATTAAAATGAAATTACAGCCAATACTGGAAGGTGGTCAGAAATTTGTCTTGCTGCTTCCAGTTGTGCACAAGTGCCTAGGAAATCAACAACTCTTCCTTCATGAAGGACAACTCTTTTGGGTATATAAATATTATCGATTGCATTTGCACGGTATTCTCCATTGTTACATTCACGCTTAAGTGTTGTCTTTTGGTTTTTAACAGCGGGCTGATATCCCAAGGCATACAATGAAGTAAATACTTTGTTTTCTTCATTCATATTGAAATCCCCGGCGATTATAACAGGAGGTTCAAAGCGATTAGGATAGGAGGCAAAGTGTTTTACTTCTTCTTCCGGGTGTTCATCAAATCGCCTTGAATGGAAATTGACCAACACAAATGGTTTCCCGCTCTTGCGTTCCTTGAAACGGCCAATGAAAGGCTCTCTATCACAATAGGGTGCCAGGACACTATCCAGAAATGGTCGTCCGGATAGTTCTACTGACGAGGTCTTCCAGAGAAAGGCATAGCGTTCTGACTTATAAGGAGAGGGGCTGTCCGTGGGATCGCTTATGCGATAGTCCCATTTGGCTCCCATCCGATTGAGCGCATCTCCGAGCCGCCCGATTGATTGAGCACCACCCGGATGCTTAGCCACTACCTCTTGAATCGCGACAATGTCAGCATTGCTTATGATTTTGGCGATTGCAAGTATTTCCTCATCTGATTTGGTTTGGCCACAGTCCTGGATGTTCCAGGAGATGAGGGTGATAGATTGAGAGAAAGGATGAGCCGGAATGGCTAACAATAATAAAAAAAGGCTGGCTCGCCAGAATTTTATGATCATAACTTTTTATTGAGATGATGTAATAGGTTGCTATGAAGCTTTTGGGTAAAGTTGTATTCGGTATATAACAATGAATGTAATTCAGTAAATAACAATGTCAGTTTTCGGCATTTAAGAATTTTGATTTCCATCTTCTGATTCCCGGTAAGGAAATATCTCTTTAAAAAATCAATTATCTATATTTTAAAAAGTATTAATGGTTCTAAAGTACGCTTGCGACAATTGACAATCATTAGTCAATTTGACCGTCATCCCAATATGCATATTCATAATGTCGCCAGATTCTGTTTTATAAGAGAGCATAGCTTCTAGATAGCCAACTAAAGCTTTGCCTTCTAAGCTATATTTCACCCCTTCCCACTCCAGGTCTATGTCGATCAATCTATAATTGGACATGGACGATTTATGATTCTCCACCATAGTCTGAATTTCAGAGCTACCAACGTTGTTACGATCATTAAAGCGACTTAAGGTGCCACTGCACATCTCTATGCTGTCTCTTATACACATCTGACGCTGCCGACGAATAGAGAGGTGTAGATCTCGGTGGTCGCCGTATCATT
>ENA-ORBV01003659-ORBV01003659.1-microbial-mat-metagenome-genome-assembly--contig:-NODE-3659-length-30481-cov-8.948395_pt1 | contig 30481 bp, 30 predicted proteins | sample MGYA00237777_ERZ505514 | MGnify/ENA primary metagenome ERZ505514 (study PRJEB26160, sample SAMN06269048) | microbial mat metagenome | isolation source: Oligotrophic lake microbial mat | place... | reverse complement strand
CGACGAGGCAGAGGTGGCTCGGTGCCGCAACCAAGAGCCGCTCATAGCGGGTCATGATGCCTGCGGTCTGCTCCGCCTGGCTTCCAGATCCAACCCCCAGGTTCACGTCTGGGCTCGGGATGCCGAGCTGCTCAAAAAAATCGCCTGACATTCGGGCGTCATAGTGCTGACCGGTGTGGACAAGCCGGAAACGCAGGCGGCTGCCGGCCTCACGACGTCGCGTGAGCTCCGCGAGAATCGGCGCGATCTTCATGAAGTTTGGTCGCGCCCCCGCAATCACGTCGATCAACCGCGTGCCTGTGGTCATGCCTTCGGGACCGTTTCACCGAGCGCGATGCACACAGCGGCTACCTCAAAGACTTCGTCATACGAGATTGGCGGCGGGCCGCCTGTCTGAAGCGATCCGATGAACGCGGCGGCGCACGCAGATTGCCCCTTGTCCTGCCGCCAGAGGTTGAAGGACCGGAATCCGGGCCACCCATATCCGCGAAGCTGACGAAAGTTGTCGAGCTGAAGGACGCCGCCACCGGCAAACACCTCGATCCGCTCCTTGGGGAACGCGCGGCTGCCGTTTGCAAAATAGTGAATCGTTCCCAGCGACCCGTCCTCAAAACCGAGCGTGATCGTGGCCGTGTCACTTGTCTTGGATCGCATGAACCGGATGTCGTGATCGATGATCCGGCTGGATGCAAGAAAGCGAAGAAGATCCACGAAGTGGCACGCTTCGCCGATGATTCGCCCGCCCCCTTGCACTGGATCGTGAACCCAGTGGTCGCCCGGCACATTCCCGGCATTCATCGTGGCGACGAATGCCTTCGGACCATTGATTTGCGACAGAAGGCCATGGAGCTTTTTGGTTTGCGGGGCGAACCTTCGGTTGTAGCCCACACTGAGGATGGCGGGCGGCTGAGGGCCATCGACCAAGGCGTGGCGAACGCGATGCAGGTCTACCGTTGTGATCGCCAGAGGCTTCTCAACGAAGACGGACTTGCCCGCTGCGAGCGCCTCACAGGCAAGCGACGCGTGAGAGTCGTGCCGCGTGGCGATGACGACGGCATCGATCAAGGGCGAGGCGATCATGGCATGGGCGTCGGTCGATGCCATTTCAAACCCGTAGCGACGCCCCGCATGGACACCCGACACGCCTTCGTTCGACACGACCGCCACCAGTCGAGCCGGTGTTTTTCGGAAAGCCGGTATCAGCGTGGACTGGGCGTAGTTCCCCGCGCCAATGAAGGCGAGCCGAGGCCGCAATGGATCACCGTGGCTCGGATGGCCTGACGCCGGTAGCGACAACGTCTGCGAAAAGGCCGCGGCATCTGGTTCGGTCGCAGCCTCCGGATATTGGAGGACGATGCCGAGCGATGGCTCGGGCCCAGTGATCAGGTCGTAGGCCTCAGTCGCACTCGCGATCGCAAATCGATGGGAAATGAGCGGGGCCACGTCGATGCGGCGATCGGCCAGCATGTCGAGAACCGCCTCGAAATTTCGCTGCTCCGTCCAGCGGACAAACGCCACGGGATAGTCGTTGCCCTTTTCCTCATATGACGGGTCGTACCGCCCCGGCCCGTAGGAGCACGACACCTGGAAGGTCAGCTCCTTCTCGTAGAAGTCGGTCCGCGAGAGCTCGAGGCCAGCCGCGCCGACGAGCACGATCCGGCCCCGCTTCCGGCACATCATGGCGGCCTGATGCACCGGCTCATTGCTGGCGGTGCTGGCGGTGATGAGCACCCCATCGACACCGCGGCCTCGCGAGAAGGCCTGCACGAAGGCAAGCGCATCGACATCATCTCCGATCCGGATCGCCTCGACGCCGAACTGGGTCGCGAGCCGCACACGGTCAGGATTCGGATCGAGCCCGATGACACGACAGCCGTTGGCTCGCAGGATCTGGACGGCCAACAAGCCGACGAGGCCGAGGCCGATGACAGCCACCGCTTCACCAAGACGGGGCTCGAGCAGCCGAGCGCCCTGGAGCGCGACCGCACCAAGCACGGTAAAGGCAGCCTCATCGTCGGTGACGGACGCGGGCACAGCAGCAAGGAGGTTGCGAGGAACGCTCACAACTTCCGCGTGGCGTCCGTTCGACACCACCCGTTGCCCGCGCTCGATGCCGGGGACATTCCCGCCGACGTCGAGCACGCGACCGACGTTGCAGTACCCGAGAGGCAGCGGCCGATCGAGCTTTTCGAAAACCGCTTCGAGCGTCGGCATGAGCCCGTCGGTACGAATCTTGTCGAGAACCATGCGGACCTTCTCAGGCTGCTGGCGAGCCTTTCCGAACCAGCCCGCTTTGCCGAACTCCACGAGCATCCGTTCAGTACCTGCGGAGACGAGGCTTCGCGAGGTCTGTACGAGGACGTGACCAGACCGAAGTGTGGGACGCGGCACGTCAGCGAGCTGCGTCAGACCGGTCTTGAGTGACTGGAGAACCTGCTTCATGGCATCACATCTGCACGCATTCGGGCTTCATTCCGTCGCCAGAGAGCCAATCGTACACAGCCCTCATCCGCTGGCCGATCGCAGACCATTCAAACGCTTGCCCGATCCACTCGCGGCCCCTGGCTCCCGCAGCGGCGCGTGCCGAGTCGCTCAACTCGATAGCCTCTCGCAAGGCCGCTGCCATTGGCTCGACGCCGTGATCCACCCACCAGCCGCACCGCCGCTCGCCAAGCCCTTTCCAAGGTGCTCCCTTGCTCACAATCGCCGGCACACCATGGGCGAGTGCTTCCGCGACCGTCATGCCAAAATTCTCGCTGCGACTCGGCAAGACAAACACGCTCGCCCGCCGATACTCGAGGCCCTTCTCAAGCCCGTAGGCAGCTCCCCGCAAGACCACGCCTCGGGCTCGAGTCTGCTCCATGAGCGACTGCACTGCGGCGACATGGGCGTCCTCGCCGGGCCCGACAAGATGCAACTCCCAGCCCTCACGATGGGCCGCGATTGAGTTCCACGCGAGGATGAGATCATCGAGCCCCTTGATCGGGTGAATGCGACCGAGATAGAGGAGCCGCCGGGGCGTCGCCCGCTCGACGTCGTGATCGCCCATCGCCGGAAGGTCGAATCCGTTTGGAATGACAGCGACCGGCTGCCGGAACCCCGCACGACGCACATCCGCAAGCTCGGCCTCACTCGTCGCATGGAGGCAATCGGCCCGCACGACGGCCTGGCGTTGGCCGAGCGCCCACATGACATCCTTGCGGTTTCGAGATCGCGCTCGTGCGACCGGCGACAGCGTTCCCCGCGGCGACACGACGAGCACACATTTCGTGCCTCGCACAGCCCACTCGGGATAGAGATTGGGCATGAGCCACAGGCCGTGGTTGTGGATCACCGCCGCCTCTGCTGCCGCGTGTGCAAGCGCATCGCGCAGGCCGGGCGCTACCGCCAGGAGGCTGCCGAGGACCTGGGCCGGCCGATGCCAGTGCGCTGGAAAGGCGAGTGCCTTGCCATCCGGCTCCCCCTGCGTGACATGCAACTCCACCCGCGCACCCGTCGCGGCCACTGCCCGGCAGAGCATCGGCACCGAATACGAAGGCCCCGACGCCTCGCGGGCTATCCCCGCCACGACCTCGACGACCAGCGGGGGCCGTGCGGCGCGACTGTGAGCGGCGTGCGTCACGACGATGCCGCGACCTCACGATACAGGTCTGCATATCGATTGGCGACGTCCTCAACGGCGAAACGCTTGGCATTCTCGAAACCACGGCTCACCAATCCATCGCGAAACTCGCGATCCTGGATCACGCGAAGGACTCCTGCCCGGATGCTGGCCACATCGAACGGATCCACGAGGCATGCCGCCCCGCCTGCGACCTCGGGCATCGAATGGCTATTGCTGGTCACCACGGGACGGCCCACGGCCTGGGCCTCGACAATCGGAAGCCCGAAGCCCTCATAGATAGACGCGAAGGCCACCAGATCGCACTGCTCGTAGCATGCCACGACCGACTCTCGCGAAATATCGATGTGATTGGTGACGGGCAGGCCAGCATTTTTGAATGCCACAACCTGGCTCGGGCTCATCCTCCCGATGATGACGACCTCGCACGCCACGCCCGCAAGCGCCTCCGCCATTCGCTCGAGGTTTTTGTTTTGCACCGTCCCCACGATCAAGATCCTTGGCCGCGAGTCGTTGAATGCCTTCGGCGACGGGCGGTAGCCTGCGCCCACGGGATTGTGGATGACCCGGATCTTGTCTGCCGGGCACCGGAGGTACTTGAGGAGACGCTCCTTCGCCGCACCCGAGACCGTGATGATGAGCCGACACCGACGCTCCGGTAGCCAGTACCAGAGCAGCCAGAGCAGCCAGTGCCGGAGGCCCCGTGTTCGATCGAGCGCGATGCAGTCGTGCATCGTGATGACCGCGCGCCGGGCGCTCAGGAAATACGTCAGGTAGTGGACATCCCCCGTGACATGGTTGACATCTGCCTGGTGTCGCCGCGCCGTCCACGCATCCTGCAGGCGACGCACGACGCCGCGCGATGCAAAGCGGCACTCATGTACCGTGACGGCGATGTCATTCGGAAGGTGCTGACGAACATCGTCGTACACCGTCTCCATGCTGTACGCCGAAGAAAAAGGCTTCCGCATGAACTGCGTGACGTGCGTCACCACACGCATTGACGTCGCGGCACCCGTCATTGACACGCGATCAAAAAGCCCTCACACTCGCCACGCTTATCAAAAGCGTGGTCGTGACGTGGCGTGAGAGGAGCAGAATGTGACGATGCGGGTGGTGTATGTGGGCGTGGGTCATGGCACCTGCCTCTCCAGACTTCAGGCGCTTCGAACGCTCGAATCCGATGTTACGGACTTCGTGATCGACGCCCGCCGCCAGATGCCGTCTCGGCTCATCCGCCTTGCCGATCGCACGCTCTTCTATACGCCAGGCCTGCGGCAGCTGAACCGCGATCTGCTTCGATTCTGCGCCGAAGCGAAGCCGAGCATCGTGTGGGTCGACAAGAGTGTGTGGATTTGGCCGTCGACGCTCCGAGCCCTTCGCCGCGCGGGCATCTACCTCGTGCACCACTTCACAGACGCCCTCTATCCGAAACCGGTCGATGTATGGTGGTCGTTTCACCTGCTCCGCCGAAGCCTGCCCCTCTACCACCTGAACTTCACGACCAATATTGATGACGTCGCCTTGCTCCGCCGCAGGGGCGAGGTGGGCGTAGAGCTCACCCACCTCGCGTTTGACCACGAGCGGTTCACGGCTGACCCGCTGTCCGTGGCGGATGCGACGGCATGGGCCGCGCCCATGATTTTTATTGGCCACCACGAACCTCGCACCGAGCGGTACATCCGAGCCCTTCTGACCGCCGACATTCCGATCAAGGTCTATGGGACCGGATGGCCGAACCACGCTCGGGATATGGCGCGACGATGGCCTGATGCGATCGGTGGCCCCTTGTCCGATTCCGACTACGTGAAGGCCATCAAGGGAGCGCGCATCGCTCTTTGCTGTGTCTCGGAGTGGAACTACAACCAGACCGCTGCCAGGAGCTATGAGATTCCAGCCTGCGGAACATTTCTCCTCGCGATGCGAACGCCGCAGCACGTGGAAAGCTATCGCGAGGGAGTCGAGGCAGAGTTTTTTGATTCGCCGGACGAGCTGGTGAGCAAGGCCCGGCACTACCTGGCCCACGATGACGAACGGAAGGCCGTCGCAGCTGCCGGCCATCGCCGCTGCGTGACGGACGAGTACACCTGGGCACGATACATGCGGGACGACTGGGCCAAGGTCAAGAAGGCCTTTGAAGCCTGGCGAGCCGATGGCCACGAGCGTTGAAGCCCGCCGCATCAGGATGGGAGGCCATGAGGATCGGCGAGGAGGTGCCTGACGGTCCGGCGAATACCTTCCTCGATCGAAATCTGAGGCTGCCATCCCAGCCCGCGAATCGCGGTGGTGTCGAGATGGACGAGCGGACTGTCGCCGGGCCATCCACGGGCGCCGCCAGTGAAACGCCATTCCACATCCCGCAGACCCATCTCCTCAGCGACGATCGCTGCGACATCGGTCACCGGAATGAACTCCTCGTGCCCGAGGTTGAAAACGGCCGTGCGAGCCGTCGACCGCCCGAGCGCGGTGAACACGCCCGTCAGCCCATCACGAACGTGGAGGTAGCTCTTCCTCTGGGTGCCGTCTCCGAGGATCTCAAGCGCATGGGGATTGGCTCGCAACTTCTTGACGAAATCGACCACGACACCGTGGCTGTACCGCTCGCCGACCCAACTGACGAACCGAAAACTCAGCGAACGAAAGCCGAAATATTCGGAAAACGCCTGGATCATGCCCTCGCACGCCAGCTTGCTCGCCCCGTAGAGCGAGGTCTGAGGCGACGCGCATGTCTCCGGCGTCGGGAAGATCGGGGGCTCACCATAGACCGTGGCGCTGCTGGCAAACACGAAGTCTCGAACCCCTGCGAGCCGTGAGGCCTCGAGGACGTTCCACGTGGCGATCGTGTTCTGCTCCAAGTCAACGCGGGTGCGATCAGGACCGCCACGCACGTCGGCATTCGCCTGAAAATGAAAGACCGCGTCACAGCCACAGACCGCGCTCTCGACCGCCGGCCGATCAAGAACGTCCGCCTCGATGACCCGCACGAGTGGCGAACCGGCATGCTGCTCGAGATTGCGGCGACGGCCCGTCGTGAAGTTGTCAAACACGGTCACTCGCGCGCCAGCCGCGACGAGGGCATCGACAACATGGCTGCCGATAAATCCGGCGCCACCGGTGACCAGCGCGCTGCGAGGAATGAATTCTGCCATGGATGGCTCAGGCTCCGTCTGCATCCGTTTCTGCCTCGGTGCGAGGCATCACGACCATGCGAAACCAGTCGGTCACCACATGATCGAACATGAGGTGCATGTCTTCGACGGGGCCGTACTCGCTCGATTGAACATGCACCACGTGGTCGGCCATCGTGGCGAGCTTGCCACCGGTGAATCCTACGATCGCGACGGTCGCCGCCCCCTGGCGGCTCGCGTAGTCGAAGGCGTCAAGCAGATTCGGAGAGTTGCCGCTGGCGCTGATTCCGATGAGAACGTCTCCGCGCTGAACCAGGTTCCGCAACTGCTCGGTGAAAACCTTGTCGTAGCCGCAGTCGTTCGCAATCGCGGAGAAATGGGCCATGTTGTCGGTGAGGCTGATGACGCGAAGGCGGCGGCGACCAGGATGGGAAGCCCCTTTGTTGAGATCGCATGCCCAATGCGACGCGGTCGAAGCGCTTCCACCATTGCCGATGATGAACACCTGGCGGCCTTCGACCCACGCCGTCTCGAGCACGGCCATCAAGCGGGCCAATGCCTGGAGGTCGGTCGAGTCGAGGAGGCGACGAATCTTGTCGAAGTACGCGCGGACAAAGTCGACCGGATCAATAGATGTCATGCCATGGCTCCTTCATCCTGATAGTACAGCGTGCGGGTGCCGTGCGGCTCGAAGGCGATCGGCACCCGTCGAAGGTCGGAGAGGGCCGATGCGACGGCGGCCTGCTTCTCCTCTGGCACATCGAACACGATGAATCCACCACCTCCGGCGCCGAGAACCTTGCCTCCCGTGGCACCGGCTCGTCGGCCAGCGTCGTACATAGCGTCGATGGCATCGGAACTGACGCCGCTGGCCAAGCCCTTCTTCAGGCACCAGGCCTCGTGGAGCATATCACCGAGGGTGTCTACCGTGCCGGCGACAAGGTCAGCTCGAAGCATTTCGGCGAGGGCCACCATCCTGACCAATCGGCCGCGGGCTGCTGAATCCTCTTCGGTATTCCGCTGTTGCTCGGCCAGGACGGAATTCGCCTGGCGCGTGACGCCTGTGTAAAACATCATGAGCCGCCGCTGCAGGGCCGCGCGACGGTCGGCAGGCATGACCAGCGGCTCAACGAGCACGCTCTCGTCTGGGCAGAACCGGATGAAATTGAGCCCTCCATACGCCGATGCGTATTGATCCTGCTTGCCGATGGGTGCGTTGAGCCGAGCGATCTCGACGTCGCAGGCCATCGCCGCGCACCGCTCGGACGATGCTTCCCGTCCTTTGAACGCGTGGAGAACCTTGATGAGCCCGACGGCAAAAGCGCTCGAGCTCCCGAGGCCACTGCCGGACGACGGGATGTCGGCGAAGCTCGTGAGCTCCAGCGGCTCGTTGACATCGCATGCGAGCATACACTCCCGAATCAGCGGATGCTGAATGTCGGCGACCGAATCGACGGTCTCCGTGCGGGAGTACTTGAGGACGATCTTCGGCTCGAAGTAGCGATGAATGGCCAGGTAGACGAACTTGTCGATGGCCGTGCTCACCACGGCGCCGCCCCCATGCTTGTAGAACGCGCGGAGATCACTGCCACCGCCCATGAGGCTGAGGCGAAAAGGTGTCTTGGTGATGATCATGGGATGGTGAGCCGATCGCAGACGTGCATGCGATGCGGCTGATGAGCGCTGAGAGCCCGCTCGGGCATCGCGGCTGTGGGCGAGTTTGCCGCATGTGTCGCAGGTGGTAGATTCCTTCCGATAGCGTCGCCCCCCGCTGCCCACGACCGAGCCTTTGAATGACCGCTTCGATACCGCCTCGAGCCAACACGCCCGTTCAATCCCAGACGGTTGCCATCATCGGTCTGGGCTATGTGGGCCTGCCACTCTGCCTGGCGTTTGCTGAACAAGGCGTGCAGGTGCTGGGCGTGGACACGGATCCCGAGAAGGTCCGAATCCTCGCGGCAGGTCAGTCGTACATCAAGCACATCTCCGCGGATCGTGTGGCCGCGGCTGTGAGCGGCGGCCGATTTCGCGCATCGACGGACATGGCCGATGTCGCTACAGCCGATGCCATCCTCATCTGTGTGCCAACGCCCCTCACGGTCAATCGGACCCCCGACCTCTCGTACATCGAGGGGACGGCGAGGGCGCTCGCGCCACACCTGCACCGCGGCCAGCTCGTGGTGCTCGAATCCACGACGTACCCCGGGACGACCGACGAAATTCTTCGCCAGATTCTCGAGGACGGCACCGGGCTCACGGCCGGGGTGGACTTCCACCTCGCCTTTTCTCCCGAACGCGAAGACCCGGGCAACCCGACCGGCCTTCGCGATATCCCGAAGGTCGTCGGTGGCCTGACGGAGCCCTGTCTCGATAAGGCCGTTGCCATCTATTCGAAAATCGTGGGCCGGGTCGTGCCGGTTTCCAGTTGCCGGGCTGCCGAAGCAACGAAGCTGCTCGAGAACATTTTTCGGTCGGTCAATATCGCCTTGGTCAACGAGCTCAAGGTGATTTATGCCGCGATGGGAATTGACGTCTGGGAGGTGATCGAGGCCGCATCGACAAAACCCTTCGGCTTCATGCCCTTCTACCCCGGTCCCGGACTCGGCGGGCACTGCATCCCCATCGACCCCTTCTACCTCACGTGGAAGGCCCTCGAATTCGGGATGCGGACTCGGCTCATCGAGCTTGCGGGAGAAATCAATACCTCGATGCCGCAGTATGTCGTGGGAAGAGTGGTCGACGCACTCAACGACTCGTGCAAGGCACTCCGTGGAGCCCGAGTGCTCATCCTCGGCCTTGCGTATAAGCCCAACGTCGACGATGACCGTGAGTCTCCGACGTACGAGATCATGGAGTTGTTGGAGAATCGGGGTGCCGTGGTGGCCTACAACGATCCGCATGTCCCAGTCATTCGGCCGGGCCGAAGCCACCACCACGTCGCGGGGCGCGAGAGCCAGCCGATCACCGCCGCGTACGACGTGATCGTGCTCTGCACGCATCACCGTGAGTATGGCGATGTTGATTTCGCGGCGTTGGGAGTTCCGCTCGTCGATTGTCGCAACGCTGCAAAGAAGCGGCCCCCGCAGTACTACCCAGCGTAGCGATACCTGCGTCATGGCCTTGCCGTGAGCCTGGGCGTAACCCGCGCCGGCACGCCGAAGGCGAGCGAGTCGTCGGCGACATCCTGCATCGCGGCGGAGTTCGCACTCACGTGGCTGCGACAACCCACCGTTCGGTCAGGAGCAATCGATGCGTGCAGTCCGAGAAAGCCGTCGTCTGACAGAACCGCCGCACCGCCAAGCGTGGCATACGGCGAGAGCACGGCGAAGTCACCCACGGTGGCATCGTGCCCCAGGCTCGAGTGGTAGTTGAGCAAGGCGAATCGGCCGACTCGTACGGCATCGCTCACGATCGCATACGGACAGATGACCGAGCCGACACCAATCGCAGCCGATGCCATGACAATTGCCGTGGGATGAATGAGCGTCAGGAACCGGCACCCACGGGCGAGCATCGGCTCCGTCACCTGCCGCCGCACCCCCGGAATTCCGATCGCCAGCACGAAGCCGTCACCCGGCCGCGGCATGAATTCGGCGGGCTGACCCAGGATCGGAAGATTCGTGGCATGGCCTTCGAGCTTGTGTGGGTCTTTGGACAAAAAGCCTGCGATTTTTGCAGCATGCTGAGGCCACGCATCCCTGACCCACTGCAAGACCTCGCGGCCAAAACCGCCGGCACCGACGATGATGATCCGTTCACACGCATCGAGAGAGACACCCTCCATTGGGGGGGAATTGCTCACCTGCACTCCGTTCCCGTCGGTGGCACGAAACCCGCCACCAAACTTTCAGGCCCTTCAGCGTACCTCATGAATGCGGTTTTTCGATGAATCGGATGAGCGGCCGCCGGAGGGAACGGCATAAGCGTGAGATCGAGAGCGGGATCGCCCAATGACCCGCAGCCCCCTCGCTGCCGCGAGGGGCTTTTATGGGGGCGGCACGGGGAGCGGACGGGTTCCTCCACCCCTTCTCAAATGAATGTACGGATGTATACTTTTCGGCCGCAGCAGGGGAGTCGCGATACCCGAGCCTTTCGAAATCCTTTCTACGATCGAGGCGATCGAGACAATCGCCGTGGCGGGCCGAATTCGATCCATCGAGCGGCTTTCCAAGTTGCACGGGCGGGGACGATGGCGGAAGATGAATGGCGTGGCTTGGATTCGGCTCCGAAACGGAAGAGTGCGGCTTGCGGAGTTGCACTGGTACGAGGCGCATGGCATCGGCCGCATCGAGATCAAGCGAAAAAGGTACCTGGAATGACCCTCCAACGCACGAACCGTTTCGCCGTATGCGTCGCGAATGATGGCTATGAGGCATCACTTCAGCGGAACAAGATTTATGCCGTGATCGAGGATGACGATGCCGCCGCCGACGGCGATATCCGCATTCTCGATGAGAGCGGCGAGGATTACCTGTATCCATCTAACTGGTTCATCGTGATCGATCTACCCGACTCAGTGCAGCAGTCTGTGCTCCAGGCGAGCAGTTGATCGAAGACCACGCGGATGAGTTGTTGAGGGAAGTGGGAGGCTGTCCATGGCGAACCCGGGTGAGCGCATTGTGCGGGCCATGTGCAACGGAGATTCCGTTGTCGTAGACCTCGCTGATGGCCGTGTCTAATCTGTGCCGCTGGCGTGGTATCCACGACTCCTTCATGCAACACCCCAGCAGAGATCCAACTGCCGCATCGCCGGTGCGGGGTATGGCATTCATTGGCCTGAAATCGATGAGGATCTGAGTGTTGAAGGCCTGCTTCGCGGTGCCCCCGCATCGCGAGCTTCATCCAAGGCCGGGTAACCTGTGCGGCAGGTGCGGCTGGACACTGAGGTTCATACCCTCGTGTGGCCAAACGGCGCAGACTTTGCCCCGGCTACTCTCCACGATTGGCCAGACCTGCTCCCCGCAATGGCCGACCGAGCACGGGCATGGGAGCAATGACTGCCGCCGCAATCTTCCGCGTAGAATACCGATTAAGGAGGATCCGTTTCATGACGAAAGTAGCGGTTGCTGAAGAAGTTGCCGCACGAATCCGTGCCAGTGAAGGGCCTATTGAGCTGGTGGATGCGACCGGCCAGACGATCGGCCTCGTTCGGCGACCGCCGACAGAGGCAGAGATTGAACGAGCCCGAAGTCGAGCGAGTCGCGACGGGAACCGCGTGTCCTGGACCGAAGTAGTCGCAAAGGTTCTGGATCGAGCGCACGAGCGACCTTTATCGTCGAGTTTTCGTTGGAAGCGGCCGCAGAACTTTTGAGGATCGCAGGAGTAGTTGGATCTGCGGCGGCCGTGATCCCGGCGGCAGACGCGATTCGACGCCGGTTGGAGAGCGATCCCGCCGCGAATGGCACGTTCCTCTCCGAAGGACTTCACTACATGGACGAGGATCCGCTGCGGGCGTTCTTCCTCATCGACGTAGAATCGTTGGTCGTTGAGGTCACGGATTTCCGCATTCTGTGACTGGTTCATCGTGATCAATGCACCGAAATCCGAGCAGCAGTCTGTGATCCAGGCGAGTAGCTGATCACCCGCCTCCGTCTACTTTCAAGACATGGCCGGTGCTGAAGGATGCTGCTGGGCTCGTGAGGAAATCCACGGCGCCTACGACGTCGCTCGGGGTGCCGAGGCGACCAAGGGCTGTGCGCCGGGCGATCCTCGCCCGCTGCTCCGGAGGCAACGAAGCGGAAAGATCGGTCTCCAAGAAGCCAGGAGCGATCGCATTCACGCGGATGCCACGGGGGCCCAGCTCACGGGCAAGGCTGCGGGCGAAGCCCTCCAAAGCGGCCTTTGTGGCGGCGTAGACGGAGAGGCCAGGCGAGCCGCTTTCGACCACGATGGATGAGACGACCGTGATGGAGCGGTCGGGAGTGGCACGCGAGGCGAGCATCTGCCGCACGCATTCGCGGATGAAGATGATGGCACCGCGCACGTTCACCGAAAGCATCGAGTCGATCTCGTCGTCAGGAGTGGTGGCAAGCACGCCCTCGTATGCGATGGCCGCGTTTGCGATGCAGTGGTCGATACGGCCAAAGCGATTCGCCACGCGGTTGACGAAGCCTTGAATTGCCGCGGAATCCGCGGCATCGAGCCGCTCGACCAAGAGCCGATCAGGGAACGCGGCGGCCTTCGCGTCGAGCGCTGGCGAGCCCGAACGCGAGAACGTGGCGACCGTGTCGCCACGGGCGAGGAGATGCTCCACGAGCGCGAACCCCAGGCCACGCGAGCCACCGGAGATCAGCGTGACGGGGGAGGTGGGCATTCGATCAGTTGGCCCGAACACGGTGCGCATGCCGTCATACAAGCCCCTCGCGATAGCGAGGGGGCGGCGGGTTGTTGGGCGAGCCCGCACAGAATTGTGAATTGGACGGCATTCAAACCCGCAGCCCCACGGCTGACGCCATGGGCTTTTATTGGGGGCAGACCGAGGCCCGACACGTACCGCGTGCAGTGAGTGACTGTCACCGGGCGCGGCGGGGGGTTTTGCCGGCGGCGGTCATGGCGATCTGACTGACGATGTCGAGAATCCGGGGCACCGAATGCGGCTCGAGGGATTCGCGGCAGATGGCGAGGACCGCGGCGCGGATGCTCTCGGGAGTGGCCCCGTCGGCGAGCGGCTCGGCAAGCACAATCTCGCCGGCCACGAGCTCGCCGGTGATCCCGCTCGGCAGGCCATAGATGCGAACATCCACGACGCCGGGGACGCCGCGGATCACTTCTTCGACACGCTTCGGATACACCTTCGCACCACCGACGACGATCACGTCGCTCCGCCGACCGGTGAACTCATACCGATCGCCCCGCCGCTCCACGAGGTCGCCCGTGGCAACCTCTGCGGTGTCTCGCGAAAGCCGGACGAGCAACTCGCCGTCGCTGCGAAGCGAAAGCCTCGCGCCACCAGGGAGCGCCTTGCCAAGCCAGTTCGACGGAAAGCCGGGGCGGCCGTCGGCCACGCGATAGACCTCGCCCAACTCAGTCGTGGCATACACCTGCGTGATTTTTGCTTTGGGGAAGACCGTGTGGGCTCGTTCAAGCAACCCCGCATCGGCACCCTCGCCACCGAGCGTGATCCGCTCGAGCGATCCACTCGCCTTCTCGAGCACGGCAGCGTCGCCCGACGTCAGCAGCCGCCGCAGGAGCGTGGGCGTGGCGGGCAGAATCGCGACGGCCTCGTCGGCCAAGGCCCGGGCCACCGTATCGGGTTCGCGGGACGCCGGCACCACAAGCCGCCCGCCCGTGAGCATGGCCTGTATCCACACCTGCATACCGGCCCACCGCGTGGCGTCGTACACCAACAGCCAGCCGAGGCCGTGCCAGTGTTCCGCAAGCCGCGCCGCAGCCAAGAGCGAATCCCACGAGTGGTCAACGAGCTTCGGCGGCCCGCTCGTGCCCGAGGTTGCCACCGTCACCTCCGGCGGCACGGTCTCAAACTCCAGCCGCATGCGACCGCCGGTGGGCGCCGCGGGCAGCGAGAGGGAGTCGTCAACCTCCAGCCAGTCGTTGTGCTCACCCACGAGATCCCGGGAATCGTAAGGCAGAAGCGCCACGTGCACATGCTGGCGACCACACGCCGCCGCGATGACCACGAGGCTCTCCACCCGCGACGCGCGGGCCACGATCCCAACCGGTCGCGTGGCATCGAGCTCGGCCTCAAGGGCCGCGATCGCAACGGCGAGCGTGCGGTAGTCGATCGTTCGCCGGCTATCGCTCCCGGCCTGCGCGATGATCGCCAGCCGATCGGGGGCCTGTCGGGCAACCTCGCTGATTGCAAAGGCGAGGCGACCTTCGATGTGGGCGTCGAGAAGCGTCTGAGTGGGCAGTGCGGATGTGGGCATGGGTGCTACGTGGGTGGGGACGCGAGGGCATGGTCGTAGATCGAAACCAGATCGGAAACCGTGCGGACGGTACGGCTGGTCGAGGCGGAGCGGAAGGGATCAATCCCCAAGGACCGCTCCAAAAGCACGATCGTCTGGGCGAGATCGAGCGAATCGAGGCCGATATCGGCAGCAAGGAGCATCGTGGAGGCGACGGGCTTGGTGTCGCGGCCCGTGTCGTGGAGCACCGAACGAATGGCCGTGGTGACCGCCTCGGTGACGTCGGGCTTCACGGAGCAAATTCCTGCATGGTGGCCGAACCAGGTGCGGCAACGCCACGGCCTGTGACCGCTTGCCAACCTATTTGAACGATCGTCACCAGGACGATCCACAAATCGGTGAAAGGGGCGGACCAATTCCGCAGCCTTTCAACATATTCAGCATCATATTCCAGTCGCTCCGGCCAGGCTACGGCGTTCCGGCCGTGGATCTGGGCCCAGCCGGTGAGCCCCGGGCGCACAAGCAATCGCGAGGCCTGCCGGGCGTCGTACCGCGGCACATACCGCAGGGGCAGCGGCCGGGGGCCAACGAGGCTCATGTCGCCTGCCAGCACATTGAAAAACTGCGGGAGCTCGTCGAGGCTCGTGCAACGGACGAACCGGCCAAACGCCCCGAGCCGCTCGGCATCGGGCAGCAGGGAGCCATCGGGACCGGTGGTGTTCGTCATCGAACGAAACTTGACCAGCCGAAAGGGACGGCCGCCGAGCCCCGCCCGCTCGTCGTGATACAAGGCCGGCGACCCGAGCACGAGCCGCACGGCCAGCCAGGTGACGAGCATGAGGGGCGCGAGGACGACGATCAGGCCAGCGGCGAAGATGATATCGAGGAGCCGCTTGAGCACGCGAGCGTAGAACGTGAGGTCTGGAGGCAAGAGACGTTACTGGCTTACTCGGGGCGAAGGGGACAGGCCCCTTTTTCGTCGCAGGCTCCGAAAAACGCGCCAGTCCCCATTGGTTGCTACCGACAGAAGTACGACGGGCACCGCGAGCACCATGCCCGCGGCTGCCATGTTCAAGAGCGGCCCGAGCGTGGGCACGACGAGTGACGCCGCGGCCAGCCCCCCGGCAGCCGCAGCGAGCAGGCCATACAGCATGGCCACGCCTCGATGCGACCAGCCCGCGATCACGAGCCGCTGGTAGATATGGCTCTCGTGCGTCTGGAGAATGTTTTCACGGCGTGCCACGCGCTTGAGGAGCGTGGTGAACGCGTCAAAGACGAAGGGCCACATCGCGAGCAGCACGACTGGCACAACGGTCATCCGGCCCGGCGACGGGACGACCAGCGGCAATGCGGCGATCGTGAAGCCACAAAACGTACTGCCCACGTCGCCCATGAAAATCCGCGCCGGCGGCCAGTTCCACGAAAGGAATCCTGCCGCCGCCGCCGCGAATGCAACCGCGACGATCGCTACCGACTCGCAGCCCACAGCCGATGCCGCGACCGCCAGGCTTGCCCCGGCCGCGACCGCTGTCATCCCCGCGATGCCGTCGGTGCCGTCCATGAAGTTGAAGGCATTGGTCATGCCCACGATCCAGAGCACCGAAAGTGGCCACGCAGCCGCGCCGAGCGAAACGCTTCCAAGGCCGCCGAATGACACGTCGGCAAGTGGTCCGGTCACCCACACCACAGACACTGCCGCTGCGGCATGTACCGCGAGCCGAACGAGTGCAGGCACCGCTCGAAAATCGTCCCGCAAGCTCACTGCGGCGACGGCCATCGCCGGCACTCCCCACCCGAGCAGTGCCTGCCGAAGGTTCAGCGCGAGCCACGCCATAGCACCGGCCACAGCCACCACCACGATCACGATCGCCAGGCCGCCACCTCTTGGGACCGCGCGGCCGACGTTGGCTGGGCCGGGCCGCGTGACAGCTCCATGCCTTTGGAGCACGGGCCGCAGCCATGCGACGAGCGTTGCCGAGCTCGCATAGGCCGCGAGGATCACCGCAAGCCAGACGGGGTCCACGACAGTCACGGCGGCACCGCCTCCCTCACCCCGTCGAGCGGCACACGGCTACATCGCCACTCAATCGCAAACGTCGTCACCGCCGCCAGGACGACGATCACGCCGGGCAGCCAGCAGCGAATCGCCGCAGGAATCGCGGGCGTCACCATCGCCAGGCCCACCAGCCCGCCAGCCGCGGACAGCGCCCCGTAGAGGAGCGACACCCACGCATGGCTCACCCCACTCCGCACGAGCCGATGGAAGAAGAACTCGCGGTGCGGCTCGAGCGGATTCTTGCGGTTCCAAAGCCGGCGAAACACCGACACGAACGGATCGTAGACATACGGCCACAGCGCCAGCACCATCGGCACGAACGCGGCTTCGATGAGGCTATCGCGAACGAGCACAGGCACAGCCGCGAACAACGCTCCCAGAAAACCACTGCCGACATCTCCCATGAAAACGCGGGCGGGCTGCCAGTTGAACACGAGGAACCCTCCCGTCGCGGCCGCCGCGAATACGGCCACCATCATCGGCGCCAGGGCGCCGACGTTGTAGGCGACGGCTGCCATCGAAAGCCCGACGACGACGGCCCCGAGGCCAGCCATGCCGTCGGCTCCGTCCATGAAGTTAAAGGCATTGATGAGCCCCACGATCCAGATGATCGTCAGCGGCCAGGCGATGATGCCAAACTCCATGACCGGCATCCCGGGCAGCTCAATTCCGGGAAGCGGCCCGAGAATGGCTGTCATCGCGGCAGCAACACTCACCTGAATCGCGAGCCTTAAGACCGCTCCGAGAGGTCGGATGTCGTCCATGAACCCGACCACCGCGATCACGAGGCTTGGCACCATAACCCCGAACAGGATCCGATTCGCGAGCTCGGGCCAGCGATAGGCCGCCACGCACGATGCTATGAGCGTCGTGAGCACGATGGCCGCGCCAGCACCACGGGCTGTGGGGAGCGAGTGGGCACTGCGGAGATTGGGCAGATCGACCAGACGGAATCGTGTGGACAGAATGATGATCACATCGACGATCACCGCAGTGACGACGAAGACGATGAGCGCAAAGCCGGGCCAGAGCACCGTCTCGAGCGAGTCGAGCGATGGGAATCCCGGCAGCGCGGCAGCGGCACCCTTCATACGGGAACAGCCTCGCGAGCCTGGACGATGATCCGCCGCACTTCGTTGGCCACACGCACCGCCACGGCGGGCGAGACATGGCCGCCCATCGGCAGCGCGAGGAGCGTTGTGGCGAGCTGATCGGTGACCGCGAGCGAGCCTGAGACAGTGGCCTCCGCAAACGCTTTCATTCGATGGCACGGCGGCGAGTAGTACGCCCGCGTATCGATTCCCGCATCGGCGAGCCGCACGCGAAGCTGATCCCGCGAGAGCCCGGCCTCGGGACCATCGACCGCGACACAAAAATCCTTCCAGCTACTGCGGCACGTCGCTGGAATCACCTGAAAGGAAATGCCGGGCACGCCGGCGAGCGATTCGCGATAGGCGTCGGCTGCCGCACGGCGGGCGGCGGCTGTCGCAGGCAGCCGAGCAAGCGACGCGCGGCCGAGCGCTGCGGAGATCTCGGGCATCCGGGCATTGATCCCCGCGCGGTCGCAGCCATAGGCACCGTCGTTGCCATACTCTCTGCCTGTCTTGATGGCCGCGGCCAGGCTGGGACAATCGGTCGCGATCAGCCCTCCTTCACCGGCCACCACAAGCTTTGTGGGGGAAAGACTGAAGACCTGCGCGAAGCCTTCGCTGCCGACCTGACGACCGCTGATCTCCGAGCCCAGGCCGTGAGCCGCATCGACGACCAACGAAACACCGGCACCGGCCGCAATCGCTGCGAGACGAACGACGTCACAGGGGCAGCCAAAGGTGTGGCACGACAGGATGGCTCCTGTCCGCGGCGAAAGCGCCCGCTCGACGGCAGCAGGATCGAGTGTGTATGTCGCCGGATCGACATCCACGAAGACCGGTGCCAGGCCAGCCCAGACGACCGCTGCCGGAGCCGCAAGGAAATTGAAGCTCGGGAGAATGACCTCCGTACGCCGCGGCAGGCAGGATGCCTCAGCCGCCCGATCGGCGATTGCCCGGAGCACAAGCATGAGCCCGGACGTGCAACTCGACACGCCGACGACATGTGATGTGCCGACAGCCGCCGCGGCCTCCCGCTCGAACGCAGCAAGCTGCGGCCCTTTTGTGAGCTGACCTGTAGTGATGCATTCCCGGATGTCAGCCGAGATCGCATCGAAGGACGGCACATCGGGCCGATTGAACGGCACAGCCCAGGAGTGGGAAGGGGGTGTCATAAGCACTGGCGTAGCACAACCGGATTCCATCATTGAAGCCCCCGGCGCCAGCCGGGGGACTGCGGGCTCCATGCCGTCACGTTCACCATCATGGAGCGGGCTCGCTCAACAACCCGCCGCCCCCGCCTGCCGCGAGGGGCTTGTATCGGAGAACGAGCCACTACTCGTGCCTTGCCAGCTCGACCGGGGCCACTGGCGGTGCCGGAGCGACCAGGCCACCGCAATCGCTCGAGACAATATCCATGAGTGTCTGCGCGGCGGTCTCAGGATCGCCGATCGCGACACTCTTGAGCTCGGCGAGCCACCCGCGGACCGTATCGAGCGACCGGATCGGACGCTGCACGTGGATCACGAGCGGGTTCGGGGTGACCTCACGGTGCTCGTCCTCGAAAAACAGCTCTTCGTCGAGCTTCTCACCCGGCCGTAGGCCGCAGAACGTGATGGCCACTTTGCTGTGTGGAATGTCCATCACAAAGGCAAGACTGTGGACGAGATCGGTGACGAGGATCGATTCGCCCATGTCGAGCACGTAGGTGCCGCCGCGACCCGGCAACGCACCAGCCAAGAGCACAAGCTGGGCAGCTTCGTCGATCGTCATGAAGAAGCGGCGGACCGATGGGTGCGTGATCGTGATGGGCAGCCGCTTGGCAAGCTGCTCCTCGAAGATCGGCACGGCACTGCCGCTGGAGCCGAGCACGTTCCCGAAGCGGACAGAGACGAACCGCGTCTTCGAGGTTTCGCCGAAGGCCTGGAGGAACCGCTCGGCCACGAGCTTCGAGGCGCCCATGATGCTCGAGGGGTGCACTGCCTTGTCGGTAGAGAGCGCCACGAATGTCTCGACCGAGTGGGCATCGGCCAGTTCCGCAAGCGTGGCCGTGGCGAGGGCGTTGTTTTCGATCGCCTCGACCGGGTGGGCCTCCATGAGCGGAACATGCTTGAAGGCCGCCGCATGAATAATCACGTGCGGCTTGTGTTCGGCGAGAAGCCGGTCGGCGCGATCGATGTTGGTGATATCACAGAGGATGGCATGGATCTCGACATCGGTCGCCTCGCGACGCCCCGCGAGATCCCGATGAATGCTGAAGAGCGGATACTCCGACCGCTCCACAAGGATGATCTTGGCCGGCTCGAACCGCAGCACCTGCCTGCAGATCTCGCTGCCGATGGATCCACCGGCACCGGTGATGAGCACCGTCTTCCCACAGAGAAATGGAAAGACATTGGCGTCGTGGTCAGCCAGATTGGCCTGAGGCCGCGAAAGAAGGTCGCGAAGCTCGACGCCGCGGATACGGATCGGCTTGACTGTGCGGGGGGCCGGCCCGCCCGACGCGAGTGGAGCGGCGACATTCTCGGCAATACTTACTCGCACCCCCAGCACGCCGCACGCATCGCACAAGGCTCGCAGTCGGGCGCCAAAAAGAGCGCCCTCACGAATGACGACCTCGGCCACCCGAAGCCGCTCAGCACACGCCGGCGCCATCGCCACCGGACCAAGCACACGGGCACGACCCACGGTCGCGCCATAGTGACTGACATCGTCGTCGAGGAGGCCAGCCACGAAATAGCGCCGGCTTCGCATCTGCCCAAGATCGAGGGCCAACTGACGGCCTGCCTCCGACGCGTCAATCACGAGGACCGTTCGCTCGTTGCCCATCGTCGTCGCGGGCATGAGCTCCTCATGGATGCTGCGGGCAACCGCCTGCATACCGCCGACGGCCAGGATCGTGAAGGCCCAATCGAGGAGGAGCACGGACCGCGGGATCGGTGACCACCCCGGCAAGTAGAAGCCGAAATAATTGACAGCGACCAGCAGAAGCAGCGCGACGGTCGCGGTGCGGAGGAGGCTATTGAGATCCTTGAACCGGGCTGCTCGCCACGGCCGGTGACAGAGACCGCGGCCATAGAAGACGGCCAGCTTGATGCCAAGAACCACGCTAATCGTCTGCAGGATCGTCGCCGCATCGGATGGCCGAAAAAGCAACTCGCCGCGGATATAGAACGCCGCGAGATACGTGAACTCGAAGATGACCGCCAAGAGGGCCATGACGACGACTGCTTCACGTGTGGGCAGGCGAACCTCGATCCACGTGAGTAGTGTCGCGACAGGTTGGTTTCGGGAGGGGGCGGTCATGCAGGTTTCGGGAGAGTGACGGGACACCGGCTCACATCCGTTCAAGATCCACGTCTTCCAATTCGATCGAGACGCCTTGGTTCAGGAGCCGCACGGCGACGACCAGCCGCTCACTGCCACGCCGCTTGATCACGACTCCCTCCACGCCTCGAAGCGGGCCACTCTTGACCCGCACCGCTTGTCCAGGCTCCATCCGGGCCTCGGGTGTGAGCGGCCGCTCGCTGTCGATGAGCCGCTTGATCGCCCGCAGGTCGTCGACAAGCATTCGCTCGTCGTCGACGGAAATCCAGCGGGCGACAGTGTTGGTGGCAAGAACGTCCCGTCTCTGCTCGTCGTCAACCGGGGCGAATACGTAGCCTGCGAAGAGCGGGACAAAGGAATGACGCACACGGCCCCCGGCCGTGTGGATCCGCCGCTTGACGAGGGGCGAGTAGAACGGCACGGCTGCCGCTTCAAGCCTGCGCATGAGGTCCTTTTCACGACGCGCGAGCGTGTAGAAGGCGAGCCAGCGGGCCCCCTCGGCCGCGACACCCTTCGCCAGCGGGTCGACCTCGCCTCCATCGAGTAGGTCATCCGGGAAAAGATCCCGTTGCTTCGGAAGGATGGGCATGGGCGGCAGGATGGACGGGGATTCATGGAGCGGGCTGCGCAGACTCCGTTCCCGTGGGTGGCACAGCGCGCCGTACACCCGCTCGAACGAAAGTCTGCTCAGAACGCAAGTTTACGGTGCATTTCCAGCGCCGTCCCGCGGGCCGTCCAAGTCTCGCCAGATTCTCACGCCCCCCTTAACTTCCGCACGGAAAGAAGGGCAAAGTCTGCGGGCCGATCCTGTCGATGACACCGATTGCAGCGACTCTACCGATTGCAAGGAGTTAGATGATGAGCAGCGGACCAGGACGGCAAACCCGCGACGGTATGGCGGCGGCCCCCTGTGTTGCCGATGGCCACCGCCTGGCTGTTCTCCTTGCCCTGGCCGGCTGCTTCGCGGCCGCTCCAGGCTGCCAGACATTTGGCCGACCCCAGCGGGCCACGACCGACCAGGTGATGCTCGACGCCCAGAAGGCGCCGATCGATCCGAGCCGCATGCCAGCCAAGGAGCTCGCGAAGGTCACGCTGCCTGCCTATGTGATCGAGCCGCCAGACATCCTCCTTGTGGACGCGCTCCGCGTGGTGCCCAAGCCTCCGTTCCGAATCCAGTCGTTCGACACGCTCCAGGTGATCGTGGAAGGCACGCTGCTTGAGCAGCCCATCAACGGCCTCTACGTGGTGGAGCCGGGCGGCATGCTCGACCTTGGGCCCTCATACGGCAAGGTGATGGTGGGCGGGCAGTCGCTCGAAGAGGCGCAAGACTCAGTCTTCCGTCACTTGAAGCGAGTGCTCCGCGAACCGCAGGTGTCGCTCACGCTCGCCCAGGCCGCCGGCCAGCAGCAGATCGCTGGCGAGCATCTCGTGGGCCCCGACGGCACGATCAACTTGGGCACCTACGGAAGTGTCTACGTGACGGGGCTGACACTCGACCAGGCCAAGGTCTCGATCGAGAAGCACTTGTCGGAATACTTGGACGCGCCGCTCGTGAGCGTGGACGTGTTTTCCTACAACTCGAAGGTCTACTATGTGATCACCGAAGGCGCGGGCTACGGCGACAACGTGGTGCGGCTCCCCGTGACCGGCAACGAGACGGTGCTCGATGCCGTGTCACAGATCAACGGCCTCTCTCGGCTCTCGAGCAAAGACATCTGGATCGCGCGGCCGGCTCCCTCGGGCGTGGGCTGCGACCAGGTTCTCCCGGTGGATATCTCCGCCATCATGAAGGGGGGCTCGACGGCCACGAACTACCAAATTCTGCCCGGCGATCGCGTGTTCATCGCCCAGGATCAGTGGGTCGCCTTCGATAGCGTCGTGGGCAAGCTCACGGCACCCTTCGAGCGGATCTTCGGGTTTGCCCTGCTCGGCTCGAGTACGGTGCAGCAGTTCAACCGGTTCCCCTTCGGCTTCAACCCCAACTTCGGCGGGGCTTGCTGGGTGGCTCGCGAGGTCTATGGCACCGAGGATCCCCGTTGGATGCTCTTCCGGGCCTGGCTGCTCACCGAAGCCCCGGATTGCCTGCGGGAGACCTACTTGGCCCACGGCGAAGAGTTTGCCGCCTGGATTGCCGACAAGCCTGTCATGAAGGCCGCTGTGAAGGCTGCCATGGACGTGGTGATCGAGCGGTATGAGGCGGAGATGCCCCGCATCGCGGAGTGAGGCGATCGGGCGGGCCGACTCAGTACGGGACTGCCTCGCTGGGCCAGGGTAGAATGCCAAGAGCCATACAAGGAGGATCAACGATGGGAATTCGATTCGGACAGTGGTTGATGATTGCCGGTGGGTTAGTCTTGTGCGGCTTCGCGGCAGGCGAGGCACATGCTCAGGGGCCGGGGGCCAAGCCGTTTGAGGACATCTACCGGCGGCCCAACATTAGCGCCTATAACCAGATCTCGAACTTCTCGGACAATCCGCAGCAATCGCAAAACATCTACCAGCAGTTGGTCAAGCCACAGTTGGACCAGCAGCAGCAGCGGATCGAGCAAATCAGCCAGGGACGGGCCGTGGGTCGCCTCCAAAACCAGGTGACCCAGATTCAGCAGGACACGCGCTCCCGTCAGATCGATCCCTCGATCCGGCCCACCGGCCACGCATCGACCTACCAGAACTACTCGCACTACTACCCGCAGCGGCGGTAGTGCGAGCCGCTTCGCGGAGCTCTGGTCACTTCAAGGCCGAGCTCGTCAGCGTCGCCATGATCTCGCCATGTCGCACCATCGCCTGGCGGCACGCCTCCTTCGCCCCGACTATGGTTTTTCGATGAACGTATCGACGTTCATATCCAGGTCGTGACGAATGATCTTCCGCATCAGCCCGACAGGCATGTCCCTGTTCCCATGATCCGGCACGGTTGTTTTCCGACCATCAGCATGCTCGAAGCGAGTATGCGAGCCCCTCTGCCGTGGCCATGGGCGACCCCGGCTGCCTGTCGCTGAGCGGCGTGGAGGCCCGCGCATCCGGGCCCCGACCGCGACTGCGGCTTTCGGAGGAACTCCAGGGGAGCAGGCACTGATGACGCAGGCTATGACGAACCCGTCGCTTCCGCCCCAGCAGCAGGGCCTGGTCTGCCGCTAGTGCGGGTGCCGGCATTTCCTGACCGTCTAACACCCGCCCGCGTGGCGATGGCATCGTGCGGCGGAAGCGATGCCGCAACTGTGGCAAGGGGTGTGACTTGATCCGATCCGTCATCGCTGGGTCGGCGGTCAACCGTTCCGGCTCGATTCGGCCGTGATCCAGGAGCGAATCCAGGAACGCGATCTCGTTGGCATTCATAGGCAGGACCACCTCCAACCCACGGCGGCATTCCGCGATCATGCGCTCGGCCCAGTCGCCGGATTTCTTCTCGGCCAGGAACTCAGGGCGAACAATTGGAAGGAGCTGGTTCTCCAGCTCACGCAGGTCGTAGCCGACATCCTCGACCTTCACGGTCCGCCAGTCCTTGCGGTTCATCCCGCCGTAGAGCACAAAGCCCAACCGCAGCTTTTCCCGATCAAGGCTGCTCTTGGTGAGCAGTTGATGGGCGTCGAACAGGTCCCGGCTGGCCTGCCGGGCCAGCAGCGCCTGCCCAATCTTGGGACGCTCGGCCATCATCGTCTCGCTGTCCACCGCGCCGACATAGTTGAGGTCGATGTCCACGGAGAGGCGCGGCACGTCGAACAGGAAAAGATTCAGGGCCGTTCCGCCCTTGAGCGCCCATCGCCCCTTGAGGAATGGATGGCTGTTGAAACCCTCCAGCAGGTTCAGCAGGTGGATCACCTTCTCCAGGACCTCGGGGCGGAATCCCGTCGCCTGCGCTTCGCTGGTGAGTTTCTCGCGGGAGATCTTCATGCGACCTCCTCCCATGATTTTTCGGCCAGCGACCTGGGAACCACCAGGTTCCAGTCGCTCACCAGTTTGCCGCTCTTGCCGCGCTCGATGTAGTGCGGCTGCTGGGGGCGCAGTTGGCGCAGTGGATCGAGATGCCGGTCTTCGACCATCAGCGCCTCGGCATGCTGCTGGAGGTAATAGCCCACTTTGGCCGCCGTCGTGCGGTTGCCCAGGAGCTTGACGTATTGGACCGCGAGGTCCAGGTCGAAGTACTCGACCGATTCGAGCGACCGCCATATCTCCTCCCAGCCGCCGCCCAGATCGGGCCGGTCGAGCAGGTCCACCAGCGTTCGCTCCAGACTCGCGACCCTGATCTCAAGGCCGGCCCGTTCGACGGTCTTGGTCCCGAAATGCTGCTGGTTCTTGTCGCGCAGGGCCTTCGGGAAGAGAACGCACTCGAAGCGGAAGGACCCGAACGTGAACGGGCGAAGCCGCCTGCCGCTCTGGAAGGAGTACCGCTCAAACACGGAGTGAGCCTTGCCGTGGACCTCCAGGGCGGTGTGATACGCCGTGTCCTTCCGGCAAGGCTGCAATTTCTAGGACGCGACGGGCGAAGCGGGGGGCTGGGGGCGGCTTAGAGGAGGTCGAGCCTGCCGTCGCCGTCGCGCTCAGCGGCTTCGAGCCGGTCGCAGAGATCGAGGAGTTGATCCAGTAGCCCGCCCGATTTCATGCGGTTGATCGAGTAGCAGAGGTTGCCGATCAGTTGTTCGAGCTCGAAGAAGTCCATCGGTACGATTTCAATGTCCGTGCTCTTGGAACACGCCTGCAAGGCGCTCTCAATCTGCTCGAACGGATAGCCGTAGCGAAGCAGCAGCGATCGCTCCTTGGCCGTGAGCGTCATCTCGATCGCGTCGCGGGGCATGCTGGACCGTCCTTCCGTGCTGACTTCCCTCGAGTCCGATCCACCGCGCAGCCGTTGCTTCAGCCAGCATCTGCCAGGCACGTGAGTCGATCAGAATAGTTCCAGGGCATCCAATCTCCAGGAGCGAGAGCGACTGCGCTTGCATGACGCTGAAGCGCGGTCAGGTAGTCGAACGGATTGCCCCCGTTCAACTCGCAGGTGTGGATCAGGCTCATGTACAGATCGCCCACGGCCGCGCCGTGACGCGTCTTGAAGAACAGGGCATTCTTGCGGTGCAGGATCGCCTTCTTCAAGGCCCGTTCACAGAGGTTGTTGTCCAGCGGCGCACCAGCCACGCGGAGGAACAGCGGCAGCTTCTCCCAATGCTTGCGGAGGTAGTTGATCGCCGCCCCCAGTCCGGAGTTCGGTTCCACCAACTTCTCCTCGATCTGCCGCTTGAGCCAATCTCGTAGGTGTTCCATCGTCGGGCCGCTGTGCTGCTGGTGGAACCGCAGCCGCTCCTCGGCGGTCTGGTGTTGCTCGCGTGCCAGTTGATCGTTTTGATTGCGGCTCAAGGCGTCGCACATCTGGATCGGGGGCGGCAAGGCGGCCGCCCGCGCTCGCTCCCCCATCAGTTCCAGGATTTTTACTGTTGTGTCGTCGTTGTGCAGCACATGGCCCTGGGCCGCCTGGCGAACGAGCTCCTCATACGCCGGCTGAAGCCGCGGATACGCCTTGGCCACGATCTCCCACTGCGTCGAGGACGGCAGTGGCATGCCCAGATTCTCTTGCAACCCGTCCAGACGGTGGAATGGCAGGCCGTTACCGTACTTGAGCAGGCCGATCATGCTGGCATGCTGGCCACGGTGGGATCGTATTTGTCGAGAGTTGTCGCTTCCGGCGGCTGCGCCGTGAACACCTGGCCACACAGACCACAGCGAAGCTTTTCAAGCTCATAGATCGTCACCTGCACCGGCGGCTGTCCGGAAAAGCGAAGCAAGATGCCACCTTGCGCCTGCCCATACAGCGTTCCCCGCTCACAGGCCAGGCAATCATCGCCGACAACAAGAGTCGCGTGTGGCACGGTGACACGCCGCGCGCCTGGATAATCGTTCGCGCCTTTGCGGCCGTGCCCCTTCGGTTTTTCAGGGGGTGCCTTGGAGTCGGACGACTCGCCACCGTTGGGCGAGCCGGGCTGGCCATCGCTATCCGTCAAGGGCGACTCTGTGTGACGGCCCGTCACCGCCGCCGTCTTCTCCGTCTCGGCTCCAAACAGCAACTTCCGCAGACGAGCGATCGTCGTGCTCTTCTGGTCGATCAGGTGCGTCACATACAGAGATACGACTGAAGCGCGGCGCGAAGCGTCTCGACATCCTCCTCGGTCAGTTGGCCCGCCTCCATTCGGCGCAGCAAAGCCTCCAACTGCTCGGCGTCCAACTCGACGATTTCAGGTTCGCTGCGCGTGGTCATCGAAGAACGACGTACCCCGCCATGGCCACTCGCGGCAAGATCACTTGGCCAGCGCCAAGAGATCAACGACTACGCGCCGATGGAACGCCAAGCCGGCGCCGCGTTGGTGGCCGCCGGGTCGCCGGCCGACAAGAGCACCTGGAGCTGATGCGCGGCCAGCACCTCGGCGCGCTCGCCATCGACCTTTGGCCACCAGCGAAAGCAGCTCGACAAAGGCGGGCGGCGGGCTCGGATACTCCGTGTCACCGGCCGGCGATGGCCGCGCCACGAGCCGCTTCTTCAGCGAGTAATAATCCAGCCTCAAGGCAGCCGCCGTGCGGGCCACCCCATGTCGGCCAGCCACGTTCAGTGCCAGCTTCCACAGCCCTGCGGGAATGCGCGATCCCGTGACGCGACCCTGTCGCCACTGCTCGAATCGCAACGCCGCCCGGGACAAATCCACCGCCGGTGCTCGCCGCTTCCGTCCACGCATGAATCAACCTCGCTCGCATTCCGAAGAATTCGGTCACGCTAGCAGGTCGATCTCAGCAACTCACGCACGCTTGCCGGAAGGACACCCTCTGCCGAACGGCCGCGAACCCCAGCCGTTCAATCCGGGCAATGAATTCGCGGAACGAGACCGCGTCTGCCGCCGGTTCATGAGACGACGATCTCAAGGTCGCGGACGCCGACAAATGTCGTCTGATCACCAGGATCGCCGTCCGGAAGGCAGGCTTAAATAGCCTCCCGGATGTTCGCGATCGCCTCTTCGACAGTGAGACCGTAGGTCCGACAGCCCTGGATCGTGGGACAATCTACGATAAAGACACCGTCGGCGTCCTGCTCGATCACGATTGGAAAGTGGCGGTTCATCACACCTACTTCGCCATCGCGAGCTCCTGCTTCTTCCGCTCCTCGACGATCTCCTTCTGGATGTTCACAGGCGTGGGCTTATACCTCGCGAACTCCATCGTGAAGACCCCCTGCCCTTGCGTCATGCTTCGCAGGTCGGTCGAGTAGCCAAACGTCTCCGCAAGCGGCACCTCCGCAACGATCGTGGAGGTTTTCCCCACCGTCTCGGTTGAGATGATGAGACCACGCCGCTTGTTGAGCTCGCCCGTGACCGGGCCCTGGAAGTCGGCCGGCACCTCGACCTCCATCTTCATGATCGGCTCGAGCAGAACCGGCTTCGTGGCGAGGAAGGCCTCGCGGAAGCCCGCCCGGGCGCAGGTCTGGAAGGCCATGTCGGAGGAGTCGACATCGTGGTATGAGCCGTCTTCGAGCGAGGCCTTCACGCCCACGATCGGGAAGCCCGCGATCGGACCCTTGCCCAGCACGGCCCGAAAACCCTTCTCGACCGACGGGATGTATTCACGCGGCACACGGCCGCCCACCACGTTGTCTTCAAAGATGAAGGTCTCGGTGGCATCGTCTGGCAGCGGCTCGAGATGGCCGACGATATGGGCGTATTGGCCCGAACCGCCGGTCTGCTTCTTGTGCTTGTAGTCGTACGGCGTGGCACGGGTTGGCGCCTCGCGGTAGCTCACCTTCGGGGCACCCACCTCCACATCGACCTTAAACTCACGGCGGATTCGCTCGACATAGATGTCGAGATGGAGCTCACCCATGCCGGCGATTACGGTTTCACCCGTCTCGTCGTCGGTGGCCACGCGGAACGTGGGATCCTCACGGCTGAACCGCTGAAGAGCCTTGCTCAGCTTGTCGAGCCCTTCCCGATTCGTAGGCGTGATGGCCATCTTGATGACGGGTTCGGGCACGAACATGTTCTCGAGCGAGCAATATTTTGCCTCGGAGGAATACGTGTCACCGCTGGCCGCATCGACACCCATCACGGCCACGATGTCGCCCGCCTCAGCGGAGTCGATCTCCTCCCGCTTGTCGGCATGCATCCGCACGATCCGGCTGAACCGCTGCTTCTGGCTGGTTCGCTGGTTGATATAGGTCTCCCCCTTCGTGACCGTGCCCTGGTAGAGCCGCACGAAAGTGAGCTGGCCAAAAGGGTCGTCGACGATCTTGAAGGCCATGCCCACGAGCGGCTTGGCCGGATCGGGCGAAAGCTCGAAGGTTTCGTCGGGCTTGTCCCACTTCTTGGCGATGATCTTCCGCTCGAGCGGGCTGGGCAAGTAGCGAACGACCGCATCGAGGAGGAGCTGAACGCCCTTGTTTTTGTACGCACTGCCGCAGAACACAGGCGTAATGCTGTGCCCGTGGACAGCCGCCTTCACGACGGCGTGGATCGCGTCCTCGGTGGGCACCTCCTCCGAGAGGAGGGTTTCCATCAGCGAATCGGAATACATCGCCAGGTCTTCGAGCATCTTGTGACGGGCCTCGGCGGCCTCGGCCTGAAGCTCGGAAGGAATCGCCTCCTCGCGGACACTCTCCCCGTTGTCGCCATCAAAGTAAAACGCCTTCATCCTGATGAGGTCGATCACGCCCTGGAGCATGTCTTCCTTACCGATAGGGATCTGCAACGGGATCGCGTGGCAGTTGAGCTTGTCTTTGAGCTGCTGCACGACCCGTTCGAAATTCGCTCCGGTGCGGTCCATCTTGTTGACGAACGCGAGCCGCGGCACTTTGTATCGCTGCATCTGACGATCGACCGTCATCGACTGGCTCTGCACGCCACCGACGCTGCAGAGCACGAGGATTGCCCCGTCGAGCACGCGAAGACTGCGTTCCACCTCGACGGTGAAGTCGACGTGGCCCGGGGTATCGATGAGATTGATGTCGCAATCGCCCCACTTCACGCTCGTGGCAGCGGAGGTGATCGTGATGCCGCGCTCCCGCTCGAGGTCCATGTAGTCCATGGTTGCCCCGTCGCCGCCGCCCTTGACTTCCTGGATGCGGTGGATGCGTCCGGCGTAGAAGAGGATGCGCTCGGAGAGGGTGGTCTTACCGGAGTCGATATGGGCCGAGATGCCCATGTTGCGGAACTTGCTGAGATCCATGAATAAACACGCCGAGATGGAAGTTAGGATGGGCCACGGGGGACATCCGCCAGAAAGGGGGGCAGAACAGCTGGCGAGACTCGGGAATATACTCGGAGCCCAGAAAACGTGACAGGCGGCCACCGTAGCTGCCCCATAAAAGCCCCCGGTGACAGCCGGGGGGCTGCGTGCGACCCCTCGACCCCTCGACCCCTCTACCCCTGATC
>ENA-ORBV01003658-ORBV01003658.1-microbial-mat-metagenome-genome-assembly--contig:-NODE-3658-length-30486-cov-4.734980_pt1 | contig 30486 bp, 26 predicted proteins | sample MGYA00237777_ERZ505514 | MGnify/ENA primary metagenome ERZ505514 (study PRJEB26160, sample SAMN06269048) | microbial mat metagenome | isolation source: Oligotrophic lake microbial mat | place... | reverse complement strand
GGTCATGGCGAGTTCCTTTTTAGCGGAGTGCGGGTGGGGGGGGTCATCGGGAGCGAAGCAGGGGAGACCAAGCGCCGAAGCGGGCGCCACTGGGAGCACGAGTCAACTGGCGAACGGTATTCGATTCCACGTCGAGCACCCACAACTGCTTGGTCCCGCCGCGCGTCGAGGTGAAAACGAGATGGCGACCATCGGGTGCCCACGACGGCTGCTCGTTGACCCCCTCACTCGTGTGCTGCTTGATGGCACGATCTCGGAGTCCGATGGTCATGACTTGCATGCGACCGCCGATGAGCGCTTCGAAGGCGATGAGACGTCCATCGGGTGACCAGTCGGGATTGGCTCGGTACGACTGATCGCCGAAATTATATGGCGTGAGGAGTTCGGCGCTGGTGCCGTCCGCGTCGGAAATATACACCTCCGGGTGTCCGTTCTTACCCGAGGTGAAGGCGATACGACGTCCATCGGGCGAGAAGGATGGTTGCGTATTGTCGGTTCCGCGACCCACGGTGATGCGTCGGGCCGGTTCGGGGCCGAACGCATTGGTCGAGTACAGGTCGGTCCCCGATTCGGCACCATGCGCGTACGCGATGGTGTTACCGTCGGGCGAGAAGGCGGGAGTCATGTTGAGTCCGCCCGGTGTAGTTCCTAGCGTGCGCGTCGCCCCTCCGATCTCGCGGATGACGATCTGCTGCCCCGTGGTACCCATGGTCATGTAGGCGAAGTGCGAGGCCTTCGGATGCCAAGCCGGTGACATCGCGGTGCCACTCGACGTGATGGCCACGGCACCTGCTCCATCGCTGTCCGTTTGCCACACGCGCCCTCCCGTCACGTACAACACGCGCGTGGCTGCGATACCCCGGACCCCGGTGATCCACTGCTCGATTTCGTCCGACACACCATGAAGGGCCAGTCGCCAATCGGACGAGAGGGGGGTCGACGGAATGGGAAAGGCCTTGGTGCGCTCGACAAGTCCCTTGCCGGCGTTATGCACACTCACCTGAATGCCGAACGAATTCGGAGTCACCTGCAGCACCGCCGCCGCACCCAGCTTGGTGAACAGCGGATAGTTCGGCTTGGCCTCGCCCACCGCAACTGGGGGAAGGGCGCTCGGCTCGATAACGATCACGTTGATGCGATCGCCCTGCGTGAGGTCACGCTGAAGAATGGCGCGCACCGAGTCCCCGGCCGTCCCCTCCACCGGGAGCACGAGCAACCCCGGCTTCGTGCCCGGCGCGTATACGAGCCCGATGCGCACGCCCTCCTTGAATGTCGTGTCCTGCGCCAGCACGAGGCGGGAGGGCATCCATAGGAGGAGGAGGAGCAGGGCACGGGGTGTGCGACGGCGCAGAAATGTCATCAGCGGATGAGTTGTGGATCGAAACTGAAAATAACCGTGAGCACATCATCCCTGAATCCATCGGGGAGCGCACCGAAAGAGGCGGAGCGCGCAGCGGCTTCGACGGCCCCCTGCGCTTCGAGGTCGAACTCGTATGATCCCGAGCGCTTGCGGAAGGCGAACCCTGTCACGGTTCCGTCGCGGCGGATGAGGAAGACGACCTCGGAGGTGAGAGCGTCGCCGCGCCTCGGCTTGAAGCGTAGCGCGATCTGCCGCACGATGTTCTCAAGGTATCCCGGATAGGGAAACGCGATTCCACCCACACTGACATTGGCCACGTCGGTGCCCTTCCCCCCCGTCGGTCCGCCTCCCGCCTGCGGCGCTGGCGTGGTGCGCGTGGCCACCTCTCGGGCGTTAGGCACCTGGGTGGCACGCGGCGCGGCCTTTTTCGCTGCGGCCGCTGTACTGGGCACCGGGCTCTCGTCCGGCGCTTCGGCCCGTTTGGGAGGTGGTACCGGCGTTTCCGGCGTCGGGGCCGGCGTCTCTTGGCTCACCTGCCCGATAGCCCGCGGGCCGGCTGGCGCGGCCACCAGATCCACCTTGTACACCGGCGGCAGCGCCACCTCCGCCCCCCGGGCTGCAAGCAGCGCAACGGCCACCATGGACGCGTGCAAACCAAGCGAGACCATCGCCGGAACGCCGAGTCGGGAGGGAGCAGTCGTCGATTTCACGTGCGCGGCGTCTCGGCGCCTATCCAGAGGTAAAGGACTTGACGACGTCGGGCACATGCCCGCGCCAGCGCATTAATCACGGCTTGATCTCGGGCTCGACGACAATGCCGACGCCGCTGGTGCCCGCCTGCATCATGATCCCCAACACGCGCACAACGTCGCCGAATGGGACCGCCGCATCGCCACGGAGATAGACCCCTCCCTTGGCTCGCTGTTCCGCCAGGGTTTTGAACGACGCACGGAATTCGTCGAACGACATCCTCGTCTCGTCCACGAATACATTTCCACTTTTGTCGACCGTCACCACGAGTCCACTCTTGGGCTCCAGCGGACGCGCCTCGCCCCGAGGGAGCTGAACCTCCACGCCACCCTGCATCATGGGGGCGGTGATCATGAATATGACGAGGAGGAGCATCATCACGTCGATGAGACTCACCACGTTGATCTCGGCGTTGAGCGGCGTTCGCTCGCCGCGTCGGCGTCGCATTGTCACCTAGATGCGGTCTTCGCGCACAAGGAGCGCGATGAGCTCCGAGCCAAAGCCTTCCAGTTCCCCTTCGATGCGGTTGAGACGATTGGCGAAAATATTGTAGGCAAAGACGGCCGGAATCGCGACCGCTAGCGCCGCTGCCGTCGCCGTGAGCGCGGCCGCTACGCCTGGCGCCACCGACGCTACGTTGCCCGAGCCCCTAGTGGCGAGGCCGACAAACGACTGAATGATCCCCAATACCGTGCCGAAGAGTCCGATCAGGGGTGACGCCGAGCCAATGGTCGCGAGCCAGGGCACATAATGCGCGAGTGCATCCCGCTCGGCGGCCGTTTCCGAGTCCAGCACCAGGCGCAGCGCCTCCACTTGTGAGGCGCTGAATCGCGCCACGCGCTCGGGCGTCGCCGCCATGGCGGGACGGGTGTCGGCCAGAAAGCGTTCGGCGCGGGCAAAGACATTCGCGAATGGAGTCCCCTTCCCCTTCCGGGCGCCGGCGGCCACCTCCGTCATCGTTTTTGCGCGCTCGAACATCTCCATGAACGCCCTCGACGAGCGGCGAACGCGTGCGAGTTCGCGCCATTTGGCGAGCATGATGGTCCAACTCACCAGCGACAGCACGGCGAGCAACGCCAGCACCGCCATCGTCACCGGGTCGGACGAGGTGACGAGGTCCCACGCCGACGTGGGAATGGCCGAGCCGACCTGCGCGAGCAGGGGCACGGTCACGCCGCTCCGCCGCGCGCCTTCGCGGCAAAATACTCGAACGTGCGACGCACCCCTTCTTCGAGCGACATCTCAGGACGCCAACCCAACTCTCGTCCCGCCTTCTCGATATTCACCACCGAACGCTGTTGTTCGCCCGGTCGTGCCGAAAGATGATGCACCGGAACGTTTGACCCCGCCGCCCGCTGCAACGCCTGGGCAAGATCCAGCACCGAGGTCTGTACGCCCGTTCCGACGTTGTAGGCTCGCACGTCCACCTGCGCCGCCTTGGGGAGCTGCGATTCAGCCGCGGCAAGATTGGCCCGCGCTACGTCACCCGCGAACACGTAGTCGCGCGTCTGGAGCCCGTTGCCAAACACCGACAGCGCCTCACCCTTGAGAATCCGGTTGCAGAAGATCGCGGCGACACCCGCCTCGCCATGTGGGTCCTGACGCGGTCCGTAGACATTGGCGTAGCGCAGCGCCACCGTATCGAGCCCGTGAAGGCGCGAGTAGTAACCCATGTAGTACTCCACCGACAGCTTGGCGATACCGTACGGCGACTCGGGGTCCTTCGGCATGGTCTCCACGGTCGGCACCGGGACAAAATCGCCGTAAATCGCGCCCCCCGTCGACGAGAAGATGAAACGCGTGGCGTGCCCTGACCCGCGCACGGCTTCGAGCAGGTTGAGCGTGCCGAGAATATTGATGGTCGCATCGAAGACCGGATCGTTCACACTCTTGCGCACGTCAATTTGCGCCGCAAGGTGACAAATGACGTCGAACGCCCCCTCGCGGATGAGGGCGGACGCCTCGGGCGAACCGATGTCCGCCACGTGCAACGCCGCTCCCTCCGCGACATTCTCGCGCTTCCCCGACGACAGGTTGTCGACGATGGAGACGGCGTATCCGCGGCTGACCAAGAGGTCGGCCACATGGGAGCCGATGAAACCAGCACCCCCCGTAACAAGCGCTCGGCGGCTCATCCGGCGACTCCAGCAAACAGAGTCTCTGAAACGGTGTGCGCGCTTCCGCACATAGCGGTCACGAGAAAATGGGCACTTCGGGTCGAGTGGATCACGCTGAAAAATCCTCGAAGAGAGGGCGGTAGGCGGCGCGTACGCCGTGCCGAGTTTGCTGCATCGTGTTAGTCCTACTAAACAAACGGCGCCGGGAAATACCCAGGCGCCGTCACCATCGTACGCGCCGTCGGCGTCATGGAAACGCAGGCGGAGGGTGCAATCTAACCTCGGAGATGCGCTTCACGGGAGCGAGAACGTCACCCGAACCGGCGTCCCTACCCGAATCGCCGGTTGCGCCTGGCGTACGATCACCGCACTCGCTCCTCGATCGGAGACGCGCAGGATGACCGCGGTCGCGATTCCCTGGTCGGCAGGGTTGGAGCGCTCACGCGCGGCATTGTCGGCAAAGAGAGTCACCCGATCGCCCGGACGCACGCCTTGCGTGCTGCCCGCGCCTATGAGAACGATGTCCTGCACCGTTGGTAGCGCGGCGTCGCTCATTACGGCGAGCACCTGCGAGTGCGTGTGGAGGGTTGAGGGGGCAGGCGGGGAGGCGAGCGAGACGGAAGCAGACGAAGAGGGCAGCAAGAACGGCGAGGTCGAGGCGCTGTCGGCCGCATCGTCGGTCGCGAGAGGTAGTAGCCCCGCTCCCTCTGCAACGAATGAGAATTTCGCAACTAACGACGCCTCTGTTCGATGGTCACCATCGCCACGGACACCACTGCCGGTGTCACCGCTACCACGGTCACTGCTACCACGGTCACTGCTACCACGGTCACTGCTACCCGGGTCTCCATTCCCGATGCGGTCGACACGCACGATACCAACCGGAATCACGACCTGTCCGTGGCCGGAGATGGACCGGCCCAGCCGAAAGGCCAGGTAGCGGGTTCCTACGAGAGCAGGCGCACCGGCGGGGGGAGCGATGCGAACCTGGTCGTAGAGGTGCAGATCGCTCACGCCCTCGGACGCGACAACTGCAGGCGCATCGATCCGGTTCACGATGCGCCCAGCCGACAATGGACCTCCAAAAGCGTCGAGCCACGGCGCAGCGATTCGTTGCCAGAGCGACGGCATTCGAGATCTCGACGATCTCTGCGGAAAAGGACGGGGAGATGAGGTCGACGCAGGGAGTGCCAGCGTCGTGGACGTGCGTCTCAGCCCGAAGCTCCCAGCCCGCAGGGTGTCGGCGTATCGCGATGCCGTAGCGTCTCTGATCTCGGATTTCGGCCCGGAACGCGTGTGCTTCTCGCCAAAAAATATGGTGCGCCCCTGAAATCGAGCAAAGCGGTCGTCGTCCATTGCTGACACAGGGAACAGGGCGACTCCGTCGGCCATCTGCAGGGTGGTGCGTTCGGCTGCCCGAGTGGGCAGCACGAGTCGGGTGCCGGGTTCGAGATGCGCGGCGTCGCGCACGACCGACCGATTGCGCTGCAATATCTCACGCCACCGGCCGACGTCGCCGAGATAGCTGGACGCGAGGCCCAGAAGCGTCTCACCCCTCTGGACGAGGTGAACGCGGGTTCCGCGACCTGGCGTCGAGTCCGCACGCACGGCGACAGAATCGACGGACGTGCTGAGCGTTTGCGCGTTCACGGCGCCGGGGGTTGTGAGTACCCCCGACGCCAGAAAAACAAACCATTTAGAATGGCAGGTCGTCATCGTCCGTTTCGAGCGCGTTGGGGAAGTCTTCGAAATCATCGCCGCCCCCGGTGCTCGAGGTGGGTCCTGCGGCCGAACGGGTGCGATCGGGAGCAGATGCGCGCGCGCGCCCTCCGCCGTTGAAGTCGCCACCTCCCTCACCACCGCTCTTCCCACCCAGCATTACGAGATCACGCACTCGGATTTCCGTGATGTAGCGCGTTTGCCCGTCTTTGTCCTGCCACTGGCGATACTCGATGCTTCCCTCGACGTAGACGCGGTCTCCCTTCTTGACGAAGCGCTCGACGATGTCGGCGAGCCCACCTCCACCCGGGCCCTTGGCATTCCACGCGATGCAGCGATGCCATTCCGTCTTCTCTTGGCGGTCACCGCCTGGGCCATTCCACGTGCGCGTGGTGGCGAGCGAGAATTCCGCCACGCGTCCACCATTTCCGACCGACTTGATTTCAGGATCCTTTCCGAGGTTCCCGATCAACATGATTTTGTTCAGACTCCGGCTCACGATTCCTCCTTGGCGAGTGTTGGTGCTCGCTGATCACAGTATGCACCGACTGGGTGGGGTGCGCCACCATTCCATTGCCTCACGTATCTTTTTCGCGCGCCATTGAGCCCGGGTCCAGCACTCGGCACGCTACCCCTGCAAGCGACTGAGCCTCCAGCGTACGTTACCAGAGCGAGCGCCTGAGAATCAGGGCGTCCTCAACGGGATGCACATAATACTTCGCTCGCCGCCCGACTTCGACGAATCCTTCGTTTTCGTACATCGTTCGCGCACCCGCATTCGACTGGCGCACTTCGAGAAACATTTCTCGCACTCCACGCGCACGCGCCGTCGACAGCAGGTGCCGAAGCAGCAGCCGCCCGACTCCCCCCCTTCGAACGGTCGCCGTGACCGCAATGTTGGCCAGATCCGCCTCGACGCCCATGAGGTAGACCACGCTGTAGCCAGCAACCTCCGAGCCCTCGGGATCGCCGAGCACGGCGACGTCGAAGAGCACTTCCTCGCGACCGAGCAGGGCCAGGAATGTTCGCCCGCTCCACGGGTCGCTGAATGCGTCGCGTTCGAGGGCGACGATCTGTGGCACATCGTCGGCGGCCGCCGACCGAACGATCACGTGAAGCAAGTCCGACGGACTCACCCTTCGGACTCCAGCGCACGGCCGTGTAACGCTTCCCACTTCACCTGCGCCTCGGCCAAGCGTCCGTAGTCCGGTTCCCACGACGTGCGGTCGACGACCCAAAGCAGGTCACCCGTCGTTAGGCGCGCGATCCCGCGCGCATGCGGCGCCGCGTCGAGACACACGTCGAGATTCGCTCCGGGACCCACACCGGGACCCACACCGGGACCCGCTCCGGGACCCGCTCCGGGACCCACTCCGGGACCCACTCCGGGACCCACTCCGGGACCGACCAGCACGGCGCCGAATCGCCGGGATTCCTGCTCCAGCGACACGCGGGGCAACCGATACCCATCTTCCGCAGCGCGGAGCATGCCGCCACCGTCTACGTGGAAGAGACGCACGTACGACTCCCCGCGCATGGCATCGAGGCAGGCCATATATCGCCCCGGCTGGCGCGTACAGTCACTGCCCGCCACCACGAGGGCGAGCGACGACGCGACCCACAGTTCTGCGCCTAACGAGAGCGAGAGCCCCTTGGCGATCGCGGCCGCGATGCGCAGCGATGTAAAACTTCCCGGCCCGCTACCGCAGACCACTCGCGTCACCTGGCCGGGCGCGGCCGCCGCCCGGGCGAGCGTCGCGGCGATCGCCGGCATCAGTCGCTCTTCGTCGCGATTCCGCGTGTCAAGCGTTGCCTGAGCCAGCAGCGTCCCGTCCTGGAACACGGCCACGCTGGCCGTCGAGGTGGCGGCGTCGAGGGCCAGGGTGATGCCCTTCATCGTTTGGTCAGGAGCCGGTGCTCGTGGTCGTTCGGCACGTGGGACAGGGAGAGGTGGATCGCCCCCTCGGGAAGTGCGGCGCCCGCTCGATCGGGCCACTCGATCAGCACCAACGCACCGCTCTCCACGATATCGCTCCATCCGATGTGCAACAGATCCCGCGCGTCACGCAGGCGGTACAAGTCGAGATGATAGATGAGCGCGCCCCCTGCGACGTACTCGTGTACGAGGGCGAAGGTGGGAGACGTCACGGGTGCCGTGACGCCGTACCCTCGGGCAATCGCCTGCACCAGCGTCGTCTTTCCGGCGCCAAGCTCACCGTGGAGTGCGACGACGCGCGGCGCCCGTACCGATCGGCCGAAGGCTTCGCCCCAGGACACCAACTCGGTCACGGAGAGGCAGAGGGGCCGAGAGGACGCCGTCACGGGCAATGACGCCGTCACAGGCAAGGACGCCGTCACCGACAGGTCCGCGAGAACTCGACCGGCGTCGCCGACAAACGGGTCGGGCGACACGCCTAACGACTCGCCCTGATATCGGCGAAGCCATCACGCTTCTTGGCCGTCGCCGCCGAGTCGCGCTTCGCCCGCAACTCGAACACCTGATCGCGCAGACGCGCGGCGGTTTCGAAATCCAGTTCTTCCGCAGCGACGCGCATGTCCGACTCCAGTTGGGCCAGGAGCGTGTCCAGCTCCACGGCGGAGTACGAGGCCTTTCGCTCGGACACCTTGCGCACCTTCTCGTCCTTCTGTTCCTGCGTTTCGCGCGCGTCGGCGACACGCGTGATGAAGCGGACTTCGGCCACCGACTTGATCACGCTCCGCGGAATGATTCCGTGTTCTCTATTGAACTCGACCTGAATCTGCCGCCGCCGTCCCGTTTCCTCGATGCAGCGCTTCATGGAGTCGGTCATGCGATCGGCATAAAAGATGGCGCGCCCATTCACGTGGCGCGCCGCACGCCCCACGGTCTGAATCAGCGAACGATCACTACGAAGGAAGCCCTCCTGATCGGCGTCGAGAATGGCCACCAGCGACACCTCGGGCATGTCCAATCCCTCCCGCAGCAGGTTGATGCCGACGAGGACATCAAACTCTCCCAAGCGCAAGCCGCGCACGATTTCCATTCGCTCGATGGCGTCGATGTCGGAATGCATGTACCGCACTCGCACGCCGGTTTGCGACAGGTAGTCGGTGAGGTCTTCCGACATCCGCTTGGTGAGGGTGGTCACCAGCACCCGCTCCCCCTTCCGCTCGCGGAGGCGGATTTCGTGCAGCAAATCGTCCACCTGTCCGCGCACCGGCCGCACTTCGATTTCCGGATCGATGAGTCCCGTCGGACGGATGATCTGTTCCACTACCACGCCGTCCGACAGTTGCAACTCCAGCTCGGAGGGCGTCGCGCTCACGAAGAGCGCCCGCGGCGTGAGGGTGAGGAATTCGTCGAACACGAGCGGTCGGTTGTCCAGCGCGCTTGGCAGTCGGAAGCCGTACTCCACCAGCGTTTCCTTGCGCGCGCGGTCACCGTTGTACATTCCGCGCACCTGCGGCAGGGTGACGTGCGACTCATCCACCACGACCAGGAAATCTTCCGGAAAGTAGTCGAAGAGGCACGCCGCGCGTTCACCGGGAGCGCGTCCCGTCAAGTGCCTCGAATAGTTCTCGATTCCTGCACAGGTGCCGATCTCGAGCATCATCTCGATGTCGAAATTCGTGCGCGATTCCAGTCGCTGTGCTTCGAGCAACTTCCCCGAATTGCGGAGGACGACGAGGCGATCGTTCAACTCCAGGCGGATGGACTCGACCGCTTTCACCAGGCTGGGACGATTCGTGATGAAGTGCTTGGCCGGATAGATGGCCGCCGTATCGAGCAGCGCGATGGTCTCGCCGGTGACGGCCGAGATTTTCGAGATGCGCTCGATTTCGTCGCCCCACATTTCCACGCGCACACCCTGCTCTTCGTACGCCGGGAAAATTTCCACCGTGTCGCCGCGCACCCGAAACGTACCGCGCTCGAAGGCCACGTCATTGCGCGAGTACAGAATGCCGACTAGCAGTCGGAGAATCTGGTCGCGTGCGATGTGTTGTCCGCGGGTGAGCGTGACCATGCGCTCCCGGTACTCCACGGGATCACCCAAACCATAGATAGCCGACACGGTGGCGACAATGACCACATCATTCCGCTCCATCAACGACGACGTGGCGCGCAGTCGGAGCCGATCGATGTCCTCGTTGATCGAGGCGTCTTTCTCGATGTAGGTGTCGGTCGAGGGGACGTAGGCTTCGGGCTGGTAGTAGTCGTAGTACGAGATGAAGTACTCGACCGCGTTGGTGGGAAAGAAACTCTTCAACTCTCCGTAGAGTTGCGCTGCCAGCGTTTTATTGTGCGACAGCACGAGTGTCGGTTTCCCCTGCGCGGCGATGACATTGGCCACCGTCATCGTCTTCCCCGACCCGGTGACACCGAGCAGCGTCTGAAAGCGGTCGCCGCGGGCGAGTCCGGCATTCAACTCGGCGATTGCCCCGGGCTGGTCTCCGGCGGGCGAAAACGGCGATTCGAGGCGGAATGGCGCGTTCGTGGACATGCAGGAAAGTAGCGCTGTCGTCGTTTCGTCGGGAGCAGGATTTCACCGGCGTTCCCGCCCACCCTACTCATCCGTACTGATGCGCTCCCGGCGCGCCACCTCGGTGATGCCTTTCACCCGCCGTACTGCTTTCATGATCTTCTGCAGATGGCCAAGGTTCTCCACTTCCACCACCGCCGCGCCCGTCACCCGCCCATCGATGCTTTTGAGGTCCAGCGTACGGATGTCCGTTCCGGTCGAGCTGACGGCGACGGCGATGTCGGCGTACAGGGAGCGGCGGTCCGACCCCTCGACCGCGAGACGGACCAGGAATCGTTCGCCCGGCTGCTCCTGCCAGTCGATTTCAAGCCGTCGCTCCGGCTCGTGCATGAGCTGTAGCAGGTTAGGGCAATCCCCGCGATGAATGCTCACGCCGCGACCGCGGGTCACGTAGCCGACCACGGGGTCGCCCGGCACCGGCTGGCAGCATTGGGCGTAGCGCACCATCAGCCCGTCGGCCCCCTGGATCTTGACTCCCTTCGACGTGCCGCGCATGCGATCGACCAATCGCTCGATGGCGGTGGGGCGCGGCGCGTGATCCGGAGCGTCTAACTCCGGATAGAGAATCTTGAGGACCTGGGCGACGTTGATGTCTCCGTGTCCGATGGAGGCGATCACGTGATGCGCGTCGTTGAGGTCGAGCGAGTGAGCGATGGTGTCGAGCTGCGCATCATCGGGCTTGGGCAGGCGTCGGCGACGCACCTCGCGGTCGAGAATCTCACGGCCCATCTTGGCCGAGGACTGTTCCTCTTCGTGACGAAGCCACTGGCGAATCTTGTGGCGCGCCCGTCCCGTGCGCACATGGGCCAGCCAGTCGCGATTGGGCTTGGCATGCGGCGAGGTGATGATCTCCACCGTCTCCGAATTCTTCAGCTCGCGCGAAAGCTGGGCGATCTTCCCGTTGACCTTCGCCCCCTGGCAGTGCAGGCCGATCTCGGTGTGCACAGCGAAAGCGAAGTCAAGGGGCGTGGCTCCCTTCGGCAACTGGATCACGTCGCCGGTCGGCGTGAAGACGAAGATCTCGTCCTGATACAGGTCGAGTTTGAGAAACTCGAGGAACTCGGCGGGATCCTTGGCGTCCAGCTGCAACTCGAGCACCCGCCGGAACCAGACCAGGTGGCGATCGAGGTCGTCCTGCGACTTCGTGTTTTCCTTGAAGCGCCAGTGCGCGGCAATGCCGTAGTCCGCCGTGCGATGCTGGTCGCGGGTGCGGATCTGGATCTCGTAGAGCTGTCGTCCCGGACCGAAGATCGTCGTGTGCAGCGACTGGTAGCCGTTGGATTTCGGTTGCGCGATGTAGTCCTTGATGCGCTCCTGCACCGGCGTCCATCCGTCGTGGATGACGCCTAACGCGTGATAGCAGTCGGGGACGGTGTTGACCAGCACGCGGATGGCCAAGAGGTCGAAAATTTCCTCGTAGGGGCGCTGGCGCTTGTCCATCTTCTTGTGAATGGACCAGAGATGCTTCGGCCGCCCCGTCACTTCGACGTCGGCGATGCCCGCCGCCGTGAGCGCCTGTTCCAGCGGCGCCTTGAGGGCGCGCACCAACGCTTCACGCTCGCCCCGCTTGGCGGCCACCATCTTGGCCAGCGTTCGATACGACTCCGGCTCCAGATATTTGAAGGCCAGGTCTTCGAGCTCCCACCTGACCTGCGCCATGCCGAATCGATGCGCCAGCGGGGCGTAGAGATCCATCGTCTCCTGCGCAATGCGTTCCCGCTTGTGTTCGGGCAACCAGTCGAGCGTCCGCATGTTGTGCAGGCGATCGGCCAGCTTGATGATGATCACTCGCGCGTCCTTCGCGATGGACACGAGGAGCTTGCGATAGTTCTCCACCTGGCGGTCTTTGGTGGAATTGAGGGGCAGGTGCCCGATCTTCGTCAGCCCGTCGACGATCTGCGACACCTCGTGACCGAATTCCTTCTCGATCTCGGCGACCGTGACCGGCGTGTCTTCGACCACATCGTGGATAAGCCCACTTGCCACGGTGACCGTGTCCAACTGCAGATCGGCAAGAATCTTCGCGACCTGGACGCAGTGCGATACAAACGGATCGCCGTTCTTGCGAAACTGCCCCTCGTGCGCCTTGGCAGAGAAGTCAAAGGCGCGACAGAGAAACTCCACATCGAGCCGCTCCGGAATGGGATCTCCGGACGGCCACCAGTCGGGCGATTCGCGAACCGACACCGCAGTGGTCACAACAATCCAGCCTCAGCAAAGCTCGTATAGCGACCACGCCCAACGATAACGTGATCGTGCACAGGAATGTCGAGCAAGCGTCCCGCTGCCACTAGCTGGTCCGTCACCGCGCGGTCGTCCAGAGAGGGCGTTGGGTCGCCACTCGGATGATTGTGTACGAGAATCAGCGCCGCCGCCCGCTCGGCGATGGCTTCACGAAACACTTCGCGAGGATGCACGAGGGACGAGTTCAGAATACCCCGGGTAATCGTGATGTCCCGCTCCAGCCGATGCTGCGCATCGAGCACGGCTACATGAAACTCCTCGACCGGAAGGTCCTCGAGACGCGTCGCAAAGAGCCGATAGACATCCCTCGGCGAGCGAATCGACACGCCTTCCTGCCGAGTTTCGGTCGCCATCCGCCGACCCAATTCCAGCGCCGCGTGAATCACCACCGCCCTCGCGCGCCCGATTCCGGGCACCGAGGTGAGCATCGCCACCGGCTCAGACGCGATGCGCCGGAGCGAACCACCCGAGCGACCCACCACGTCGTGTGCCAGGGCAATCGCCGACCGTCCTCCCGATCCCGTCCCCAGAACTATGGCCAGAAGTTCGATCGCACTCAACCTCGACGCACCGTGTGATGCGAGCCGTTCGCGAGGGCGTTCCCCCACCGGGAGCTCCTTGATACTTAATGCTGTGCCCGAGACCTGTCGAGGTAAGTGACTGTTGAGAAAAGGCTTTGAGTCCATGTCCGCTCCGATAGTATGAGAACCGGAGCATGTCCACAGCTCGCGAGCGATGCGTCATCCTCCCGACGCGTCACCCATCGTTTTCACGCACCGCCCTCCCCTACGCGTTCACCCCGTGGCACTTCTTGAACTTCTTCCCGGAGCCACAGGGACACGGATCGTTGCGTCCGGTGCCCGTGAAATCGACGGGGCCTTGGGCGCCACCACCCGCCAAACTGGACAGGGGACGGGCGCGTCCGGCCCCGACCACCAGGGGGTCGCCCTTCGAGACCGCCTGCCTAGGAAGTGCGCGGTCTGACGCCGCCGCGGCCGCGCCTCGGTCGCCGTCGGGAACCGTCGACGACGGCGCCTCTTTCTCGCTCCGCACGGGGGACTCATCGACAATATCCTCGACAATGCCAAGTGCGTTGTAACGCTTGGTCTGCCGCCTCACCTCTTCGTGGACCACGGGGACGGGCGAAACACCGTCGCCGCCGTCCAGAAAGTCCTGCTGATTAAAGAGTAGCTGCGCCCGGAAAAAGCGCTCGGAAAAGGTGTGGTGAATGTCTCCCATGAGGTCCACGAACATCGTGTACGCTTCCTGCTTGTACTCGATGAGCGGGTCCTTTTGCCCCCACGAGCGGTAATGGATGGCCGCGCGCAGTTGATCCAGGTCGTAGAGGTGATCCTTCCACTTCTCGTCCAGTACGTTCAGCATGACGAGGGCGAGCAGCCGTTGCGAGAAGCCGTGTCCCGACTCGTCCTGCACCGTGTTGAGGTTCTCCTCCTTGGTGGCAAACGCCACGCGCGCCGCCGCCACTGCGGCCGCAGAGATTCCCTCCACCGTCGTCGGCGTGTCCTCGCCCTCCAGCTCGGGAACGGAGAGCAGGTAGTGCATCTTGAGCTCCTGCTGCAGGAGCGCGATGTCCCACTGGTGCGAGTCTTCGGCGAATTCGGCGAGGAGATCGGTCACGCGCTTGGCCAGCGCCTTCTCGACCATCTTGATGGCTTCACTGCGCAGCTCTTCTCCACCCTCAAGGGCGAACGACCGTAGCGAGTAGATGACTTCGCGCTGCTGGTTCATCACGTCGTCGTAGTCGAGCAGTCGCTTGCGGGCCTGGAAGTTCTGCAACTCCACGCGCTTCTGCGCCTGCTCGATGGAGCGGGTGACGAGCGGATGCGTCAGCACCTCGCCCTCGACCGCCCCCATGCGGTCCATGAGTCGGGCGATGCGCTCGGACTGGAACAGGCGCATCAGGTCGTCTTCCAGGGAAAGGAAGAACTGCGATGCCCCGGGATCGCCCTGGCGGCCCGCGCGTCCACGCAGCTGCCGATCGATGCGGCGCGATTCGTGGCGCTCCGATCCGATGATGTGCAATCCACCACACTCCTCGACCGATAACTCCTTGCCGTCCGGGTCTTTGATGACCGATGGCTTGGACACCGTGACCGTAGGCCCGAGTTTGATGTCGGTGCCGCGGCCGGCCATGTTGGTGGCGATGGTCACCGCCCCGGTCTGGCCGGCGCCCGCGACAATTTCGGCCTCGCGCTGATGGTACTTGGCGTTGAGCACATTATGCGGAATGCCGGCCCGCTTGAACATGCGCGAGAGCGTTTCCGACACGTCCACGTTGACCGTTCCCACAAGCACGGGGAAGCCGAGGTCGTGCAGCCGACGGGTCTCTTCGACGATGGCGTTGAACTTCTCGCGCCGCGTCTTGTAGATGAGATCCTGCCGGTCATCGCGCACGGCCTCGCGATTGGTCGGGACGACGGAGACGTCGAGTCCGTAGATCTGGTGGAACTCCGTCTCCTCCGTCTCGGCGGTTCCGGTCATGCCGCCGAGCTTTTGATACATGCGGAAGTAATTCTGGATGGTGACCGTGGCAAGCGTCTGCGTCTCGCCCTTCACCTGCACGGCTTCCTTCGCCTCCACCGCCTGGTGCAATCCCTCGGACCAGCGTCGGCCCGGCATCGTGCGCCCCGTAAACTCGTCGACAATCAGGACCTGTCCGTCTTGCACGACGTAGTTGACGTCCTTTTCGTATAGCGCGTGGGCGCGTACGAGTTGGTGGACGATGTGAAGCTTCTCGCTCTTGATCGCGTACTCGCCCTCGATGGCCTGCCGGGCCAGGAGTTTCTCCTGCGGCGTCATGTCTGCAGCGCGTTCGATACGGTGGATCTCGGTCGAGATATCCGGAAGGGCGAATTCGTCGTGGTCGCCGGGGCTCAACTCGTCGATGCCGCGTTCCGTCAGGTGCACCGAGTGCCCCTTCTCGTCGAGGACGAAGAAGAGATCGTTCTCGAGATCGCGATACTGTTGCTTGGACACCGTCTGTTTGCGGTCGGCCAGGTACTCGAGTTCCATCTTCTGCACGAGCGACTTGACACCCTGCTCGTTCATCGCCTTCATGAACCGCTTGTTCTTGGGCGTCCCTAACTGCGCCTTGAAGAAGCCGAGCGCCGCTGCGTCCTTGTTGCCCTCTTCCAAGGCGCGCTCGGCGTCGGCAATGAGGACGTTGGCCGCTTCGGACTGACGCCGGAAGAGGCGCAGCACCGCATTGTTATGCTCGGCGAAGGCGCCGTCGCTCTCGTTGCCCACGGGTCCCGAAATGATGAGCGGCGTGCGCGCTTCGTCAATGAGCACCGAGTCCACTTCGTCGACGATCGCGTACCAGTGCGCGCGCTGCACCCGTTGCTCGAGCGACAGCACCATGTTGTCGCGCAGGTAGTCGAAGCCGAACTCGTTGTTCGTACCGTACGTGATGTCGGCGCCGTAGGCGGCGCGGCGCTCGAGGGTGCCCGCCTCGGTGTCATCGAGGCAGCCGACCGTTAGGCCGAGGTAGCGGTACACGTGCCCCATCCACTGCGAGTCGCGTCGCGCGAGGTAGGAATTGACCGTGACCAGGTGGGCGCCTTTCCCCGCAAGCGCATTGAGATAGAGCGGGAGCGTGGCGACGAGTGTCTTCCCCTCACCAGTCGCCATTTCGGCAATGCGGCCCAGGTGCAACTGGATGCCACCCATCAGCTGCACGTCGTAGTGTACCATGTCCCAGCGTAACTCCTGTCCCGTCACGCGTACCGCGCTGCCCAGCAACCGACGCGCGGCTTCGCGGACCGTGGCGAATGCCTCGGGAAGGATCTCGTCGAGGACCTCGGCAATCGCGTCGCGGAGCTCCTTTTCCAGCCCACCGCGCCCGTCGGCCCCACCGAGCTCGTTGTCGATCTTCTCGCGCTCGTCGAGCTCTTTCGTGGTCTTCTTGACTTCCTTGAGCGCCGCGATGCGCTGTTCAAGGTCGTCGGTGCGCGCCGCCAGCACGAGCCGAAACTTCTGCGTCTGACCGGCGAGCTCCTCCTCGGAGACCGACTCAAGCCGCGCATACTCGATGTTGATGGCGTCCACGATCGGCTGGATGCGCTTCCGTTCGCGCTCATGCCGGGTGCCGAAGACCTTTGAAATGATTCCCTTGAGCATCGCCGCCTCTATCGATACAGCGCGCGTTCCGTGATGAATCGCGCCACCGCATCGGGAACAAAGCCTGTGAGGAAGCGCCCGCTGCGCACGCGCTCCCGAATTTCCGTCGACGAGATATCCACTCGCCGAGTGTCCAGCACGGTCGGCGCTGGAAGGTCGCTGCCCGCTATTGCACGGATAGCGCCAACCAACGCTGCCTTTTCGACATGTCCCTCGTCCGCCACACGATGCAGAATCGCCAGGCGCGCCAGCTCGACGATGCGACGCGGCGACCGCCACTTGCCGAAGGACGCCACAACATCCGCGCCGACCAGGAGGACGAGTTCATCCGAAGGAAAGCGCTGCGCCATCGTGCCGAGCGTATCGATGGTGAAAGATAACCCCGCCCTCTCGATTTCGATTGCGTCAACCTCGAATCGCCGGTCCTCCGCGATGGCGTGACGGACCATGGCCAATCGATCGGCCGCGCTGGCACCCTGCGAGCCGATCTTGAGCGGCTGCTGGGCCGCCGGCACCCAGAGCAAACGATCGAGTGCAAGGGCCTCGAACGCGTCGGAGGCAGCGAGCAGGTGACCAGTGTGCGGCGGATCGAAGGTCCCGCCGAAGATGCCGATTCTCACGCCCTAGAGCGAATCGCGCTTGACCGTCGTGTCCGGCTTGGCTTGCTGGGTCACCGTCCCCGCAGGCGCACCGCACGCGAGCGCGACCTCCTTGTCGGCTGGAAATTTCTCCACGAGGGTCGCACAGATCTCCTTTTTGTCTTCGCGGTATCCATTGGCCTCATACGACGACGCGAGTCGAAGGAGCGCTTCCCGTGATTTCTGAGTGGTCGGGTGGTTCTTGACCACGTCCTTGAAGTAGATAATCGCCGAGTCGAAGGCCTTCCGGCGGAAGTAGTACATGCCGCTCTCGTAGTCCTTGGCAGCGAACCACTCCTGAAGCTCCTCCATCTGCTTCGTAGCCCGATCTTTCAGGTCGGTATCGGGATAGAGACCGAGCAGCGACTGATACGCCGCCAACGCCTGTTCGCCATTCTGCGCGTCGAGGGTCGGGCGGCGCCACATTTTCTGGTATTCGCCCGCCGCCTCGAACAGGGCGTCATCGGCGAGTGAATCGGTCGCGAACGACTCGGCCAGGCGGTTGTAGGCCTGTGCCGACAGTAGATGTTCCTGGCGACCACCGTGCGCTTTCGCCAGGTACCAGTGCGCGAGCGGCAGCAGCGAATCGCGGGCCGGGAGATCGAAGGTGAGCTTCTCGAATCCGGTGACGGCGTTGTCCCACTTCTTCTTGTTGAACTGATCGAGTGCCGCCGTAAAGAGGCTCTCGTTGGTGCTATAGCGACCTAGCTTGAATCCGCGTGAGCACGACGCAACAGCGAAAGTGCTCAGCACTATCATGCTGAGTCGAAGGGAGCGGTACAATGGCATAGCGGGTTGAGTACCCGGCGGGGAGCGATCGGTTCGCGACGCTCGGTACAAGTCGTCCGCCGCACAGCCGTGAAAGGTAACGCGGCGGTGGCAGTTGTGGTGGCAGGTATGCGGGCGTCGGGTCCGCCCGGCACCTCTCGCCTGCACCCCACTATCGAGCGGGGGCCACTCCGCTTACGGCGCGACGCTGCTAGCGCTGCTCGGCCTTCAGGACGCCCCGGAAGTAGTCGATGGTGCGCTGCACCCCTTCGCGTAGCTCGACCTTTGGCTCCCATCCCAACATTGTACGCGCCCTCGTGATGTCCGGCTGGCGGACCTTGGGATCGTCTTCGGGAAGGGGATTGAAGGTTAGTGCGGACTTGGACCCGGTGAGCTCCAGCACGAGTAACGCGAGTTGGCGCACCGTGAACTCGTTCGGATTGCCGATGTTGGTCGGATTGGAATCGCCCCGCATGAAGAGCTGGTAGATCCCGTCGATCTCGTCGTCCACGAAACAGAAGGACCGCGTCTGGCTCCCGTCGCCATACATGGTGATCGGCTCACCGCCCAACGCCTGCACGATGAAGTTGGAGACGACCCGCCCGTCGTACGGGCGCATGCGCGGGCCGTAGGTGTTGAAGATGCGGACGATGCGGGTGTCGACACCATGCGCACGATGGTACGCCATGGTCATCGCCTCGGCGTAGCGCTTGGCCTCATCGTACACGCCGCGAGGACCAATGGGATTCACGTTGCCCCAATAGCTCTCCGGCTGCGGGTGGACCAATGGATCGCCATACACTTCCGAGGTGGAGGCGAGGAAAAATCGAGCCCCTTTGGCCTTAGCCAGCCCGAGGGCGTTGTGCGTGCCCAACGCTCCGACCTTGAGCGTGGCAATGGGATGCTCGAGATAGTCGATGGGGCTGGCGGGGGAGGCGAAGTGCAGCACGCCGTCCAGCGTGCCGGCGACATACGTATACGTGGACACGTTGTGCCGCACGAATTCGAACCGTTCGTGCCCCGTCAGATGTGCGATGTTGTCGGGACGGCCGGTGAGGAAGTTGTCCAGTCCCACCACCTGATGGCCCTCTCGAAGAAAGCGGTCGGCGAGATGCGAGCCGAGAAATCCGGCCGCGCCGGTGATGAGGACCCGCATCAGCGGGCGCGGCCGATGGAGTCGTATACGAAGCCCAGGGTGCGCATTTTGGAAGGGTCGTAGAGGTTGCGTCCATCGATCACGATCGGCCGCCGCAGCGCCGTCTTGATGCGGCCGAAGTCTGGATGCCGATACTCATTCCAATCGGTGACCACCACCAGGGCGTCGGCGCCATCGAGGGCGTCGTAGTTGGTGTCGGCGTAGTCGATACGATCGCCTAGACGACGTTGCGACTCGTGCATGGCAGCCGGATCGTGGGCCGTCACGGTGGCCCCCGCCTGGAGCAGGGCATCGATGAGCACCAGCGACGGCGCCTCGCGCATGTCGTCGGTATTGGGCTTGAAGGCGAGGCCCCAGATGGCAACGTGAGCGCCCTTCGCCGCGCCGCCCAGCGCCGTCAGCAGCTTCTCGAACAGACGCTGCTTCTGCCTGTCGTTCGCCTGCTCGACGGCATCCAGGACGCCTAACGACGACTGGAAACTCTTCGCCGTGCGCACCAGCGCTTTCACGTCCTTCGGAAAACAGGAGCCGCCGTAGCCGGGGCCCGGAAAGAGGAACGACGGCCCGATACGCGAATCGGAGCCGATCCCCTTGCGCACCAGGTCGATGTCGGCGCCCACGCGCTCACACAGGTTGGCAATCTCGTTCATGAACGAAATGCGCGTTGCCAGCATCGCGTTGGCGGCGTACTTGGTCATCTCGGCCGAGGAGATGTCCATGAAGATGATCGGCTTTCCCGTGCGTACGAATGGCGCGTACAACTCGGCCATCACGCTGCGGGCGTGATCGGTATCGACGCCCAGCACGACGCGATCCGGCTTGAGGAAGTCGTCCACCGCCGCCCCTTCCTTCAGGAACTCGGGGTTGGAGCACATATGGAATGGCTGGCGCGCTTTCCGCGCAACCGCAGCCTGCACCTTGGCCGCCGTTCCCACCGGCACGGTGGACTTTGTCACCACCACCAGCTCGCGTACCATGTGCTCGCCGATGAGGTCTGCCACCGACAGCACATGTCGCAGGTCGGCCGAGCCGTCCTCATCTGGGGGGGTGCCCACCGCAATGAAGATGACCTCGGCATGAGCAATGGACGCGCCGACGTCGGTGGTGAACGTGAGCCGTCCCTGCTTCTGGTTCCGTTCCACGAGATCTTCCAGACCCGGTTCGTAGATCGGAATGAGGTTCTGCTTGAGCGCGTCGATCTTGGCCGCGTCGACGTCCGCGCAGACCACATCGTTTCCCGTCTCGGCCAGGCATGCCCCAACCACGAGGCCCACGTAGCCGGACCCGACCACCGTAATCTTCACGCGTTCCTCTGTATCGTTAGGCGGTGTCCATTCATAGCGACGGGGCACCGGAGCGCGCCCGGAATTGCGGCGTGGCCGCGCTCCCCGCGGATGCCCTGCCCCCGCCGTAGATCAAGCACGCGAAGCCTACAGATGCGCCAGATCACGCTCCGGCACATCGCCGCTCAAGCTGGAGAGCGGGACGATCCGCGCCTTCGATGGCGTCGTCTTGAGCGTCGCGTTGCGCGTGTCGACCACCACGGCCGCGTGGTCCACAACAAATTGGTAGTCGACGCTGGAGTGGTCGGTCACGATCACGACTGCGTCGGCCTGCGCCAACACCTCTTTCGTGAGCGCAACGCCCGCCCGCGCGTCGCCGTGTTCCTGAAAGTGCGGCACGTGCGGATCGTGATAGTCCACGATACCCCCGCGCTCCTCCAGCAGGCGCATGACGTCGAACGCCGGGCTCTCGCGCATGTCATTGATGTCCTTCTTGTAGGCAATACCAAGAATGAGGATGCGCGAACCGTTGACGGCCTTCTTGTCCACGTTGAGGGCGCGCGCCACCTTGCGCACCACGTACTCAGGCATTTCGGAGTTGATCTCGCTGGCCAGATCGATGAAGCGCGTCTTGTAGTTCAGCATGCGCATCTTCCACGCCAGGTAGTGCGGGTCGAGCGGAATACAATGCCCTCCGATGCCCGGGCCCGGCGTAAACTTCATGTAGCCGAAGGGCTTCGTTGCCGCCGCATCGATCACTTCCCATACATCGACGCCCAGCTTGTCGCAGACAATGGCCATCTCGTTCACGAGACCGATGTTCACGGCGCGGAACGTGTTCTCCAGCAGCTTCACCAACTCCGCCGCCTCGGCGCTCGAGACGGGGACAACCGTGTCGATGCAAGAGCGGTACAGCGCACTCGCCACCGCCACGCAATCGGGCGTGACCCCCCCCACCACCTTGGGAGTGTTCTTGGTGTGCCACTTCGCATTGCCCGGATCCACGCGCTCCGGGCTGAATGCCAGAAAGACATCACGCCCCACCGTATAGCCCTGGGCCTCGATGCGCGGCTGCATGACTTCGCGCGTCGTGCCGGGATACGTCGTGCTCTCGAGCACAACCAACATGCCAGGATGACAGTTGCGGGCAATCGCCTCGGTCGCGGCCTGCACGAAGCTCATGTCCGGATCGCGCGTCTTCGATAGCGGCGTCGGGACGGCGATGGACACGGCGTCGCACTCCTTGAGTCGCGATTCGTCGGCGGTGGCGATGAATCGTCCGGCCTTCACCTGTTCGGCCACGTCGAGGGACGGGATATCCTGGATGTGCGACATCCCCTGCATCAGGTTCTCGCACGTTGTTACCGAGATGTCGTAGCCGATGACCTTGAAACCCACCTTGGCGAATTCCATGGCGAGCGGGAGGCCGACGTAGCCGAGGCCGACGACACCGATGACCGCTGAGCGATCGTTGATTCTCGAGAGAAGCTGTTCTTTCATGCCCATGTTTTTAGGAGTTCTCAGTCCCTGTAGGGACGCTTATCGCCTGAAGAAGGCACGAAGTGTGCCCGTCACTTCGTCCAACTGCGAACTGGTCAGTTCTGGGAACACCGGGAGGGAGAGCACCTCCCGGGATGCCCGCTCGGACTCTGGGAATTGCCCTGCCGTGTAACCCAGATACGCAAAGCATGGCTGGAGGTGCAACGGAAGGGGATAGTAGATAGACGAGCCCACCCCTTTTTCCTTCAGGAAGGCCTGCAACGCATCCCGCTTCTCGACCCGAATTGTGTACTGGTTAAAGATGGACTCGTTGGCCGGATCGACAAACGGAGTCGTGATTTCCGGAACATCGGCGAACGCCGAATCGTAGTACGCCGCGTTTGCTCGACGCCCGGCGCTCCAGTGCGACAGGTGGGGGAGCTTGGCGGCCAGGACCGCCGCCTGTAGCGCGTCGAGGCGCGAGTTGTAGCCCACCTCGTCATGGTAGTATTGCTTGGCCCCGCCGTGAACACGGAGCCGCTTGAGACGCACCGCCAACTCGTCATTCTGCGTCACGATCATGCCGCCGTCGCCGTACCCGCCCAGATTTTTGGACGGGAAGAATGACAAGGTGCCGATGGTCGCTGCTTCGCCCGCCATCACCCGCTTACCGCGAATCATCCGCGAAGCGCCGATGGACTGGGCGGCGTCTTCGATCAAGGGGATGTGCGGGACCAAGGCCTGAATCTCTTCGATGGACGCCATCTGGCCGAACAGGTCCACCGGCACTATGGCTTTGGTTCTGGGCCCGACGGCAGCTGCGGCCGCCTGGGGAGAGATGTTGAACGTTCGGGGGTCGATATCGACGAACACCGGCGTCGCGCCGACATTATGCACCGTGCCTGCCGTGGCGAAGAAGGTGAACGGCGTCGTCACGACTTCGTCACCGCGACCCACGTCGAGCGCGCGCAGCGCGAGCACGATGGCGTCGGAGCCATTTGCGCAGCCAATGGCGTGCTTCGCGCCCGACAACTCGGCCACCATGCGTTCGAGTCGTTCTACCGGTTCGCCGAGGATGAAGGCCTGGTCGTCAACGACCTGCAGCAGCGCGGCGACGACGTCATCGCGAATCAGCGCATGTTGCGCCTTGAGATCGAGCAGCGGAACGGGCATAGCGAAAGGGGGAAAGTAGAAAGGAAAACACAACGCGGCCAGCCCAGCCGGTCGGTGAACACTACACACGCGCGCGAAGCGGAAGCGGGACCTCGTGCCCCGTCTTCGCCGACTCGTATATCCCGAGAATCAGTTCGAGCGACTTGCGGCCGGCACGACCGTCGGTATCGGGTATGGCATTCCCGCGCAACACGGCCATCACGTTGCGATAGTATCCTTCGTGTCCGTTACCATACACGGTGGACGGAGTGTACGTACTCGACTCGACGAGTTTGTCGTCGTCGTCGTAGTCGGCAAACTGCCACGCTTCGACCTTGTTGACTGCCGTGCCGCCGATCTTTACCGTTCCCTTTTCCCCCAGCAGGGTGATGGAGCCTTCGAGATTGCGGGGATAGGTCAGCATGTTGACCTCGATCACACCAAGGGCGCCCGAGCGGAACTTCAGCAAGGCCACGCCGGAGTCTTCGGTCTCGATGCGTCGGGCCAGGGTCGCCGTCTTCGCCATGATGCTTTCTACCGGACCCACCAGCCACTGCATGAGGTCTACATAGTGCGACGCCTGGTTCATGAATGCGCCGCCGTCAAACTCCCACGTGCCGCGCCACGGCGCCTGATCGTAGTACTCCTGCGGACGCGTCCACCGTACGGTGGTGTTGGCCATGTACAGGCGGCCGAAGCGTCCCTTATCGATGGCCCGCTTGAGTAACTGAATGGGGGGATTGAGCCGGTTCTGCTTGACCACGAAGAGGTGGACCCCGGCGTCGTCGCATGCCTGGACCAGTTCATCGGCCGAGGTAAGAGTGATCGCCATCGGTTTCTCGCACACGACATGTTTGCCCGCCCGCGCGGCGAACATTCCATGCTGCGGGTGCAACCCCGATGGCGTACACACCGCGACGAGATCACAGGGCACCTCGTCCAGCATCTTCGAATACGCGGTGAACCACGGCACCCCCTCACGGACGCCGGCCTCGCGGGCGCGCGCCTCGACCGCATCGCAAGCGGCTACCAGCTGCAACTCCTCGATCTTGGCAATGGCATCGAAGTGGTTGCGGCTAATACGACCACATCCCAGGAGGGCAATGCGGACCGGCGTCGTTTCGCCATCGCTCATGCCGCTTTCTCCGGCGTCAGGTGTCCCTTCTCCAGCCGATACACGCTACCGCACGCCGCACAGGTGTGCCGCACCTGGCCACTCGCCTCGACGGTCGCCTCGAAGGTCGGGGCGACGGTCGGGGCGACGGCGGCCGAGGCCAGCCGTTCGCCGCACTGGCACACCCACCCGATCTGGCGAGCCGGCACGCCCACCACCAGGGCATACGGCTTGACATCGCTCGCGACGACGGCGCCCGCGCCCACGAATGAATATTCGCCTAACGTGGCGCCGCAGACGATGGTGGCGTTGGCTCCGATGCTCGACCCTCGACGCACCAGCGTCCGCCGATATTCGTTCTTGCGCGACACGTGGCTGCGTGGATTGATCACGTTGGTGAACACCATGGAGGGCCCGCAGAACACATCGTCCTCCAGTTCGACTCCTTCATAGATCGAAACGTTGTTCTGCACTTTCACATTGTTCCCCACCTTCGTTCCCGGCATCACCACCACGTTTTGCCCGAACGAACATCGTTCACCGATGACCGCGCCTGCCATGATGTGGCAGAAGTGCCAGACGTTGGTGTCGTCGCCAATGGTGGCGCCGTCGTCGACGTACGCGGATTCATGTATGAAGGCGTGGGCCATGTCAGTGCGCGGCGCGCAGGATCTGGTGCCACTCCTGCAATGAACAGACCGCGTGTGCGCGCGAGCGCAGGGACAAAATCGCGTCGCACGCCGCGCTGGCCGCCGACATCGTCGTCGTGTACGAGATGCGCTTCGAGATCGCTGTCTGCCGCAGGACGTAGTCATCGTGTTGCGCATGCTTGCCCAGCGGGGTGTTGATGAGCAGTTGAATCTCGCCGTTGAGCATCAGATCGACCCCATGTGGACGTCCTTCGTGAATTTTGCGCACCCCTTGGGTCGGAATACCTCGTCCGCGCAGGTACTCAGCCGTGCCGGCGGTCGCGTACAGGGTGAAGCCCATCTCGTGAAAGCGACGGGCGATGGGCGTCACGGTCGGCTTGTCGTGATCGTTTACCGAGATGAAGATCGCGCCCGCCAATGGGAGCGCATTGTCCGCCGCCATCTGCGCCTTGGCAAAGGCGCTGCCGAAGGAGGTGGAAATACCCATCACTTCTCCGGTGGAGCGCATCTCGGGACCGAGCAGCGGATCGAATTCCCGAAACTTGTTGAAGGGAAAGACCGCTTCCTTCACCGACACATACGGGGGAATGATCTCCCGCGTGAAGCCGATGTCCGCCAATGTCTCCCCCACCATGGCACGAGCTGCCACCGACGCCAGCGGGACACCAATCGCCTTGGAGACAAACGGTATCGTGCGACTGCCCCGGGGATTCACCTCGAGCACGTAGACCGTGCGATCCTTGACCGCGTACTGCACATTGATCAGCCCGACCACGCCTAACGCCTTGGCCAGCGAGACGGTGTAGGCCTTCATGGTCTCGACGTCCTTCTGCTCGATGACATACGGTGGGAGCACACAGGCCGAGTCCCCGGAATGAATGCCGGCATCCTCGATGTGTTGCATCACACCGCCGATCACCACCGATGTGCCGTCGCTCACCGCGTCGACGTCGGCTTCGAACGCGTCCTCGAGAAATCGGTCGATGAGCACCGGGCGTTCTCCGCTCACCCGGGCCGCCGTCTCGAAGTAGTCGCGCATGGAGGCTTCGTCGTACACGATCTGCATCGCCCGGCCGCCTAACACATACGACGGGCGGACTAACACGGGATAGCCGATTCGCGTGGCAATCGTCACCGCCTCGTCCACGCTGGTGGCGGTGCCGTTCTCCGGCTGCGTGATGCCCAGTTCACGGGCGATCTGCTCGAATCGCTTGCGGTCTTCGGCAATGTCGATCGAGTCGGGCGAGGTTCCTAGAATCCGGACTCCCGCCGCCTCCAGACCTTTCGTGAGCTTGAGTGGCGTCTGTCCGCCCAACTGCACGATCACACCTAACGGCTGTTCGCGGTGCACAACTTCCAAAACATCTTCGAGGGTCAGCGGCTCGAAGTACAGCTTGTCCGACGTGTCGTAGTCGGTCGAGACCGTCTCCGGATTCGAGTTGATCATGATCGTCTCATACCCGCGCTCGCGAAGGGCAAGCACGGCCCGCACGCACATGTAATCGAACTCGACGCCCTGCCCGATGCGATTCGGCCCGCTGCCGAGGATGACGACCGACTTCCGTCCCGTCGGCTCCCCTTCGCTCTCCTCGTCGTAGCAGGAGTAGAGATAGGGCGTCTCGGAGGGGAATTCACCGGCGCAGCTGTCGACCATCTTGTACGACGGGTGCAGGCCAAGGCTCCATCGACGCGCGCGCACCTCGGCTTCGCTCTCGCCGCGCAGCATGGCCAACTGCCGATCGGAGAATCCCAAACGCTTCATGGCGCGCAGCTCGTCGAATCCGACCGACGCGAGGGCCGCGTAGTCGCGCTCCGCCTCGACCAATTCGCGGAGCTGCTCAAGGAACCAGGGGTCGATGGCCGTCAGCTCGAAGATCTGCGCGGTGGACATGCCGGCATTGATGGCGCGCTTGACTTCGAAAATGCGCTCCGGCGATGGCTTGCCTAACGCGCCCCGCAGCGCCTCCATCGACTCGTCAGGCAGGCGATCGTCCACGGGCCGCTCTCCCACCGTCCACCCGGGACGCCCGATCTCCAGGGCGCGCATCCCCTTCTGAAACGCCTCCTTGAATGTGCGTCCGATGGCCATCGACTCGCCCACCGACTTCATCTGGGTGGTGAGGTATGGGTTGGCGCGGGCGAATTTTTCGAAGGCGAAGCGCGGGCACTTGACCACGACGTAGTCCAGCACGGGCTCGAACGAGGCCGGCGTGGTTTTCGTGATGTCATTGGGAATCTCGTCCAGCCGGTAGCCGACCGCCAGCTTGGTCCCGATTTTGGCAATGGGATAGCCGGTCGCCTTGGAGGCCAGCGCCGATGACCGCGACACACGCGGGTTCATCTCGATGACGACCATGTCTCCGTTGCGCGGATTGATGGCAAACTGAATGTTGCATCCTCCCGCCTCAACGCCGATTTCTCGAATCACCGCCACTGCGGCGTCCCGCATGAGCTGATACTCGCGATCGGTGAGCGTCATGGCCGGCGCCACCGTAATCGAGTCACCCGTATGCACGCCCATCGGATCGAGATTTTCGATCGAGCAGACGATGACCACGTTATCGGCGCAGTCGCGCATCAGCTCCAGCTCGAACTCCTTCCATCCCAGCAGGGACCGCTCGATGAGCACCTGGCTCACCGGCGACTCGGCAAGGCCGCGACGGCAGATGTCCTCGTACTCTTCCCTGTTGTACGCGATGCCACCACCAGAGCCGCCTAACGTGTAGGCGGGCCGGATGATGGCGGGGAATCCCGTAAAGTCGACAATCTCCATCGCCTCATCCCACGTGGTGGCGGTCTTCCCCTGAGGCACGGCCAGCCCGATCCGCTTCATCGCCTCGGCGAACTCCTGACGGTCCTCCGCCATTTTGATCGCCTTCGCCTTCGCACCGATCAGCTCCACTCCGTACTTGGCCAGAACGCCTCGCTCGGACAGCTTCATGGCGACGTTCAGCGCCGTTTGCCCGCCCATGGTCGGAAGCAGGGCATCCGGGCGCTCCTTCGCGATCACCAACTCCACGAACTCCGCCGTCACCGGCTCCAGGTAGGTACGATCGGCGATCTCCGGATCGGTCATGATCGTGGCCGGATTGGAATTCACGAGAATCACCTCGTACCCCTCCTCGCGCAGTGCGCTCGCCGCCTGGGTACCCGAGTAGTCGAATTCCGCAGCTTGCCCGATGACAATCGGGCCCGAGCCGATGAGGAGGATTTTATGTAGGTCGGTACGACGAGGCATGACAGAACGGCTCGCTGCTGGATGTGCGTGCAATACGACGTGTGCGAAACTTACAACAGCTCCCCGTCCTTCAACCGACGGACATCGGCCTTCACCATCATCTCGACCATCGCCTCGAAACTCACCTGTGGCACCCAGCCGAGTACCCCCTTTGCACGACGTGGGTCGGCCCTGAGGGTGCCAGAATCCAACGGGCGAAAGAATTGTTCGTCCTGCACAACGTGATCGAGATAGTCGAGCCCAGCGACGCGAAAGGCGGCCTCGCAGAAGTCGCGGACTGAATGTGATATCCCGGTTCCCACCACGAAATCGCTCGGCGTTGGCTGCTGGAGCATGCGCCACATCGCGTCGACGTAGTCGCCGGCGAATCCCCAGTCACGCTGCGCCTCGAGGTTGCCGAGCCGAAGCGCGGCCGTCTGGCCGGCGGCGATGCGGGCAACGCCATCGGTGATCTTCCTCGTGACGAACTCCGGCCCGCGACGTGGACTCTCGTGGTTGTACAGAATCGCCGACGCCGCGTAGAGGCCGTGCGCCTCGCGATATATCGCGGTCATGTGCAATGCAAAGAGCTTGGCCGCACCGTACGGACTTCGGGGAAGCATGGGCGTGGATTCCGACTGTGGAGACTCAGTCGGGCGCCCGAATACCTCGCTCGACGACGCCATCAGGATGCGAGCCGCTGGCGACTCGGCCCGCGCGGCTTCGAGGACCCGAAGGGCGCCAACCGCCGTCAGTTCGGCCGTCTGCACCGGGTTCTTCCACGACGCGTGTACGACACTCTGTGAGGCCAGGTGATAGATCTCGTCAGGCGCCGCATCCTTGACGGCCGAGCCAAGCTGCCGAGGATCCAGGAGATCGACGGTGCGCATGTCGACCCCTGCCGAAAAATCCCCCATCACGCTGGTGCCAACGTCAATGGATCGCCTGCTAAGCCCGATGACGTGATATCCCTTGGCGAGGAGATGCTGGGCCAGGTAGGAGCCGTCCTGTCCGGTGATGCCGGTAATGAGCGCGGTTGGCATGTGTGACTCGCGACGACTCAGGGGGGGGTAAGAAAAAGGGAGCGCCTAACGCGCCCCCTTCACTCTGCCTGCACTCTGCGTGCACACGGGCGACGCGATCACGCGACTGCGACACCGCGTGGCGCACGCTGCACCTTTCCGGCGGCCAAACAACGGGTGCAGACCTTGACCTTGATAATCTTCTCGCCGTCTACGACGCGCACGACTTGGAGGTTGGGCTTCCAGGTGCGCCGTGTCTTGTTGTTGGCGTGTGACACGCTGTTGCCGAACACGACGCCCTTGGTGCAGACGTAGCAGCGATTGCGACTAATGGGCATGGCGTCATCCCTCCACGAGCTCAATGCGTGCCATTTCCGCGCCGTCGCCCTTTCGATGGCCGGTCTTGAGAATGCGCGTGTAGCCACCCGGCCGCTTGAGATACTTGGGCCCGACCTCCTGAAACAGCTTGTCGGCGATGGCGCGCTGCTGTACATGACGCGCCGCGAGGCGACGGTCGTGCAGCGTGCCCGAGCGAGCTTTCGTAATGAGCTTTTCAACGAACGGGCGAAGTTCCTTCGCCTTCGCTTCGGTGGTCTCGATTGCGCCGTGCTGAATCAGCGACATGGCGAGGCCACGCATGAGGGCGAGCTTCTGCTCGCTCGTACGGCGAAGTTGCCGCCCCGCTTTCCTGTGACGCATCGTGCTTACTCCTCTTCGTCGTCTGGCGCGTTCGCGGCGGCGCGGCTTGCGGGCGTTCCCCAATCGATGATTCTTACGCCTTCGCCGTTCTCTTCGTACCGCATACCGAAATTCAACCCTTCGCGCTCCAGGAGTTCCGCGATCTCCTGCAGCGACTTTTTCCCGAAATTCTTGACCTGCAGAATCTGATTCTCCGTCTGACGGACGAGATCGCCCAGCGTACGGATGTTGGAGTTCTTGAGCGAGTTGACCGACCGCACCGAAAGCTCCAGATCGTCGATGGCCGATTTGAAGAGCAGGGCGAGCCGTGCCGCATCACCGCCGCCACTCTCTCCACCCAATGACATGGGCGCCGAGGCGTGCGATCCAAACGATGCAAAGTACTGGAAGTGCGTCTGCGCGAGCGCGGCGGCGTAGCTGACCGCTTCCTCGGGCGACACGGTACCGTTGGTCTCGAC
>ENA-ORBV01003657-ORBV01003657.1-microbial-mat-metagenome-genome-assembly--contig:-NODE-3657-length-30502-cov-5.487757_pt1 | contig 30502 bp, 21 predicted proteins | sample MGYA00237777_ERZ505514 | MGnify/ENA primary metagenome ERZ505514 (study PRJEB26160, sample SAMN06269048) | microbial mat metagenome | isolation source: Oligotrophic lake microbial mat | place... | reverse complement strand
ATCCAAAGATTACTTCGTAATATAGGGTGCGGGCTACACTAAGTCAAATCCAATGAAAACCGCTTTAGTCGACAGGGTGCATCGGATTTTTGCTAACCTCGGCCCCGGCCTGATTACCGGCGCGGCTGATGACGATCCTTCCGGCATCTCCACCTACTCGGTGGCCGGGGCCATGTTCGGATTCCAGATGTTGTGGACAGCAGTCTTTTCGTTTCCACTCATGACTGCGGTTCAACTGATGTGCGGTCGATTGGGGATGGTAACTGGCTTGGGATTGGCTGGTGCGATCAGAACCTACTACTCGCGAAAGATCCTCTGGTTCGCCTGTCTTCTCCTGATCACTGCGAATATCGTAAACATCGCAGCTGATTTGGGTGGCATGGCCGACGTCACCGAACTGCTGACTGGCGTGTCTTCTTCCCTATGGACGCCAGTCTTTACCGTCCTCATACTGGCCCTGCTTATCTTCACCACCTACCGCACTATTGTGCGGATTTTCAAGTGGCTCACCTTGGCCTTGCTTGCCTATGTCGTGTCGGCATTTCTCGCCCAACCGGATTGGCTAGCCGTTGCTAAGGCCACCTTGGTGCCGACATTTTCCTGGACCCCTCAATACTGGGCAACTCTCGTTGGAATCTTGGGCACAACCATCTCGCCCTATTTATTCTTTTGGGGCGCCGCTCAGGAAGTCGAGGTTGATATTTCCAAAGGAAGAGTCAATCTTGAAGATCGCAGGGGCGCGACGCCAGAAGAATTGCGGTCGTTAAGGAATGACGTTACGTCTGGAATGTTTTTTTCCAACCTGGTAATGTTCTTCATCATTCTTACTTCTTCGGCCACCTTGCATGCCAACGGAAACACAAACATTGCCACTGCACGACAAGCCGCCGAAGCCTTAAGGCCGCTAGCGGGTGACGGTGCATTCCTGCTCTTCAGCTTTGGCCTGATTGGTGCCGGCATGTTAGGTGTTCCCGTCCTGGCTGGCTCTTGCGCCTATGCAATATCCGAGGCTGCAGGATGGGCTGGATCACTGGATGCAAAGCCAAAACATGCAATCGGGTTTTATGTCGTGATTGGCCTTGCGATGTCGATTGGTCTCTGGCTCGACTTCGCCAACTTCGATGCAGTGAAGATGCTGTTCTGGGCGGCTGTACTCAACGGCGTGTTGGCTCCCCCGCTGCTGGTACTTGTTGTCCTTCTGACCAGCCGCGAAGATGTCATGGGTGAGCACCGCAATGGCTTCACCCTCCGTTCACTTGGTTGGCTCTGCGCGGCGCTGATGTTCATCGCAACTCTTGTGATGTTTGCTAGTGTGCTTCTGCCCCTGGCGTAATCACCGTAAGGAGCGCAAACTCTGTTGACGCTTCAAAGCCCATCTGAGCGTAGAGGGGCCTTCCGGCGTCTGAGGCGTGAAGGGTGATGCGGTTACTGCTCATCAGAGGGATCGCTGCGTCTACAACCTGTCGAATGCAGGCTTCAGCATAACCCTTGCCTCGGTAATCGGCATGGCTGGCTACAAAGGCGATGTAGATCGTGCCTGCAACAGGCAGCGCGGCAGAACCGGTAACTGGCTGGTCGTTGAGATAACCGACCATGGCGATGCAGTCCTCCTGCCAGATGTGCAAATTACACATGGGGTCGAAAAGTTCAGAAGGCATGCCGTAGGCATGCGCGTTGAGATGAGCCAGATCCGTAGCCGTTTTGATGTCTGTCACGGGGCGCCAATCGAGAGTAGGCAGAGGGCGAATAGGCTCAATCAATTTGTCCGCTTCCATGCCGGTTAAGGCCATAATTGAGGCCATGGAATGGGCGGCGACGGTGTCTTCCCAGCCTGCCGGCAATTCGTCTGTGCATAAGGCATGCAGCCACGCGTAAGGGCAGGATTCTGCCTCCCGAATTGCTCGGGCAAGGTCTTTGTCAAGGGTGGCAAGATCCGTGATGGCCCGGTCAAACAGAGACACATTTAAGAAGGACAGTGGTGTGTTGCTGAAACAATTAGCGAGGCCGTTTTCGTGAGTGATCGCGGATCCAGGGATCCTTCCGGCCATCAATTTCCAGGCATCGATACAGTACCCAATAGATTCATTGTGCGCAGTCATGAGAGACTCTCAATCTAACATGGCGTGGCCTAGGCGAGTAACTCTTTGACGACGTTGCCAAAAACATCGGTAAGGCGCATGTCGCGGCCACTGTAGCGGAAGGTCAGCTTCAGATGGTCAAGACCGAGCAGGTGGAGCATGGTGGCGTGCAGGTCATGAAGGTGCACCTTGTTTTCGACAGCAAAGTATCCATACTCGTCAGTGGCACCGTGAATGTAACCGGGCCTCGATCCACCGCCGGCCATCCACATCGTGTAGCCGAACGGGTTATGATCCCGGCCGATCTGAGTGGTGTCGCCGTTATCGGGGAACTGCGCACAGGGCGTGCGGCCGAATTCGCCTCCCCAGATGACGAGAGTGTCTTTGAGGAGCCCTCTCGCCTTCAAGTCCTTCAGCAGCCCGGCAATCGGCTTGTCCGTTGATTGTGCATTGATCCTGTGACCCTTTTCGAGGTTTGAGTGTTGGTCCCAACGGTCGAGACCCTTACGGGCTGGCGTGAGAAGTTCTATGAAGCGGACACCCTTCTCAACCAGACGGCGGGCCGTAAGACAGCTCTTACCGAACTCGGCAGTCATCTCTTCATCCAGTCCGTAAAGCTTACGAGTGGCTTCAGATTCCTTTGAGATGTCGAGCAGTTCAGGTACGGCACTCTGCATTCGAAAGGCGAGGTCGTAGTTTTGGATGGTGGCTTCAATCTCGCTCACTGCACCAAAACGGGCGAGAACTCCCTGATTGAGTTTCGCCAGCAGGCCAAGCTTATCCTGCTGCTCCTGCGGTGTCTTGTCGATCGGCTTGAGGTCGGCGATGGGGTGTTCACCACGACGAAAGAGCGTTGCCTGATAGGAAGCCGGCAGGAAGCCGGCGCCAAAGCAATCGATACCTCCTGGCGGCACGAGTCCGTTATCGAGAACGATGAAGCCCGGCAAGTTTTCACTCTCGCTACCCAAGCCATAGTTAGCCCAGGCACCCATGCTTGGGCGTCCTTGAAAGCCAGAGCCGGAATGCAGAAAGTAGTTGGCAGCAGTGTGTTCGCTATGATCCGCAACCATCGAGCGAATGATAGCCATGTCGTCGACACAAGTGGCGAGGTGTGGAAAGAGTTCACTCACAGGCGTACCGGATTGCCCATACTGCTTGAACTCATAGGGCGAACCGTAGATCTTGTCGCCGATATTGAAGACTGTGGTGGGAGGTTTGAATGGAAGCTTCTGGCCATTCTCTTTGTTCAAACGCGGCTTGGGATCGAAACTATCCATCTGCGACGGCCCGCCATCCATATAGAGAAAGATGACCGATTTGGCTTTCGCCGCAAAGTGCGGTTGTTTGGATGCGGCACGCGACTCTTCGGCCAGCATGTGCAAAAGGGCAAGGCCGCCGAAGCCGTTGGCCCCTCGGCAAAGGGCTTCACGACGAGTTGGCTTATTGGACATAGAGAAACTCCGCAGTATTCAGCAGGACATGACAGAGGCTGGTCCAGTCATGGGTCTTGAGGTAATCTTCGGCCAGCGCACGTTCCTGTGGCAGTGCCTCTCTTGCAAAGGCCGTCTCATAGAGCCAGCCCAAACGGTCTGACTGCGATGCCGAAGCCTCTGCCCAACGCTGTGCCTGAAGCAGAACAAATTCATTGTTCATCATCAGCAAAGCTTGGGCAGGCACGGTGGATGACCCGCGTGCCCCCAGAGTCGAGATAGGGAGTGGATAGTCGAAGGTGAGAAAGATGGGCGAGAGAAAGTTTCGCCGAACTTGAATGTAAATCGAGCGGCGGTTCTTGCCGTCGAGCGGGCCGCTGACGGGCTTGCCTCTGCCATCCTGATAGGCGCTGACATGAGGCATCACGGAGGGGCCATAGGGAGTCTGGTCAAGCGAGCCTGAGACCGCCAGCATCGAATCGCGAAGGGATTCGGCGTCCAGCCTGCGGGGCGGCATATGCGACAAGAGATCGTTGCGCGGGTCCTGTTTGGCTGCGCCAGCCATGTGGTACGCGACCGAGAGCATAATCTTGCGATGCAGCTTCTTCAGGCTCCAACCCTCTTCAATGAATTCGACGGCCAAAGTATCAAGCAATTGTTGATTACTCGGCTCCTCGCCCATACGGCCAAAGTTGTCAACCGACCGCACCAGGCCCTGACCAAAGTGATGCTGCCAGACACGGTTGACGATCACACGGGCAGTTAAAGGATTCTTGGCGCTAGCCACCCATTCTGCCAGTTCCAGTCTGCCGCTGTGATCTCTCTGAATCGGCGTCTCATTCTTCAAGACGGAGTTCATGAAGCCCCGCGGCACAGGCGGCCCCAGGTTCTCATGGCTCCCCCGTATATGCAGCTTGATGTCATTTGGCGCTTCATCCATGCTCACGAGGGCGAAGGTGGTCTCAGGAATCTCGACGGGCGGTTCCACGAACTCACTCGGCAAAGCACCCCCTTCAACCGTGGGCGGCTTCTCGTCATCGGAAAGCACAATTTGGGCGAGCGCAAGGTAGCCGGTCCGGCTGCGATCCACAATCTCGAAATAGCATTCACGGCCAATTTCTTTGGTCATGCGAGTAGTTTTCCATTGCCAATCCGGAAGCGGAAAGAAGTGCGCCGTCTTGTGATCGTCAGCCACCAGAGTGACTCGAAGGTCACCACCGCTGAAGACCCTTTTGTCCGGAGTGGAGCCAAGCACCCGAACATGCATATACATCTTGGGCATGCGGAATTTGCCGGAGGTTAACGATCCGGTGAGTGCCATCGAGCCTTCGCCTCTTGAATTCGCGACCGTTCCTCTGAGTGTCGCGGCAAACGCCTGTCCCTCGATTCGCCAATCCTTGAATTCAACCAGTTGGTCTCCCGGGCGGAACTGCACCTTGCCGCCATCGATGGTTGGCTCTTTGTGTTGCTTGGCGATTGCCACTCTTGCTTCTTCAATTTGTCTGACGCGTTGCGGACTATCGATGACGGCCTCCCGGGAGTAGCTGCTATGCATGATGCCGGCCATGGCGTAGTAGTCTTTGGTCGGAAGCGGGTCGAACTTGTGATCGTGGCAGCGGGCGCATGACAAGGTAAGGCCATTGAAAGTTTTGCTCAACACATCGAGTTGATTGTCCACCCGATCTGCCCGAGTCTTCACCGAGTCTGTCGCGCTATTCAGGACTTCGCCAAACCAGAAGAAGCCTGTCGCAATCGGAGACTCAATAAAGGAACCGTCCTGGCTCAGCCGAGGCCGCGACAGCAAATCACCAGCGAAATGCTCACGGATGAATTGATCGTAAGGGAGATCCTGGTTGAGTGCCCGGATGACATAGTCGCGATAGCGCCACGCATCTGGTTTCTCGTTATCGAATTCATGGCCGTTGGTTTCGGCAAAGCGCACCAGATCGAGCCAATGACGAGCCCACCGTTCGCCATAGTGCGGGGAGCCAAGCAGGCGATCAACCAGCTTTTCGTCTGCATTTGCCGAAGCATCGGAAAGATAAGCTTTGATTTCAGCAGGAGTTGGTGGCAGGCCGATGAGATCGAAGCTGATGCGGCGCAAAAACTCCCGCCGTCCCAGCGCAGCGGCGGGGTGTAGCTGCTTTGACTCAAGTTTGGCCAGCAGAAAGCGGTCCACATTTGTTCGCGGCCAGGATTGGTCAATCACTTTGGGCACTGGCACTCTGACTGGAAGCTCAAATGCCCAATTCGGTTTGGTCTCTTGTCTTGAGACAACTGGAGCCGTTTCGATACGCGTGTCTGGCGCGCCCATCGCGATCCACTGCCGAAAGTCCTCGATCACTGCGTCACTGAGCCTACCGGTAGGCGGCATCTGAAGCTTGCGGTTCTCGTAGCTGAGTGCCTTAAGGATCAGACTCTCCTCGGGCTTGCCTGGCACAAGGATCGGCCCCGAATCGCCGCCCTTAAGCGTGGCGGTCTTGGTATCCAGCCGAAGGCCACCAAAGGGTGCTTTCAGCTTGGCGTTGTGGCATCCGATACATTGCGTACTGAGCACCGGACGAATTTTCTTTTCAAAGAATTCATCCCCCGGGGAAAACCCCCATGAGGCCGTGCTTAGCGCGAGGATCGAAAAGAGACTTGACCGCATTGAGCCTATTCTATTCCCCCGAGTGGGACACTGGTTTTAATGCACATCCTGTTGGCGATCTTCTTTCTGGGACAGGCTGGACAACTTGCACCCGTGAGTGAAGAAAAGCGTGAGCCGGGATTCTCTGCTTTTGTTGCCCGCTTAAAGTCTGCTGTGGCCAAGCGCGATGCAAAGGCTCTCAAAAAACTAACAGACGAAGATGTCATTGCCGGTGGTTTTGGCGACAAGGACGAGAAGGGCTGGTTGAAGTTCTCCAATCGCTGGGAGGTGGACCAAAAGACGGGTGCCGTTTGGGATGTACTCGCTGACTTGCTGGAACTCGGCTTCTTTCGCGAGGCCCCTTCAATCTATGTCTCACCCTATGTCGCCTGGAAGTTTCCAAGAGAGCTGGACGGCCAGGACTACCTCGTCGTTCTGCGCGATGCGCTGCCCCTGCGAAAAACCCCTGACAGGGATGGAGCCGTTGTTGCCACCCTTGCTTTCGACATTGTCAAACGCGTGGAAGCAAAGCGGTCTGGCGGCACCTTTGATTGGGTATTGGTAGAGACCGCCAGAGGCGTACGAGGCTACGTTCAGTCGGCTGTTGTTCGAAGCCCGCTGATGGCGCGAGGTCAATTTGCATTAAAGGATGGTAAGTGGCGGCTCTCGGTGCTCGATCGCGCACGCGACTAATCCACCTTCAGCAGGACGCGTTGGGCGACAATCTCGCCACTTGAACTCCTGAGGAGTTGATTGAGGATCTCCTCCAGCTTCTTTGCGTCCTGCGGATCGCGAATTGCCCGGATGCTGTCTTGTTCCACTTCGCTCCGGTCGATCGCCAGCTCGAGACTATCGATTCGCCGGGGGCTCCAGGCCAGGGTCACCGAAGAACTAATGAAACCAAGCCAAAGGGCTGCTTCGGTCGGTAGTCTGAGCTTTTGGTTTGACTGTGTGGGAGGGCTTCCAGCAGCCGGTGGAAACAGAATATCGAAAGTTCCCTGATCGTCGGCCTGGAATGCGTAGAAGAAGCCCGTCCGTGGAACTTGCACTTGTATAGCGATGAGTTCGTTTTTGAGAAAGGTTGTTTCTGTAGGAACTTGCTCCGGCTGCCCAAGATTCTTGCCGGCGCTGGTCTTCTGCCGGAGCAATAAAACTGTAAAGGATTCACGAGCCTGCGTACATGAAAGCAGAAATGCTGAACTCAAAAGCACAGCGGCAAGAACGGAATGGGTGCCGGTGAACATCATAATGGCCCTGCGAGTATAACGCAGGGCCATTAGGGATTCATTGAGGCCAGGGCAAGTCTGAATCGGATAAATTTTGCCGTCTATTTTCAGTCTCGCTACGAACATTCAAATTGGCGTCGTACTGATAGATCTTGATGATTCAATCGATAACCTGTTTGGTGATCGCAAGGTTAAAAGCTAAGCGTCCTTGCGGAACGACACAAGGAAGTTGCAAAGCTCCTCGAGCCCTTGTCCTTTTTTGGCCGAAGTCGCCAGGATCGGAATTCCCGGACGAATCGCGAAAACATTTGCTTCGGCCTTGTGGCGATCAAACTCGCAAGGGCCGGCAAGGTCCATCTTGGTCAAAACAACCGCGTCTGCTGTATGAAAGAGTTTAGGATATTTGAGCGGTTTATCCTCCCCTTCAGTGGAGCTGAGGAGTACGATTCGAACATCCTCACCCAGATCCCAAGCCGCAGGACAAACCAGGTTCCCGATGTTTTCGATAAAGAGGAAATCGAAGTCCTCAAGCTTCCAGCCTTCTAGATTGCGTTCCACCATATCGGCTTCGAGGTGGCAGAGCGTATGCGTCTTGATCTGCCTTGCCGGGGACCCACTCTCGGCCAGCCTTATCGCGTCGTTGTCGGTCTCAAGATCGCCAACAAGCGCGGCAGAGTGGAAGCCCTGAGCCTTAAGTCGAATCAACGTTTGCTTGAGCAATTCAGTCTTTCCTGTACCAGGGCTCGAGACCCAATTGAAAACTGTGACCCCAGCGGCATGAAAGCGAGAACGGAGATCCTCGGCCAGGGTGTCGTTCTTGTTCGGAACATTCTTGCGAAGTTCAACGATCCTTGTGTTCATCTTTCAATTCCTTGTTGGTTTCAATCTCTACAGATTGGATTGTAAAAGTTTGCCCGCTACGAACCACTCCTGATCGCTGCCCGCATATGGGACAGCAGAAGATCGTGACCGGTTCGTTTTGAATGATGAAGGTCGCATCTTCGATAATGGTTACTGCTGCGGCGCTAGGATAACTGAAGCGAAAAGCTTCGATCGATACGCCGCTAAGTTCACCGGCAAGCAACGTGATTGAGATCATTCGCGTTGCCTCGGGTTCAGCGACTGACTCGATCACCGATTCCACCGTTGCGCAGCTGAGAGAAAGCTCGTGCATTGTGTCAGCTTCAGCATAATGCCGATTTTGCCAAGAGTCTCCGTTGAAATTAGATAATGTCCTTGCTTGACCATGAGCTTCAAACGCCGGTGGCGAATGCGGGTGGTAGGTATTGTGCCGGGAGTCGGCTTCCGGCCCTTCGTGGCTCGAATCGCAGAAGAATTAAGCCTTTGCGGGTTTGTTCGCAACACGACGAGTGCAGTTGTGATTGAAGTTGAAGGGCTGCCGATTCGCAGGTAGCAAATGATGTGGCTCCCAACAACGGATATGTCGGCGTTATGCTGCCCTACAGCCCAATACATCGATTGTTGTTGAATGGACGACCTGATTTGGATGCTCATGTGATGACGTCCGGGAATCTCCATGGAGAGCCAATTGTGACCGGCAATGATGAAGCTGACGAAAAGCTCAAAGGGCTCGCGGATTTCTTCTTGAAGCACAATCGCGGTATTGTTGCGGCTTGCGACGATTCCGTGGTGAGGCTATATCGAGGCAAACCTGTGGCGATCCGGCGCGGCCGTGGATACGCTCCCTTAGCCTTGGGCCTGCCACTATACGGCATACCCGCGCTGGCCATGGGTGCCGACCTAATATCTTCCTTGGGCATGAGTCAGGGAGGGCGGGCCTATCTTAGCCCCCACATCGGAGATATGGAGAACCTGGCGACACTAGAGGCATTCCGTCGAAACTTTGATCACCTCTCAAGGTTTTACCAATTGGCGCCTGAATTGGTCGTGCACGATGCGCATCCAGGATATGTATCCACAGAGTGGGCCTTGCGATATGCAGCCGCAAACAGCTTGCTTTGCCATCCCGTGCAGCACCATCGAGCTCATGCCGCAGCCGTGATGGCTGAATATGGATTGGGTCCGGATGCGCGTGTGGTTGCCGTGGTTTTTGATGGCACTGGATATGGTGACGACGGAGCGATCTGGGGAGGCGAGGTTTTTGCAGGCAGCCTTCTACGAATGGAGCGCCGGGAGCATCTGTCCTATGTGAATTTGCCTGGTGGGGACGCAACCGCTAAAAGGCCACCGTTGTCCGCTATCGCGCATCTCCACCCTGCGGGGTTGGATTGGTCCGATACGAGATAGAGGCTGAAAGCTACGAGGCGGGTCCTTGGCGTGTTGCCGGCTTGTGGAAAGAAATGCTCTCTGATGAAGCTTTAATTGTCGAAGCCAGGGCCCATCGATTTCATCAAACGATTGCACGTTGAACCTGCGAGAGTGCTCAGAAGTTGGCTGTCGATGTGGGCACCGACGTGGTTGCTTTGTCAGGTGGGGTCTTCCAAAACGTACTCTTGCAGGAAAGCATTTCGTCGAAACTTGAGAAGGATGGACTGCGTATACTGGTTCCGCGATATCTTCCTCCAAATGATGGAGGGCCCGCTTTAGGGCAGTTGTATCTGGGGGCGGTCCAGCACATGCTGGACACGCCCCACAGATCGGTTGAAACGGCTTAGCTGCCGATGGTGCCGCGGCCCCAGGACTTCTTGACGAAAACTACGCCAGGGCGGGGGATCGTGCCCGGCCCGTAGGGCCAACGCGAGGTGGGTTGTGCATAAGTGCCACCTTCACCCGGATGCTGAACCGCCATAAAGAAGGTTTCGTTGTCCGGAGTAAAGGTGGGCCCGCAGGTTTCTGCGCCGATGGGCATCGACATAAAGGGAAGCAATGTTCCGCGGTCTGGACCTTCGGTCACGGCAGCATATATTGCGTCATGCCAGCCAAGGGCGGATTCCATGCCGTCGGTTCCGATCCACAAGTTTCCCTGGTTATCAAAAGCAACGTTATCGGGAGCGCCGATCGGTGATACTTTGTCGCGTGTCGCGCCAGCAAAGTAAGTGCCTTGTGCCTTGTCGTCGGGGTCGCCGCAAAGCATGAAGATGCCCCAGTTGAAAGTGTCGCGAGTGTGGTCGTTGCCAGCTTCTTTGATCTCGATGATGTGACCGGATCGGTTGTTGGCACGCGGATTTGCCGCGTCAATACCAGGGCTGGCTCCAACGCCACGAAGTGAATTGTTGGTGCAAGCCATATAAACAAGACCAGTTACGGGATTGACTTCCACGTCTTCAGGACGATCCATCTTTGTTGCGCCGAGTGCATCGCCAGCCAGACGAAGCCGGATGAGAACGTCAGCCTGATTTCTCCAGCCGTTGGCCATCGTCAGCGGGCCCTGGTTATGAACTACCGGCAGCCACTGGCCACTGCCATCGCTATTGAATTTGGCGACATAGAGCACGCCTCGGTCCAGCATGTCCATGTTGGCCGCGCGGTTGTCGGGATTGAAGGTTCCAGCAGTCACAAACTTGTAGAGATAGTCGAAGCGTTCATCGTCGCCAGAATAAACGACAACCTGACCATTCTTTGCAATCGTCGTGGTCGCGCATTCATGCTTGCAGCGCCCCATCGAAGTACGTTTCTTCGGGATCGAATTCGGATCGTACGGATCGATTTCTACCGTCCAACCGAAGCGATTGGCTTCGTTCGGTTCCTTCGCCTGATCGAAACGGTCGTAGAACGATTCCCAACGCCGTGCCGACGCTCCACCCGTGGTGCCGAGTCGAGCCATATTGTCGCGATTCACGCCGACGGCCATGCCATTCCGGTTTGCAAAATATTGGTTGAAATTTTCTTCTGAAGTAAGAAAAGTGCCCCAGGGTGTTTGGCCGCCTGCACAATTATTGAGCGTACCCTTCACCCGCGTACCGGTGCGGTCCGCAGACGTCTGCAGAAGTGGGTCGCCCGCCGCTGGACCTGTAATGATCATCTCCGTTTCGCCAGTGATGCGACGGTTGTAGCCTGAGTTGGCGTTGTATTGCCAAACACCAAAGAACTCTTCCACTTCGACGACACTGACGCCATGTGCGGCCAACTCGGTATCCACCTGATCTTTGGTAGGTGTGGTGTAGCTAGGGAACATTGCTACCGGATCGGTGTATTCGTGATTCACGCAGAGCAGACCGCGCCGCGAGTTAGTGGAATTCCAGGCAGGAAGGGAATGGTAAGTAATCATGTCGCAGTTGTAACCAAACTGTTGCGACTGGGTAGCACCGGTTTGGCGCGTTGGGTCGAAATCGGGTGCGTTTTGCGTGACTGGGTTTCCCCATGCGATGACCAGGCCAGCATCGTAGCCTTCCGGAACATCAATGTAGTCGTTGCCCTTGCTTAGTTTGATTGGTTTGAAGCTAAGGCCGGTTGTGGCGGCAATGGCAGGCTGTGCGGCCATCGCTCCGGTAGCGGCGATGGCCGCACCCGTGAATACGCCTTTGATCAAGTCGCGGCGATTCAACCCTTCTTCTACAATAGATTTGAAGTCTGGTTCCGGATTAGAGCCTGGAACGGTGTCGGCATTCTCGGCTTCTTTGTCGAGCCAGGGAGCGTTTGTGTGTGTGTTTTCTGGGTGCATGAGATACCTCTCTCTGTAGTGCTTAAGCGAGAGTATCCACCCAGAATCAAAATGCGATTGCAATAGAATGAATTGTTGGTTTAGTTATCGTTGCAAACGCGTTTCAATTCGCTGCCGGCTGAAATCCGGGGCCTCTAAGGATGATTCCCGGTTTAGCTCCCGTATGTTTGCCTTCGTTCACAACCACTACACCATTGACTACAACTTGTTGAATGCCCGTTGAGAGCTGATGCGGGTTCTCGAACGTAGCTTCATCCCGAACGGTTGCCGGGTCGAAAATAACGAGATCCGCGGCCATGCCCGGGCGAAGGATGCCGCGATTGTGCAGCGACAGCCGGGTCGCAACTGCGCCGGTCATCTTGAACACTGCATCTTCCAGCGGAATCGTTTTCAGCTCTCGCGCGTAAAAACCAAGCACACGTGGGTAAGTGCCATAAGTCCGTGGGTGCGTGGGCCCATTCGCCGTAGCCGGGTTGGTGCCACCGGCATCGGTCGATATCTTGATCCAGGGCATCTTCAACTGCTTTTCAATATTGGTTTCGTTGATGATGTAGTAGATCGTCGAAATCCCGTGCCGCTCAGAACGCAACAGAGCGATCGCAGCTTCTGGCCAGGGCAGATTCATGCCTTCGGCAATTTTGTTCAGCCGCTGGCCGATGTACTTCTTGTTCTCGGGCTTGCGCATCCCAATCGGTTGCACTAAATCGGCGTCGCGGCCCTTGTTATCTTTCAGCATGTCGGCGATGATCCGCGCTCGGCTATCTGGATTGTCAAGGTTGGCAAAGAGCTTCCCGTCAGCGGCTGCCCAATCGGGAAGCAAAGCGGTTAGCGCAGTACCTGAAGCAACATATGGATACATGTTGGCCTGAATATCAATGCCGTCTGCACGAGACTTCTGTATCAACTGAAGTGCCGGATCCAGTAGCTTCCAGTTGTTCCTGCCCACAGCTTTAAGATGGTAAATCTCAACAGGCACCGAACCGTTATTTCCAATCGACATGGCTTCTTCCAGCGCTTCAATAAACTTGTCTGCCTCAGACCGGATATGAGAGATATAAGTACCGCCAAAGGCCGACATCGACTTGGCGAGTTCTGTTAATTCAGAAGTAGAAGCATAAGAGCCTGGCGGGTAAATCAATGCCGAAGCAAGGCCGAAGGCCCCGTCCTGCATCGATTCCTTTACCGCCGCACGCATTACATTCAATTCGTTTGGCGTAGCGTCACCCATTGCGAAACCCTTACCAAAAGCGCGGATGGTCCCCGCACCAACGAAGGATCCGAAGTTTGCCGATGAGCCGCGAGCCTGCATCGCCTTAAGCCAGCGGTCGAAGGAATGCGGCCCGGTGAAGTTCTTGTCCGCCTGGTCGCCAGTCTTTTCGTTCGCTGGAGCATTCGACCATCCTTCTCCCATGATCTCCGTCGTGATCCCCTGTGTAATTTTGGAGATCAGCCGGCCATCGCCCGTTGTCAACGCTTCTCGAGAGTGAGACTGGATATCGATAAACCCGGGGGTCAAAGCAAGCCCTTTCAAATCGAGAGCCTGCTTTGCTGTGGAAGATTTCAAAAGGCCCGCAGGAGTGATGGCTGCAATCTTGCCATCCTTCACTGCCAGGTCGCCCATGTACCAGCCAGCCCCGGTGCCATCGATAATCTTCGCGTTGCGATACAAGAGGTCGTAGGCAACTCCCGCGTATTTCGCATAACCGGGCCCGCGTACGATATCGCCAGGCGTTGCGCCAGTATGTTTGCCACCCTGCCATACAGCCGCGCCATTAACGAAGACCGAGTGTATCCCTGTCGAAATCTGGTGAGGTGCCGTATAGGTTGCCGGGCTACCAACTGTCGCTGCATCAAAGAGCACCAGATCTGCCTTAAGGCCGGGCTTCAGTAGACCGCGATCCATGATGCCGAGCCTGAGCGCAGTAGCTGAAGTCATCTTGCGAACAGCCTCCTCAAGCGTCATCACTTTGCGCTCCCGCACGTAGTGGCCAAGGATCCGAGTAGCCGTCCCGTAGCTTCGCGGGTGCACGAGGCCGGTGGCCTTGTCAGGATCGGCCGCACCGGCGTCAGTGCCAAACTTCATCCACGGCTGCTTCATCTTTGCTTCGACATTCTCTTCGCTCATCATGAAGTAAACAGTCCCAATCCGTTGACGCTCCGAAGCAAGCAATTCAAAGACTGTTTCAGTCCAGGGTTTCGATTTCATGGCCGAGATTTCACTCAGATACTTACCGGCATAAATCTTGTTCTCAGGCTTGAGCAGGCCAAGTACGAGAACCCCTTCAGGCGTTGATGCCCCACAAAGGTTCTCCCAATTAGTGCGATCTGACAACATCTCTGCACGCATCTTCTCGCGAACCGTGGGATTCGAAATATTCTCATAGAGTTTGCCATCTTCTGCAGCCCAGGGAGGAAGGCAAGAGGTTAACCCAGTCGAACCCGCCGTATACGGATACATGTTCGCCTGCAAATCGACACCCTGAGCACGGGCATTGTTAATCGTGGCAAGGAACTCAGTGGACTTCGCCCAATTCCTACGCCCAGCCATTTTCAGATGGTAAAGTTCCACCGGCACCTTGGCTTCTTTCCCGATCCGGATCGCCTCCTCAAGGGCAGGGAAGATATCGTTGGCTTCTGACCGCATGTGCGTGATATACGTGCCCCCATAAGGCGACATTACTTTGGCAACTTCCACAATCTCTTCAGTGTCAGAATACGAACCCGGCGGATAGATCAGTGCACTGGCAAGCCCAAAGGCTCCATCTTCCATCGCTTCTTTCATCGCCGCTTTCATGCTGGCCAGTTCATCCGGTGTTGCTTTGCCGGCGGCCATGCCTTTAGCGAACGCGCGTATCGTACCCTGTCCAACATAGGAACCGAAATTCACGCTCGAACCATGTTTTTTCATAGCATCGAGCCAGCGGGCAAATCCATGCGGGCCAATGAACTGACGGTCTGCCTCTGTTGCAGACTTGGCGCTGGCAGGTGCATTCGATGAGCCTTCCCCCATAATCTCCGTCGTGATTCCCTGAGAGACTTTGCTGATCACGCGGCCATCACCGCTCAGAATTGCCTCGCGCGAATGCGATTGAATATCAATGAATCCGGGAGAGAGAACCAGCGTCCCTTGGCCATCGATCCTTTTGATCGCACTGGTCGAGGCGAGCATCCCGCGCGGGGTCACACGTGCGATCCGGTCTTTGCTGACTGCCAGATCCCCGTAATGCCAGGGGGAACCCGAGCCATCTACGATCCTTGCATTCGTAATGATCAAGTCAAACTGTGGAGACTGTGCACCGAGCAGTGCAACAAGCAAAAAGAGAATGGAACCACGCATAGGGAAGAGTCTATCGAAAGTTGCATCTCTCTAAAGCCTTCGCCCTCTCAGCCCATGAACATTTACCGCTGGATCGGCTCCACCATCGTCACTCCAGTGATGACCGCCGCAACGGCTGGGCCCTACCGGATCACGCAGGGTTCCCAGTGACTAGGCCAGGTCTTCGCGACAGCTTCTAATCAAGGCCTAACCAAATGAAAAAGGGGCTGGTGCATCGCTGCACCAGCCCCTTTTTCTTCACCGGCTAGGGCTTTTGCGTCTGCGCGTCATTCTTCTGCCGGTGAATGCGCCGGCTGATCTTGTTCTGATCCTGGTGCAGATCTTTGCGCTCTTCACGCGTAACGACACCATCAGCCTTGGCGGCACGCTTCTCGCGCTGCAAAGCCTTCTCCTGCTTCGCAAGCCGCACCGTCTCACGCTTGTTGAGGCTACCGTCGGCAACCCCAGCAGCGATTCGCTTCTGTTGGTTGCTTTGGCGCTTGGCGACTCCCGGGGTTGCTTCTTGTGCAAACAGGACACCAGCCAATGTGATTGTGATTAGGATGATTGACTTCATGTCAGGTTGAACACGCCGTTTATTCGAATGTCGCGGTCTTTCTTATTGAACATAAAAAAGAACTGGCGCGCTGGGATAGCCGTCTCCACTGGTCAACACGAGTCCGTGCGGGCCTGATGCAAGGCCATTGGGAACAACCGCATTGATCTGATACAGGCCAATGAATCCCGGTGTTAATCCGGAGTAAGCGACTGCTGCATTTCTCCCACCTATTGCGACAGTTGCTGGTTGGAGCGTTGGGCTCAGTTCCGTAAGACTTGAAGGCACCCCAGGATTCGGCGGGTTACGCACAGGTCCCAATCCCGTGGCATAAATCACAATCGCTCTGCCTGGTCTTTCACCGGAATTAGGTCCATTCACGCTTCCATTCTGATTCACCACTACCCCAACCCCAGAAGCCTGCTGGAAGATTCCAGGCACAGCCGGAACAATATCCACTCTGACAGGCGTCCCCGGAACGTTGTCGCGAATCACGCGCAGCACAGCATTCTGCACCGGCTGATAATTGTGCGGGATCATCGCATTGATCTGATTGGGGCTGACAAAAAACAGTGGCAGGCGCTGGTTGTTGATCTCAACGCGCACGTTTCCGAGAAGGTCTGGAATTGGAGTTTGTGTCACTCCTTGTGTTACTCCTGCCAGATCGAATCCAAATACGCTGAAGATCCCACCCGGGCTCAGCACCCCCGGCAGAAAGCTTGCTGCATTGACCACTCCAGCTCTCAGAGCCAGCGGCACGTTATTGCCCACCGCCAACACCACTCCAACTTCTTGCACTCCAAAAGTCGTCAGGTTGCCCGCAGGCCCGATTCGCACTGTTCCGACATATCCGCCAGGTGCCAGGTTCTCTGTAGTGACGTCAACGTTGATCGTGGCCGGAGTCTGGCCGGATTGCGGCGACGCAAAGAGCCAATTCGCACTCGTTGATGTAGAGGTCGCTGTTGTCACGTTGTACCGGATACTTCCTTGATTCGTCGCCATGCTGATGCGTTGGATCGCTGGTTTGTTTTCTGGTCGATCCGTCGTAAAGAGCAATCCATCCGGTTCAATCGTTAGAGTCGACGCCACTCCGCCTGATCTCACCTCAAATACCAGTCGCCCAGGGACATCGGAGTTCAGGCGTCTCCTGATGAGCCCATTGGCGTTGGAATCGAGAAAAGCTCTGGACAAACCAGAACCCGGCAATTCGAAATTCGCATCCGCCTGGACGGTAGACCCATTGGAATAACCTGCGCGGGCCGCATATCCTCCCGTGCCACCGCCACCCCCTGAGACATCTCCAGATTCCCACTGGATCGTCTCGTAGTTAAACTCGATGTCGAAATTGCCGGCGGCCGTATCAGAGCGGTCGATCAACACAACTTGAAATGAATTCAGCTTGTCGTCTTTGCGCCGGTAATAGCCGACGTTCCGCCATGTTGCCGCGAAAGCTGGACGGCCATTCACCACGCCTCGTCCATAAGTGACTGGGGCTGACCGGGTTCCTGTCGTATCTACATCCGCCCAAAAGGGCGCAATGATTACCCGGCCTGTTTCGACAATCCTCTGCGGCGTGTAGTCGGGTAATTCAGCGTCGAAAGTAATATTTCCATTGTTGTTGACGAAGACAGTGTCTTGAATGCGACCAAAGAAATTGATTCGGAATCCCAATTGAAAAGGACTGGAAGACCCATCGTCGTTGCGCTCCAACTGATTTTGATAAAAGCTTGTATTGTTGCGGATGGCTTGGGCGCAAAGGCCAGAGGTCAATGCTGTAAACACGATTAGTAATCGAAGGAACATTCCAACTATCTTAATGTGAGAATCATCGGCAATCCAAAGCGGGGTCGCAATGTCAAAAGAGGCTGGGCCTCAACCTGCGCCCCAGGCACAAGGTCAAGTCGCCACTTCTGACAGATGGTGGCAAGGCAAAGAATTCCTTCCAGCCACGCAAACCTCTCCCCAATACAGAGTCTCGATCCAGCCCCAAACGGAAGAAACGCATACCTATGTTCAGGTTCTCTACGCCCAGGTACAAACAATTCTGCGTCTTCAAATAGTTCAGGGCGTCGATGCAACACCGCCATGGAAACCAGCACAATCGCTCCACTTCGTAGTTGAATCAAGGGAGTCTCGATGGGCTTCAGTGCTCGCCTGCCAAGAATCCAGACTGGCGGATAGAGTCGAAGCGATTCTCGAAATACAGCGGCAGTTTGAGGAAGTTTCGCTGCGTCAGCCATAGTGGCCGGTCTGCCCTGAAGCACCCTGTCAATTTCTTCTTCCATGCGCTGACGCTCTTCTGGGTGCTGCGAGAGCATATAGAGCGTCCACGACAGAGCATTCGCTGTAGTGTCGTGTCCCGCCACAAACATGGTCATCAATTCATCGCGCAATTGCAGATCCGGCATCCCAATCCCGGTTTCTGGGTCCTTTGCGTTCATGAGCATTGAGAGCAAATCCGAGTGCTCGGTCTTCGACTGTCGACGATCTGCGATGAAGCCGTAAATAATCTCATCTAACTCCTTCAGCGCAGCTCGATATCGTCTTCTCAACGGAGACGGAATACTGAGCAGGAGGTTCCCCCAGGGCGTCACCAGGTGGTTCAGCGTACGCACGACCTGATCGAGCGCAACACCGATTTGTTCAGACTGTGAATTGGTTTGTGTAGAAAACAGAGTTTGAGAAACTATGTCGAGCGCAAGATTCCCCATGTCATGTGCCGCATTGATGGGTTCTCCGTTTCTCCATCCAGCAGTCAATCTAGTGGTTGCCGCCACCATCTCATCCGCATATGCCGACAATCGATCCCTATGGAATGCCGGCTGCGCCAGCCGCCGTTGCTTCAGATGAAGGGGCTCTTCGCTAGTAAGCAACCCCTCCCCAAAAAGCCCACGAGTGCGGCTGATTCTCGGGAACTTCTCAAAACTCAAAGAGTGGCGAATCAAAAGATCCTCAATGATCTCAGGGTCATTGAGCAAAACGAACTCCCGATTCCCAAACTGTATGCGCGCAACAGGTCCTTGCGCCTCAGCTGCGGCACGAAAAAACGCAATCGGATCAGACAGGAGCTGAAAGGGATTTGGCAGGCCCAAATTAAAGAGATGATTGGACTTATCAAAAGACTCAATTTGAGTCTTCTGTACAGAAGTGTTAACCTTTTCGTAATCCACGTTCGCTTAAGAGCCCCGTTCTGCTCTGGCAAAATCTACAAATTCAACTGTTTCAGGGGGTTTTCGTGAAAGTACCTCACAGGTCTTCGCTTTTTCTTTCCTTGTTGCTACTGCTGGCAACAAGTGTTTTTGGACAAACATTCCGGGGCTCGGTTGCCGGTAGTGTTGTGGATGCTTCCGGTGCCGCCGTGCCGGATACCACTGTCAAATTGATCAATGATGCCACGGGCTATTCTCGTGAAGGTGTCTCCACCGCCAGTGGTGACTTCAATTTCCCCGATCTTCCGCTCGGCTTCTATACCCTCACCTTTAGCAAAACTGGATTCCAGACCACCAAGGTCGACAAGGTAGAAGTGGCCGTCAGCCGTGTAACGAATCTTCCAGTGAAGCTTGCTGTTTCCAGTCAAGCCACCACCGTCGAGATCAGCGCCGTCGCCGCCTCGATCGAAACCACCTCAACGACTCTCGCCAACGTCGTAAATCCGCAGATGGTGCAGGACATGCCCATGAACGGCCGCGACTTCCGTCAAATGCTGAAGATGGCGCCCGGCGTCAATCCGCTTAACAACAGCGTCAACGGCATGCGCACTTCCGGCAACAACTATCAGATCGATGGTGCTGACAACAATGACGCCTTCCACAATACTTCTGCTGTAAATCAGGGCGGTGTCGCCGGTATCGCTGGCACATTGCTGCCCGTAGAAGCCATCGACCAGTTCGCCATTGCAACCAATGCCAGTGCCGAACAAGGCCGCAACGGCGGCTCCAACGTAAACCTCGTCATCAAAAGCGGTACCAACCAATTGCACGGTAGCGCCTACTACTTCAATCGTCGTGAAGCACTTGCTGAGTTGAGCCCCTTCCAGGCTCCCGGTTCAAAGAAGCGCGTGGTCCGCAACGACCAGTACGGCTTCAGCCTCGGTGGTCCAGCCATCAAGAATAAACTCTTCTACTTCATGACGGGCGAAGCTCAAAAGGCCATCGCCGCCATCAGCCTTCGTGACACTCACCCCTCCTCTGCCTTCGTCGAACAAGGCCGTGCACTCCTGCGCCGCTACAGCATTCCAGAAAGCCCCTTGGCCTCTCGAGTTTTGAGCGCCTGGCCAACACGCTTCAACAACCTCCCTGCTACCCCTAACAACCTGGTCGCCGGCGATCAGAACGATTACGACAGCTACAACGGCATCGTAAAGGTCGACTACAACATCAACGAAAAGCACTCCATTGCCACTCGCTACTACGGTGGCACCGGTAAGCAATCTGCATCCTCTGGTGGCGTCTATCAGGAATACTTCCAGGTCGCCCCAAGCCGCATGCACAACGTCAGTGTTGTAGCAAACTCAACTCTTTCCCCTCGCTTGTTTAACAACTTGATCCTCGGTACAAACTACTTCCTTCAGGTCTTCAACGACAAGGACACTAGCTTCAATCCGGTCGGTCTCGGTTTCAACACCGGTGTTACCGAAGCGAGCTTGATTGGTACTCCCACCCTGCGCATCACCAACTTCGCGGGTGCTGGTTTCACACAGCCCCTGGGCCGCATCGACACCACCGGCCACATCACCGATAACCTCAGCTACACCGTCGGCCGTCACCAAATCAAGGTGGGCGGCGAATATCGCCGCGCCGTACTGGACGTCTTCTACGACACCAACAAGCGTGGCAGCTTTACGTGGGATGGCTCGGCTGGCCCGTGGCGTGCAGATGCGTCAGTACCTGCACAAGATCGCAGCATGGCAGATTTTCTCGCCATGTTGACCACTTCAAATAACGGTGCTTCTATCACCCGTGGTCAGTTGCAACGAGACTATCGCCAGAACAGCATTGACGGATGGTTCCACGATAACTTCCAGGTCAATCGCCGATTGAACTTGAACTTCGGCGTCCGCTACACCTTCAACGGTATCCTTCACGACATTGACAAGACGATCACCAACTTCATTCCCGGTCGTGGATTTGTAACCCCCGGTAAGGACATCGAGCGCCTCTCCCCGAACGACTTCAACAACTTTGCTCCGCGCTTCGGCTTCGCCTACCAGCCTTTTGGCACTGGCAAGACAGTTGTCCGCGGCAGCTGGGGATTGTTCTATGACACTCCTCCGCTCAACTTCATCGTCGCCAACACAAGCCCTGGCAACGGCAGCGCTGCTGGCGTTCATGCCAATCCCGGCGGGCCAGAGCCAGTCTTTAATATCAACCTGACTGGTACTCCTACTCAGATTGTTGCCGGTCAGGCCATTTTCGGATCTGCCGCTCCCCGTCCTCCCTTTGGCGCCTACGGCATCAACCAGGACTTCCGCATGCCCTACGTGCAAAACTACAACCTGAACATCCAGCAGCAGTTGGGTAACGGAACGATCTTTCAGACTGGCTATGTTGCCTCAACCGGCCGCAAGCTCAGCCTGCTGAGAAACATCAACGCTCCGATCCCCGGCACGACCGGCGATGTCCAATCACGCCGTCCCTTCAATGCAACCTTTCCAACCATTGCTGCCATCAACATGCTTGAGTCCATCGCCAATTCCCAGTACCATTCCTGGCAGTCCTCCATCCGGATCACTCGCTGGAAGGGTTTGATGGTAAATGGCAACTACACTTGGAGCCGCCAGATGGACAACGGTACAGACGTCCGCAATGTCCTCCCGGCCAACAGCTACGACCTGCGTCGTGAGTATGGTCCAGGTGCCATTGATCTCGCTCATATCTTTACCGGATATGTAGCTTATGATCTCCCGCAATTTACCCAGCGCATGAAGCCGCTGACCCAGGGCTGGCAGTTCGGCAGCCTCTTCCAGGCAACGACCGGTACGCCGATCAATATCACTGCCGGCGTAAATCGTTCGAACTCCTTCGACAACCGCGACCGCGTTGACGTCATCGGTTCACCCACTGTTGGCGTTCAAGACCCCACCGTTCCTGGCGGAGCACGACGCTACTTCAGCGCAGCTAATTTCGCCTTGCCAGCCGTCGGCACTTTCGGCAACATCGGACGCAACGCTCTGCGCGGCCCCGGCTTTGCCGCAACAGACTTCTCGATCTTGAAGAGAACCGCCATCACGGAACGCATCAAAACCGAATTCCGCGTTGAAATCTTCAACCTCTTCAACCGTGCGAACTTCGCCAACCCGGGCACCAACTTCAATGCCGCCACTAGTTTTGGTCTCATCACCAACACCCGTAACGGCTCTGGCGCTCCCGGCCTCGGCCAGGGCGAACCCCGCAACATTCAATTAGCTCTCAAGCTCATCTGGTAACCAATCGAATGAACCTCTCAACTCTAACGAGGAGCCTGTCAGCCTTTGCGCTGGCGGGCTCCTTTTGTATTTCCTATACACAAACCAAAAAGACCTGGACCGACGCCGAACTAATGAAAATCCACAAGGAAGCTTACCTTGTCGATCTCCACAACGACGTACCGATGATCACCGTCACAGGCAAAGACTTCTCACTCCGCGGTGCCGGCCAACATACCGACGCGATCCGAATGAAGGAAGGCGGAATGGGCGGGCAAATATTCGCAGCCTTTGTACCAACTAGCTACGTCGCAACCAACGCCAGCGCCCATCAGGCCCTCCGCCTGATTGATTCGATCAAAGAAGATATCTGGAAGAAAAACTCCGCTCAGTTCAATTGGGCCGCAAGCTCCGCCGACATCCTCGCCAACAAAAAGGCCGGTAAGATGAGCGCCCTCATCGGCATCGAAGGCGGCCACGCCATTGAAGACGACGTGCGTCTCCTGCGCCGCTTCTATGAACTAGGCACGCGCTACATGACCCTCACATGGGCCAACACCAACAACTGGTGCGACTCCTCCGGCGACATCAACAACCCAAAGGTCAAGCACTGGGGCGGCCTCAACGATCTCGGCAAGTCGATCGTCCTAGAAATGAACCGCATCGGCATGATGGTCGACGTCTCGCACATCTCCGACGGCGCCTTCTGGTCGGTAATTGAAACCAGCAAAGCCCCAATCATCGCCAGCCACTCAAGCTGCCGTATCCTCTGCGACGCGGGCCGCAACCTCACCGACGACATGATCAAAGCCCTTGCGAAAAAAGGCGGCATCATGGGCATCAACTTCTCATGCGACTTCCTCAGCCAAAAAGCTAAAGACGCCAATCCAATGAACCGCCCCGAAGTCGTCAAAGAACGCGATCGCATCATGGCCGAAGTGAAAGACCAACAGCAAGCCATGAAGCAGTTCCGCGAACTCATGACGAAATACCGCGGTGAAACTACTCGTGCCACCCTGAAAGATGTGGTCGATCACATCGATCACGTCGTCAAACTGGTTGGCGTGGATTATGTAGCGATCGGCAGCGATTTCGACGGCATCAGTTGCACCCCCGAGGGCCTCGATGACACCAGCAAGTTCCCCAACCTCACCCGCGCTCTACTCGAGAAAGGTTACACCCCACAGATGATCGCCAAGATCTATCATGGGAATCTGATCCGCGTGTTTTCAGAAGTTGAAAAAGTCTCCGCATCGATGAAATAAAACCTTGGCACAACTGAGTTCCCCCTTCGAAAAATACGAGCTGGACGGCGCCTTCGATGAGATGTTCGATTCGAGTGGCACCGTCCGGCCCCATTACGCCCCTCTCTTCGACATGCTTCAGGAATCACCTGCCGGCGAGCTCAAACGAGCCAAGCAGGAAAGTGATCTGATCTTCCTCAATCAGGGCATCACCTTCACGGTTTACGGCAAAGAAGAAGGCACCGAGCGGATCTTCCCCCACGACCTCCTGCCCCGCATCGTCACTCGCAAAGAGTGGGAACACGTAGAAGCTGGCCTCACCCAGCGCATCACCGCCCTCAACCTTTTTCTTCAGGACATCTACCACGGCGGTCGCATCCTCAACGACGGTGTTGTACCGCGCGAACTTGTCTACACCTGCAAATACTTCCGCCGCCAGATGCGCGGCCTCAGGGTCCCCAAAGGCGTCTACATAGCGGTAACCGGCACTGACCTCATTAGGGATCTCGACGGCCAGTTCATGGTGCTCGAAGACAACCTCCGCGTCCCCTCGGGCGTCAGCTACATGCTCACTGGCCGGCAGGTCATGAAGCGCATCTTCCCCAAGGTCTTCCGCCAAAGCGGTGTAATGCCGATCGAAGGCTACCCGCAGGTCTTGCTGCAAAGCCTCAACGCACTCGCCCCCGACGGCCGTGATGAACCCACTATTGTTCTTCTCACCCCCGGCGTCTTCAACAGCGCTTATTTCGAGCACACCTTCCTGGCCCGCCAGATGGGCATCGAACTCGTCGAAGGCCGTGACCTCACCGTCCACGACAACATCGTCTACATGCGCACCACCTCAGGCCTTACGCGCGTCGACGTAATTTACCGCCGCATCGACGATGACTTCATCGACCCTCTCGCCTTCCGTCACGATTCGATCCTCGGTGTCCCTGGTCTCTTCAATGCATACCGCGCCGGCAACGTCACTCTCGCAAACGCCATCGGCACCGGAATCGCCGACGACAAGGCCCTCTACGCCTACGTCCCGAAGATCATCAAATATTACCTTGGGCAGGACGCAATCCTCCCCAACGTTGAAACTTACATCCTTGCAGAAGAAGGCCCCCGTCAATATGTTCTCGACAACCTCGAAAAGATGGTGGTCAAGGCGGTTGGCGAGAGCGGTGGCTACGGGATGCTGATTGGCCCGCATGCATCCAAGGCCGAGATCGAAGAATTCAGGTTGAAGATTCTGGCTGACCCACGTAACTATGTCGGCCAGCCAACCCTGATGCTCTCAAGAGCACCATGTTTTGTGGAAGGCGAATTCGACTCTCGACACGTAGATCTCCGGCCTTATATTCTGTACGGCGACAAGATCACCATCGTGCCGGGCGGTCTGACTCGAGTGGCTCTTCGCAAGGGCTCGCTCGTTGTGAATAGTTCACAGGGAGGCGGCAGCAAGGATACTTGGGTCGTCGACGAATCTTAGAGGAACCGGTATGTTATCTCGAGTTGCCGATAGTTTGTATTGGATGGCGCGATATCTTGAGCGAGCCGAGCACACCACGCGCTTGCTCGATGCCAATATCCAGTTGATGCTCGAACAAAAGCCACAGGCCGTCGAGCGTCAACTGCGTCGCATCAACTTAAGCCTCGGCGAACCGCTGAAGCTGGACGGAAAGATCAGTGTCCCGGCTCTCGAACATGCGCTGATCTTTGATCCGCGCGTCAAGACATCCATCATCAGCTGCGTTATGAATGCCCGTGAAAACGCCCGTCAGGTTCGCGAACAAATTTCCAGCGAAATGTGGAGCGAACTCAACGCTCTCTATCACTTCGTCAAACGTTACGACGCCGACGACCTCGAACAGGAATTACCCCTCGAATTCCTCAACGAAGTTCGCCGTAACATTAGTCTCTTCAAGGGCGAAACGGATGCCACCATGTCTCATGGAGAAGAGTGGTGGTTCCTGCAAATCGGCCGCAACATCGAGCGCGCCGCCAACACCGCAACCATGCTTAAGGTTCATGCCGCCGAACTCTGCGGCGACGCCGACATCGAGCATCTGGAACTCCTCGCGCTCCTCCGTAGTTGCAACGCCTTCGAAGCTTACCTCAAGAAAAACACGGCTGAATTTTCCGCCGACAATATCGTCGAGTTTCTCCTGCTGAACCCGCAACATCCGCACTCCATTCTGTTCAGCGTAAGACGCCTCGAAGAGTCTATCTCGGCTTTGCCTGAGATGTCCTCGCGAGGTGAGCGGGGCAAAGTCGAACGCCTCGCAGGCCGGCTCGTTGCCACGCTGCTTTATTCCAGCGTGGAAGAAATTCTTTCCAGTGGTCTGCATTTGTCTCTAGACAACGTTATCCGCCAATGCGCCCAAATGCATTCGGCAATCCACCAAGCCTATATTGATTACCCGATCGAGACCTCACTTCACGCCTAATGTACTATTCGATCCAACACCAAACGCGTTTTCGCTACGACGCGCCCGTGAGCGAGAGCATCATGGAGCTTCGAATGCAGCCCAGAAGCGAGGGCCGTCAACGCTGCCTCAGCTACTTCGTAAAGGTCAATCCCAAAGCCCGAGTCCTCCAATATCGCGACCACCTGGGAAACTACGTCCATCATTTCAGCGTTGCTCCCAAACACACCCAGTTGCTGATCACGACAGAAGCCACGGTTGAAACTTTCGATCCAAACCAATTGCCCGGCTTTCTCCCGATTCACGCTTGGGACGAATTAGACCGGATTCTTCAGTCTGAAGACTATTGGGAATTCCTGATGCCGAGTGACTTCACCGAGCCCAGTGAGCTTCTCCATACGCTCGCTCAGGATCTAAAAGCCTACCGCCGCGAAGATCCGTTAACTCTCTTGCTCGAATTGAATCAGGCGATTTACAACGCCTTCGACTATGCCCCCAAGCACACCCAGGTGAACTCCCCCATCGATCACGCCCTCGCAGACCGTAAGGGTGTTTGCCAGGATTTCGCCCACATTATGATCGCTCTCTTGAGAGGCCTCCGAATCCCGGCCCGTTACGTGTCGGGTTATCTCTTCCATATCGAGAAAAATCAAGACCGGTCCGTCGATGGAGCCACTCACGCCTGGGTAGAAGCCATGCTCCCGGGCCTGGGCTGGGTCGGCGTCGATCCAACCAACAACCTGCTTGCCGGAGAGCGTCATATCCGCACTGCTTTAGGCCGCGATTATGCCGACGTGCCACCTACTCGAGGTACCTTTCGAGGCGATGCGCAAAGCGAGCTTGACGTTCTCGTCCGAGTCACAAAATCAGAAGCCCCCACCATGGAAGATCCAACCAAAGAGCTTCTCTTCAACGCCAATCCACCCGTCTTCGGAGAACGCATCGCAACCCTCGACGACGCATTGGCCCAGCAGCAACAACAGCAGCAACAACAGTAATCAGGGCTTGTTCTCAAATACGATCAGGTTCTGTGTCGTGCCACCAATGCACGCAATATCCGGCCTTCGATCCGCATTGAAGTCTGCTGTAACGCACGAACTCGTTGCAATCTTTCCGTCCAGAATAGGAATGATTTTCCACTCCTTTGCCTTCTTGTCATAGCGAACATAGCGAAGCGTCACCTCGCCCATACGCGATCCATAAACCACCTCATCATTGCCATCGCCATCCAGATCCACAGCTAGAACGGTGTGTCCCTGATCCAGCTTCGATTCCATTACCTTGCGTTCATACCCTTTGCCCTTCGGCGTATAGATTACAAACTCATGCCCATGCCACGGATCAATCGTCGCAAGAAACTTCTTGCCTGCCGCCCTCGCGACAGTTACATCGCTAGACCCGGACTTCGGCCAGGGCTGCGCATTGGCCGCATGCAGAAGACGCCGCTTGTAGCTGCCATCCTTCTGCGCCTCAAGCAAAGCGATCCCGTTGAAGCTCGCGGTAAGAATGTCCATACGCCCATCGCCATTAAAGTCATCCACATGCAACCCGTGCATCACACCTGAATCCTCATCATTGAGCAGTGTCGGCTTCAACGTCTTCCCAGGGTATGCAGTAAGCGGAATCTTGCCCCGGTACTCGGGAGGCGTCGTTTTAGGGTCAGCAAGCGGAGCGTTGATAAATGCACCATTGGCAACCTTCAAGCGATGTGAAGTCGGAATCGAGTCAATGTCTTTACGGATCCACGGCTTGTCAGGCGATCCATCATGGGTGAGTAACGAAACCGTACCCTTGGATTTCTGAGGTGTGCTCGAAAATTCATGAACAAGAAGCAATTCCGGAATGCGGTCCCCATCAATATCCATCGCAGCGACATTGATCGGCTGATTGAGTCCAGTCGCCAGAACATGCCGCTTCCATTCTTTGCCGGTTGCGCCAGGGTTCTCAAACCAGTCCAGGTGCGTCATCGCCTGGGCAAGCCCAATCAAATCCGGACGACCATCCCGATTCAAATCTACGGCCAAAACCTGGTAGCCTCCGCGAAGGTCTGTGGCGAGTGTGGTCGGCTCGAAATGTTGAGCAATGAGCAAAAGAACGAAGACATTCATCGTGTCTAGCCTATCTCAGAAATTCCATTCGAAAACTCTTGTGACGTTGATATCAAACTTTTTTGAAAGTCCTTCCAGGCTCACGGCATTCTCCACATGAAAGGAGAGTGTATGAAACTCTGGAATCTATTGATGGCGTTTGGCGTAGTGGCTGCATCAGCCGCTCCGCATACTGAGAGCGGGTCGGGGGTATTGATCCGAAGGCTGCCCGATGGGCGGACAATCGAATGTCCTTTGAAGCACACCGATGTCAAGGCCGAGGTCAGCGGCCCGCTGGCTACCGTAGTGGTCCGTCAGGAATTCACCAACGAATCCTCGGAAACAATCGAGGCAGTTTACAACTTCCCGCTCCCGGTGATGGCAGCGGTAAACGGCTACACGATGCAAGTAAACGATCGCGTCGTAAAGGGTAAAATCGCCAAGCGTGAAGACGCCCAAAAGGCCTATGACGAAGCCCGTCGCCGGGGTCAGACTGCCGCGCTCTTGAACCAACAAAGGCCAAATGTCTTCCAGCAGTCCCTGGCCAATATCACCCCGGGTGCCAGAGTCTCAGTGGAGATTCACTATGTCGAGTTGGTCCCTTACGAAGCTGGCACCTACGAATTCGTCTTCCCGATGATTGTCGGTCCCCGCTACCTCCCGAAATCGATGGCAGGTCAACAAGGCACCATCAATCCGCCTATTGCCGCCAAAGGAACAAGGGCTGGGCATGACATTAGCATTCAGGTAAAGCTTGGTATGGGCACGCCCCTCGGCACTGTCACAAGTGAAAGCCACGCCATCACTCACAAGCGTTTCAACCAATGGTTCGAAGAAGTGAATCTCAGCCAGGCCCGCGAGATTCCGAACAAAGACTTTCTGCTCAAGTACCGCGTAGCCTCGCGAGAGATTGCCCCTTCCTTGCTCACGCACAAAACCGGCAAGGATGGCTATTTCAGCTTTGTGATCGATCCTCCTGCCCTAAGATCCGAGGCCGCCAACATTGCACCCAAAGAACTCGTCTTCGTCATCGACACCTCCGGCTCCATGCACGGCTTCCCATTGGACAAAGCCAAAGAGGCGATGCTGCAGGCAATCGACGGCCTCAATCCCAGGGACACTTTCAACCTGATCACCTTTAGTGGAGATACGGACATCCTTTGGCCCCAACCCGTCTCTGCGACCCCCGAAAACGTCGAGAAAGCTAAGCAATTCCTGAGATTCAAGAACAGCGGTGGTGGCACCGAAATGATGAAAGCCATCCGCGCCGCCCTCGCCGGAACCGACAGTCAGGAACACGTCCGCATCGTGTGTTTCATGACCGATGGTTATGTCGGCAACGACAACGAGATCATCGCAGAAATCCGCAAGCACTCTAACGCCCGCGTCTTTAGCTTCGGCATCGGCAGCAGCGTCAACCGCTTCCTGCTCGACAAGATGGCAGAAGCAGGCCGAGGCGAAGTCGAATACGTCTCACTTAACAGTGACGGCAGCGCGGCCGCCAAACGCTTTCACGAACGTGTCCGCAATCCTCTCCTCACCGACATCGAAATCGACTGGAACGGCCTTCCTGTTCACGACGTGGTCCCTGCCAGAATCCCTGATCTCTTCAGCGCCAAACCCATCATCGTCAGCGGTCGCTTTGACACTGTAGCAACCGGGAAACTCCGCATTCGTGGACGTATCGGGTCTCGCCGCTATGAACGTGAGATCGAGGTCAAACTGCCTGCCCAGCAGAAAGAGAACCCAGCGATTCCCTCCATCTGGGCACGTCGCAAGATCGATGCGCTGTCGATCAACGAAACTGAGAATCGAGAAGCCATTACGCAACTTGGCCTCAGCTACGGTCTCATGACCACCTTCACCAGCTACTACGCAGTGGAAGAGCGTGTGGTGAATGAAGGCGGACAGTCAAGACGTATCGAGGTTCCCGTTGAGATGCCCGAGGGCGTGAGCCACGAAGGTATTTCAGGCACCTTCGACTCAGCAATGATGAGTCAGCGCGTAAACATGGCACAAGCAATGCCTGCTGCTCCAATGATTCGCGAGATGCATAAAGCCCCAAGGCAGGAATTGAAGCTTGAGGAAGCGCGAATTCGAATTCGGGTGATGTTGCGAGAGGTCTCGGCCTCGATACTCCAGAAACTAAAGGAACTCGGCTTTATCGCCGACCCGTCCGCTGTCGGGGCCAGGTTTCTCAATGGTTCGATCTCTGCAAGCAAGCTTCAGGATCTTCGAAAACTCGAACAAGTCTTAAGAGTCGAAGAGGTACAGTGAAAGGCTTGCTACATTAGGGAGCGTGTTTCGTAAGGTATTGGTAGCCAATCGCGGCGAGATCGCGGTTAGGGTCATGCGGGCGCTCCGCGAAATGAAGATTGGAAGCGTTGCGGTCTACAGCGATGTAGACCGCAACGCTTTGCATGTGAGGATGGCGGACGAAGCCATTCCCCTCGGCGGTTCAGCCTCCAGCGAGTCGTATCTCAGGGGCGACAAGATCGTTGCTGCCGCAATCTCTTGCGGCGCAGAAGCGATTCATC
>ENA-ORBV01003656-ORBV01003656.1-microbial-mat-metagenome-genome-assembly--contig:-NODE-3656-length-30505-cov-8.692027_pt1 | contig 30505 bp, 28 predicted proteins | sample MGYA00237777_ERZ505514 | MGnify/ENA primary metagenome ERZ505514 (study PRJEB26160, sample SAMN06269048) | microbial mat metagenome | isolation source: Oligotrophic lake microbial mat | place... | reverse complement strand
GTCTCGGGGCGGTCTCGGGGTGGTCTCGGGGCGGCCGGGATGCGGGCGTGGCAGACTGTCGTCGCCCTTATCACTGGAGGAGTCATGTTCGAAGCCGTGCATTCGGCCGCCGTCGCCCTTAGCGCCGCGGCTGCCACCGCGGAAGAGCCGTTCGCGCCGCGCGAACTCGTCATTCCTGAGCTCGGGTTCGCTGCTATCTCCGCTGCCTTCTTCGGCGTCCTGCTGCTGATCACGTACTCCTTCCGTGCGGTGGCTCACCGCCGGTGACAGGCGCCGCGTCACCCACCACACCCCGCCGTCGACGGCTGGGGGTCATGGGTGGGACGTTCGACCCCATTCACCACGGCCACCTGGTCGCGGCCAGTGAGGTGGCGCACCGGTTCGAGCTCGACGAGGTGGTTTTCGTCCCGACCGGTATGCCATGGCAGAAGAACCCGGCTTCGGTGACGACTGCAGAGCATCGGTACCTCATGACAGTCATTGCGACGGCATCCAACCCCCGTTTCAGCGTCAGCCGCGTCGACATCGACCGGCCGGGTCCGACGTACACGGCCGACACTCTGCGTGACATCGCGCGGTTGAACCCGGACGCGGAGCTGTTCTTCATCACCGGCGCCGACGCCCTTGCCGCGATCGCGTCATGGAAGGACATCGAGGAACTGCGCCGGCTGGCCCGTTTCGTGGGGGTCAGCCGCCCTGGGCATCGCCTGACACAGGGCCCGCTGCCCGCGGACCGCGTCAGCCTGCTGGAGATCCCCGCCCTGGCGATCTCCTCCAGCGACTGCCGTGACCGTGTCCGTCGGGGCGCACCGGCCTGGTATCTGGTACCCGACGGTGTCGTGCAATACATCGCCAAGCACCACCTGTACGTCTCCGAGGAGTCGAGCCGTCCGGAGACCGAACCAACTGGTGCCTTGATCAATGCTGGAAGGGTGGACAGCGATGAGCGGGTATCCGCCTGAGGTCCCCGGCGTCACGCAAACCGGTGTGCAGCGTGCCCTCGGCGAGCGCCGGCGCCGACGGATGGCCGAGCGGGGTGGTCACGTCGATCTCGATGCCACGATGTCGTCCTGGCCGACCCCCGACCCGCCGTCGCGACCCCGGCCCGTGGTGCGACCGCGACGGTCGATGCCGGGAGCGGCCGAAGGCCCTGTGCTGCCGCCACCCGCAGCCCTGGCGATGCTCGACCTGGCCGAACACGCGCCGGCCCCGCCGCCCATGGCCAACGACATAGCGGCGGGATCACGCCGGGCACGCCGCGGCGACACGGGCACTATGCCGCCGGTCCGGCCCAGCGGCGACAGCTCGGCAGTCGCACTGGCGCCGCGGGGACCCGCCGCCAGGACCGCTGTCCAGGTGAACGCGCCGCCGCTGCCGCAGGAACCCGTTCGCCGGCCGCTGCCGCAGGGACCCGTTCACCGGACGCCGCCGCAGGGACCCGTTCACCGGCCGCTACCACCGCAGGTGCCCGCCCCGCCGATGAGTCCGGCCGAGACAGACCCGTTCGCTCGCGGCGAGGCCGCGGACCGGCAGCCCTTCACCCGGGTGCCCCCGCCGGAGCGGCCCAGCGTGCCGAGGGCGCGCCGAGGGGCGGAGCCGGACGTGTCCCGCCCGAAACCTGAGCCTCGGGTGAATGCCCCCACAGCGACCCGCAGGGCCGCCGCCACGGAGGTCGAGGGCAGACCGCCCCCCTTCCAGGCGGCATCATCGGAACTCGGTCCCACGACCCCGTTCGGGGCCCCTGGCCAGGTAAGAGCAGAGTCGGCCGCACCTGCGGCCACGCGGGCGCGTCGGGGCGGAGCTACGCAAGCGGTCCCCGACGAGCCGTCGCGCAAGCCGTTCTGGCGCCGCCGTGACGTTCTCATCGGCCTTGCCATTCTGGTGTCGGCCGCGGTCGTGGCGGTGGCCGTGTTCATGCTCCGCTCGCAGCCCCAGGTCTCCGGAGCCCTGCTGCCACCCAGTGACGCGCCCCGCCAGGACACCGCTCTGGTCAGCGTGCTCGGCGACGACGGAACGATCGCCCAGAGCGCCCTGCTGGCGCTGGACGACAATGCGTTGACCTCGCTAGCCGTGCCTGGTGACCTGCTGATGACGGTCTCCGATGCGGGGGAGGTCACCCTCGGCGGGAGCGTCAAGATCGATGCAGGGGCACCCGACCGTGGCATCGAGGACACCCTCGGCGTCCGGGTCGACGGCAGCTGGGTGCTGGACCGCGCCGCGCTGGCCGACCTGGTGGATGCCTCCGGTGGTGTGGTACTGGACGTCGCGGCGCAGATCACGGCCGGTGACGTCACCATTCCAGCGGGGCCGGCGCAACGGCTCACCGGGACGCAGGCCGGGGTCTACGCGTTGGCCGCGGTGGAAGGCGAGACGCCCGATGTCGCGGTCGCGAGGTTCAATCAGGTGATCCTCGGACTGCTCGCGGTGATGCCGACGGACAGCGAGCGGGTCACGCAGCTCATCAGCGCGACCGAGCGCAACACCGCTACCACCATCACTTCCGAACTTCTCACCCGGATCATCGCCGGGTCCTCACAACGCATAGCGGCCGACCGGGCGACGCCCGAGACCGTTCCCATCGCGGCGCCGGGCGCAGGCGAGACGTCGGTCATCCTCGACATCGCCGGGATGGCGCAAATGGTCGCCGGTGAGCTTGCGGGCGCGCAGCTGCCGGTGTCGACGGTCGGTCCGTTGCGGGTGTCCGTGCAGAACGCCGACGGTACCGACGGGTTGGTGACGACGGCCCGGGATCGCCTGGTGGCGGGCGGTTTCCGCTATGCCGGCGGTGGCGAGGCGCAGGATCTGGGTGCCGTGACCTCGGTCGTGCTGGTGCCGACGGACACGCCCGAGAACCGGGCGCGCGGGCAGGCCGTGGCGTCCGCGCTCGGTCTGGGCGCGGACTCCCTCGCCGTGCTGCCGCCGGAGCAGAGCGCAGCCGACCTCGACATCATCGTCGTTCTCGGCCGAGACTTCGCCGACCTAGAGTCAGGACAGGGCACATGACCGCGACCGAGCACGCCGTATCTCTGGCGACAGCGGCCGCGCACGCCGCGTCGGACAAACTGGCCATCGACATCGTCGCCATCGACGTCAGTGATCGGCTGGCCATCACCGATGTCTTCCTCATCGCGTCCGCCTCGAACGACAGGCAGGTCAAGGCTGTCGTGGAAGCTGTCGAGGACAAGTTACGCGAGGCGGGGTCACGGCCACAGCGGCGTGAGGGCGAGCGCGACGGCCGCTGGGTGCTGCTGGACTACGCAGATGTCGTGGTGCACGTTCAGCACGTAGAAGAGCGGGCGTATTACGGCCTGGAGCGACTGTGGAAGGACTGCCCGCTCCTGGAGTTGCCCGAAGACGCGCGGGGCCGCCCGGCGGGCACGGTGGACGCGGTGCCGCAGGACGAGTTGATCGGCGGCATGCCACCTTTCCGACCTTGACCCCGCGGCGCGCCCCACCGTCTTATGGTTGATCCATGGCCGGACCTGGAATGCTGATCCTCCGGCATGCGCAGTCGACGTGGAACGTCGAGCGACGCTTCCAGGGTCAGTCCGATCCGCCGTTGAGCGAGCTGGGTCGCGACCAGGCGGCCGATGCTGGCCGGCGCCTGGCGCCTCGTCTCGACGGGACCCCGATCCTGCTGCTCTCCAGCGACCTGCTGCGGGCCTCACAAACCGCCGACGCCATCGCTGGGGCGCTGGGGGTGACGCCCACAGTCGATCCCGCGTTGCGCGAGGTGGCCGGGGGAGCGTGGCAGGGGCTGATGCGGCCGGCGATCGAGGCGGGATGGCCGCATGAGTACCGCCGGTGGCTGGCAGGTGAGGACATCCCGTGGGGTGGCGCTGAACGGCACAGCGAGGCGGGCATCCGGGTCGCGAAGGCGTTGCGGCACTGGGCGGACGAGGCCATCGCGTCCAACCGGGCGCTGGTCGCGGTGGGGCATGGCGGGAGTATGCGGGCGGCGATGTCGGACCTGCTCGGCTGGGACGACGCCTACCGGGTCCTGGCCCCGCTGGAGAACGTGTCGGCCGTCGAGCTGACCAACCCCGGCGAGGACGGGCGGTGCCGGCTCGTGCGGTGGAACGCCTCTGTCGTCGGCTGAGGCTGTTGGGGCGCTCTGGTCCGGGTTGGCGTCCCCGTGGCGCAGATGGACGCCCGCCTGCCCTACAATCGTGCACTCCGGGGCTGTAGCGCAGCTGGTAGCGCACCTCCATGGCATGGAGGGGGTCAGGGGTTCGAATCCCCTCAGCTCCACCCGGTTAGACGAGAGTGAATGCTGTCCGCCCCTTGCTGGCCTAAGGAAGGCCTTGCTGACTTTCGTGGCAGGAGAAGGTCCTCAACCTGCGGGGATCGCCATGATGGTCGCCTCTGCATCTGCGGAGGGCTGCGGTACGGCCTCGCCTAGTTCCCGCAGCAGCTCCAAGTGCTCGGCCATGGCGTCTTGCATGAGTTGCTCAGTCTCCGCACGGCTCTCACCTGCGGCGACCACGCCTGGAACATCCGGGCTATAAGCGGAGTACCCAGACTGCTCGTCGCCTTCGAAGACGACCACGTATCCGGTCATCGTTGCTCCTTCCGTAGCCCTACCTGCCTCAGGATGCTCGCTCGGTCCCTGGCTTCAAAGGTGGCGCTGGGTTTCCCGGCCACAGTGACCAGACCAGGCTTGGCGGGGTGCGTGTAGTGCCGATGTGAGCCCGTGATCCGCTTGAGCTGCCACCCGTCCGCTTCCAGGAGCGCGATCACCTCGGTCACCTTCAGCGGCATGGTCTCAACCCTCCCAGATCGGTCCGACACGCCACCCGTGCCTGCTCAGGCAACAGTCAGCAGATCGTCAGCAGACCAGGCGGTAAACGACGTGACACGACGACGTACACGCGGAGAAGGTCGCACCCCAGGCGATGTGCCGTGTCGGGCGGCTACTCGCGGCGAGGGATGGCATGGAGGGGGTCAGGGGTTCGAATCCCCTCAGCTCCACCCGAGGTGCACGTGCGCGAACCGCCGTCCCGTGACGGGGCGGCGGTTCGTCGCAACGATTGCCGGCACTTCGCGAGGGCCGATTGGGACCCGAAAGACGGGCGTCGCGGTACCAGTTCGCTCTATTCGTAGTTCGCCGATCAGCGCCTCGTACACTGCCTTGCGTTCGTACACTGTGCCGGTCTTGATGATCTCGGTGATCCGGTCTCGCATCTGGATCAGGTGACTGCCGGCCGCTTGTGGGTGTTGTCAGTTCGCGCGCCGAACTGCTCGTACCGGACCACGATCAACGCCGCGCTCCCTGCATGTGCTCCACGATCCCGCCGCCTGATCTGGCCGGCCGGAGGGAGTCGGTGTTGCAGCCTGTCTGAGCAGCAGACTCCCCGCAACTTCCGTACAGCGGCGTCCTCACCGCGGTGTCGCCTCGATCCGGCCAGGACCGATCCGGCCAGGACCGACCCGGCCAGGCGTCGCCTCGCACGCCAGCCGTCGTCATCAGCAGAAGACGCAAGAACCCCTGACGGTGGTCACACAACCTGGCGGGGGACAGGCCCGGTCCCGGGCACGGACACGGTGTCCCCGGACGGCAACGACGGCGTGCTGTTGGCCAGCGCCGCCCCGGCGGGCCTGCTGCCGGCGAGCGCGTCGGCTCAGGGGGTGCCGATCCCGCAGGTCCAGCAGCCACCGACCGTCGCCGATGACCCACCGCCCGCCGATGCCGAGTTGTACGGGCCCCCGTTGCCGACCGCCGAGGATCTGCTGGGCTCCACACCCGACGGCAACTCGCTGCTGGAGTTCGCCCGACCCCACCCTGACTTGAATCTCGACGATCTCGTCAGTGACGGGCTTCTCGCGCCGAACGTCGCCGTGGAGAGCTTCGCGCTCGGGCCCGCGAAGGCCGTCGCCGTCTTCGCCCGCATAGAGAAGCGGAGGAACCCGAACGCCTACTGGGGTTCGTTGCTGGCGCAACAGGTTCCGTACCAGCCGCCGAGCATCGCCCGTGATCTGAGTCTGTATGGGCTCAACCCTCAGCCGATCATGGCGGATCCCCTCGCGGACCTGCTGGTGAACGGGACGATCAACACGGCCGTCGCCGTCGGCACCCAAGAATTGTCCAAGCGGGCCCTGGACCCCACGATCAACGGGCTGATCTCTGAACACCGGAGAAGAGTCGCGGCCGAGAAGGTACGACAGTACATGCTGACCGGTGACGAGAGCCTGCTGCGTGGTCTCCGTTTCGAGGCCGCCCAGCGGGGCACTGGCGAGAACATCGTGCGGGTCTTCGACGTCCCTCAGTCGAACCTTCGAACCGGTACCCCGATGAGCAACGAGCAGTACGCCGGCATCGCCTTCTTGATTCCTGCCGCCCAGATGGGCCGCGACGCGGCCGTCTCGGGTATGGAGGATCTGACGGTCGACGCGGGCTTCCCTGAGGCGGGGGGCGTCAACGAGAACTACTGGGTGGATCTCGCCAGCAACGCAGCGGCCCTGTGTGTCGGGGTGGCCGTGCCGATCTCGATCGCCGCGAGAGCGCGTGCCTGGGACGCCTGCTACTGGCCACCGGGTCAGAGCGCCGTGGCCCAGTTGGTCGCCGACCCGCCGCCCGATGCGGGGCCGGTCACCCCGATCCTGGCAGCTGCCGCCGACGTCTGCTTCGACCAGAACATCACCCGCGACGCCGCCGAGCAATTCATCTGCGGGGCCGGTCGCGGCCCGGGCGGCCCGGACGACCAGCCGCCCGCCAGCCCTGGACAGACGGTGTTCCTCGATGGGTGGACGTTCCACGGGTTGCAGCCGGGCATGGCCTTCGACCCCGCACAGTCGACAGCAGCGCACTGCTGGAGCAGATGATGCCGATCTGGCAGCAGGAACTGCTCGACGAGGGGATCCGGGCCGATCAGGCTGCAGCAGTCTTCAACAACCGGCAGGAGCAGCTGCACGAGCGCTTCGGCCTTAGCCCCGAGCAGGCCACCCATGCCTGGGGTGGGGCGGCGTCGAACTCCGTAGGGGAGGAACTCGTGGGGCCGGCGATCGTGGGAGCGGCGATCGTGGGGCCGTGCACCGTGGGCATGGTCTGCTGGGCAACGGTCCGGCGGGCATCGGCTACGTCGGTCCGGGGGATCCCGCCCGGTCCACGCGATCCCCGGCGGGTTCTCCGCCCATTGCGGGCCCGGGACCCACCGTTTCCGAGCCGGGCCGGGTGCTGGACGTGCCCCAGCCGGGCACGCGGGGCGAGCCGCGATACGTCCCGCCTCCCGAGCAGCCGAGGTGGCAGGTCCCGAATGGAGCGTCCCGCAGACCTTAGGCCCCGCTCGCCAGGTCTACTGCGTCGTCAGCGGAGGATGCGGCGCCTTCTGACCGTGGATTCCGAAGGCCCCCCGGGGGACGCCGGAGTCCGGGCACGCGCCGGCCCGGAAGCTCGTGGGTCGGGGGCTACCCCTGACCGAGCGACGGCAGTGGCGGGTGACCGCCGCAGCATGACCACTGCGAACGCCAGCCCGACGGCTGCCATGACGACGGCCAGGCCGTGCGGGCGCCAGATGTCGAGGGCCGCCCCGCCGACCAGCGGGCCCACGACGGCGCCGGTCTCGTACGCCATGAGGTAGGCGGCGTTGGCAGCCGCCAGTGACGCGAGCGGCACTCGCCCGCCCAGGACGGCGAGCCCGACGGAGTAGAAGCCGGTGACGACACCGCCGAGCAGGAAGGCGGCGATCAGGCTCCCGCCGAACGAGCCGGCTGCCAGGGCGAGGCCGCCGACGCCGACGGACAGCGCGACGCCGAGCCCGGCCAGCAGTCGGACGCGGTCCATTCGGTCCGCCAGCGTCCCCACGATCGCCTGCAGGATCACGCCCCCGACGACGAGGGCCGTCAGCACGTGGACCGACTGGTCGGTGGGTAGGCCGGACGCCAGGGCGTAGCTGGGCACGAGGGAGATGTAGCCGAACTCGGCGATCCCGCCCACCAGGGAGGCGGCCATCGCGATCGGCGCGAGGGCGACGGCCGCACGCAGCCGGAAGCGACCGCCCGCGCCGTGCAGGGCGGGCGCGAGGCGCCGGCCCAGGACGAGCGGTAGTGCGCACAGCGCCATCGCGGCGACGCCGGCGCCGTAGATCGCCCAGCCCTCGACGCCGAGGAGGTTGACGAGTTGGGCGCCCACCGCCCACCCGCCGAACAGCAGCATCGTGTAGGCGGCCAGCACCCGGCCCCGCCACCGGTCGGCGGCCACGGTGTTGATCCAGGTCTCGCCGACGAGCCACGGCAGGGCCAGCCCCGCCCCGGCGACGGCCCGCAGCACCAGCCACCAGGCGGGGGTGTCCAGGACGGGCATGAGGACGTATGTCGCGGCCATGAGCGCGGCGCCGGCGAGCATGGCGGGGGCCGGCCCGACCCGGGACGCGACCGTCGGGCCGAAGGGCACCAGCAGCAGAACGGCGAAGGCGGGCGCGGCCCCCGCCAGTCCGACCACCCAGCCGGGCTGCCCCCACAGCTCGAACCGCAGCGAGGTCACCGTGTAGCCGATGCCGTAGGCGAGGCCCAGCCCTGCCGTGGAGGACAGGACGGCGAGCAGGCTGCGACGGCGGGCGGCCGGGCCCATGAGATCCTCCATAACGAACGTTACGCGCGTAACGTTCGTTATGCTAGGCGCCGTGCCCCCCACCGTGCAAGCCGACCGGCGCCGCGAGATCGCAGGGGCTGCCCACCGCGTCATCGATCGGACCGGCATCGACGGGGCCTCGATGCGTGAGATCGCCCGGGAGGCCGGCTGCACCACCGGGTCCCTCACCCACCACTTCTCCGGACGTCGCGAACTGCTGGACTACGCGGTCGGAGTGGTCTGCGAGGAGTCGACGGCCCGCCTGGTCGAGACCGCCCGGTTGGGATCGTTGCTGGACGCGCTCGCCGAGTACCTCCCCCTCGATGAGCCGCGGCGCGTGGAGGCTGTGGTGTGGGTGGTCGGCATCGCCGAGGCCGCCCGTGACCCGGAGATGGCCGCCGGCCTGGCGCGCCGGTCGGCGGCGGCGAACGCCCTCATCGCCGAGGCCCTGCGGGACCGGTTCGCGGCCGAGCGCCGAGAGGTCGACGAGCAGGAGCTCGGCCTGGTCGTCGACGAGATCGTCTCGGGCACCGACGGGATCGCCGCATCGGCGCTGTCCGAACCCGGCCGCTATCCGCCCGAGCGGCAGCTCGAACTGGCCCGCCGGCTCCTGCGGCGGATGGGCCTGCTCGACGCCTGAGCCGGATCGGCGCGGGCTCAGCCGGCTGGGATCGCCGCCCGGAACCGCGCCTCCGGTGGCTCAAGTTGTGGTGTGTGCCGGCCGGCGGGGGTGAGCGCGGTGTGGAAGAGCCGGGTGCAGCCGGGTGCGTGGGTCTAGTCCCGCAGCAGCTCCAAGTGCTCGGCCATGGCGTCTTGCATGACCTGCTCAGTCTCCGCACGGCTCTCACCTGCGGCGACCACGCCTGGAACATCCGGGCTGCAGGCGGAGTACCCAGACTGTTCGTCGCCTTCGAAGACGACCACGTATCCGGTCATCGTTGCTCCTTCCGTAGCCCTGCCTGCCTCAGGATGCTCGCTCGGTCCCTGGCTTCAAAGGTGGCGCTGGGTTATCCGACGACGGTTTCGGTGGTGGCTGCGGCTGGCAGCATTGGGCGTCCCATCACCCGCATCTCGTCCGCGTGGGCCGCGAGCGCTAGACCCCGACGTACGTCGTCATCTGGCGTTCCTCCAGTCCGCTGGCCTTCCTGATGCTCGCCAGGGTCCCGGCCCAATCTTCTTCCTATCGCGTGTTGTCCGGGGGGAACGTCAGCTCCCGCTTCATCGTCCCGACCGTCGCCGGCTGTGTGGACCTGGTCGTTCGCACGGCCGGCGACCCGGAGGTCGACACCGCCGGTCGTGCGCGCGGCTCGGTCATGACCGTCAGACGCAGCCCCTACCGTTCGACCACTGACGCCGCGTGAGGCTCGTTCGACAGATGGAGGCAGATTGAACATGGTGACGGGAACGGAAGACCGGACGCCCGCGCTGCACGCCGCCGACACCCACGACATGATCCAAGTGGTCGGCGCGCGGGTGAACAATCTCAAGGACGTCAGTGTCGAGATTCCCAAGCGCCGGCTGACGGTGTTCACCGGCGTCTCCGGCTCGGGTAAGAGCTCGTTGGTGTTCGGGACGATCGCCGCGGAGTCGCAGCGACTGATCAATGAGACGTACAGCGCATTCGTGCAGGGTTTCATGCCAACGCTGGCGCGACCCGAGGTCGATGTGCTGGATGGGCTGACGACGGTGATCCTCGTGGACCAGCAGCGGTTGGGTGGCGATGTTCGCTCCACGGTCGGCACCGCCACGGACGCCGCCGCGATGCTGCGCATCCTGTTCAGCCGGCTCGGGCAGCCGCACATCGGCTCGCCGCAGGCGTTCTCGTTCAATGTCGCCTCGATCAGCGGGGCGGGGGCCGTGACGATCGAGCGTGGCGCGACGACGGTCAAGGAGCGACGCAGTTTCAGCATCACCGGGGGCATGTGCCCGCGCTGCGAGGGCCGGGGCTCGGTCACCGACGTGGACCTGTCGGCGCTGTACGACGACAGCAAATCGTCGAACGCGGGGGCAATCACCATCCCGGGTTACAGCATGGACGGCTGGTACGGCCGCATCTTCCGCGGCTGCGGATTCTTCGACCCCGATAAGCCGATCCGTGAGTTCACCGCCAAGGAATCTCGCGACCTGCTCCACAAGGAGCCAACCAAGATCAAGGTCGACGGGGTCAACCTCACGTATGCCGGCTTGATCCCGACGATTCAGAAGTCGTACCTCGCCAAGGACGTCGACTCGTTGCAGCCTCACATCCGCGCGTTCGTGGAGCGGGCGGTGACCTTCACGACCTGTCCGCAGTGCAACGGCACCCGCCTGGCTGAAGCGGCCCGGTCATCGAAGATCAGGGGGATCAGCATCGCGGACGCCGCCGCGATGCAGATCAGCGACCTGGCCGAGTGGGCGAGCGGTGTGGACGAGCCGTCGGTGGCGCCCTTGCTCGCGACGCTTCACCAGATCCTCGACTCGTTCGTCGAGATCGGGCTGGGCTATCTCACGCTCGACCGGCCTTCGGGCACGCTGTCGGGTGGCGAGGCGCAGCGCGTCAAGATGATCCGCCACCTCGGCTCCTCGCTCACCGACGTCACCTACGTCTTCGACGAGCCCACCACAGGTCTGCACCCCCACGACATCCAGCGAATGAACGCCCTGCTGCTGCGGCTGCGGGACAAGGGCAACACGGTGCTCGTCGTGGAGCACGAACCACAGACGATCGCCATCGCCGACCACGTGGTCGACCTCGGCCCCGGCGCGGGGATGGCAGGGGGCGCCGTCTGCTTCGAGGGCACCGTCGCGGGGTTGCGGGCCAGCGGCACCATCACCGGCCGCCACCTCGACGACCGGACCGGCCTCAAGGAGGCGGTGCGGGCACCCACCGGCACGCTGGCGGTTCGAGGCGCGACCGCGCACAACCTGCGCGAGGTCGATGTCGACATCCCGCTGGGGGTGCTGGTCGTCGTGACCGGCGTCGCCGGTTCCGGCAAGAGCTCGCTGCTGCTCGGCTCGGTCGCCGGCCGCGACGGCGTCGTGGTGATGGACCAGGGCGCGATTCGTGGGTCGCGACGCAGCAACCCGGCGACGTACACCGGGCTGCTCGACCCGATCCGCAAGGCCTTCGCGAAGGCCAACGGCGTTAAAGCCGCGCTGTTCAGCGCCAACTCCGAGGGTGCCTGCCCCACCTGCAACGGCGCGGGCGTCATCTACACGGATCTGGCGATGATGGCCGGTGTCGTCACTACCTGCGAGGAATGCGAGGGTAAGCGGTACCAGGCAGCAGTGCTGGAGTACCGCCTCGGTGGTCGCGATATCAGTGAGGTGCTGGCCATGCCGGTGACCCAGGCCGGGGAGTTCTTCAATGCCGGGCCGGCGCAGACGCCGGCCGCGCACGCCGTCCTCGACCGGCTCGCCGACGTCGGACTGGGCTACCTCAGCCTCGGGCAACCCCTGACCACGCTGTCCGGCGGCGAGCGGCAGCGGCTCAAACTGGCCACCCACCTGACCGAGAAGCGGCCAGCCAAGTCCTCTTCGGTGTACGTCCTCGACGAGCCCACCACCGGCCTGCACCTCGCCGACGTGGACCAGCTGCTCGGCCTGCTCGACCGGCTCGTCGATGCCGGCTCCTCCGTCATCGTCATCGAACACCACCAAGCCGTCATGGCACATGCCGACTGGATCATCGACCTCGGCCCCGGCGCCGGCCGCGACGGCGGCCGGATCGTCTTCGAGGGTTCACCCGCCCACCTCGTCGCCGCCCGCTCCACCCTTACGGGCCAACACCTCGCCGCCTACGTCGGCGGCTGACCCGGGTCCGACGTGATCGTGACGCTGCACCATGCGCCCACCATCATGGTCACGTGTTCGCCGCCCGAGCGCTTCCGGTGTTCCGGATCGAGGCCGCCCCCGATCATCCGCTGTCGCACGCGGAATACCCCGGCTCGGTTCCGGCGGTCGCCCAGCTCCTGGAGGACGGCCTGGATCTGGGACCGCTCACGGTGCTTGTAGGAGAGAACGGCTCCGGCAAGTCGACGATCATCGAGGCGGTCGCGATGGCCTTCGGGATGGCGCCCGAGGGCGGGTCCACCGGCTCCCGGCACGCGAGTCGTGGCTCGGAATCGGACTTGTGGCGGGGAATCCGGCTGCGTCGCGGTATCGGGGCGTCTCGCTGGGGATTCTTCCTGCGGGCCGAGACCATGCACGGCTTTTACACGTACCTCGAGGAGAACCCGCAGGATCGCGGCCGCCTAGAGCCCCGCTTCCACGAGATGTCGCACGGCCAGTCGTTCCTGGCCATGCTGTCGTCACGCTTCGTCGGCTCGGGGCTGTACCTGCTCGACGAGCCCGAGTCGGCGTTGTCGTTCCAGAGCTCCCTGCACCTCGTCGCCGTGCTGGCCGACTTGGCGCGGACGGCCACCGCGCAAGTCATGGTGGCGACTCACTCACCCGTCGTGGCGGCAACGCCCGGGGCGACGATCCTGCAACTGGACGACCAGGGACTGCGACCAACTGACTGGGAGGATCTTGACCTCGTGACGCATCACCGCGGTTTCCTGGAGCACCCGCAGCGCTACCTCCGCCACCTCACCTGAGGTAGCCACGCCCAAGTCGCTTCAGGTCTGCAGCACGTCGATCCACACCGGGTCGGCGGAGCCCAGTGGCGGCGGCCGGATCAGCCCGTGATGTATCCCATCAGCTGGTCCCGCTCATGCTGCAACTCGTCGATGCGGTGCTTGACGACGTCGCCGATGCTGACGATGCCGCTCAACACGTCGTCCTCGACCACCGGGATATGACGGATCCGGCGTTCGGTCATCAAGCGCATCAGGTCCTCCAGCGACGCCGTCGGCGGACAGGTGAAGACCTCAGTGGTCATGATCGATTCCACGGACAGGTCCAGCAAGCCCGGGCCATGCTGCTGCAGCCCCCGGATGACGTCGCGCTCACTGATGATGCCCGTGATCCGCCGACTGTCCTCGGACACGACGAGGGCACCGACGCGCAGTTCGGCCAGCCGCTCGACGAGTGTCCGAACGGTCTCGTGACCGCTCACGGTCGCCACCTCGCGCCCTTTGCGCCGCAGGATGTCCACGATCCGCATACCGCACCTCCGCTGAGCCGGGCGGGCGACGGTGCCCACACCTGTGGTGAATGACGGTAGGTCCCCAGGCGCGAAAGCGGTAGGGGCGCCATCCGAACGCTCAGCGCCGCCACGAGAATGTCGAAGCCACTGGTCCCTAGATCGGGCGTACGCTCGGCGGCATGCTGTGGTGCCAGGCATGACCGCTGCCCGGCCGCCGAGCGTCGTATGGGAATGGTTCTCCGACGGCACCGCGCTCCTCATCGCCACGGCCGATGCCCTGCCGGACGAGGCATTCCGCGAGCCGAGCCTGCTGCCCGACTGGACCCGCGCGCACGTCCTGGCCCACCTCGCCCGCAACGCCGAGGCGGTGGCGCGACTGGCCGCATGGGCGGCCACGGGCGTCGAATCGCGGATGTACCCCAGCCGCGAGGTCCGCGACGAGGACATCGAGGACACCGCCGCTCTCGCCCCCGACGACATCCGCGCCGAGGTGAGGACCACCGCCGCCGCCCTCGACGAGGCGATGGCGAGAATCGTGGGCGCCGGGTGGGACGCCGACCTGCTCGGCGCGGCGGGTAATCCGCTACCGGCGCGAGGGGTGCCTGAGCTCCGCGCTCGCGAGGTGTGGATCCACCTGGTGGATCTCGATGCCGGGATCACCTTCGCCGACCTGCCGCGAGATCTGGTCACGGCCACGCTGGCCATGGCGGCGGACGGCATGAGCGGCCGTGACGGCTTCCCCCCGCTGCACCTGACCCCCACCGATCTCGGCCCTGAGCGTCGGCTGGGTGATCCGGCCGCCGAGCCCGCGCGTGTCAGTGGACCCGCGGCCGACTTGCTCGGGTGGCTGATTGGTCGCACGGCCGGCGCTGCGCTGCAAGGCGATCCCCGACCCAGTCTGCCCCGCTGGATCTGAGCACGGTGTAGTACCAATTGACTACACCGGAGAGGCCACGATGTCTTTCGACGCCCGTCGGATCGCTGCATTGCTGGAACGCTTGACCAGTCGAGACTCCGTCCACACAGGCCGCCGACGAAGCCCGACGACCTGTCGTGATCCTCACGCCGGATGTCACTGATATGCGATCGCTGGCGCACCTACTGTCCGGCGATGTCCGGGTGGTGTTTATCTGATCAACGACGACAGTCGTCCGGGCACCGGCCCCAGGATCGGGTTACGGCCGCTGGAGTCGCCCGCCCGAGGCGCGATGAACGGTCCCGAGTCATAGACGAACTGGGCATCGTCACTGAAGAGCTCGACCAGTAGCTCGACGTCGCCGGTCCGCTCGAAGTCAAGTAGCCGGTCGGCAAAGGTGTCACTGACGTCACCACCCTGCCCGTCGTGCTCGGACGTCTGCTGGTGATGGGTCACGACACTGTGTAGCCGCGCCCCGCGGCGCCCGCGAGGTGGCCGTGTCGTCGGCGCCGCGACTCGTGACGATCCACTGACGGGCAGCGCGCCGGGGCACGCCGCCGCGTAGGTTTGGGCGCAGACTCATCCGGGCATCCGGGCATCCGGGCATCCGGGCATCCGGGCATCCGGGCATCCGGGCATCCGGGCATCCGGGCATCCGACGCGAAGCGAGTGATGATGGCAGGAATCTTGGGTGGCCGGTTCGGCCGCGGCTCGACCGACGAGCGGCTTCCGCCCGGGCAGTACGACACGGGTTCCTCGTTCCCGGTGCTCACCGCCGAGGTGAGCCCGAAAGTCGATCTCGACGATTGGACGTTCCGGCTCGACGGGTTGGTGGCCGAGCCGACGACGTGGACCTGGCGCGACGTCCAGTCGTGGCCCAAGTCGACTTACGAGGGCGACATCCACTGCGTGACGACCTGGTCCAAGTTGGGCACGTCCTTCGGTGGCGTGAGCCTGGACGTCCTGCTGGCTGCTGCCAAGCCGCTGCCCCAGGCCAGCCACATCGTGGCGTGGAGTGTCACCGGGTACACCACCAACCTGCCGATAGAGCACGTGACCGGCGGCAAGGCGTGGCTGGTGTGGGAGCACGAGGGCAAGCCGCTGTCACCTCCGCACGGCGGCCCGGTCCGGATGATCGTGCCGCACCTGTACTTCTGGAAGAGCGCGAAGTGGATCGGGGGGGTCCGGCTGCTCGACCATGACGAGCCGGGGTTCTGGGAGGAGCGGGGCTACCACGCGCTGGGCGACCCCTGGCGGGAGCAGCGTTACGACGGTGACTGATCCAGGTCTACCCCCGCTGCCGAGCATCGGGCCGGTCACCCGCCGGGTGCCGCCCGGCGGTGCCCGACGCGAGTGGCAACACGCACAGGTCGTGCAGATCCGGACCGAGACCGCGCTGGCCCGCACGTTTCGCCTGGCGCTGCCCGCCGGGCACCCGCACACCCCCGGTCAGCACTACGTCGTCAGGGTGACGGCCCCGGACGGTTCGTCGGCGCAGCGCTCGTACAGCGTCGCCTCGGCGCCGCCGACCTCGGCGGACATCGCCGCCGCGGGCGGCCTGCACATCGAGCTGACCATCGAGCGGATCGGCGACGGCGACGTCTCGCCGTTCCTGCACGACGAGGTGCGCGAGGGCGACGAGGTCGAGGTCCGCGGACCGTTCGGCGGCTGGTTCGTCTGGCCCGGGGATAGCCCGGTGCTACTGCTCGGCGGGGGGTCCGGGGTGGTGCCCCTGATGTCGATGCTGCGGCATTGGCGCGCGACCGGCTCGCGCGAGCCGCTGGCCCTCGTGCAGTCGGTCCGCTCACCGGAGGACCTCTTCTACGCCGACGAGTACGGGATGGAGACGACGCTCGTCTGGACCAGAGCCGCGCCGCCCGGGGCGACCCGAGCGACGGGGCGGCTTGACGGCGCCACGCTCGAACCGGTCCTAGGGCCGTTGCGCGACGCCGGGGCGACCGTGTTCGTGTGCGGCTCGACGGGGTTCGCCGAGCACGCCTCCCAGCTCGCGGTCAGGCTCGGCGTCGATGCCGGCAACGTACGAGTGGAACGCTTCGGCCCGTCCTGACCGGCATGTCACCCAGCCGTGCCCTGCTCGCAACTGAGCCCTCGGTAGGGCACGATAGATGGTCGCCCGGCACCCGCGCCGGCGGCAGCCCGATGGGGGCTAGCGGCGCAGCTGATGTGGAGGGGTCGTGACCACGGTTACTGCCACCTCGCGAGGCGTTGGCGATCCGGTCGCCGAGGAACAGCGCGTCCTGGACAACCTCTACGACCTCCTCGACGCCGAGACCCGGTGGACGGCCACAGCGTTGCGGCGCGCATCGCAAGCCGATGTCGGGGCGACGCCGTCGGCGATCCTCGACCGCGACGCCCTCGTCAACGACCACCGGATGCGCCTGGCCCAGTTGCAGGCGGCAGTCGATCGGTTGTGCTTCGGGCGGATCGACCGCACGGACGGAACGTCGTTCCACCTTGGTCGCGTCGGCCTGGCGCGTCCCGACGGTGGCGCCCGCGCCCTGCTGGACTGGCGGGCGCCGGCAGCCGCCGCCTTTTACCAGGCCACGGGCGCCAGCCCCATGGGCCTGAAGCGCCGACGCCATGTGCAGACCAGGGGCCGGCGCGTGACCGGTGTGGACGACGAGCTGCTGGAGCTGATGACGGCCTCGTCGGAAGGCGACGCGGTCGAGGCCGCACTGGACACCAACTCGGCCCTGCTGGCCGCGCTCAACGCCCCCCGCGACGGCCGGATGCACGAGGTCGTCGCGACGATCCAGGCCGAGCAGGACCGGATCATCCGGGCACCGTTGGCCGGCGTGCTGGTCGTGCAGGGTGCCCCGGGCACCGGCAAGACCGTCGTCGCGCTGCACCGGGCGGCCTACCTGCTTTACACCTACCGCCAGCAGCTGTCCTCGGGTGTGCTGGTCATCGGCCCCGGCGAGGCCTTCCTGGATTACATCCGGCAGGTGCTGCCGTCACTGGGTGAGACCGGGGCGACGCTGGCCTCCCTGGCCGCATTGCACCCCGGGGTGGTCGGGACGGCCGACGAACCGGCGGCCGTGGCAGCCCTGAAGGGCGACCTGCGAATGGCAAGGGTGTTGCGGGGGGCGGTGCAGGCGCTGCCCAGGGTCCCGGATTCCGCGGTTCCACTGGATGTCGACGGCGACCGCGTCCTGTTGCGTCCGGCGGACGTAGCGGCGGCGATGCGGCGCGCCCGAGCCGAGGATCTGACACACAACGTCGCGCGGGTCACATTCGTGCGCGAGATCCTGGAGCGCCTGGTACGGGGCCTGGCGCGCGCAACCGGCTACGCCCCGGAGGACGTCGCTGGAGCCAACAGGGTCGAGCTGCTACGCGCGCTGCACGCCAGCAGGGACGTCCGCCGCGAGGTCAACCGGTGCTGGCCACTGATCACCCCCGAGCGGTTGCTCCGTCGGCTGTACCGCGACCCCGCCGCACTGTCGGCCGCCGCGCCCGAGCTGAGCCGCGCCGAGCGGGACCGGCTCTATCGCGACTCCGATCGGGCCTGGTCTCTGGCCGACGTCGCGTTGCTCGACGAGGCTGCCGAGCTGCTGGGCGAAGACCCGGAACCGGCTCGCAGGCGGGCGGCGGCCCGGGCTGCGGCCCAGGCTGACGAGGTTCGCTACGCCCAAGGCGTGACGCAGCTGCTGGGTCCGGGGGCGATCCTCGACGGCAGGGCGCTGGCCGCCCGATACGCCGGAGACGACGGTGCGGCCGAGTCCGACGCCGGCGGCCCGCCGGTCTACGGGCATGTCGTCGTCGACGAGGCGCAGGAGCTGACTGCGATGCAGTGGCGCGCCGTGCTGCGCCGGTGCCCGTCACGGTCGATGACGCTGGTCGGCGATATCGCCCAGGGCACCAGCCCCGGCGCTGCAGCGTCGTGGGCGGCTGCCCTGACCCCCCATCTGAGCCAGCGGTGGTCCGTGGCGGAGCTGACCGTCAACTACCGGCTGCCCCGGCAGATCAACGAGCTGGCGCATGCGGTGCTGGCCGCCACGGGCGGCGACGTCGGCAGCAGCCAGGCGCGGGCAGTGCGCGACCGGGCCGACTCGGTGCGCCTTCGGCCGGCCCCCGCGGCCGGGATGATCGAGACCGAGGTCATCAAGGTGGTACGGGAGGTCATCTCAGGCGAACTCGCGAACGGCTCCGGGACGCTCGCCGTACTCGCCCCACCCGCCGCAGTCGCGTCGCTGTCAGCACGCTTGAGCGGGTGGGACGGCAGGCTCAGCGTCATGACCCCAGTACAGGCCAAGGGCCTAGAGTTCGACGTCGTGGTCGTGGTGACACCGGACGAGCTCTTCGCCGACGCCGGGACTCGTGGCCTCTACGTGGCGCTGACCCGGGCGACGCAGCAGCTGCACGTCATCGGGAAGCTGCCGACGGTTCAGGCACCCTTCCGCCGCGAGATCTTGGAGCCGAGCCAGACAAGCGGGTCGTAGCGGCGGTCGACCACGCGTTCCTTGAGCGGGATGAGTGCGTTGTCGGTGATCTTGATGTGCTCCGGGCAGACCTCGGTGCAGCACTTGGTGATGTTGCAGCGGCCGAGGCCGTGGTCGGCTTGCGCTGTCTGCTTGCGGTCGGCGACGTCCAGCGGGTGCATGTCCAGCTCTGCGATCCGCATCAGGAATCGGGGACCGGAGAAGGCCTCCTTGTTGTCCTCGTGGTCACGCACCACGTGACAGACGTCCTGGCACAGGAAGCACTCGATGCACTTGCGGAACTCCTGCGAGCGCTCGACGTCGATCTGCTGCATCCGGTACTCGCCGGGCTTGAGTTCCGGGGGCGGCGCGAACGAGGGCACCTGCCGGGCCTTGGTGTAGTTGAACGAGACATCGGTGACGAGGTCACGCTGGATCGGGAACGTCCGCAGCGGCGTCACTGTGATGGTCTCGCCCTCGGTGAACGTGCTCATTCGAGTCATGCACAGCAGTCGCGGCCGGCCGTTGATCTCGGCGCTGCAGGAGCCGCACTTGCCCGCCTTGCAGTTCCACCGCACCGCGAGGTCCGGCGCCGCGGTGGCCTGCAGCCGGTGGATCACATCGAGCACCACCTCGCCCTCGTTGACCTCGATGTCGTAGTCGACCAGTGTCCCTTCGGGACCGTCGCCGCGCCAGATCCGGAACTGCCCCTGGTAACTCACGCCTGCTCCCTGCCCTCGTGGTCGTGGTTGTCGGTGTCGGGACCGCCGCTCAGCTCGCCGGCGGTGAAGTACTTCGACAGCTCTGCCGGGTCGAAGAGCTCGAAGAGATCGGGGTCGATCGCCGGGACCGGCTGTCGGGTCACGGTGACGCTGAGCCCATCCCCGGCCAGCCGGCAGATCAGGTTCACGCCCCGCCAGTCGGGATTCATCCCGGGGAAGTCCTCCCTGGTGTGCCCGCCGCGGCTCTCCTCACGGGCCTGGGCGGCCCGGGCCACGGCATCGGAGACGAGGACCATGTTCCGCAGGTCCAGCGCCAGGTGCCAGCCAGGGTTGTACTGCCGGTGGCCCCGCACCGTGACCGCGGCGACACGCTTGGCCATGCCCGCGAGCACGTCCAGGGCATCGGTGAGTTCGGGACCGCGGCGGATGATGCCGACCAGGTCGTTCATCGTCTGCTGCAGCTCAGTGTGCAGGGTGTATGGGTTCTCGCCGGCGTCGCCGGCGTCGGCGTCGAACGGCGCGACTGCCAGCGCCGCCGCGTGCTCGACGTCGGTCTCGGCGCACGCGGGCCGACCCTCGCCGAGCCCGGCGACGTAGGCCGCGGCGCCGGCACCCGCGCGGCGGCCGAAGACCAGCAGGTCCGACAGTGAGTTGCCGCCCAGCCGGTTGGATCCGTGCATCCCCCCGGCGACCTCGCCGGCGGCGAACAACCCGGTGACCCCGACCGCGGCCGTGCTGTCGGGGTCGACCTCGACCCCGCCCATGACGTAATGGCAGGTCGGGCCGACCTCCATCGGCTCGGCGGTGATGTCGACGTCGGCCAGTTCCTTGAACTGATGGTGCATCGACGGCAGCCGCTTGATGATCTCCTCGGCAGGCAGCCGGGTGGAGACGTCGAGGAACACGCCACCGTGGGGCGAGCCGCGCCCCTCCTTCACCTCGGTGTTGATAGCGCGGGCAACCTCGTCGCGCGGAAGCAGTTCGGGTGGGCGTTTGTTGTCGTCGGGGTCGGTGTACCAGCGGTCGGCCTCCTCCTCGGTGTCCGCGTATTGGCCCCGGAACACCGGCGGCACGTACTCGAACATGAAGCGGCGGCCTTCGGAGTTGCGCAGCACACCGCCGTCGCCGCGGACCGATTCGGTGACCAGGATTCCCTTGACCGAGGGCGGCCACACCATGCCGGTCGGGTGGAACTGGACGAATTCCATGTTGACCAGGCGTCCGCCCGCCCGCAGCGCCAGCGCGTGGCCGTCGCCGGTGTATTCCCAGGAGTTGGACGTCACCTTGAACGACTTGCCGATGCCCCCCGTCGCCAGGATCACGGCTGGTGCCTCGAAGACGAGGAAACGCCCGGATTCGCGCCAGTAGCCGAAAGCCCCGGCAATGGCCCCGTCGTCGGTGAGCAGGTCGGTGACGGTGCATTCGGCGAACACCTTGAGCCGGGCCTCGCCGTCACCGAATTCGCGCTCGTCCTCCTGCTGCAGTGACACGATCTTCTGCTGCAGGGTGCGGATCAGTTCGAGGCCGGTGCGGTCCCCGACGTGGGCGAGCCGGGGGTACTCGTGGCCACCGAAATTGCGCTGGCTGATCCGGCCGTCCTTGGTCCGGTCGAAGAGCGCGCCGTACGTCTCCAGTTCCCAGACCCGCTGCGGTGCCTCCTTGGCGTGCAGTTCGGCCATCCGAGGGTGGTTGAGGAACTTGCCGCCACGCATGGTGTCGCGGAAATGCACCTGCCAGGAATCCTTGGAGTTGACATTGCCCATGGCGGCCGCGATACCGCCCTCGGCCATGACCGTGTGCGCCTTGCCGAACAGCGACTTGCACACGATGGCCGTGCGGAGGTTGTGCTCGCGGGCCTCGATGGCGGCGCGCAACCCGGCGCCACCGGCCCCGATGACGACGACGTCGTAGGAGTGCCGCTCGATGTTCGTCACGTCGTCCGCCTTCAGCCGATGAACCGGAGGTCGGAGATGGTGCCCGCCGACAGCAGGGCGATGTAGGCGTCGGTGAAGATCAGGCTGCCCAGCGTCACCCACGCCAACGTCATGTGGCGGCGGTTCAGCTTGCTGACCTGCTGCCACATCCAGTACCGCACCGGGTTCTTGGAGAAGTTGTTGATCCGGCCCAATGTGATGTGTCGGCAGGAGTGGCACGACAGCGTGTAGGCCCACAGCAGCACGACGTTGGTGACGAGGATGACATTGCCGAGGCCGAAGCCGAATCCGCTGGGCGAATGGAACGCCAGAACGGCGTCGTAGGTGTTGATGACCGAGATGAGGACCGCGGCGTAGAAGAAGTACCGATGGGCGTTCTGCAGGACCAGCGGGAATCGCGTCTCCCCGGTGTAGGTGCTGTGCCGCTCGGGCACCGCACAGGCCGGGGGCGAGAGCCAGAAGGCGCGGTAGTAGGCCTTGCGGTAGTAATAGCAGGTCAACCGGAAGCCGAGCAGGAACGGCAGGGTCACGACCGCCAGCGGGATGAGAGGTGGGAACTCCCCGAACCAGGTGCCCAAGTGGGAGGAGCCGGGTACGCAACTCGCGCTGACGCACGGTGAGGCGAACGGTGTCAGGTAGTGGTAGTCGTCCACCCAGTAGTGGGCCTGAGTCACGGTGCGGATGAACGCGTACAGGACGAAGAAGGACAGTCCCAGGACGGTCAGCAGCGGGCCGACCCACCACCGGTCGGTGCGCAGCGTCCGGGCGGCGATCTGGGCCCGGCTCGACGCGCCGACACCGGTGGGGGGCGGGCCGGGTGTCGCGGGAGTCGTGTCGGTTGCCATGGGGTCAGGCCTTCCTGCGAGCGCCGAGGCCCTCGTCTTCTGCGTCGGCCCAGAACGAGGGGTCGTAGTCCTCGTCGGGGATGTACACGATCTCGGCCGGCTTGGCGCCACCCGTCGCCGGGACCTCGCCCGCGAGGAGGTTGAGGTCGGCCACCAGTCGAGCGACGTCGTCCCGCAGCCGTCGCACGTCGACGGTGTCACCGAACCGGGTCTGCAGCCCAGCCACGCATCGCCGTAGGTCGGCCACCGCCGTGGCCGCGCGGGTGAGTTCGTCGTTGCCCGTCATCAGGGTGGTCCCTCCATGCAACCGGGCCCGCGCCATCGCGGGATCCTCCCGCAGTCTTGCCGCACCGGTGTGGTGTTCACAAGCACTGCGGTGCGTGATCTGGGCCGCTCAGCGGGTGCGCGCCCGCTCCCACCTCGTTGGATCGCCGCGCAGGTCGATGACGTCGCCACCGACGACCGGTACTCCGGGTGGGCAGGGCTGGTGCGGCTCGTGGGGGTGCGAGGCCGCAGCGTCGAGGGTGTCCAACTGCCGCAGCGGTCGCAGGAAGAGCGACAGGAAGCCGGCCATCACGACAGCGCCGACGATGATCGCGAATGCCGGTCGCAGTCCGAGCCACTCCACCAGGGGGCCCGCCAGCAGGTAACCCGCCGGTCCGGCGGCGTAGCCGGCTGAGGTCACAAGGCCGATGACCCGGCCGCGCAGCGCCTCGGGGGAGCGCAGTTGCAGCACGAGGTTGATCATCGGGTTGACCGGCCCGAACAGGAATCCCGTCATGGCCCCCGCGGCGAGTAGCACTGGGTAGGGCGGCAGGAACACCATGGGGATCAGTGCCACCGTGGTGCCGATCGATGCCGTGATGAACGTCACTCGCCGTGGCAGGCGATGACCGATCGCGCCGTAGAGGAGCGAGCCGCCGATCCAGCCGACGCTCATCACCAGCAGCAGGAAGCCCAGCCGCTCGGGATGATCCTGCTCCTGGAAGTACACCGGCAGCAGCACCCCCTCGACCGGCAGGTAGGTACCGGTCAGCACCGTGCCGTACAGCGCGACGCTGAGCAGTAGCTTGTCGCGCCAGACGTGCAGCAGGCCCTCGCGGGTGTCGGCGAGCCACGAGGTGCGCCGGCTGCGCGGGACTCGAGCCGGTCTGCCGGACTCCGGGACCCGCACCAGGACCATGACGAGTGCCGATGCGACGAAGGCCGCGGCGGTCGCCCACAGCGCGTTCTCGGGTCCGATGACGCCGATGAGGACACCGCCGACGCCTGGGCCGATGACGAAGGACAGCCCCCACATCGCCTCGTGGACGCCGTTCATGCGTTCCAGCCGGATGCGGGCAGCGATGGCCGCGGCCGGGAGCATCGACTCGCGGGCGGTGACCCCGGCGGGGTCGAACACCGCTCCGAGGGCGGCGAGGGCCACGATCCAGATCAGGCTGAGGTCGGTGAAGCTGTCGATGAAGGGGATGGCGGCAACCGCAAGTGCCGAGAGCACGTCGGAGATGATCGATGCCCTTCGGCGCCCGATCCGGTCGACGATCGTGCCGGCGACGAGGGAGGACAGCAGCAGCGGCAACGCGGTCGCCGCTGCCACGAGGCCGGCAGCGGCGGCGCTCCCGGTGCGTTCGAGAACCAGCCACGGCAGCACGACGTTGGTTATGCCGTTGGCGGTGCCGGACATCACGGTCGCCGCCTCGACGCCGATCAGCGGCAGCCAGCGGCGGCGGGTCTGCGGAGGACTCGCTGTCACGGCGCGTGCCCGCTGGCGCCGGGTCATCGTCCGGCACCGTTCAGTAGTACCTCGACGAGCAGGCGCGGCGCGTCGTTGCGCGCGATCCGGCCGTCGTCGATGGAGTCACCGGCGGCGACCAGGCCCTGGCTGAACAGGTCGACCAGCCACGCGGTCGGCAGGTCGAGGCGGATGTCGCCATCGGCCTTGCCCCGGTCCACCACGGCCTCCAGCCGGTCGGCGAGGCGGTACCAGCGCTCGATGAGCTCGTGCAGCTTCCAGACCTCCGGCCCGACGGACAGGAAGCGGAACTCGTGCGACCTCGGGATCAGGGCCTCCGCCACTCGTCGCAGTGCCTCCGGTGCCGGCACCTCGTCGAGGTGGCACTGGGCGACCGCGGCGTCGAGCCGATCGATGGCGGCGATGGCGACGGCGGCCAGCAGTGCCTCACGCGTCGCGAAGTGCCGGTGCACGGTGGTGCGGCCGAGCCCGGCCGCGGCCGCCACGTCGGCCAGGGACGCGCCGGAGTTGCCGGGCAGGGTCGCCGTCGCCGCCTCGAGGATCGCCTGCCTTGCCCGATCAGTCATGTATCTATTGAACCACTAGTGTTCCATTAGGAGAACACGTGACCTTAGTCAGACCTAGGTTCGACAAGATCGTCAGTGAGCGGATCGGAGTTCGCGAACTCAACCAACAGACCAGTCGAGTACTTGCGAGGGTTCGTGAGGGCACTGCCTTCGAAGTGACGGAGCGTGGCGAGCCCATTTCCCGCCTGATCCCCATCGGCTCCGACTCCGCCCTCGACCGCCTCGTCGCCGAGGGCCGCGCCACCGCGCCCGCTGCGAGGGGCGCCATCCCGGTGCCCCCGGTTCTCGGTGATCCTGGCGTCGACGTCGCGGCAGACCTCTCACAGGCGCGTGACCAGGAGCGCTGGTGATACACCTTGATTCTGCTGCTGTGGTCAAGCTGATCTGTTGCGAGCGGCCCACGGCGGCGTTGGTGGCCTGGTTGAACTCTCGACCCCACGCGCGATTGCTGGCGGCTTGCGCCGCTGTTGGGCTGCCCGTAGCCGAACCCACAGCTGACTAGGACGGAACGTCACGACGGGCTAGGCTGCAGTCATGCGGATTCGGCTCCTTATCGGGCCGCGCTGAACAACCTGCCCCCGCTGCGTCGGGTGGTGGATCAGCGCGGCGGCCCCTCGGTGTCCGAGGGGCTTCGTCATGTCCGGGCGAGTCCGACACCACGAGGAGACCACCGTGACCACCACACAGCGTGAGACCAGTCCGGCGCATGTGACCAGCCCAGAGCGACCGAGCACCGACGCAGCCGGCGCACCGGTGGGCGAACGCTGGGATCCCGACGCCATGCAGGAGCGGTGGCTGCCGGTCTGGGACCAACTGGCGCCGTTCCGCAGCAGCCTGCCCGAGGACCCCCGGCCCACCAAGTACGTGCTCGACATGTTCCCCTACCCCTCGGGCGACCTGCACATGGGGCATGCGGAGGCGTACGCCCTGGGTGACGTGGTGGCTCGGTACTGGGTGCAGCGCGGCTACAACGTCATGCACCCGATCGGGTGGGACGCCTTCGGGCTGCCGGCCGAGAACGCGGCTATCCAGCGCGGCATGGACCCCCGGGTGTGGACCTATGAGAACATCGCCCAGCAGCGCGCCTCGATGCGCCGCTACGCGTGCTCCTTCGACTGGGACCGGGTGCTGGTCACCTGCGATCCGGAGTACTACCGGTGGAATCAGTGGCTGTTCAACCACATGCACGCCCAGGGCCTGGCGTACCGCCGGCCGAGCCAGGTCAACTGGTGCCCGAAGGACCAGACCGTGCTGGCCAACGAGCAGGTGGTCGACGGGGTGTGCGACCGCTGCGGCACGCCGGTGACCAAGAAGAAGCTGACACAGTGGTACCTGCGGATCACCGACTACGCCGACCGGCTGCTGGCGGACATGGCCTCCCTGGCCGGCACCTGGCCGGACCGCGTGCTGACCATGCAGCGCAACTGGATCGGGCGCTCGAGCGGCGCCGACGTGGTCTTCGAGATCGAGGGCCGCGCCGAGCCGGTGACCGTCTACACCACGCGCCCCGACACGCTGTTCGGGGCCACGTTCTTCGTGGTCGCCGCGGACTCCGACCTGGCCGCCGAGCTGGCCGAGGCCGCCCCGCCGGACACGCGGGAGGCCTTCGAGGCGTACCTGGCGCAGGTCGGGGCGACCACCGAGATCGACCGACTCAGCACCGACCGGCCGAAGTCCGGTGTCTTCCTGCACCGCCACGCGGTCAACCCGGTCAACGGCGAGCGGCTGCCGATCTACGCCTCGGACTACGTGCTGGCCGACTACGGCCACGGCGCGATCATGGCGGTGCCGGCTCACGACCAGCGCGATCTGGACTTCGCCCGGGCTTTCCGGCTGCCTGTCCGGGTCGTCCTGGACGTCCGCTCCGCCGACGACGAACCGCTGCCCGACCCGGCGGCCTCCTGGGTCGCGACCACCGGCGACGGTGAACTGGTCAACTCGGGCCCGTTGGACGGGCTGCGCAAGGACGCGGCGATCCAGCGGATCACCGCCATCCTGGCTGAGCGGGGATTGGGTGCGGCGGCGGTCAACTACCGGCTGCGGGACTGGCTGATCTCGCGGCAGCGGTACTGGGGCACCCCGATCCCGATCATCCACTGCACCTCCTGCGGCGAGGTCCGGGTGCCGGACAGTGACCTGCCGGTGCAACTGCCGCCGTCGCAAGGCCTGGACCTCAAGCCCCGTGGGCAGTCGCCGCTGGCCGCCGCCACGGACTGGGTCACCGTCGATTGCCCGTCGTGCGGCGGGCCGGCGACCCGCGACACCGACACGATGGACACCTTCGTCGACTCATCGTGGTACTTCCTGCGGTTCGCCTCGCCCGGCCGGGATGACGTGCCGTTCGACCGGGCAGACGTCGACCGCTGGTTGCCGGTGCAGCAGTACGTCGGCGGTGTCACCCACGCGATCCTGCACCTGCTGTACGCCCGGTTCTTCACCAAGGTGCTGCACGACCTGGGGATGGTCGGCCCGGTCGAGCCGTTCGCCGCCCTGCTGAACCAGGGCATGGTGGTCATGGACGGCTCGGCGATGAGCAAGTCCCGAGGCAACGTCGTCAGGCTCTCTGACCAGCTGGACGGACACGGTGTCGACGCCGTGCGGCTGACCATGGTCTTCGCCGGGCCGCCCGAGGACGACATCGACTGGGCCGACGCCTCACCGACCGGCTCGGCCCGTTTCCTGGCGCGGGCATGGCGGCTGGCGGGCGACGTGACGTCGCCAACTGAGGCCGACGTCTTCACCGGGGACCGCGGGCTGCGGGTGATCACGCACCGGACGCTGCGCGACGCCGCCGACCTGGTCGAGGGCTTCCGGTTCAACGTCGCGGTCGCCAAGGTGATGGAACTGGTCAACGCCACCCGCAAGGCCATCGACTCCGGTCCCGGGCCGGCGGATCCCGCGGTACGGGAGGCGGTCGAGGCGGTGGCGATCATGTTGTCGCTGGTCGCGCCCTACACCGCGGAGGACATGTGGGCGCGGCTGGGCCATCAGCCGTGCGTCGCCCTGGCCGGTTGGCCCGCCGTAGAGGAGGGTCTTCTCGTCCAATCGACGGTGACATCGGTGATCCAGGTCGCGGGCAAGGTTCGGGATCGGTTGCAGGTGCCACCCGACATCGACGAGCCCGCCCTGCGAGAACTGGCGGTGGCCAGCGATGCGGTGGTCAAGGCACTCGACGGTCGGGCGGTGCGGACGGTCGTGGTGCGCCCGCCCGGGCTGGTGAACATCGTCCCGGCGTGATGGTCGGCGCGGGTGGTATCCACAGCGCGTGACAGTTGTGTCCGTCCCCAGCCTCGATGGCCGGTGACGGCGTGAGGTGGCGGGGTCCGTAACCCTGCAGTCATGAGCAGCGGAGACCCACAAGACCCGCTCGCCCGGTTGCGGACCGCGGGCCGGCCGAGCGTCCCAACGGTGGACCGCGTGAACGGCGGCCCCGGGCTGGGCGGTGATGTGTGGGCCGGCCGGGGACGGCACCGTTCCGGCAGCCCACCCACGTTGCCGCACGAGGGGCGCTCCGTGGCCCGGCTGCGCGGGCTGCTCGGTCCTATAGCGGTCACGCTCATCGCGGCGGTGGTGGCGGGTGGGCTGCTCTGGTGGTGGTCCGTGGCTCCCGGTGGTGACGAGGGCTTCGTCTTGTCTGCGGCACCCAGCGGCGAGCCGACGGGTCCCGCGATGGCGGACGGCTCCGCGATGGCGGACGGCCCGGCCGTCGCCGACACCACGGATTCGGCGGTGGCCGTGGTCGGCACCACGGGCGCCGCACCTTCGCCGTCGGTGACAGTTCACGTGGCTGGTGCTGTCGCGCGGCCGGGCGTGGTGGTGGTCGTGAGTGGCGCCAGGGTGATCGACGCGGTCGCCGCGGCAGGCGGCCTTTCCGGCGAGGCCGACGCCGGCGGCGTGAACCTCGCCCGTCCTGTCGTCGACGGCGAACTGGTGATGGTGCCCACGCCCGGTCAGATCGCGGCGGCACCCGGTGCAGCCGGTGGTGGCAGTGCCGTGGTTGGTGGTGCTGTACCTGGAGCTGGGACACCCGGCAGCCCGGGACCGGGGAGCCTTGTCGACATCAACCGCGCTGACGAGGCGGGGCTAGACGCCCTGCCCGGGATCGGGCCCGTCCTGGCTGGGCGGATCATCGCCTACCGCGAGGACGTGGGGCCGTTCGGCGGCGTCGAAGAGCTGCGCTCGGTGCCCGGTATCGGCGAAAAGGTGTTCGATGGCATCCGCGACCTCGTCACGGTCTGACGCACGTTCTGGGTGGGCCCTGGTGCCGGTGGCCTTCGGCGCGTGGGCCGCGGCGTGGCTGACGGTCGGGCACAGCCCCTACCTCGGTGTCGTGCTGGCGATAACGACGCTCGGCGTGGGCACGGCGTGTCTGCTGGCGGTCCGGACGATGGCCCTGCCCCGTGCCGCGGTGATCGCGCTGCTCGTTGTGGCCGGGTTCGCGGTGTCGGCGGGGATCACGTCCGCCGCGGGAGCTGTGCATGTCAGGCATCGGCATCCGGACGCGATGACAGCCCTCGCCGACAGCGGTGCGACGGTGAGGGCCAGGGTCCGGGTCACGTCCGACCCGCGGCTGGTGGCGGGCGGCCGGTGGAACCCCGACGCACGGCGGGTGCTCGTCGATGTCGCGTTGCTCGACGTGTCGTGGCGCTCGACCACCGTGACGCAGTCCACGCCGGCGTTGCTGGCCGCCGGGCCGACGTGGTCAACGGTCCGCCTGGACGGCGTCTACACCCTCACCGGTGTGTTGAGCCCGCCGCGCGACCGAAGTGAGCCCTACGTCGCTTCACTGACGGTCCGCGGCGACCCCCTGGCCCTGGCGAAGCCCCGGTGGCCATGGCGTGCGGCCGAGCACGTCCGGAGCCGACTGCGGCAAGCGGTGGCCCCGCTGCCCGGTGACGCGCCTGGCCTGTTGCCCAGCCTGGCGGTCGGCGACACCACCGACCTGCCCGATGACCTGGCCGAGGACATGCGGGTCGCGGGCTTGTCCCATCTCACGGTCGTCTCCGGTGCCAACGTCACGTTGATCTGCGGGGGTGTGGTGGCGCTGGTCGCCTTCTCCGGGGCAGGGCCCCGCCGGCAGGTGGCGGCGGGGACGCTGGCGCTGACGGCCCTGGTGCTGGTGGCCCGCCCGGACCCGAGCGTGCTGCGAGCGGCGGCGATGGGTGGGGTGGGGCTGCTCGGGTTGCTCATCGGACGGCCTGGGCGTGCGCTGGCGGCCTTGGCGGTGGCGTGCACGGTGTTGCTGCTCATCGACCCGTGGCTGTCGCGGTCCTACGGCTTCGGGCTCAGCGCGGCCGCGACCGCGGGCATCGTCTGCCTTGCCCGGCCCCTGGCCGGTCGCCTCCCGGCCAAGCTGCCCCGGGTGATCAGCTACCCGCTGGCGATCACCGTCGCGGCCCAGGTGTCGGTCACCCCGATCCTCGTCCTGCTCGACCCGGCGCTGGCCACGTACGCGGTGCCGGCCAACCTGCTGGCGGGCCCGGTGGTGGCGCCCACAATGGTGGTGACCACGCTGGCGGCCGTCCTCGCCGTCGCCTCCCCGGCGGCCGCGACCGTCGTGGCATGGCCGGCAGCCGCCGGCGCCGCCTGGCTGGCCGTGCTCTCGCGCACCGTCGCCGGGCTGCCGCTGTCTCTTATACACATCTGACGCTGCCGACGAATAGAGAGGTGTAGATCTCGGTGGTCGCCGTATCATT
>ENA-ORBV01003652-ORBV01003652.1-microbial-mat-metagenome-genome-assembly--contig:-NODE-3652-length-30519-cov-6.072367_pt1 | contig 30519 bp, 30 predicted proteins | sample MGYA00237777_ERZ505514 | MGnify/ENA primary metagenome ERZ505514 (study PRJEB26160, sample SAMN06269048) | microbial mat metagenome | isolation source: Oligotrophic lake microbial mat | place... | reverse complement strand
TGATTCGGAATTCCCTTTTGTTTGCCCCGGTTTCAGTCCAATCAACTCAGCTAGACAATCACAAGAACTTAAATTAAATCACTCTCTTTTAATTTATGCAAGAAGTTGATGAGCTTTTGTCGAAGAGTGCTGCTGTGGCTAGCACCAACAACAGTGCTACTGCCATTACCGCACCGCACCGCCCGATGCGACCGAGGTGTGCTGCTAGCCAAAAAAGCGTCAAACGTGCGTTTGATAGGGCGCGGGTTTCGCTGACCTGCTGATCCCTTCAGGGAGCTTCCCACCACATGCTTCAGAAACTTCTGCAGTGAGCCAAAACAAATGGAAGAGCATTTTCAATGCCATCAGCAGTGCCCACTACAGCAACAATGGCTTGCAGTGTCGCCACTACCAATCTAGCTTCCTGCTCACTAGCTATGTTGAATGCAAAGTCTCTTGATGCCAAAAGTTCATTTGTGTGGCATCAACTGCACACAAATTTCAAACTCTTTCATTTTGTGAAAGGCTCACCATGGATTGGATTCTTCCTAATGCTATTGGTTCCGAATTAAATAAAGAAAATTCTTTCATTTGTTGGTTTCACACCCGCAATGCACAGGGTGCACCTTAAAAAAATGTGTCATTTCCAATTTTAGTGAATTGTTTGTTGGGCTTGCTTTTTCACCAGAGACAGTGCCGCTGAACCCTCTCCACCTTTTGCGGTGCATCGTTTCTTTTGAGACATTTTGTTTCTAACAAACGTCAACCCCGCGTTCACAATCTGCCTCGTCATCCTCGTCATCCTCGTCCTCCAAAGTTCCTGCAGTGGTCGTCGTCTTGAGCGGAGAAAAGGATTGTCGAAATTCAATGTCATCCTGATCGGTCAGTTCCACGGATCCCACCACACAATGCACATGAACTGACACAATGACCACAAACATGAGGACAATCAATCCTCCCAAATGGGCGGCAATGTCATGCATGCGCAAATCAATCAGACTCTCATGCAGTCCCACCACCAGATGCCAAATGGCTTGTGCCATGAGCAGCGCACATCCCGCCACATAGGCCACAATGCTGTCATTGAATCGCATGGAATAGGCCATAATGGCGGCATTGGCCAGATTGACATATGCCAATGAAATGTGCAATTCCCTATCGGCCATGAGGTCTTTCATTTCTCCGTGAGAATGCCACATGAGATAGGAGGACACAAAGGCCAAGACCGCGGCGACCCGGATGGCATCCGGCGGCAACCGTCCTTTGGATTCATAAATGGCGGTGAGGGCGACCGACCAAAAACTAAAATAGAGAACTTGATGGGAAAATTGAAAAAAGGGATTCCGAATTTGGGGATCCATCCAACCGCCCATGCCTTCAAAGACAATCATGATGCCAAAGCTAGAGGCCGTCAACATGAAGACACCAAAACTGTGCAACAAGGAACGATTGTGTTCTGGAATGTGCATCTCGGCACAGGTCTTGCCCGCCGGTGTGTTGCAGGCTCGATGCAAAATGATCAAGAGGAGACACAGAGAAATCCCAAAGAAAAAGACGGCCGGGAGCAAGTGACCGATAAAGGTTCCCTACAGTGACAACAATTTAGAAGAAAGAGGTTAGTCCCAAAATGCATGTCTGTGTCTCTGTGTGTGGAACGAAAGAACCCCTGATTCCTCTACGCACCGTGTGCCCCGGCCTAGCCCGAAACATCCAGCAAATTCTGTCTGTCGTTCCCTTCGGATGGGGTGCTGTTGTCGTCTGGGTTGGACACATCCATGTTGTTGTCATTGTTCATGTTCAAACCCTCCATCGTGTTCTTGGTTCGGCACTGCAGCCTGCAAATGTGCAGGTAAATGTAACAGGCATGAATGTTGTTTTACAGGGTTTGCGGGTGGCTTGTTGTTCCTGTTGTCACACAAATTTACCTTGTTGATGACAATTGCATTCGTCAATCAACGATTCATTTTTGGGTCAGGATAGACGAATTGCAGCGCAAATTAAATGGTTGGTCGTGTGCCCGCCAACTCGCTGACAATGTGTCGCACATGCAATTTGCTGTGACTGGTTTGCAGTAGCTGCAAATAGCTGCTGAGCCTCCGTCAGCAACTGTTGTTCAACAACCATAGCTCTGTTATGTGCTGCACAGCACGCACTTAGAAAAGACAAAAAGAAAAGCGGGTTAATGCATGACTGAGTCCCAGGACTGCCAAATGTGAGTCTCATGTGACTGCTTACAACTGGTGGGTCCCACACAGGATCACCAATTGGTGACAGCATGCTGTGAATTTGACAGGACAGCTTGATTAGTTGGCTAACAGAAACAGAGCTCTTTGCTCTGCTCACAAGCTAAAATGGTCTGCCTTCAGCATCAAATTGCATTTGCTCCTGGAAAAAATGTTGTTTTCTCACCAGTGGCAAGCAGCAGCTGCTGGTTGCATCAAAAGTCAGTTGACGGCAACTGCAAGGAGAACCATGTGTGACACAACATTCACTGTGCCACAATGCAACAACCAGCTGCTTGCAAATGTTTGAATTTCCTTCTCCCTGAAATTCCAAACAGACACACACGTTTTGTCATTGTGGGAAAAAGATTCAGGGTGAACCAAAATGTGAATGTTGCTGAGTGTGACGATGCATCAATGTCGTGAATCACGCCCCGGACAAAAATGAAGCAATTTGTCTCATTTTCTATCAAAACTGACCATTGATGTTTTGGGCATCATGAAAATGTAGCCATCAACACACAATCAAAAAGTTGTTGTTGTGATGCGATGATGCAACGTGTTCCAGCGAAACTTTTCCAGAACTGGTGCTTGATGTGTGTTGTGCGGGAGCGAGTCATTGAGTTTGCTGTTGCCTTCGTTTGCAAAGCACAGCATGTGTGCTGTGTCTTTTCCTTGACAGTTGCAAGCAATTGAATTTTGTCAATGCAGATGTTGTGCAAACTGGTCCTCTGTTGTGTTTCAACTGACAACCGCGTTGCTCTTGATGAGTTCTCACTTGACTGGACTGGAAGCTCACAGGTTTCCACATGGGCACAGTGCTGGAGCCAAAACCGCAATTCAGCTTGACTCCATGTTGAGCCAATGGGGCCAAAGAAGGTGCACATTGGCTGCACGTTGTTTCTGTTTTGGCTCCCCTTGAGTGTTGTTCAACTGTGGGATGTGGCTCCACTGGGTCTCCCTTGTGTCTCAACTGCTCCATTGGCTGCATGACAGCAAGCTCTGTGTTGACTCCCAGAGAGGGAGTCTGTCTCCTGGCACTGGGTCCACATGGGAACTTGCCAACTTCCTGTTGCTCAACATCATGTGTTTTCCTGACCCTGTTTCCAGGAGTCTTGCATGATCAAAATGAGGAGCAAAGGTGTTCTTCGCTTCTCAATTTCAGACTTGGTTGACAGACATTTGCAGCACAAAAGCTGTGCAGAAGCATGGCACCACAGCGCACTTGTGCAGTTTCTTGACTTCTGGTTTGTGCATGACATCGATGTGACAGTTGCAGCCAGGATCATTTTGCTGCCGGTCCTAAATTTTTGCTAGCAAACACAAACCACTTGCTGCAGTGTCGTTTGCTGCTGCAATTTTGCAGCTTGGATTTTGTTTGCCCCTCTGCAAAGTTTGGTGAGTTGTTTCTTCTTGCCAGGACAATCAAGCCAAGCCCGCATTGGCTCATCAAAGTCAACTCAACCATCAGGATGCTGCTGGAAGCTTGGCTTTGTCAGATGGGGCTGTTGTGTTTCATGCTGCTGCTGCCGGTGCCAAGAGCGACAGCGACAACGAGGGTGTTGGCAGTGGTCCAGATGTCCCTGGAGCGCCATTGTTGGACATGAAGTTGTGAACCACAGTTCCAAACCTCACAAGTTGATGCTCACCTCCAAGAAAAAGAGCACAAAAAAAGAAGAAAAAGACCAAGATCAAGACAATTGTGTTTGAATTTGCACACTGGCATGACTTGGCATGCATCCAGAAAGACATCCAATTCCACTTGGAACGTGTCACAAACAAAGCTGCTGCTCAATGTGCAAATCGGCTCGGTCTGCATCTTTGGGTGAATCTTTTCAATCTGTGTCATTGGGTGAATCTTTTCAATCTGCATCGCTGGGTGAACCCTTTTGATCTGCATCACTAGGTGAATCCTTTCAATCTGCATGGCTGGGCGATTCACTCACTTTGGCCACATTGGATGAACCCCTTGCAATGGCTTCAGGTGGCAAGTGCCGACATGTCGCTGGCCTGAAACCAAGTGATGTGAAGAGAAAGGAGGTGGCAACAAAGATGCAAAAACAAGTGTCCCACAAAGGGCAAGTTGGAAGTCTGACATTGACCAGACATGGTGTTGAATTCTTCCCGAATGACAACCACAAGGCCCAGGGAGTGGTTCATCCCGGGAATGACACGAGCAAAGTCGGCACAAACGCCAAAGAGGTCAAGGTTGCCAAGCTGCAACTTGCTTTTGAAAAGTCTCTGGGCGCAGAAAAGACAAAGTTGATCATTTTTGCTTTTCCTGCCCGTCAGGAGTTGCTGAACACACACACAGACACCAATGGCCACCCAGAACAACGCAAGATTGCTAGTGTCACTGTGGGAGCATCTCCTTCTGGTGGGAATGCCGGCTCCTTTGTCCCTCCATCAGACAATGAAAAGCACAGTTGGAGTTTCAGAGCCTCCGAATTGCAAACCATCGACCACCGCGGTCAAGATGCGGATGGGGAGAGGTGAAGGGACAAAGGTCAAGTTGTCCACCCAGCCATGTTGTCAATGTCACATGCGCAGCTCATGGAGACAGAGCTGAATGTTGTCAAAGTGCCATCCAGCACACTGGATTCATTTGAAGGCAATGTTGAGGTCCAGGCAGCTGGGAAGGACAAAATCTCAGCAGCAGGCAAAGAAATCACTTCAGTGCTCCACCCATCCATGTGGTCAATTTTCCACAACCAGAACATGGAGCTCCAACAGAACAGGAGGCTTGCAAAGCATTGGACAAAACGGCCTTCCGCAACGCCATGATGAGAGATGTCAACAAAGCCATCCTTGCGCCATGTTGCAAAAAGAATGGCAAGTCCCATGCAATTGATGAAAATCCCAATGGATTGAAGATTGATGCCTTCATGACTCATGCTGGGGATGAGCCTTTTGACAAATTTGTGGAGTCCATTTGGCATGCATTTGATGCATCATCAAAAATCAAAATCTTTGGACATGTGCACTCTTTCAGGGTGATTCCATGGACAACGACTCCCTCAAGAGTGCTCCATTTGTTCAGGCCCTTTCCGAGGCAAAAAAGAAGCTGCGGATCTGCACGGCAGAATTTGGTGTGTGGCTGAGTTGCTTCACGCAAAAAGCTTGGAATTGATCCCAGACAAAGTCTCTGTCAGTGGTCGAAACGTTTTTTTGGTGGTGGGGCCCAGCTGTGCAAATGCACAAACATTTGATCCAAATGACAAGAAAAAGATCCTCTGGACCACAACTCTCCAGCACAATGGCAAACAAACAGATGACATGATCCGCACATGTTGGTTTTGTGTTGACTGGTTTGAGGCAGCTTGTCCGTCAGGGTGTCGGTTGGGGAATCCTTGCGTGCAGGTGTGCCTGTTGGACAACACTAAAAAGAGACCTGCTCATTTGATGAAACAGTTCAGTTCACTAGAATTTGTGGCAGTGTTGTTGTTGCTGCTGTTGCTGCTGCTTGCAGTGGATCTTGAAGTCGAAACTTCAAGGATGCCATTGTTGTGGACGCACACGTCTTCCAACACAAGGTGGTGTGTTTTTGCACTGTCAATTCTGAAAACCTATTTCAATGTTCATTTTGTCCCTAGAGACTCTGCCTCTTGGAGAAACTGTGCAGACAGGCCCTCTTTCTTCATCTTCAGAACCTCCAATGGAACACATCGCACCCTTTCACAGAATTGGATAAAAACTTTGAAATGATCTGCACTTTAAAAATCTAACATGGGGTGTTTTGATGCCAACAACAAAATGTCATCACAGTGGCAAACCATGTCTGTGTTGTCAATGGAAACAACATGAGCTCCATGTCATGTTCAATGCTGCAACAGAAAGATGTCAGGAAATTTGTTATGTGACAATGCTCATGCGCAACAACATTATGTAGCACAGTGTGTTTGTCAGCTAGCAATGGTTTTAAAATGATGCATTATCAGTGCATGCTAGCAGATTGATGCCAAGGATCAAATGAAAGAAACTTGGGAGGCGGGCGTGATGTCTTCACATGAATGATTGACTGAGTTGTTTGATTTCTTCAATTTTGTTGGAGTCGCTGTGAGCAAATCAATAGCAGCAAACTGAAGAATCCAACAACATTCAAATGAGCTTTGAACACAACTGACAACAATTTCCAATGACAACTCTGTTTGCCAGGATTTGAGAAGTTGAGATTAAGTGACACTTTGAGATCAAACACAAAGGCAACAACTGAAAAAGACAACATCCAGCAACAGTCATGGCCCCATTTGTGTTCAGCTGCAGTGAAGCAAGTTGTCATTGAAGAAGAAAATTTTGCAGAGATTGTGAATTGGCACTGTCTGATGACACAATGCTTTTGAAGCAATTGTCAAACTAAAAGTTGTCACTTGACCAAGTGCAGATGATTCCATGTGGATGCAGAGACACTTTGAAATTTGAAATCACACGCGATTGTCTGTTTCTGCGCACCTGTGGCAACCATTGCCAGATTTCTCTCACAAACTTGGCATTCCTGACTGTTGCAGGCTGTGCTCTGAAGACACACTTCTGTGTGACAATAGCAGAACAGTCACAGACTGAGCAAACAGAAACACCAGCTAACACAATGACAAGAAGATGCACTCACTTTGCCTTCTCTGCAAACAAATGAATGATTGCTGCTGTGCAAACAGCTTGTCTGCGTTGATGCACTTGCTTCACTTCTTTTGACATGCATTGGCATTGCAGCTCGGTCATGGGCAAGTGGCATTGAAAGGGGCTGCTGCACCTGTGATGATCAAAACAGGGACAACACTGGCTCGTGTGAGTTCAAATGAACTCAGATCATCCAGTTCTTAAGTCAAATCTCAAGTCTTCATGATCCTGGCCCATTGGACTGCATGGTGGGAAGGTTCACGACACAACTTGCTTGGTTTGAACTTCAGGGTTTGCAGGTTCTCACATGAGTTTTGTCTTGTCATGATGGATGTGCCCATTGACATCATGTTTCATCTGTCCTTGTTCATGCAGCAACAGCGGTTGGAGAAGACCACTTTGTCTCAATTTTCCACCTGGGTGACATGCAGAATTGTTGACTAAATTATGGAGCATCTTGTGCAAGATTCTGCAAGCTGCTCCATCTGTTGAGGAAACCCTCAAGGACTCAATTTCCGCATTTTGTGTGGGGTCCCTTTTGACTCAAAGTCATCTAACAACAAAACCTTTGCCTTTGTCTTGCACAACAGGTTTTGTTTGAAGGTGTTTCTGACACCTTGAATTTATTAGGATGCAACAAGCAAAAGATTGTCATGTTTTTTTGTGGTGTGTGAAAATGCACCTGAAAGATCAGAGTGATGCTTGCAAGTCGGAACAACAAGAAACATCACAAACCTGTTGATGCTGCTGGACCTTCCATTGGTGAATGATGTGTTGTTTTTCTGTCTTGAATGTCAATGAAGACTTGAATGCACCTTTGATCACATGCTGCTCATCCCAACCATGAAAAAGTGGAACTTCGGTTCTGCTAGCAGGTGTTCCTGGGACTGACACAACACCCTCAACGACCATGGCCAGCCTTGAGACAATCAAACTCATTGCAACATCATTCTGCTTGAATCTGTTTTTCAAATGGGACCAATCATGACACTAGCAATGTTTGAATTTGGAACTTGCAGAGCACATGTTCAGGGTGGCATTTTAACATTGTTTCCAAACTTTTTGATGCCAGATGTGGTGCTGCATGTCAAAAATGCACATGGGTCGCAGTGAGCTTGCTTTAGCTACTACTAGCTAGCAGCTAGAGCATTAGTTTGCACAGATTGAAACGGAAGATTGCAAACCTCGCTGCTTCCCCTGAAGACCTCAAACAGAATCTGGCCGAGAAGCTATCATACTTTTCTTTAAACCAAATTGTTTTTACAAGGAACATTGACATAATACAACAAAGGTGTTATTAAGAAGGAGCATAGTGTTGGTTGCAAGCCACCGCAACCGTTCATGCTTTGGCAGTGATGGTAATGCCGGTCGGATCTTTCCTGTTGGCACTGCGTGCCTTCTCAACATTGGAGGAAACACCAAAGTACAACGCTGCTGACAACGACCGCAAGGACAAAAAGGAGGGCGACCATGTTGGAGGCCAACTCGTCGAGGCTGGGGATTCCATGAGCCGAAAAGGTCATTATTACTCGGGAGGAACCTACTTTTCATGTTGTGGAGAGAAACAGAAAGGGGAGGACGACGTTGGTCCGTACTCATTGAATCCCTGCTCAAGGGGCCAAGGCGGAATGTACTAGCCCGGCGAGCTTCTACCAGAAAATGTTGGACATCGAAGGTGCGGCGGTGGGATAGGAGGAGGATACTGTATCTGTCCTGGCCGTGTTGCAATACAGATGTTGCAAGGAATTTGTTTCAGCCATCAGACGTACGAGTACCTCCTAAAGGTTGTACGCCGTTAGATGAAAAGAAGTAAGATCAGATATTTCGAGATACTTCTTCTAAATTAGAAAGATATCCGGCGAACCCATCGTATGGCGAATTCATTATGGCGAATGGTCCCTCCTGTATTGTTGTGTGTCCTTCCTGAATGTTGCGCTTCCCTGCTTTTACTTCAAGGCCCAATCGCGGTCCTCGCCTGGGACAGCGGATCTCCATTCCCGCAGGTGCTATCGTGGTGGTTCTGCTAGTGGACGATTTGCTCGAATCGACACCACCGAGATCACGATATGTTCATCATGTCCATACATCGTTCCATTGCTTCTATTCAATGCTGATTGATATTTTTGCTTTGTGTGTGTACCAAAATGGCTTGTGCGACGAATTCGTTCACGGGATTTCATAATTTTGGGTTCCACATCCTTGTCGATCGCCTTCTGCCAGGAACTTTCAATAAAGCGAGGGAACTTCTACAAAGAGGCGCCAAGACTTCGAGAGTAAGCAGTACCTCGCCGTGCCTTTGTGGACAGCTCAGTTTTAGCCAAAGCCGGCAAAGGACGACCCAGTTTCTGATTTCAAGATCCCATTTGCGCGATAACCACGATGATCGCCGTGCAATTTGATTGAGGAGACGGTCGCATACTGCGAAGATTGGAACTCGATGGAATCTCAAGTTTCCTAGGACGGGTGTTAACCACCGCCAAGAGAAATTAGCCGTGTCAAAACTGCCGCATGATCGGAAGGACCAAAGGTCTTGCATCTTTTAAAAGGAAGGAAGCGCCTCGTCCTTCCCTGGTTATTGCCGCTTTGTCTTTTATTCATTTTCGGATGGTGGATTGACCCATATTCGGGGCGGTTCTTGTCGTAAAATGCATTCAATATGATCGACGACGACTTCGGTCATGTTTTTATAACTCACTTCGGAATATCCACCGACATGAGGTGTAAACAAGACATTGTCCAATTGGCAGATTGGATCATTAGGATCCCATGGTTCCGAAGGTTTTGTGGCGTGTCCGACACCGACATCGGAAGCAAATCCACCCAATTTTTGTGAGTCCAAAGCTTTGTAAAGGGCCTCATATTCGACCAAAGGACCACGACCGACATTGACGACTAACGCATGATTTGGTAATAATGGCAACGTGGTATCATTCATCAAATACCACGTCTCGGAATTGACCGGACAGGCCAAAATCAAAACATCCGTCGTCGGCAAGACTTGTGCCAAAAAATTGGATTGGTGGACCAAAAAGCTGGGATCGATTTCTCCTGGAAATTTATGGATTTGATCCCAGGATGGCCAGGCACGTTTTCGTACAGCCGTCACGTGTGCTCCCATAGTATGTGCGTATTTGCATACTTGTTGCCCGACATTGCCAAAGCCCACGACAGTGACACGCTTCCCGTGTAAGGTTTGGGGAGGTGGCAATCCTCCCAAGACGCCATTTTGAAAACGAACTGGTAAATCTGTAGGAGCTCTTCGTAACAAGGATAGCGTCAAAAAGATGGCATGTTCCGCCGTGGCAAATTCATTCCCCGTGCCTTGAGCAGGTATATTGGAGACACAAATTCCCAATTCCGAGGCCGTTGGAATATCGACTCCCTCAAGGCCGACTCCAAATTGTTGGACGAGCCTCAATTGAGTGGCGGCTTGTAAAAAGTCGGAAGAAAATCGTTCCATAAAGGGCAAGGCAATATGGGCCTCTGGAGCTGCCCTGAATAATTCATCCGTCGTAGGAGCATGGATGATTTCAATTTGATCCCATAAGTTTCGCCGTGACAAGGCTGCTTTCGTGTACTCCAAGCCCGCCAAAAAATGGTTGCCAGCAAATACTACGTTGCACTTTTGATGTGAGGCAAAGGGCTTGGTGAAGCGCCACGTCGAAGCAGCTGCAGTTTTGGTCGACATTCCTCTGGCTGGATTTCGTTATCGTCGTCGAAGCTACGATAGAATGATTGTAGCAAAAAGTTAAAATGGAGATATCATTATCTCCTCTTTTCGGAGTTCGCAATGCATAGATAATAATTGACAATAAGCCGGCCATGGCCACAGATCCATTGCAGTTGACATTTCTTGGTTGGATCCTCGTTTCTCATTCGTGTTGGATCTTTGTATCTTTGAGGCGGACGGAGGACAGTCGTGACGCTTAGCAACCAATCAATGCATGCTACAGTAAGAAACTTACATTTCAGTCACGGGTGTGACTCGTCTACATCAAACAAGCCTTGTGCCAAGTGTCAGCTGGCTAGGATTTTATGGGGGGTTTAGGCCGCAGGCCGGGGGGACGGGAGAGAAGAAAGAAGAAGAGATCACTGTGTGATTCCAAATTCTACTAGCAAAACTATGTCCGGGCACTAACTTTTTGTGCACCACGGAGGGGCATAGGCGGTCATTTTTGTGGATCCATAACAAAACTGGCATTTCCCCTCCATTTGAGATTAATTTAGTCACAAAAAGATAGAAATGCTTAACAAAAGTTACAAAAATAGCCATGCTTTATTCAAAATTAACAGATAGCTATTCACGTTATGATCTGATACTTTTTTCTTCTATCCTTCTCTGCCGGCTGACAGAGTTCGGTGCAATCAAGTCAATCCGCGACATCTACTTGCTTGGCATTTGTCTCCTCCGACAATGATAATCATGCGGTGGCCGACCTCTTCTGCTTGTGTCATTGTGCCATTGGCGGCATCTGCCGCAGCAGAAGTGAGGCATTTGAAAGGCTGCAGGAAATGGCATTGTTGGCTGCATCCAGGGTGGCATTGGTTGGTGCATTTGCCAATGCATCATTTGTGGTGCAGCAACTGGTTGTGTTTGTTGGTGGACATGGTCGTTTGCTCTCACACTCACAACATTTTGACATTGTGGCAGTTGTTGGTTGGCCCTGTGCTCAGTCGCTGCTGGTGCCGCAGTTAACAATTCGGTGGTGCCGTTGGCATCGCCGGTGGCATGGCCGGTGGTGCATCCTGTTTCGGCGATGGGGTTCGTTAACATTGATTCCTTTGTTTGGGTTGTTGTTGTGTTGGTCACGTTCTTCTTACTCCCATTCAAGTTGCCTTGGTATTTTCTGCATTCTTCACATCTGCATTGATCATTGTCATCATATGTAGGCTTGGTCTTTCGCATCCCGGATAAGTACTCGGAGAAAAATCGCTCACCATTGTCTGCTGGCAATGTTTCTAAATTTTTGAATGGCACATCGGTGACACCCACATCCAAAGCCAGTTGATTGATGTGCCGGAGCTCCGTGTGGTTGAAGAATGCAAGTTTCCCTTCAAACGCAGCCGGGATTTTGGATCGTTGACTGGGGTTCGCCTCTGACAGCCTCAACTTGTGTCTGATGGCGAGGTTGCATCTTGCAGTTCCAGTGAGGTTAAGATTGTCAGCCAATGAGGTTCTCATCCCACAATTTCCAAAGTGCGCAAGGGCAAGATGGAAGGATTCAAGCGAGGATTCGCCTCTTCTCGAAAGATGTTCATTCAAACCGTGGGTTGAGTTTGGGTTTGGTGGCATTGTTCTGTGCATTTGATCCAGTGAGAGGGGATCTTGAATGTAGGAAGCCTTCTCTTTACAATTGAGAACCGCTTCTCGTGTGTCAGAAGAGAAGAGTGCACAACCTGTCAATGGATCCAAACGTCCCCTTGCCGGCCGAGAAGGATTGCCCGAGGCAGAGCTGCATTTGTGCGTGCCAAACCAATCATCTAGCATCTGTTGCAGTTCCATTGGTTGTCGCATCTCTTTCCGCAAGCACTTCCCATATCGTTGCCGGAATGTTTTTGTCGCCTTCAAATCACTGATTTCTTCTTCGTTGTGTTTTGTCGAGAGAGTGCCAGATTTGAGTGCCTCCATCAACTTGGCATAATCTTCGTCGTGATGCCGGCATGTTGACTTCAAGAGGCCATTTGTTGCAAGGCAATGATCACAGTGCTTCTTCTTCAATGTCTTGGTGATTCTTTGGATGCAATGGAACAATCCAAGCCTGCCGTGGAGTTCTTGATTTTCGAACAGTCCTTCCCAGTAAGCAGTCTTTGCTGGCCACGTGTCACTGCACATGACAGATGGCCGGAAGTTCCCTCGGCTTGCCAGTTGCCTTGCCGCGTGTGAGAAATGCCGGGTCTTTGTTGTTGGTGCCAGCATGGCACAGGCAATCTCTCCAGTTTCTGCAGCGACATCCCACAACGCGTTGGCTCCCATTCGCTTCTTTTGGAAGTGATTCTTTGTGACCTCGTGAGTGTGGTCTTGAGCGAACACAAGAGATGCTCCTGCAGCTTGGATCTCTCTTGTGTGCCGGTCGTGATCAGAAACATGCCATGGATTGTTTCGATTGGACGAGCTCTGATCGCAGGTGTCGCGCATGCTGTCACCAAGTGGAGGGTGCAACGTGATGTGTTCTCCATCCTTGGCAATGCATGGAGGGACGCAGTTAGCCGAATCGGATTTTGCCTTCGCGTTTCCATAAGAACAAGAACAGTGATTTTCTACCCTTTCAACGCAGGATCTGTTGACAGCATTGCACAACAGTCTGGAACATAAATCCCCATTGCCACATGTTGGCACAAGTAGATCAAAAACTTGTGTAGCCGTTCTTCCAATGTGACAGTTCTTGTTCGCGAGAGCGCATTTGGATTCAACCGGGTAACAGCCTCGTGCGCACCCGGGTAACCCACATGTCACCTCATCCGCATTGGCATGCATGCGAACTCGACAACACTGGCAAACCATCGATTGCACTGTTGCCCAACGCGGTGGGCCGTCCATGTCGAAGATTGGGAACAGCATTTTGTTCTTAGAAAAGTTTGTACGGTCATTAAGAAGGGTACCAGTTGGGCACCTGGGGCATGGAACGTCCAATCCGAACATTTTGATCCAGTCAATGTAGAGCAGTTTTTGGCCAACAATTGAGTGATGCTGTGGTGGCATTGCATCTTTGGCATCAGGCACCGTGATGCTCATTCCATCACTAAAATGCTGGTGCAGATTGTTGGCTTTGCCCCGGGTGATATTTTCCATCACTGTCCCGGCAAAAGCAATCATCGCTAGAGGAGTTCTGCTGCCTTTGTACTCCTTGATAAAAGACTCGTTCGATAATTTTGATGTGACTGCATCACAAAAATCTTGGGGCGACATGACACTTGGATTGGCACTGTCACATGTAGCAGTCACTGTCATTGTTGTTGCAATTTCCTTCTGGACTGCCAATTTGCGCGGCGCAAAAAAGGCTGTCGCGGCTTCTCTTGTGGCCCATTTAGAACTGCACTTGTCATCCTCTCGCAACGGCTCCGCGAAGTGCTTCTGTAGTCGAACGTCTTCCTGGATCGCTTCCAATGATGCCAATGAGACAACCCCTCTTGTTTTCCTGTTATTCCAGCACAACGAGTGATGTGCTCTGTGCACCACTCTTCCATGCTCCCTCCCTTTGCACACCTCGCAATCCTGTTTTGGGTCGAACGCCCTGCCACCAAATAGAGTTTGTTGGTCACCTGCTTTTAACTTCTTAGACCTGTGACTGTCACTTTGCATTTGGTGAGTTCTACCTTTCAGGGTGAGACGTCTTTGACTCTGAGGTCCCATTGTTTCATTTGTGGCCGCAGCAACAGCCACTGGCCGTGGCGGCCTCTTGCATGGGTTATCTGTTGTCGGCATCCTGTTGTTTGTGTTGTTGTTGCTGTTGTTAAAGCTAAATGACTGCCGCTACTTGTTGTCATTGTCGATGGAATTCAAGTTTATCCATCTTGTTAAAGCAAAGAGGGTCTAGATATCTTGAGAATAAGGCGAATCTGACGTCATTATCTATGTCTTAGTGTTAATTCCAAAGTATGTCATACCAATACCAGTTCCCCCTTTTAGCCAATCAGATTACTGCCTTCTTTAGCGTAAACCCCCAATCTTGGTCATCTGGCTGGTGATAAGATTTCGGCCAAGGACGAAGAGAAGCATTTTGGTCGGAATTCCCAGAGCCACAAGATGCGATTTCCGTTGGCTGTTCGCGTCTCTCATGAGCAGCTGGCTACAATGTTGAAAGTCCAGCATGCTGTCGGCCATCAACCCCACAGAATTTGTATAATAATTTATTGCGCGCTTGTGAAAGAAGTAGATGCTTATTAATTGGAATTGTCTTCGGATTCCAAAATGCTGTTTACTGCCGATGATAGATGGGCGGGTAAATGCATGAAACGGCAAATTTCGCCGCTATTGTTTAGACGACAACGTCGACCCCAGTCTTGGCTTTGTCCTCGTGCACGTGGGCATGTGGTACAGGTCAAGCATACTGTCCATTCCGTTTCGCTTTGTTGGTGCTCGTGTCAACAAACCCCACAAAGCACCCAGATGGACGAGTACTTCTGCGATTAAAGCCGGATTGAGCGTTTCTTTCTCTTCTTGGAAGAACCGATTTCTTCACGGCCTTCCCAAACGAAAAGCGAAGGAACGTGCTTTCATCTGCAGGTTCACTGACAGATATTCGTTTTGGATGGTCTACCAGCTAGCTAAAGGCCGCATGGGGCCGCATTCGGCCGCATTCGGCATGCTGAAACAACCACCAAATCTGACCCACAGGATCACAAACATTAGACAACATTTGAAGTAATGTAGTAGTAATGTTGCTGCCTAACAGCTAGGTATGTGCTTTGCAAAATGCATGGTTTTCGGGTTGTCGTTGATTGTAACTTTTTCTCAAAAAGAAGAATGAGAGGGATAAGACAAACTCATTACAAGGATCGATAGGACTGAATCTTTTCTTGATGAGAACGTGATTATTTTTCTTTGACTCAGAGAATCTTCTTGCATTTGAGATTTTGACTATTCTGTGAGATGAATAGTCATGATATCAAGCTGGCTCACCCGTGATGTCTCCCTCTTGTTTTCTAAGCTACATGGCTATCCCTTTCTCCTGCTACGCTAGGTAGGTATGTGCTTTGTAAATGCATGGTTTTTAGGTTGTTGTTGATTGTAACTTTTTCTCAAAAAGAAGAACGAGAGGGATAAGACAAACTCATTACAAGGATCGATAGGACTGAATCTTTTCTTGATGAGAACATGATTATTTTTCTTCGACTCAAAAAATCTTGCATTTGAGGTTTGGACTATTCAGTGAGAGGAATAGTCATGATACCCCAGCTGACTCACTATAAATGTTTTCTTTGCTTTCATTTTCATCCAAAACATTTTCTGCCTGCGCGATGCGCATCGATTCATTCTCCGTCAGCAATGCCATCGAGAAAAATGGCCGATCACCTGCTCCCTCAATAACATCGATCTATCGGATTGGCGCTGCACTCATTCTAATGACTATCAGCATTAGTGCAGTAGCTGGATTGGCTGGAAGGGAAGCCTTTTCTCGCCACCGCCAGTCTCCCGACGTTCGGACGAGCATCCTTTGGAAAGGGCAAAGTCAAGCTGGCACACCAGTTTCCACGAAGCAGTCCGAGACGATTCGATTAGGCCAAAGGCGACGAGAAGGAAATTTACACGACTTCGCCAGGCAGCAGCGACTAAGATAAAAGTACAGGAGGAACTTCGAGAAAGTTGAGTATGATGTTGCGGTGCTTTAGTTATATGGGGTGGTGGGGTGGGGTGGGGTTTGATTGAGTGGTCGATCTGTGTGATGCAAGGATATGATAGCCTTTCTTTCTGATAGCACAAAAATGGCTACTGCAAATTGCGATGCGACGGTGATACAAGATCGGTGCTGGCTTGAAATGCACTATGAGTGTTGTTGTTGTTCGTTGGTTTGGCGTTGAGTTCTATCACTGGAAAACGCGCACATGATAAACGGGCTGAGTGAACTGAATGGTTCCTTTCTCCACTGACTGACTACGCAAATCACTTTGGTACAATAAATCAGTCCGGAAGAAACAAGTGGATTGGGTGCTTTTGTGGATGGAACGACAGTGGACGGTGGTAAAGTATGCGTAAGGCATGTTTCCCAACCACTTCTGGATATGATTGTTGGCTTTTGTTATCTTCATGCTCATCCGTCCAAGGAGAAGCCGTGGGTTACCTTGAGGCGCTTTGGTGGGTTGTGTTCTTCTGTGGGGCGAGGATGCTTCAATTTCTGGATAGTGACCGCCGCTGCGGCGAGGGCAGGAATTGATGGAGTGGTAATGGGCGCCATTGTTGTGAAAGCGTGACTCGCGGTGTCCGCTTTGGGAGTGGCTGCCGCTGCTGTTGTTGTGAAAGCGTGGGTTGCGGCCCCTTTTTTGAGCGGCGGGTCCGTCTTCTTCTCTTCGTCCTTACTACTTGTGTATAAGAGGGCAGGAGATGAAAGCGGGCTGACAACGGTTGCGGATTTCTTTGCTGTTGCGGGTGCTGCAGTTGAGGTCTGTTCGTGGGCTCCCACCTTGTCGAGGACGTCTCGCATCTTTTGGTTTTCTCTCTCCAACTGCTCGATGGTTCTCTCTATGGTGGCAATGAAATTCTTCTTACGGTCCCTGGTCATTTTGGCATGCATGCGGTTGCGCTCTCGGCTAAAGTTTTCCCATGAAGAAAGAAAGCACAGAATGAGCAAACGAGCAACAGCAAGATCTGCAGAGACACATCAATTCACCAAACTTCTATTTGCACCAGGTACATACCGAAGGCCCTCCAACTGTTCGGATGTGAGCTGGCGCTGCACACCGTGTTCATCACTATACACTCCGCTCTTCCAGTTGATGTGTGCCTTGGGGCCCAGAATCTTTACCTCACCATCAATTTTGAGCCGAAGTGCTTGGGTTGGTCTGTTGTCTTCTGATGTGTTATCGACCGAGGCAAATCGCTTCCGTTTCCCTGCAGTGAGCATTGAAATCTTGGCGGCATCAATCGTATCATTCTTGGCTTGCTTCTTTATGGTGGCATCTAATAGTGACACGGTTTCGTCTTGTTGCTGCTGCTGCTCATCAGGCTCTGCAAGGTTAACGAGGATGGAAGCGATGCTGCACTCCTCGATTTTCTGTTTGAGAGCCCGTTTCTCCGTCTCCAAGTCTCGAACTTTGCCCTGGAGTGCCTCTAGCTGGGCCTTTTTGCGCAGTCGAGTGCGTCTGGCGTGTTCGCGATTCCGCTCTCGACTTCTAGCAAGCCTCTTTGCGGCATCCTCTTCCGATTCTTCGAAATGCTTCTCTCCTCCAGCGTCCACGCTGCTGGTCACAGAGGCATTGTCATTGCGGTCTTGGTCGTCTTCTGGTTGATCCTCACCTGCCACGCTAGTCGCAGCAGATGTTAAACCCACCGTGGAGGCAACAGAACCTGTAGCAGAAGCACGAGCTGGATATTGCTCCTCCTGCACAGGACTTGTGGCGGCCGCAATGCCAGTGGCAGCACTAGCAGAACTCATGTGGGATGCAACTGCAGGTGCTGGAGCTATGGCAGCAAGAGGGGCTGTAGAAGTAGTGGTACTGGTACCGTTTCCTGCAGGCACAATCGCTCCTATACCAAAGCTTGCTATCTCTGCAGCAGCAGCTACCGCTGCCTGTAACGCAGCAGATACCTCATGTGAGGACATCGTTGCCATTATATTGTAATGTGCAGGTTTGACAACCTCGACTCGGGTGCCTGTTCACAACAGAAAAACACGCTACAGTAGGCTACTGGTACTGGTAATTAGCAGTAGCATCGAGAGTGAGCCTGTGTCTACTTCACATGTAAATACGATTGTACGAAGGGATGCATGAGGAAGAAGGAAAGCATGAAGGAAACACGGTTCTCAAACAACAAAAAGCATTGTTTTCGTTGATTGATGCAACTGACGAGACTGACGTATGTCTCGGGGCCGGCCAAATCCACCAATCATATCGTGAGATGACCGTCAGCCTTGCGCGTTCGCAGCCTACGCCATCATTGTTCTTCTTTCAAGTGACCGCGAACCGTGTGCCAGTGTGCGTCCCATTTTGAACCGTTCGCGAGCTCGGAGTGTCCCGTGTATCTGGGAGCGCATCGACTCCAAGTGTCTAATGTGACCAGTAGAAACTGGTTCATTGGTGACAGGATAGAACGGTTAGTTTCCTGAAGTAACTTTGTAGTAGGTTATCTTGCTTCACAAAGTGGGTCAATATATTATAGGAAAAGTCAGCTAGTTTGCAATTATGTTGAACATTGGAGTTTGGCAGCATTGTAACCTGTTCTGGTTTATGGAGTTGTGTTTTGGTTCCAATACCATGCTGTCATGTCAGCTTGTGTGCTCTACTAGTATGACGTTTTGCTAATGATATTACCAAATAACTGTTGATGCAAGAGGTGTCACCTAGCAAGATTTATAGTGTTACCCACAGGGCAGTGCCACCAACAGCAAATGATTGCGGCGGCAGACAGGGAATCAAATCTAGTAGAAGTGCGTTGAATGAATAAAGAAAAGCTCTTTTTTGCTCTGGGCCGTCCACGTCATCGCATTTACGCCTGGAGCATGGAATATCGAAAGCGTTTCTCGTCTCTCGCGTCGGGTGACTCTGGTTGCTCTTGTGGTTGATGGTGATGGCGTTGGGCTGTGTACCGGTATCGCTTGAGCTTCCACTGACTGCAGGACGTCCACATTTTCCGGAGAGCCTTGGCACATCCATCATCCAGCTTGACCCAGACGTCCTTGCCGTCATTCAAAAGCCAATAGATATCGGCTTCCTCGTCGCTCATGCACTCGTGGTCCATCATCCAACCCGATAGAATAATCGGCTCGCCAAATTCTTCATGGTGGCTGTCAGTGTCAGTACCATGTCCATGTAGCTGGTCATCTGACATTGAACTGACAGTGCTCTTGCTGCATGCATTCGAGGAAGTATAGCTGCCGGACGAAAATAAGGGAGGTGGTAATTCTGTCATGCCATCGCTTTCCACGCGATGATCGCTACTACTGTCCTGATGGAGCCATGGAAACTGCTCTGGCAATGGGGAATCCAGGGGAAGGCGAGAGTGATGCTTTCTCCGTCCGCGGATAATGTCAATCTCCAAGCAGGTGACCACCGTTTTTGTTTTGGGACAGAAACATAATTGTGCGTAGGGAGTGCTTGGTTGCTGTTGTTGCCTACTAATAGGATGAGAGCGACGAGGCAAGAATTTGATGGCTTCTGGAGGCAAGTGAACGGAAGAGGATGAGGAAGCGGAGGAGTCAGTCAAGGTTGGATTGGTTGGGAAAGAAGCTATCTCGAAGACAGGGCCACCATCGTCGGCATTCACAGGAAGACCGTCAACGTCAAACGCTAAGCATTCGTCTTCGAAGGATTCAAAGGAAGAGTCATCCGTATTGAAAGTAATGTCTTTAGCGTCAATTTCATGGAAGGAAGAGGCATCCGTATTGAATGTGAGTTCTTTGGCTTCAAATTCATGAAAGGAAGAGGAATCCGTATGAAAAGTAAGGTATTTGGTGGCAACTTCAAATTCCATAAAGGAGACAGCGCCAAGACTTGATTGCGTATTTGAAGCGAACGAGTGTGTCGTGTTGGACGTGTTGAGCTCATCCATGGCGAGGTTGGAAGTATTGAGGTCCTCCATGTTCGACGAACAAGTTTTATAGGTTTGTAGAAGTGAGAGCATCATACAGAACTGTGCCGTTACCGTGCTGTGGCACGAGTAAACTTGGCGATAGCCTTAGGCGGGAGCACGATGCCGACACGATCCCCTACAGCTACAGCTACAGCTACAGTAGACGCCGACTGGTTTGTCCATGAGCACCGAAGCCAGCTACCTATGTTGTCGGAGAGGAAACGCCGCCCATCAGAAAAGGATGCAAATTTTGCTGCCATTTGAACATTTTTGAAATGCCACTCTTGTGAATTCGAATCGTTTGGATGTGTTTCGCAAACAAGCCCCGCACGCTACTGTACTTAACGATGAGGAGCGCCTTCGCATGTGTAAAGCACCGAACTATCTCCCGAGATCGAGACTACTCCACATGTGCCTGCTGTCACTATCAAAGAGAGGCGCGGACGGAGACGACACGCTCTCCAGCCCTCTTCGTGCGAGGGGGCACCTCCGCGGCAGCGAAGCGAATTCCTAGCATAACCATGACGCATTTTAAACGATTCAATCTAGTACAAGTCATTATTCAAGAAGATAGAGGATCCCATGTCGTCCCAAGGAAAGAATACGGCGCAAATGCAAATTGCAACATAATCAAGTCTCTGGATTGAGCTTACCGCAGGACGGCAAAAGGTCCTGTAACGTTAATCAAAGGAGTCTCCATGTTTGTCAGTCAAGCCGGTCAGCTGTTGAATTAAGCGGACATTTGCATTTTGACAAATTCTACATAGTCCACCATATTCTTGTCATCCACAGGCGCCAATTTTCTCAATTGATCGGCTTCTTCTTCACTGAACTTCTCTCCCATATTCGAGTAGATGGCGACCAATTCCGAAAGAGGGATCTTTCCTTTGCCTTGATTGTCAAAGATCTTGAAGGCTTCAATAATCATGTCTTCTGTGTCGTTCTTGATCCCGTGGTTTTCCATCACGGTAAAGAAAGCATCGACGCCAACTTGAGGGCCTCCACCGACCTTCTTTTTCATTTCCTCCACCTGGGGTTCAGAAGGATTCAAGCCCATCGCACGGACACAGGATGCCAGCTCGTCAATCTCGATCTTTCCATCTTCGTCCTTGTCGAAGAGCTTGAAAAGATCGGTCATTTCTTCCTTTTCTTCGTCACTGAAACCCATGGTTACTTTGTTATTATTGTTTCAAGAATCGGTAGTCTACTAGCTAGCTAGAAATGATCTTAACAGTCAACAGATTGAGGTCTTGTTGTTGTGGTCGAAGAGGATCGAGGTTGGTGTGTCGTCTTGATGGTGCCAGTTGAGTAATTACAGTTACGGTAGTACTGATGCAAAGTACCGATACGAACGATCTTTACACGATAAAAGCCTGTAATGTTGTCGTCACCCCATGTCTATCGCGAGGGTCATCGACGCTTGGAAGCAAGCAGTCATTAATTAATCTTCACATACATAAATCTATTACCCGCGCGCGCCAGGCTAAATTACTGTATGATGCACACTTACTCGACAGCACAAACTCTTTTGCAAATTCATTCCACTTTCAAGATTCTGCTACCAGTGCTGAGGTGATAGTATGGCTGTCTGTGCTGGGGGCACTCCCCTGGAAAATTACAAGCAAAAGAAGACTGATCACAGGTAATCTAAGCTAGGCAAAATATTTTAAAAATGGGTTGGCTGACTTTTTGGTCAGATGGTCTTGGGGATCATCAACATTCACAGCATGTTGAGAAAAATGGGATGCATCAATTCAAAATTATTTTTATTCTACCCCTTTCCAACCTTTTCTCCTTACTAGGATCATCCACAGAGGAAGATTGCATTAGCTGGCAATCAGAAGCTATGGGCATTTCCCCATTTTTTGTTACTGATGTTGTTGTCTTGCAGAGCCAACAACACATGACAAACAGACTGGCATGAACACAGTGCTCAATTAAAAACCTCATGTGTTTGGTTTACAAACCACTGAGCTCAAATTTGAAGTGTCATTCATTGTTGTCACTCTGCACCTTAGCTGCACAGACCTTGCAGCTTGCACATTTGTTGAAACTTCAGCAGGTGGGGACATCTGGGTAACTTCTTTTAAGTGCTAGTAACATGTTGTTAGTTAATAAATAAGCTGAAGGTGAAATTGATGCCTTGTCCAGACAATTTTGTTCTTGAGTCGATCACAGATGCACATGTGATGCTCTCTTTTGCCCCGCTGTCATAGTCCTTGTTTGAAGCTGACTGGTCCAATTGATGATGTTGATTTTCCTTAGCAATTAAGGATCTTAATGTCTTGTTCTTCATGTGATGAGTTGGCAAGTCTTCTCAATGTGTTCATGACTGAACATCTCTTTGATGCAGCAATGCACAATGTTCTTGTTGTGGAATCAGTTTGCATCAAATTGTTTTCTTCTGGTTCACTTTGCACACTTTTGTTCTCTGCTGTAGGAAAGCTCTGCTTTAGGAAAGCTGTTCTAGTAGAGGTGACTGGTTCAGATGCCTCGTCCATGCATTTGATGTGTCATCAAGTGCATAACCAAAATCAAAATTATTTTCTGTGAACAGAGCAAGGAGGGCAAGGACGACTGATGCGATTGGCCAGTCGGTGTAGTTGAGCAGGTGACTTGAATTGGACTATCCATGACTCGTTTCTGCTAATTCTCTGACGTGCCTTGCTTATCGATTATCCGAAGCAATAAGTCCGCGCTCAGCGCTTCTTTAAGCCCTTCGACACGAGCCGATTGCTTCTTCGTTAACACGTTCATCGGCACAGCAGCCGATTCTCCAATCGATTGATCGCCATGCGGATCGATCATCCCTCATGGACTCTCTGTCACCCGGCACCATGGTCGTTATTCCGGGGATAATTTCTAACAAATGTTGGATGACAAAGAGACCTGCCTGTGATGAAACAGTTCAGTTTGTTAGAAATCATAAGCACTGACACAGTGCTGCTAGCTATGGTTGTGGAATCTTCTAGAGTCTTCCATGTTGTTGGCTAAGCTGCACTTCAAGCTACCCACAGGTGCACACCTGCTCCTTATGGAACACTTTCTGTGCTTCCAACACAAACCACTTGGACCTTGACAAAAATGCTCTCAAAACTTCGATCGATTTCCAAAACGATCTTCGCACTTCATGCTTCCATTGACATGCGGCCGACATTCTTGTTGATCGATTGCTGCCACTCACGACGAGTTCACCTTGTTGCCGACGATCTCTGTTGTTGCTGAACACTCACCGGAAAACAAATGTTGGATGATTGAATAGATCTGCTAAGTTGTTGAAACAGTTTGGTTCATTAGAAATTGCAAGCACTGCACTGCTGTTAGCTTTGTTGTTGCAGATCTTCTAATCAGAGTCTTCCATGCTGTTGACTCAGTGTTGCAGATTGCATGTTGACTCAGATGTTATGTCGCCGATGCATGTTTAAGATCCAAATGTCTTGTCTGACACTGCTAGCTAGTTAGGGGTTGTAAAAACAAACGCCAGGACTTTTAACACCAAAATTGCCAGGTGCTGGTGCGTGGTACTGGCAAAAGGAAATTTACCTTGAGGTAAGGGAACAAAAAGTTTGCTTTGAGAGAGGATCGAACTCCCGGCCTTACGCTGGCTTTGGAGATCAGAAGACTCTGGTTTGTTGGATTATGAGACGTACGCTCTGCCTACTGAGCTATCGAAGCACCATGTGTACTGTGGTGAAATTAATCTATACATACCTAACGTACCGGTACCGGTACGATGCAACGTTGGAGTCAGTCAGTAGTCTACTGCAAGGTACCAACAAGCAGTAACCCCCCAGCAAGAGGAAGATCGCGCAGAACCTCATCATCAACAACTGCCTCCTATCTAGCTAGCTAGCTAGCTAGCCTACGTATCGATCTAAAAGCACCTTTGTGTTTCCCTCTTGGCCAACTGGATACGGTAGCTTTTGTCATTAGAGCAAGTTAAGTAGCTAGCTAGCTACATGTAAGTGGTGCTGCTATCTTGTTAGCAATAGTGAGTCAACAGAGCAGTAATACAGTTCTGCTACGCAAACAAACTACAATAGCTGCCAACTTTTCTTCAAGAAAAAGACACATCACAATAATAATGGCAATTCGAGGGATTCTAAAGAAAGATGGCGTGAAGAAACGAGGGGCCCCTGGCAAGAAGCGAAATCTTGAATGGGATACACAAATGGATTATGTGAGAGAATTCGACGAAGATCTTCCCACACTGTCCGTTACAGATCCCGACTATGTTGCTCCTGACAATCCTGATGACGACGAGGACAGCATCTTGTTGTGGTGGGAAGAAGAGGAGGAGATCCTGCCTTGGTACGAAATGGAAGACGAGAATGTTATAGTTGGATACGGCTGGGATGATGTCTCCGCAAAGGACCACGCAGTGTACCGTACGGATGCTATGGAAGGACTGATCGAAAATGTAGAGTGGGAGGAAGTTTCTGTGAGCGATAGCGATGACGACAGTAGCAGCGGCTCTTCCAGCAGCAGCGGCTCTAGTAGCAGTGTTATTCGTTACGAAACAGAATCGGACAACGAAGGAGTCGTCAAGGGTTCCGGCGGAAAGAGTAAGAAAGGCAATGTGGGAGTGCAACTCGACATTGCTGCCCTTCAGGAAGCACAAGCCAACAAAACGGAAGCAGCAGTCGTTAAGCCCGTTTCTGAAATCGTCATCGAACAGGCACCCAAGTCGCCAGGAACGGGCGACAAGCCACAGCCTGCGCGAGCCCGTCCAAAGCGAACATCCCGATCTGGATCCATTGTGCTGAAAGAGAAGGAGAAGGAACAGCTCCAAGAAGCGCTTGCCAACAGAAATGGAACTGACGCCGTGCCCACCGGAGGAGCGCCAGATCCCTTGTCTGCTTCCGCGCCTACCACTTCTGCGGAAAAGTCTCACAGTCGATCATCGCTTGATAGGAGAGGCTCCGGCTCCGGCTCCGGCTCCTCGGTTGGTTCTAAGAAAAAGGACAGAAAAGAAAAGAAGCACCACCACCAACACCACCACCAACACCACCACCATCAGAATCAAAGGACAGACGTTGATGACGACGAGGACGGGCCCAGATACGAATGGCAGAAACCGGATTGGGTCAAGGAGAACAAATTGAAACAAACCAAAAAAGGACGGGCTGTGCGAAAGGGTGCTAATCTAGCCAAGCCCATCACCATGATCAATCGTGCCATGAACGATATGATGGATGCCAAATTACTGTCGTTTGGAAAACCAGATTGGACCAAGAAATCGGAAATCCTCAAGAAGAGTGCCGCTGGCGACTGTCTTAAGCAAGGAGCCAACTTGGCACGAAAAATTACTCATATTGCCTCGGATCCAGCTGCACAGGACAAATTTGGCTGGGAGAAGGTACGATTTTATGAACCATTTATTGCACCTGTTTGTTTTTGGTTGTTGTTGTTGAGTCGAGAGAGGACACTTCCTGTGGCCTTTTTTCTCTTGTATTGTGTTTTGCTCACTTTGACTTGCTTTTCCTTGCCGCTCTATAATTGATTCAAATACCAACCTTTATTACAGCCGGAGTGGACCAAAAAGACTGTGGTCAAGCCAACTACCTCAGGCGCAAAGGTCAAAAAGGGTGAAGCCTTGTCTATGGGCATTACCAACAACGACGATGCGAAGGAAAAATACCAGTGGGAGAAACCCGAGTGGGCGAAGAAAAAGGTAGTCAAGCCAACTACAGAAGGCGAAAAGCTTAAAAAGGGCGAAGCGTTGTCCATGGGCATTACCAATAATGAGGATGCCAAGGAGAAATATAAGTGGGAGAAACCCGATTGGACTCAACAAGCCAAACAGGTCGCACGGAGGCACTCCACACATCCGAAGAAACAATCGTCAACAAAAAAAGCACCTGTAAAGCGAACCTCTACCTCTCCCTCTGACGTTTGATGTTTGACGGGAATATCGTCTTTGATCGGTCAGGTTGGCAGTGGCTGTTGCGGTATCTTTTTGTTCTTCCAGCACTTGGTGGACGAAAGGACGGCTCCGGCGCTTCCAGCCACCATGGAGGCGCCCCGCCCCAACCTTTCCCTCCGGAAACCGAGACCTATAATTATACCGAATGCCTTTTTTTGAAATGATAATAAACCCCTTTATATGATATGTTCTTTTGAGGGTGGCTTGTGGCCCGTCTGCTGAGGTTCTTAGCAAGCATCGATCTGTAGTAATACTAGAGGTTTGACGACATCATAGGTTTGACGAGATCATGGAGTTCCAGCATAAACCGAAATCACTAGACTCTCAACGAAGTTTGATTTATTTCAGTTGTTCACAAGGCCAAAAAAGGTGTCATATCACTAATCAAAAGCTAAAGAACTGCAGCACTCTACTACTAGGTAGTGGCATTAAGATGACTTACTAGTCTCGCATTTGGTACTACAATCATGTATTACTTTCTAACTACGGTAGGTAGACTAATAGCTAGCTAGCACATGCAGGCGACAAGGGCGGGAGGAGTCAGAAATAAACGCCTGTGTGGGACGAAACCTAGATCAGAGTAGCTGTGCGTCGTTTTAATTTCAAGCGGTTGTTTTAGCTCCTGCCCGCTTCCGCGTAAGTGTCAGTCAACGGTTCAGCGATAAAACCAAGCTCACATTTTTCGCACATTCATTTTGATTTGCTCACATTTTCGAATAATTACCATTACTACAGTACTAGGTAACAACTCTTTTTAACAACAAAAGCCAGCAACAATAGCAAAGATGAAGCTTCTATCGATTGTTTCGACTTTAATTTTCTTTATCCAAAGTATTCCGTCATCGCAAAGCGCCCAGTTTGTTGTTGGCCCCGACGGAACGGGAGAAGATGTATTGAATACCCTCACCTGCATGTTGATCCCATGTGCAGATCCAGAGCTAGGTTGGAGAAATTTCTTTGCCCCAATTGCTGATCCTGGAGTCCTGGAAGATTCGGCACAAAACTTGACGGCTGTGGCTAATGGGGAAACTGAGGCAAATGCAGTACAACTTCGTAATGGAGCAATTGAGTTACTAAACGCACTGTTACAGCTAGGAGGCCAGGGAGGAAACCGAAGAGGCCTACGAGGGTCCAATGTCGAAGCAGATGAAATAATTCAAGACATGGTTGTATGATGCTTTCACAAGACAATTGCGCGGCGTTTAATACTCTGCAGCAGCACATGACACAAGGGCAAAAGTAATGTACAAAACTATAAATAATAATTTACTCTTCGTTTTTTTCATGTTTTAGTTTGCAAAAAAGCAATGTGTTGCGTGTAATAAGGTGTTCAATCGAGTAGTGTTCACTTGGTTTAACGATATTCCGCGTACGCGTTCGATTCTCTCTTTCTTTCGACATTCCAAATGATTCCTCTAGCAAATCCGTGGATCTGAAGGTCTCTAGTTAGGAATAAGAAGCAAGAATTCCAATTTTCGTTCCATCATTAAATTGAGTAAGGCAAGTTTCTCTTCTGCTACGAGCGGGGAATAAATATTTCGCTGTCATGTTCCAAATGTATCGCGGACTGCAGTGACTTCAAAATATCGCTGCATTACTGCAGCTTCTTCATTGGGAAACTTCCCCCATAGCTACAGTGGTGCGACCCTGCCTACCGATTTCTTTGGCTTCCGATGTCAAAAGAATGAGAAATACCATGCTGCAATCTGAGTCCCTCTTGGGTTACCAGATAGCCCTTTCCTGGCCGTACTAGTAGCCCCCCACGTACTAATTCGCTTGCCAGGACAATAGAACCACGCCCTAATTTGACTCCTATAATAATAACTAACTAAGTATATTCCTTTGCCAACCAGTTTGCGCGCGCATTTTGTTTTGGAACTGGAAATAACAGGCAGGGCGGCTGAGACTGGTGACCTCCTTCACTGGCTTCACATTATATAGTAAATCAAAAAGCTATTGAAATTATGTTGACACTGCTAGTATTTCTACCCGGAAATTAGCGCTTTCTACCTGTAGCTAGCGAATAATAGCATCCCCAGATGCACAGAGCGGGCACGTATTCGGGTTACGTTCCAGCCACGAGAGTACACAACAAGTATGGAATTCGTGGGAGCATGGAGGGTCGCGAAGCACAGCAACCCTGTCACCAGCTTGATAACAAACAGAGCAAAGCTTGCATCGTGGTTGTTTCTTCAAAACATCGAATGATCGTTTGAAAACCCCAGCCCTCACAAGGTCCATCCCTGCGTAAGAGCCAGTGCCTGCGCTTTCCCCATCGTCCTCATCGCGAGACACACTGTCATCCGACCAGGAAAATGCTTCCAAGCTTCGGCAGTCGTCAAATAAAGCAGTTACTGGGGGCTTATAGCTGTGACCCTCAGCGTTGATTGTTGTTTCATCGTTTTCAACTTGATGGACTGGCCTACTTCTACATATCGGAGCTGGAGGTGGCTTCCATTCCTGAACATCCCAAGGAACGCTGTAAGAAACATATGGGGCGAAGGACAATAACACCAAGAACAAAGATTTGCCTACCTTGATAATCAGTGCTTCAGAGAGGTCGTCCACCAACTTTTTGCTTTCTATGGCTTCTTCTACATCTGGGGTGGGGAAACATTCGTAAATAGGCTGGGATTAGCAAAGCATTCGGAGCCAGATCATGAACAATATCCTATACCTTGCCAGCATTATGCTATCCACTCACCATTCTTCCGAGTCGCCACAAAGCAGAGAAACATTAGGGCAAGCGCCAAAGCAAAAGCCAAGATACCAAGAAGAATCGCCCCTATTGGAACATCCTGTTCAAACGAATTGATTGTATTCACCATCTCCACATGGCCAGGAACAGAGACAGGATTCATTGATTGGTGCGAGAAAGATCTCGTGATATTTCTCAGAATTTATAAATGTTGGTGAAAGACACCAAGGGTTCTGCAAGTCCTATTTATGGTTGGTGAGGGGAGAAAATATCCATCCGGTCTCATCAACCGCAATTTGGCGGCCGAAAAAGGTGGGCGTTGTCAAATTTTGGCCCCCCAGATTTTTCTCAGCTGTGTTAATTTTCGAGCGGGAATATTGAAGTCGCGGGTCAAACGTGTTACTAAACAGAACAATTACAGCACAAATTTACAGGTACTGGTACCGCGCAGCGAAGGCAGCAGCTAGCTAGCTAGTCTAGAGTACTGTTCCACTACTCCTGCAACCATGGGAGGCACGTGTGCGTCAGAAAATCAAAAAGAGCTAATAAATAGCATAGTAACAGCAGACACAAAAAAAATGCATTTAGGAAGGCAAAAACATCAATTTGCACCTTCCTTTACTACAAAATGCAAAGATCATGCTAAACAGCAAAGAGTGATTGATTTAAAGATCACGTCTTTTGCAATTTTTGTGTTTTGAAGTTGCACAAGAGCAGATGCAAATTTTGACAACATCATTTCTACATTCCTGCCAACACAAACAAAAATGTTTTTTCTTTAAAAAAATTGTCTTTGTATTTGCAATTTGCTTGTTTGATATGATTTTTTTGTTAGTCAAAGCAAGAACAGATTGTTCTGTGGAGGATTTTTTCAGACTTTTGAAGAAAACAGTCATCTTGCAATGTTGAATGCATGATTTTTTTTAACGAAAGACTAAAGTCACAATGCAAAAAGTCAATTTTTTTCTGAATGATTGCCTTCGGTGAGCGGGTTTTGGTTCCCTGGAAACAGTTGAGGTGTGATGCAGAAACAACACAGGAAAAAGCACAAATTGCAGCATGAGAACACAACATCTGGGACAAACCTTTTCCATGTCAGTTTTTGGAAGATGCAACCGACTCCATAAATTTCTCCAAGTTGGAAAAAATCTCAATGGCTTCTTAACATTCAAAAGGTTTGATGAAGAGTTTTCCACTTGATCTTTGCAAACAAGTTGATTGTGTGTCATGTTGTCATTTTGCAGAAATCAGCTGAGACTTTCTCAATGCCAGTTTCTTGGTCTTAACAGCTTCTTCTTGCTTCAGCAATTTCTTGGTCAGCTTAAAGAGCTGCTGCTGGCCATGGAAGCATGATGGAAGGCTTAACAGTGCACAGGATGTGCTGCTAGACTTCTAGCTAGACTAGCTGGTAGCAGAGTGCTAGCAGCTAGCAACTACAGGTCCACAGCATGGCACTGCACCAGTGCCATGGTAGCCAACTACGAGTTTTTTTTGTCCTTGAACCACCACTGCGCACTTGAACCACCAGGATAGAGCCGTTTGATAACCGCACCAATGCAGCCCACTAAGCACAACATTTAACTAACCTTACACGACACTAGGTATCCAACGGCCATCGGACACATTTGTGAGTGTGGTGCTAATTAGCTGTCTCAGTGTGACAGAAGCAAACATCTGACAATGGTGCGATTTCATCCGTGATTCAAACCACGAATGGGAGTCGTGTCCCGAGTTCTAGACCAAGAACTGATGTGCGCCCTAATGGAAAAGACACAAGATCGAATGCGGAACACAAAGTGGAACGGAAACGATGAGTTCCCACGCCGTGTTCTATTACGATGGCGTATAATCCTAC
>ENA-ORBV01003651-ORBV01003651.1-microbial-mat-metagenome-genome-assembly--contig:-NODE-3651-length-30519-cov-12.205341_pt1 | contig 30519 bp, 25 predicted proteins | sample MGYA00237777_ERZ505514 | MGnify/ENA primary metagenome ERZ505514 (study PRJEB26160, sample SAMN06269048) | microbial mat metagenome | isolation source: Oligotrophic lake microbial mat | place... | reverse complement strand
TTTTTCAAGCAGAAGACGGCATACGAGATTCGCCTTAGTCTCGTGGGCTCGGAGATGTGTATAAGAGACAGACGGTAAGATTGCCTCTCTAACAGGATCTATCCCATCGAATCAACGTGCTGATGGCAATTACTGGCTAGCATCAATAGGTGCTTACTGGGATTGGAACACCAACAGTTGGCTATACTCTTCGTGGAGTTTGCAGCCAATAACTATATCAAATACAATCTCAGGCATCACTTCTTTCAACGACTTTATTAACCAGTGGGTAGGTAAGAGATATACTAATGAGCCTCAGTATGGCTATCAATGTACTGCTTGGGCAAATTTCTTTATTAGAGATTTTGGTAAAGGTCCCGATAAATATTATCCCGGTGGAGTTGCTAAAGGTGGCTTTAGTCAGTGGTGGGCTAATGCTGTAGGTGGCATCATGATATACAACAGTACCACCGATCCCAACAGTTATCCTCATGCAGGTGATATTGTGTTTTGGACTAACTGGAAAAGTGCTGGGCATGTTGCCATTGCTGATGTCGGCAGTAATTTCAACGAACTGAAAGTAGTTGAACAGAATGGTGGAGCTGGCGGAACTGGTCAAGGTGCAGATGCAATCCGTAGAAAAACGTATAAATATTCAGATTTAGGTTGGGTAACTGGCTGGGTCAGAATATCAGCTATTCATCAGAAGATTTATGGAAACTAAGCCCCACTGGGCAGTAATTTCAATTTTAGTAGCGATCGCTCCTTATCCATAAAAGGCGATCGCTTTTTTGTATCAAATTTTGCCCAGCAGAAAAATCATTCTAAATTTGCATAAATTTTAGGAACTCTCAGAACAAATAAATAACGGATTGACAAACCAAATTCAAATTTAACCTAGAGAGTGAGTTACCATGCAAAATCAAAATACATATCCTACATTTCTTGATGTATTGACGACTTCCTTACTGACAATAGTGGCTGCAAGTATCATGAATCCTGGCATTGCTAAAGCTGGAGGAGGAGACTTTGAGAAGACTTCAGTTCAGCAAGAAGCTACGAGCCAACAACTTGTGATTCAGCAGCCTGTAATTCCGCCAGTTCAACAACCTGTAACTCAAGTCCGCGTGAGAAAATATTCCGTTCCACCTAAATACCGAATTGTTACGGATCCGCGAGAAGCTGGAAATCTGCTCTGCTATATGAAAACTTCAGACGGGAAGACTTTAGATCTTAAGGAATTCTGTGCTATGACAGAAAATACTGTCAAAAAATGACGAATAGAATATCTCAATAATCAGTTTTCAGTTTAGACAAATAGCGATCGCTTTTCTTTCCCGAAGAGCGATCGCTTTTTCAATAAGAGATATCCAAAAAGTAATTGATCCTATAGCTTAAGAAAGTTTTCCACCAATTTCAATAAACCATTTTGGAAGGTTAGGCAGCCGATTAATCTGCTTTTCGACTTCTGTCATGGCAGTTTGAGTAAGCTTAACACCAGTGTTGTAGACCTTTTTTACTAAAGTTACTACAGGATTCTTGCCTTTGAAAGAGAGCGTTTGAGCAAATTGTAAAACCGTTTCAACACTATCAAGTAAACTACCATTCCAATGCTTTTCCAACCAGCCAAAAGTACGTTCCACTGGATTATATTTGCTGTGATAGGGCGGATAATAGGCTAACTGCAGGGTAAGTTGAGACTCTGATGCGAAATCAACCATACGGCTCATGAACTGGGTGCGATGGGAATTATTTTCTGGTCCATTATCTTGATTAACGATCAACTTTTGAATGTGGCTAAACTGAGATTTCACTTGGTTCCACCAATGTTCAATCAAGTCAACTATGCAATCTGCTGTCAATTTCGATGAAACGAAGAATAAAAACAACTCATTGTATTCGGGTACAAAGATGCCATAGGGCGTAAGCGTAATTTCTGGGGCAAAGTCGTGATCCAATGACTGCGTGGGTATACGAGTTTTACCTCCCCTGTCATACTCGCCTACTTTTACAGACACCTTTGCATCTATTGATATCCGTAAACTATACGGGTCTGCATCGGCAGCTTGATTAATTGCATGAACTTGTTCAAATATCGCCTCTGTTTCTGGAATCACCTTGATTGGTTTAGTCTTTGCCACTTTGCTCATTTTGTAACCCAAATCTTTCAACCGCAATCGAATCGTTTCCTTAGTTGGTAATTCTTCATCTCTGTAGCCTTTTTGCTCTATTAACTGCCGTCGTACTTCTGAGACTGTTATTCGAGTATATAGTCTTGTACTTTTAAAGCTTGGATCTGTCTGACTTTGTTCATCTACTATAAGTTTTAGATCTGCTAGTAAGTTTGGCAATTTTTCTTCTACACGATTCCGACCGCTCCGGTTACGTCCATCTTCATTTGTTATTCCACTTTCCAACTCTTTTCGACCATTACGAATCGTCCGTCGATTCCATCCTAGTTCTCGTTCTACCCATGTTTGTCCGCCTATACCTAAACTTTTCACTACTTCTGCCATGAATTGCCGTCGGTCACTTCCCTTGAGTTTCTCGGCTGTTCTTTTATACAGCGATTTTATTTCTTCACTTAGTTCTATCATTGCCTTTACCTAAACCACGCGATGTACAACTAAAACGCTAGAACCCTTGATTTTTCGTGTTGGATTCCTCAGCTTTTAGATTTTGGTTGGCTCAAGTGCCCTAAAACCAATAGCCTGAAAATAGTTGTACATCGCGTTAAACCCTAAAATTATAGACCAGATTAAAGGATCAATTATTTATTGACTGCCTCTTAGTACGAATAATGTCGCGATTTTCTATCGTCCTAGCTTGTTCGAGGCGGCGGGAATTAAGCAATTGCCGCAAACTTGGGATGAGTTAAAAACTGTAGCCAAGCAACTAACGATCGATAAGGATGGCGACAATCGGATTGACCAGCATGGGATTTTTCTGCCACTAGGTAAGGGAGAATTTACCGTATTTATCTGGTCGCCGTTTCTCTGGAGTGCTGGTGGGGATTTGCTCCAAGACCAAAAGCCGCAGCTCAATACTCCTGCTGCCCAAACCGCATTACAACTCTGGCTAGATTTAGTGAAATCTGACTCTGCTATTCTCTCTCAACCCGAACGCGGCTATGAAGAAGATAACTTTATCTCTGGGAAAGTGGCAATGCAGATCAGTGGCTCTTGGGCGTTGCGGTTTATGACCAGCAAAAAAATTGACTTTGGGGTGATGCCAATCCCACGCGATCGAAATGCCGCTACAGCGATCGGAGGCGAAAATTTGTTCTTATTTAAAACTAACCCCGAACGAGAAGCTGCTGCTTGGAAATTTGCGGAATATGTTGTGAGTGAAGCATTTCAAACCGCATGGTCAACCCAAACGGGCTATCTCCCTGTAAATCTCAAATCGCAAACCAGCCCTGCCTATGCCGAATACATCAAACAACAACCAGAAGTCAGCATATTCATCCAACAAATGTCATCTGGTCGCGTGCGCCCTCTCACCGCCGACTATCCGCGCATCTCCGAAAGTATTGGCAGAGCGATCGAATCCACTCTATTACAAAAAAACACCCCTGCGGAAGCCCTCGCTAACGCCCAGCGCAGTTTAGACCTATCTTCTGGTTCGTTCTAGATATCTCATGTTTTTTGAGGTAGAATAGCCGACTTTTTCTGGTCTACAAATCTAATCGATCGGTCTATCCTATCAGCCATTAAGCATCTATTTCTGCTGGCTCAAAGCAAAACTGGATCGGTCGATCGCTGTGGATAAAAATGGGAAAAGTATTTATCTCGGCTGGTCATGGTGGATTTGAGGACGGTTTTCGCAACCCTGGCGCGATTGCGGATGATACAACCGAAGCCGTAGAAATGATCGCGACGCGGGATCTAGTCGTGGCAGCATTGCAATCTAGGCGGATCGAAGTTGAGACTCCCAGCGATCGACTAAGTTTTATCGAAGAGATTGCTTGGATTAACGCCAGAGGTACAGAGCAGGATGTCGCGATCGAACTGCGCTTAGGTTCTTTTAGAAACATCGAACTGCGGGGAGCCACCGTATTTTATATTGCGGCGAATAGCGATCGAAAACGTCAGGCAAAACTTTTACTCGATCGTTTAATCGATCGAATCCCAGAGTTACCCAGCTTAGGGATCAGACCAGATACTGAAGCGGCGTTGGGACGTTTGGCGTTTTGCCGTGATGTCACACCCCCATCCCTGTCGATCGAGTTGGGCTATTTAAGCAATCCTCAAGACCGTAGACTTTTACAGACGCGGCGGCGGGAATATGCCCAAGGGCTAGCAGATGGCTTGGAAATGTGGCTAAAAGCAGTGAGCGAAGTCGATTTGGGATCATCGATTCCATCTGTCTCACCTGTTCCCAAGCAAGATCGGATCTCAAGATCTAATGTAATAACACCTCCATTAACCCGCCCACTCACAAATGCCGCGCTTAAGCCTGCCCGACCAAAGAAGCCTTATCCCTCGATCGACATTCGCCTCAATGGTCAAGATTACGCCCAGAAGGGGATTGTAGCGTCGGGAAATGCTTATATCCCAGAAGATTTACTCATCTTTTTGGGAGTCAATATCAACCTCACGAAGCAAATTCGTCGCATTCTCTATCAAGACATTGTTTACATTCAATCGATCGGATTACGCGATCTAGATATCTCAATTACTTGGGATGCCAAGACCCGTACTGTGATCATCAGGACGGTATTTAAGGTCTGTGTTGGTCCGATCGATCTAATTATGAGCTACGGTCTTACGACGGAAATACAATTAACACAATTCCTCAAACAGAATAACCCAGAGGCTTTACAACAATTTGCCGATCTGCCACGCATTTATCGTGAAGAGGCAGCGATCGAATCCGTAAATCATGATATTGCTTTCTGCCAAATGTGCGTTGAGACAGGTTTTTTGCAGTTTGGTGGCGATGTCAAGTTAGAGCAAAATAATTTTGGTGGGATTACATCGAAGGATTATCCAACAGGCGTGAGTTTTGTCGATCGAAGAACAGGTATAAGAGCGCAGATTCAACATCTTAAAGCCTACGCCAGCACTGCACCTTTGATTCAGCCAGTTGTCGATCCTGACTTTAATTCGATCGATCGAGGTTTAGCTCCATTGGTAGGACAACTGACTGGACGCTGGACGATCGATCGCAACTACGACAAAAAAATTCTCGCGATCGTCCGACGACTATATGAGTTTGCAGGAATACTCTGATTTCTGAGGCGTTCATGCCACATATCTCGTGTAAACCGAGGAGCCATGGTTGCCCACACATAGCAGTCTTAAATCATTTGCAAAGTCTCATGAGCCTAAAAGTCTTGCTGTTAGAGGGTTCTGTGGAATAAAAGTGTCTCCAGATTTTGCGACCCACGTAGGATTACTATAGCGGGACTTTGCCGAACAGACGGTTATCCGCCCTGTGCTTAACTATTGAGAATCACTAAACTGTTAACAAATCTTTGTAAAAGTTAACATTAGAGCTTTTGAAAAATGTACAACACCACAGACCAAAATAGCCCTGAGCTAAACATGGATCATCTTCGGCAGCTAATGGGACAGCAGGCTCAGCGCCGTCCGATCTTCGAGAATATTGCTATTCTTGGTTGCGGCTACGTGGGGAGCGCATTGGCTGAGTACTGGGAAGATCGGGGGCACTGTGTTACTGGCACGACTACAAGTAGGGAACGGATCGCTTCCCTTTCGACCACCCTCTCCAAAGTAGTCTTGATGAGAGGAGATAATGTCACGGCTGTACAGGATCTACTCCAAGGTCAAAATACATTGGTCGTAAGTGCTGCACCCAGTGGCTCTCAGGAAGCCAGTGAAGTAGATTATGAAGCGACTTACCTTACCACTGCCAAAAATTTAGCCAAGGGCTTGAAGCAAACGCCTAATTTGACGCAAATCGTCTATTTAAGTAGCTGTTCTATCTATGGCGATCGACAGGGAAGTTGGGTTGATGAGACCTCATCAGCCAGCCCCTTGGAGCACAAAAGTCAGGTAATTTATGAGTCCGAAAATATCATCTTACAAGCAGCTAACGAGCATCAGAAAGTCTGTATTTTAAGACTGGGGGGGATTTATGGTCCCGATCGAGAGTTGGTAAATATGTTTGGCGATTTAGCTGGCATGACGATACCAGGCAAGGGCGATCGCTTTATCAATTGGGTTCATCGTGATGACATCATCGGCGCGATCGACTTCATTCGGTGCAATGAACTTGAGGGGATTTACAACTTAGTTGACGATAGTCAGATGACAGTCAAAGAACAAGTTAAGCTTGTTTGCGATCGGTACAACTTGCCACCTGTGAATTGGGACTCTTCCAAATTGAGTAATCGGCGCAAAAGCCTACAAGTCAGTAATGAGAAGATCAAAGCCGCAGGATATGAGCTGATTCACTCCCAACTTCTGGTCTGAGCCTGATTTCTTTCGGATATTGTGGAAAGACCTGAAAGCTACTTTCAGTAACCGTTCATTAAAGGTGATTATCCCGAAAGTTTTTGGGTGTCACCATTTTTTTGTGGGTTAAATCGATCGCAACTACGACAAAAAAGATTCTCGCGATCGATCGACGACTATATGAGTTTGCAGGAATACTGTAAAGATTGAGAGCAGCGTGTCACAATATTCTAATCATGCCTCAATGTAGGAGATACACTAATGACCTCCCTCACACTACCACTGGTATTTGACCTCAGCCAAGTACAACTCACCGATCGGCAATTTTATCAACTCTGCATCAACAATCCCGACATCCCACTCGAACGCAATGCTCAAGGAGCTTTAATTGTTATGTCACCAGTCGGAGGAGATAGTGGAAGCTATGAAATGGAGTTAGGAATCGACCTTGGTAACTGGAATCGTCAAACACAACGGGGCAAAGTGTTTAGTTCATCTACACTATTCAAGCTTCCAGGTGGTGGCGATCGATCTCCAGATGCTGCTTGGATCGAATTATCGAGGTGGAGATCGCTCTCTGCTGAACAACGACAAAAATTCCCGTCGATCGCGCCAGATTTTGTAATCGAACTGCGGTCTCGATCGGATCTCTTGGCTGTGTCGCAAAGGCTCCTTTCAGCCGCTCAGAAGGAACGTTACAGCACTTTGCTGATTTGGGCTATTCTGATTTGCCTAGTTTATTTTCCATTCCAAACTAGTCCTTTCAACTTGATGGGCGCACGACCCGAATCAGCTTGTTTGCAAGAATTGCTTCGGCAATTTCTTCGGAATATGCCTCAGCATATGTCCAAGCATTAACTAGGTCTGCGGCGGTAATGTGAGGATAGTCTTGTAATAGCTGTGCTTCGCTGATGCCAATTTGTAGGGCTTCGACTAGTAGCCAAACTGTAATTCTGGTTCCTGCAATGCAAGCTTCTCCACCACAAACGCCCTCAGTTTTGGCGATTCCCTTACCACTCATGTTTAGGATTTTGGTGAGGCGTTGAACGATCACTGCTCGATCGGGGAGCGATAAGTTAAGAAATTGATGTTCGATTTCTTGAAGCGTCATGGCGATCGAAGGTAATTGGAGTTGATTTTATTGTAGCAATATGGGCAATCGTAATTATTCATAGTACAGGGTCACAATTTAATTTTAGGATAGATGGATGTCAGCTTGTATCGAGCATCGTCAACTTTCATTTGCTGAAATAGTGATAAAATCAATCTTGTTGGCGGCATTACCGCACTGTAAAAATGGGAATCCTAAAGATGTCAAATGAGATGGATCTCAATGGCTAAAACTACTCGACACCGATCCTTCAATTACAAAGGAAGCAAATTTAACTGGCAATCCGTCTTCTTCATTGCTTTGATTAGCAGTGTTGTCCTGATTAGTGCCAAAGATTTTTTCTACTTTGACAATGGTCAGGGTGGGAATGGTTGGAGTATCGGGTCATCCAAAATTAGCGTACTTTATGCTCACCAGCCAAGATCGCTAGTTGAAAATAGAAAACTGGCACTAAGACTGGTCAACCGAGATCGCCAGCTTAATGGACTGACACCTCTAGTTGAAGATACACTCCTTTCCCAAACTGCCCAACTTCATGCTCAGGATATGCTGGTTCGGAACTACTACGCCCACGTCACTCCAGAAGGCAAGACTCCGACCGACCGCTTTGTCAAACTGGGAGGACGAAGCGGGGTTGGTGAAAACATCATGCAACTGACTGGAGCACATGGGATGAGCCTAAGCTACAGGCTGATTGAACAGTTTCAGAAAAGCTGGATGTATAGTCAAGGACATCGGAAAAACCTTCTGAAACCAGAGTATACCCACTTCGGCTATGGAATTGTGGCTGACACAATCACTGAACGAGTCTATGCAGTTCAGAACTTCTCCACACCAGAACTGTAAGCACGCTGCGTATCTATCTTACCTTCGCCCATCTCTGAGATCAGTTTGCTGATTTAGGCTATTCTGATTTACCTAGTTTATTTATTTTCCATTCCTAACTAGAATCTTAGAATGGTCTCTTCAGCTAGCTTGACTGAAAACATATAGCATCATGTAGTAAGTGACGATTTAGTAACTGGCACACTCAAAGCATCATACACCTGTGGAAATCGCTACAGTCTAGTTAGAGGTTTAAAGTTAAAAATTTAAAGGTAGATAAGTATGAAAGCTCAACTTGTCCGCATCGATCGACTACTTCCTACGCAGAGAGAAGCGATGTATGCTCTACTCAATACTCATTTTGAGGGAGTCAGAAGAGATGTATTTAATCATGATTTAGCTCAGAAAAACTGGGTGATTTTGCTGGAAGAGAGTCAAGGTGATTCGACTGTTTTAAAAGGATTCTCCACGTTTTTGATCTATGAGCGGGAATTTGCGGGTGAGATCGTAAATGTGGTTTATTCGGGTGATACGATTGTCGATCCCTCAGCTTGGTCTAGTTCTGTGCTGTCTCGTGCTTGGATCTCGGCAATCAATCAGTTGCGGCGACAATATAAGAACGGAAAGTTATACTGGCTGTTGATTTGTTCGGGTTATCGCACTTATCGATTTTTGCCTGTTTTCTGTCAAGAATTTTTCCCCTGCTACGATCGAGCTACGCCGCCAGATATTCAGAAATTAATCGATCGCTTGGCGATCGATCGATTCGGTAGTTTATACAATCAAACTACTGGTATTGTGAGCTTTCCCCACCCGTACAAACTCAACCACGATCTGAGCGGGATTCCAGCAGAACGACTGATCGATCGACACATCCAATTTTTTGAGCAGCAAAATCCAGATCATGTTTTGGGCGATAATTTAGTCTGTCTTGCCGAAGTCGTAGAAACCAATCTCACCCCCGCAGGGCGACGCATCTGGCGATCTGAATCTCTATTACCTGAATCTCTCACACCCGCATAATTCTATGCCATTACACACATCTCATGCCAAGACATCCCTTAAAATCTTCAACCATCCCGATCGGTTTATCCAAGGTTGGTATTGGGCGATTCGATCGAGCGATCTCAAAATTGGTGCGGTTAAGCCTCTGAGCTTAATGGGAAAGGATCTAGCTGTCTATCGTGGCGAAGACGGAGTTGTGATCGCGATCGATGCTTACTGTCCACACATGGGCGCACATCTAGCGGAGGGCAGGGTCGAAGGAAATAGTATTCGGTGTTTTTTCCATAATTGGAAATTTGACCAGAATGGAGCCTGTACCGACATGCCCTGTGTAGACCATCTCATCCCAGTCAAGTCAAGCACCTATCCCACTGCCGAAAAGTATGGCATGGTATGGATCTGGACGGGAGATCTGGCAAATCAATCGGTGCCATTTGTGCCAGAGTTAGAGGATTTAGAATGTGAGATTGCGTTTGGCGATCGATTTACGAAAAAATGTCATCCTAATGTCATGATGATCAATGCGATCGATGCCAATCACTTCAACACCGTGCACAACTTCCCGATCGAAATTGAGTTTGCCAAGCGATCGCTCAATCAAAACGCCATAGCTTTCAACAATACGACAAGGGGTGGCGATGACTCTTTACTTGTCAAATTAGTCCGTCGCTTTTACAAAAATGAGGCGACTTATAATATGAGTTACTGGTTTGGCAGTACTGGCACGGTGACGCTGGGGCCAGATTTTCAGCACTTTTATCTCATGTTCGCCTTACGGATGCTGGAAGGAGGTCAAACTGAGGGACAAACGATTTTGATTACCCGCAAACGTCAAGGTATATGGGGATGGGTCTTGAGCCAAATTATTCTATGGCTGACTTGGCTAGTGGGAAATTATTTTGCTAAGGGAGATACCAAGATTTTTCAAACGATTAAGTTCGATCTCAAGACTCCGACCAAAGCCGATCGATCGATCGTTGATTTTATCAGTCATGTCGAAACTCAAACTTCGATCGCTTGGGAGACATGGGAGGTAATCGAACCTGAATCCTCACCCCAGCAACATTCTCAGCATCCAGATCGAATTCCAGAATTAGTGAGAGAAACTATATGATGTCAGATTACCAAGTTGCGGGATTTAACTTACCACATATTGGATCGACCGATCGACTCCAAAATATCTTATCTCTAGCTTTAAAAGATCGGATTGGTGTAAGCGATCGCCAAAGCCAGAACCAGAATCCATACTGGGATGCAACTCATTTCGGCTTGGATCGAGTTGGGATTTTCAGGGAGGCAAATCCCGATCGACAAACCGCTATTCTCCAAATTGCTAGCTATGGCTTACTCGCCGAATCTTATCTGATTGAAAAAGCTGGAATGGGATATATGGCAAAGATGGTATTGCTAGCGGAAACGACCGAGGAGAGAATGCTTTATGCCCTGTTTAGTGCGGAGGAAGCCACGCATTTCGCGCAGGTTAGCAACTTTCTGCCATCAGCTATCCAAATCGATCTTGAGTATGATGCTTTTCTGAAATTTTTGGCGCAATTAGTCGAAACCGAAGATAAGAGTATTCTCCAATTCGTGCTTCAGGTTGTGCTAGAAGGCTGGGGGATCAGTCATTATCGCAATCTCGCCAAAGATTGTCGATCGATAGAACTAGGTTCCCTATTTGCCAGCTTTTTACAAGATGAAGCCCAGCATCACCGCACAGGTTCGATCTTATTCGATCGATCGACATTAACTAGATCTAGTCAAGACGCGATCATCGAAGCTTTGACTATATTTCTCAGAATGATTCAGGTGGGTCCGCAGCAAGTTTTAGATTCGATCGCCAAGGTTGAGGGCGATCTATCGCGCTCCCAAAAGCTAAAGATTTTAGAAGAGCTTGATACCGAAACACATAGCGGCTCACGGCTCAAGATTTTACGCGGTCTAATGCGTCAAGCTTCGGATATTGTCGATCGACTGGAACAAAAAGGATGTTTCCTGCCTCTCCCCGCCCATAAATGCGTTTAGAATCCCTTAATCATTGCTCTATGAATACTACATTTGAGAAGCCAGCCGATCAACCAAAAGAAAAAAATCTCACAGAGGAACAAAAACTCTGGCGAAAGTTGCAGATTAACTATACTCGCAATAAGCAGCAAGATCAGACGGCGTTGATGGATCAAGCAGCGCAAGCTTTTGAATATTCCGACTGTCAGGATGAATACTGGAATCCAGAGGAGTTTTCTTTACTCTACGGCACTGCCCTATGGGAGCAATCGAGCCAGAGTCAGCGAGTGGTATTAAATCATCTCTATTGGGTAGCTTACTATTCTCAGATTATCTCAGCCGAGATCGCGACAATTTTTTTCAATCAAACCAGTGCGGCGGGACTCTATGCTCACGGCGGATTTCGCTTGATTTGCGATATGTTGGATTTGGAGTCTACCCAAGAGCGGGCTCACATTGATGCGTTCCAAAAAGTTTCGAGCCAAGTAGAAGAACATCTATTCGGTCAGCGGGTATTCAGTTATCCAATGCGAAGTCCATTTACCGAAACGATGGTTTTTGCCGATACTAATGCGTTTAAAACATCTTGGAAGAAAATTCAACTCCACTATTTCGGCTTAATTTCTGCTTGCAATACATTTCTAGCTTGTCAATATTTCACGGTCAGGGGCTTGCGAACTCTTAACGGCAAGCTAGTCCAGCACAAGCTTAGCAGCTATTATCAAAAGCATCCTGACCAAGCTAATGCTCCGATTCCCGCCAAAATCTCTTACTATCACTTTATGGATGAGAGCTTCCATTTTAATAGCTCCACAATTCTCGCTCATGATGTGATTAAATGCCTCAAACCACCGACCAAGTTCGAGCAGACTGTAGCTAATCTGGGGATTCGGGGCTGTCAGGTCGATCATTATCACTTCTCTGCCGCGATCAATGGCATCTTTTGGTATGACCCCGCCCTTTATACCGCAATCTATCAAGTCATGCGGTCACCAGTTTTTGGCATGGGCGATCGAGAGGCAAAAGCCATGATCCGTCAATGTTTCACTCAGGAATCAGAGGGTTTGCAAAAGAGCTTTCAGACTCATACAGAAGCGATCGAGTCCTACAAAATCTATTTAACCAAGGTAGATTATGCTTGGAAAATTAACAAAGAGATGTCGATCGCCTCGGCTAATTCCATTCCCAAGTATTTAGCAGTGCAGACCAAAGCGATCGACAAGTGGGAGTCTACACAAGCCTTTTTGTGGCGATCTCTAAGCTAAGATCTTTAACTGGAACTCGATCGAGATTAAAACTTTTTTGCACTTATTGCGTCTTTTGTTCAAATCGATCGAACGTCAATCAAGTCAGTAGTGATCGCTTTCATCTATAATCTATAGAACACCTGCTCTAGACATCTCGCAGGAGGGGAGATATTAATGCACCCACTTAGGGATTATCAAATTGAGATAATTCAACGTATTGAAGACTCGATCGCCGATCGATGTCTCAAAAATTCGCGCACTTTCATATTCTTAAATCTTAAATCATCTGACGAAATCGGAACCTATCTTTTATCTACCGAATTGTGGCTGAGCACTGGGTATCTCAACAACATTACCAAAATTGTATTACCAGTAATAGACCAAACTCGTCTAGAATTCTCAGAATTAAGCAGCTAAAGGATTTAGACAAATGACAATCTACGCGATCTGGAATAACAAAGGCGGTGTGGGAAAAAGCTACCTAACTTTTCAATTAGCTTCGGAATATGCACGGCAAAACCCTCGCAAGAAAGTTTTAGTCGTTGACTTATGTCCACAAGCCAATTCATCTTCCATGCTTTTAGGTGGGATGAGTCAAGGAGAAACAAGACTCACGCAGATTCACACACAACAGCCAAGGCGCACAATTTCTGGCTACATCGAAGAACGGATTCGGAGTCCGTATGTATCACCGAATGCAGGTGCTAGCTATATCACTCAAGTATCAACTCATAACGATGCAGTACCAAGCAATGTGTATCTTGTGGTTGGCGATGAACGCCTTGAGACACAATCCTCAAGAGTGTCAAGTGCGACAAATCCAGGTCCAGATGATGCTTGGCGAATTGTGCATTTATGGATCAGAGATCTGATCACAGACATTCAAAACTCTTGGAATAATCACAACAACTGTGTTTTCATCGACTGTAATCCTAGTTTTTCGATCTATACAGAGTTAGCATTAACAGCCGCAGAACGATTGATCATTCCTTTCTCGGCTGATGGTTCTTCAAAAAGAGCGGTAAAGGCAGTACTGGCTTTAGTTTATGGTATCCAAAGACATACTGGTGATCCCCAGTCAGAATTTTTCCTCAACTCAGAAAGGTATCGAATGGCTCTGCCAGCAATATACATGTATGTTGGCAATAGGCTCACACAAATGAATAGCTCATCTGCATCAGCCTTTAGGACTGTCGTTAATGAAATAGGTGAAGAGATTTGGGGTGTTTGGAGAACAACTCCTCAATCATTTTGTATCCATCCTGGTGGTGCTTCGACCCCAATTAGTCAAAGAGCTTTTAAGGAGATGTTTCAATATGAGGTGAATGATGCCAATACTGCATCAGTTGTTTCGGGCGCACTAGGCATACCGATTGCATCTTTAACTGCTGGGCAAAAAACTGTAGCTGGCAAAAACATCACAGTTAATCAATCTCAGCTAGATAAACAAGTACCAAATATACGAGAGCTTGTGCAGAAAATTGAGTAATAATGGAGTCTCAAGCACCAATCAAAACTAAAAATGTCAGTAAAGAGTTAAGTGATATTTCAGGTATTCTATTAAAAGTGCAGATTATCAACAAAATCTATGTCGTTAGAAAAATTCCAGTCGGCTTACGCAGATGTTTATGGTTTTACAGTAGATTTCAGGAAATATCTGGCAGAAGCAAAAAAACGTTTAGGTGATGAGGGGAAAAATTTCGACAACATCAACGCACAGATCAAGAAAATTCAAGAAAGACTAAAAAACCAAAATTATCAGGTAGCTGTAATCGCTCCGATGAAGGCTGGCAAAAGCACTTTCCTAAATGCTGTTATTGGTGCAGATATACTTGCTCACGAATCAGATTCATGTACTGTTTGCGAAACTTATGTCAGACACGTAGACTCAGGCAAGTCACCAAAACTAATTGAATATCAAGGCAGTAAAAAACCAATTGTATTTGAAGGGGATGATGCAGAAATTAAGCAACATTTTCTTTCTCGTACTCGTGAGATCCGCACATCAGGAAATTCAGACAACTCATTCCGCTTTGAACTTGAGCATCCGATCGAAGTGGCCGGGAATATGGATTTATTGAAAAATTTTACGTTGATAGACACTCCTGGACCCGATGAGTGGAAATCAGGAGAATTTGACTCAACTATTTTAAAGGAAACAGCAGTCAGAGTCTTACATGAATGTAATGTAATCCTATTTATACTCGACTACACTAGATGTCAGAGTGAAACAACACAAAAATTCTTTGAAGAACTTAGAGAGAATCGTGAGGAATTACTCAAGCAGTGTGAAGGTAAAGTTTACTTTATACTCAATAAAATTGATCAAAGGACAGAATCAGATCCTGAAATAGCATCTTTTATTGAGAACCTCAAGAAGAAAATCTCAAGCTTTGGTTTTTTGAATCCAATCATTTATCCAATCAGTGCAAAGAAAGCTCTACTTGCACAACTGGTCTTAAAAAATGTAGCGACAAAAACTGATCATTTGGAGTTTAGAAGATTTGCCTACAAATACGAGATTGTAGACGAACATGGAAATGCTTCAACTCCTAACAACCGAGATTTTGCGGCTGACGCTTATACTGATAGCATGATTCCAGAAGTAGAAGAGGCTGTTATTCGCAGTGTAATTCAGAAGTCTGGCTGGGACTTGTTAAATGACACTTTACAAGGTATTGAGAAAGCTATCAATGCGGTTGATGACACCCTCAAGTTTCGACAAGCTGGCTGGCAGACACAATACTCGGACTTGAAATTAAAGGTAAAAGAGTACGAAAAAAGAGCTGAATCTGCTCAAAAAAAAGTAACTTCAGTTAAGTCATATGTTGATCAACAGAAAACATTACTTGTTTCTGGCTTTCAGAGAGGGATTAGTGGTTTTGCTGAAGGAGCCAAAGCCGCAATAGAGAGAGAGCTTAATAAGATTGCAAGAGAAAGAGCGGTTGATTCAAGCACTATTGAAGTCATTGAAGATATAGAAATTCAACCTTTTGTTATTCCCGATGAGATCAAAGCATTTGGGCAAACAGCAATTAACGTATTACCAGTACCTTCACCAGTTAAAATCCTTCTGAATGCAGCAGTTTCTTTGCTTGACTTGATAACTGGGTCATCTGCTTCGAGTGCTACAAGGACTATAGCTAAACAAAATGATTCTTTTGCAGCAGTTTCTTTGCTTGACTTGATAACTGAGTCACCTGCTTCGAGTGCTACAAGGACTATAGCTAAACAAAATGATCCTTACAAGATTAAGTTTAACGATCCTGCCGAAGCAAAAATTTTTGCAGATCAAATCAACACGTTTTTTGTCTGTAACATTAGCGATTGGTGGATACAAGTTGAAGAGGTCTTGATCAATCAAGGAACATTTATTCAGGATGTTCTCTCTACCAAGATTCAGGCTGACATTCAATCAATATCTAATGAGTTGTCTAGCTATCTAGGCGAAACTTTAGATATAATCCTAAAGCCAAGTCCCATCAATAAAATCTCAAGTTTTGATGTTAAAGGGATCTATACTGAGATTCAAGAGAAATTAGTAACCCTAAAACGCTATGACCATGAAACAGTAAGTTCGGGTAGTTTTTGCTTACCAGACAGCGTAATCAAACGAGAAACTATAGAAATCGAGATCGATCTTCGAGAAATTTTAGAGGTGATTAAAACTAGAGTCGATAGTATGGTTGTAGGTAGTGGAAGTCTTTTAGAGAAAACTATATCAGAGCGCATCAAGAAGGACTTCGGAAACGCTGAGCAACAAATTGATGAGTACATTGCTCGTTTTAGTGAGGAGTTTTCCTTATTGCTAAAGCAAAGAGAAAAAGTTGGGGTAGATTCCACTCAAGTTGTCAAAGTAATCAATGAGCAAATAGTAGAGCTAGCGACTTATAGCAACAATCTAAAAGATGTAAAGACCTCTTTGCAGTCATGGAGATTGGATTAAACTCCATCCAAGTTGAGACCTGTAGTTTATAGCGAGAGGATGAAATCAAGAATTAATTTCGTCCTCTACATGGTTTACAAGACTTTAAAAACTTGTTGAACAAACTATGGTTTTCAAGCTAGATGGGTTTATCTGAATAGGATTTTGGATGAATAATGATGTGGAACTAACTTGCTATAGTTGATTTGGTGTTACCAGTCGCGAACGATACGGCGAGATCGACATCCTTAGTACTACCGATAATTAGCGGCGTGCGCTGGTGTAACTTGGTCGGCACAACATCGAGAATTTCTTCCGTCCCCGTAGTCGCTCTGCCACCTGCTTGCGTAATCAAATATGCCAGTGGAGCTGACTCATACAACAGCCGCAGCTTGCCATCAGGATGCCCTTCCATCCCAGGATAGAGAAACACGCCGCCCTGAAACAAGATGCGATGGATATCCGCAACTAGAGCACCTGAGTAGCGTGCCGAATATCCAGATTGGCGATGGATATAGCGGATATATTCGCGTATACTTTCGTCCCACTGACAGTAATTCCCCTCATTGATGCTGTAAGTCGAGCCATGCGTGGGAATCCGTATATTTTCTTGAGAGAGGATAAACTCACCCAAACTGGGATCGAGCGTGAAAGCATGGACACCTTTGCCAATCGTATAGATCAACATCGTGCTGGAACCATACAATATATACCCTGCGGCAATTTGCTTGTGTCCTAGCTGCAACAGATCGAGCGCCTCACCACTTTCGTCGGCTTCTTCTTGTTGTCGGACTGAAAAGATCGTGCCAACTGCTAGGTTTACGTCAATATTGCCAGAACCATCGATCGGGTCAAACAGTAGAGTGTAGCGACCAATCGGGCAATTTTCTGGGAGGTAATATGGCTTTTCCATTTCTTCGGAAGCCAGACGACAAACCAGACCACTCTGCTCGAAAGCGCGGATAAATACACGGTTGGCATACTGATCCATCTTTTTGACGGCTTCCCCTTGGACGTTGACCTCACCCGTTACACCGAGCGCATCCTCAACTAAACCCGATCGACTCAGATGCCGCGCAATCATCTTACCTGCCAGCCCGATCCGACTCATCAGGGCACTGAGGTCGTAGGCATCAGCCGAAAAATCACCAAGCTGAGCGAGAACATGGCGCGACAGGGTGGTCAGATCGCGATTTAAGACCGTCTCTTGCTCTGGACGTAGCTGTGTCGTATCTGTGATTATCATAAGGTATGGATAGACTTGTAGAAGGGTCTCTTTATTACTTTAGCAGGACTATCTTGGTTACGGATTTGCACTTGGAGTTCTTGACCGAGTGCAGCTAAGTTAGTTGGCACATATGCCAAAGCGATTGGTTTGCCTAAAGTGGGAGACATTGTACCGCTAGTGATCGTGCCCACGGTTTCTCCATTATGACGAATTTGATAGTCATGACGGGCAATATTGCGTCCTGTCATTTCCAGTGCGACTAGTTGCCGATCGACTCCCAATTTCTTTTGTGATTCGAGTTTCGATCGACCGATAAAGTCTCCCTTTTCTTGCAGATGCACCAGCCAAGCTAAATCAGCTTCTAGAGGCGTAATGCTCTCATTCATATCCTGACCGTAGAGATGTAGTCCTGCTTCCAGTCGCAACGTATCCCGACATCCCAATCCGCATGGAGTCACGCCAGCATTAATCAATGATTGCCAAAGTTGTTGCCCGATTGCGATATCCATCATCACTTCAAAACCATCTTCACCTGTATAACCAGTACGAGCAATAAAGCTGTCACTGCCAAGCACTTGGGTTTGACGATGCCCAAATCGTTTGATCTCGCTTAAATTATCAGTGACAAAAGGTTGTAAGGCTTCGATCGAATCTTTCCCCTGCACCGCTATAAGAATTAGCTCATCAGATCGATCGATCAACTCGCCATCTAGATGTTGCTCGATCCAAGCTTTGTCTTTTAGCCTAGTCGCAGCATTGACGATCGCCGACCAATCATCCCCACCGTGGTAATAGAAGATCAGATCATCAATAATTCCCGCTTCAGGATTGAGTAAGACGGTGTACTGGGCTTGGTTTGGCTTCAGTCTCGCTAGATTAGAAGGAACAAGGTTTTGTAAAGATGAGAGAATATTCTTTCCCTTAAACGTGAACTTACCCATATGAGAGACATCAAACATCCCAACCTTCGATCGAACGGCTTGATGTTCAGCGACAATTCCCTGATATTGCACTGGCATTTCCCATCCCCCAAATTCCACCATCCGCGCCCCTGCGGCAAGATGCAAATTATATAATGGTGTACGATTTAGTCGATCTGTCATTGTTTCCTCATAGAGTGTGATTTTGTAATTTGATGTCTGTGTGGATAGCCTTATCCTACAAGATTCCTTACTTGGGATGTGGGTCTAATTCACTTACTTGCTGAGGTAAAGAGATCATAAATTCGGTACCATTTCCTGGTTCCGAGTTAACTTGAATATTGCCCTGATGCTTTTCGATAATTTGATAACAGATCGATAATCCCAATCCTGTGCCTTTCCCAACTGGCTTGGTCGTAAAGAATGGATCGAAGAGTTTAGCCACCAGATCTGACGGAATACCCGCACCGTTATCTTTAATCCGAATCTCGATCTGATCTCGATCGTCAATATCTGTATAAATCCAAATCGTCGATCGAGTAATTGATGACTGCTGCTCTGCCTCTTGCATTTCTTCAAGAGCATCGATCGAATTACTCAGAATATTCATAAATACCTGATTTAGCTGGCTGGGATAGCACTCAATTAGAGGAAGATCTTTGTATTGTTTGACAATCTTAACCCCAGGTTTAGATTTGATGCGATGTTGTAATATCAACAGTGTGCTGTCAATTCCTTCATGAATATCGACAAACTTCTTGCCAGATTCATCAATCCGCGAAAAGTTACGCAAAGAAAGCACAATCTCACGAATGCGATCTGAGCCAATTTTCATTGAAGCCAGTATTTTTGATAGGTCTTCGATCAAAAAATCTAGATCGATTTCATCGGCATGTTCTTGAATAGCAGCATGGGGGTTGGGATAGTATTGTTGATAGAGATGGATGAGATGGGATAGTTGGTGAATATACTTGCTAGCATGATTGAGATTGCCGTAAATAAAGTTGACTGGATTATTAATCTCATGGGCTACACCTGCGACCATTTGACCGAGGCTGGACATTTTTTCACTTTGAATTAGCTGCGTCTGCGTGGTTTGCAAATCATTCAGGGTTTTTTCTAATAATGCAGCTTTTTGCGTGAGTTGGTCATGGGTAGACTGCAATTGCCGATTTTTTTGCCAAAGCTCTTCGATCGCCTTAGCGACAATTTTTTGATTCCAAGGATTTGGCTCTATCGGATGAGAAGTCGAGTAAACAATCTGAAACTGACCACTGGGCAGAATTTGACCAATGCGGACAATTTTGGCGCAATGATGATTTGCTCGCAACGTCACAGTACCACTCGGAGCAGCAAAGCTCTGCCCGATTGCTGATGCTCTTACTTGGTCAATCTCAATTGTGCCAGCAGATTCTACGGCTTGCTTCCATAAATAGATCATCACATAAGCAGCTTCGATCGGGTCATCGGTAACGCGATCCTGACCATATCTTTGCTTGAAGCTGTGGACAAATTTTTGATTTGCAGGTGTATCGATACTCTGAAAATAATTCCAAGCAGCATAGTGTCCGACGCAATTCTCGGCACCGATGCTTAATACTTCCTGTTCGGCAATGCTGAATGACATCACAGGATATCTATCCTGATTCATCCCTTTCGCCTTTAACTGATGATAGAAAGGGATATTGCTATCACCATTAATTGTGCTGAATATCACCCCACCGTCAGGCATCGCCGTTTCGATCCTATCGATCGAACGGTTAAAATCCATTGCCCCTAAAGGCGTATATTCCTCTCCTTGAACTTGCGCTCCTCTAGAAAGCAGTTGCGCCTTAATAATTTGATTTGTGGTGTAGGGGAAAACGTAATCAGAACCAATCAGATAGAAGTTTTGCCACTTTTGATATTGACGATCGAGTAACCAGTCTACCGCAGGGTCGATCTGCTGATTCGGCGCAGCACCGATGTAAAAAATATTGTGCGAACATTCCTGCCCTTCATAATCAACAGGATACCAGAGCAGATGATTGCGGGACTCAAATATCGGTAAGACGGCTTTGCGGCTGGCAGAAGTCCAACAACCAAAAACTGTTGCCACTTGCTCTCGATCGATTAATTCGATCGCCTTTTCGACAAAAATCTGACTATCCGATCCACCATCTTTAACCACTGGGATCACTTGCTTGCCGAGTACTCCCCCATTGGCATTGATTTCGGCAATCGCCATAAACTCAGCATCACATAAAGCGGTCTCACTAGCGGCAAGGTGACCAGTCAAGGAATGCAGGATGCCAACTTTAATTATGTTTTCGGTCACAGCAAGTTAAGATTTAATAACAGGGGTTCAAGCATAGATCTCAGCTAACACAGCAACAGTATCAATCATAACCGATAGTAAGCAAGAGATTAGAAAGACAGGTTAAATGAGATACAAATTCGATTTCCCTCACTATTAAGTGGTGCAGTGAAAGGTATAGTCGAATGCCAAAAATAAGATGGGAACAGGATCAGAGAACCCTCAACAGGTTTAATTGAGAATCGATCCGTAACAGGATTCCCGAAACTTAACTTGCCCTCTCGATCGCTCTGTTGAACTACATCTGGGATTTGGACATAATAAACTCCACTACAAAAGCTTTCTGGATGAATGTGAGCAGATTGGAAACCGCCTGATTCCAATACGACAGCCCAGCCACTTAACTTCCAGTTTGTTGGGATATTTTGGAAAAATTTGTTGCCTGAGCTAGCAGATTTAGCAAAATAATCCTGAAGATATCGATCTGCTTCGGATTTGAAAGCTTCGATCGAAGGAGAACTATCGGCAAAGATCTCATAGGTCTGGGAGCCATGATAAAGCGGTTTGTTCGGGCGATCGCGGAGTAAAGTGGGATGTTTGCAAATGTAATCTTTAAGTTCGTGGTTAAACGCATCTATGCTATCCCATCCATCAAGATTGCTGAATTGATATTGTGAGACGAACTGGGCATAATCGAAAATCTCATTCGCTGCTTCAAATCTTTCTAGATCTTGGAGCACTAAACCCAAGTGGGCATGAGCTTTTGTATGTTTGGGATCGATTTGGATTGCTTGTTGGAACCGTTCGATCGAATGTTCGAGATCCCCAGTTGCCCGTAAAGCAATGCCAAGCTGCGCGAGGATTTCGGGAGAGTCAGGGCTTAGAGCTAAAGCTTTTTGATAGAGATCGATCGATTCACCCATCCGAGCTTGCTTAGCCAAGATATCAGCTAATCCCAGTATCGCTTTGAGTGATTGTGGGGCAAGTTCTAACGCCCGATTGTAAGCCTCGATCGCGCTTTCGGGTTCTGCTTGCTGACCGAGCAAAAAGCCGAGATTGATCTGAGCCTCGATCGATCTTGGTTTGATATTAATCACTTCGCGGCAGTAAGCTGTGGCTGTATCAATTTTACCCAGCTCATAAAATGTGGCACTGATATTAGCTAGGACATCGGTAGCAAAGGGATTGATTGCTAGGGCTTGTTCGTAGGCTTTTTGGGATTGAATTAAATCACCTTGACGATAGAAAGCCATGCCCAAAGAAGAGAGAGCTTCTAGAGAATTGGGCTGGATCGAAATTGCTTTGATATAAGCCGTAATGGCCTGCTCAAGCTTACCCTGCGATTGCAACAGATCGCCCATTGTCACATATGCACGGGGATGTAACGGATCGATCGCTAGAGACTTCTCAAATGCCGCAATTGCCTCATCAGTTGCACCTTTTTCGGTAAGGGCGATGCCAAGATTGAGATAAGAGTCGGCGGAAGTTTGGTCGATTGCGATCGCTTTTTGGTAACAGTCGATCGAATCATCCAGTCTTTGCTCAGCCCGATAGAAGTTACCGAGGTTATTCAAAAAACCAAAGTTATGCGGTTCCAAGTCGATCGCGCGCTTAATCAAATTAATCGCTTTTTGAGCATTACCTAACTGACCCTCAAGAATCCCAAACGAATTGAGTGCCTTAGCATTTTTAGGTTCAGCCTTGACGATCTGTTGATAGAGAGCTTTGGCTTGAGCATATTGCCCGCTCTTATGAAAGATCAAAGCCTGAGCAAGAGTATATGGTGACATATTTGGATGCATCGGATTCTGGTTGATTAATCTGGTTAATTAGATAGAAGGCTCGATCAAGTTTTCCATCGCCAGTTGGAGTTCGTTAGTCATATCGCTAACACATGCTTTTGCCGCCAAGCGATTGGATTGGTAAGTCTCAAATCGATCGCTAATCGATAGCGGTTCGCCGATCGAGAGCACAACCTTTCGATCTCCTAGGAATGGACTTTTGCCAAAAGGTTTAGATTTAATTCGACCAAGCGTTCGATCGATCAGCAAGAGAGTTTCGGCAAACCTCGTAGACGTAGGATGCTCAGACACATAATTACCCGTTACTGCCGTCAAACTTTCGGCAATTCGCATATGCCAGTGACTGGTGTTGGCTTCTTTTGCCAATTGGTCAGCTAGTCCAGTTTCTAGGGCAGAAAGCGTATTGAGATCTGCGACATCACGGCGAAAAATCTGATCCCAGCCTGCTTGCTCCAAACGGCGGGATCGATCGATAAAGCTGCCTTTGGGTTTGATATCAAAGTGAGACTCTGATACACGCAAAATGTGATCGAGTAGAACTTGAAGTTTCGCACTCAAACTATCTTCGGTTGTAGGTTCTGGCGCGAGATTTGCATAAAATTTGCGGTAATGTTCGTTGACTAAGTTCAAAACATACGCACCCAGAGCATAGAGCCGTTCATAACGTGCTTGCGGTTCGATCGATGGTTTCACTAAGCCACATTCACGCTCAATTCTCATCAATAATTGGTCAATCTGAGTCCAAATATCACCGATGTAGTGGTACTGCAATCCCACAGGCAAAATCATCATCTGCTCAGTTCGCCCTGCTTTTGCGAGGTCTTCTGCGCCCCAAAATCCCATCTGCACTACACCTGGCTCGATCGGATTCACACGTTCGCTATGTCCACTCGTGCCACCTTCGGGCGAGATCGCGACGGGATATTCGCCATTCACCAGTAATTGACGGATCGTTTGCAATCCCTGTCGATCGAGTTTGCCGCGATAGATTGGGATGCCGCCAGTGCGGGGATAGATCCAAGTGACAATCCCACCCGCCCACAACGGAATGCCTCGATCGTAGACATAATAGCTACTGGGCATCTTGCGGAATTTTATCCCGATCTTTGCGGCGGCGCGGGGTAGATCGTATGCCAGAAGATGAAACATCGAAAACTGATCGTCGATCGTGGGATGACGAAAGGCGATCAGATATCTCACTTTGCCTGCTTCAAATTTTTGGGTAATTTCGACTAAACGCTCAATATGGCGGGTCTCTACTTGGGGAATGCCACATTGCGACCGCAGCCACATCGGTAAAATGGGTCGCATCACCGTGAATAGCCACTGCTGGCGATCGGGCGGCAAAAAGTCCATCATGGGTTGAATGCGATCGAGAGATTTTGGCATTTTAGAAATTTGATACTCGATTTACTCTAGCTTGTAATCGAAATCTTGTCATCGAAAAACAAACTTGGCATTGGGATAGATTCTAGTTTCCTACTTGCGTGTACCCGTTAGGACAAATAATTTGAAAGTTTGAATTGGTGATGTACAGACCTGAAGCAGAATCATAATTACCAGAAATTTTAGGGCTTGGTGGCATCGCCGTAGACGGTTGATTGCTTTCACATAAAATTGCTAAAGATGTAACGTCATTAGTTTTAGCAACTAACGCCAAAAACACCCCACCCGTATAACTCTTTAATCCATCTCTTCTTGCTATACCAATAGTTTGAGTAGACCGTTTCGGATCAAGAACTATTACACCATAAGAGTAGTTATCAGTATATGTATTAATACCAATTCCTAGCTCTTCAATTTTAGGGGCGAATCGATTTTTTTCGGTGAAATGCGCCTGCTGCCCCCTATTCAGAGTCCCCACATAGGTTTTTGCTTCTGACTGTCGCGCCCTATTTGGCTGACTGAAGAAGTTGATCTGAGGAACTTGAACCTCCGAAGGCAGTGCGGGTGAGCGATCTCTCGTGATTACTGATGGCTCACCGACTTCTGCTTGCCCAATTCTTTTGCTGAGAAAATCTCTAAAAGCATTGGCTTTCTCTAAAGTCACGAATGAAGCAACCTGAACCGATACCTTCCCTGAACCTTTTCTTGGTTTCTCGATCGAGTCTTGGCAATATTGAGAACGGGCTATTTGAAGATTTCGATCGCTAAAGTCAATAAATACTGGATACAGGTTGACAGGGTAAGCATTTGGATCTGTTGGCAATGGATCACCACATTCATTTTGTGGAAATCTTGCATTCTCAAATAAATTTTCCGATCCTGATGGCGGAGAGTTTTGGGTCGTAGTACCAGTGAATGTAGATGTAGGCGTAGGTGTCGCTGTTACGGTGACAGTTGGGATTGGAGTTGGTGTAGATGTTCCGTTTGAGTTAGGACTTTCGCCAATAAGCTGCTGTTGAGGAGAAGATAATTTTGATACGCCAAAACTTGCAAGTAGGAGTAATAGCCCTGCGCCTATCCCAATGCCTGTCCACTGCCAAGGAGTAAGTTGTGATGTCTTAGTTGGAGGATCGATCTCAGGAGATAACGAATAGTTAGATGAGTAGTTAATAGATGTAGGTAGGGGATAATTCTCACTAGTTATGCCCAAGACTGGAAGCATCTCGTTGGCATTGGCATAGCGGGTTCCGAAATCATTAGAGAGAGTATGATTGAGAAATTCACCGAATTGGTCACTAACAACAACAAATTCTTCCCACTGCCATTTACCATATGGATCTACAAGTAATTCAGGTGGTTGAGCAGTGAGTAGCTGCGCGATCGATACACCTAGATCTAAAACATCTTTTGATAGATCGAATTGATTAGATGGAACTTCCAACAGCATTGAAAGGCGATCAGCCTGATGCAATACGAGCGTATCGAGGGAAATAGCTCCGTGTGCCAGTCCTTGTGTATGTAATGCCGCGAGTTGAGGGAGAACTTGTTTGAGTAACTCGGTAACTTCATATTCTGGCAAACCTTTTCCTTGCTTCTCTAATAAAATTTGGCGATAAGACTTGTAAGTTGAATTGGATTGCATAGCTAAGCTTCCCTAAAAAACTAAAACTTTTGTGAAGTACTTCAACGACTTAAACATCTACGAATCTGTAGGCTCACTAGGCTCACTGACTGGAGCAGGTTCAGGTGCAGCCGAATTACTGTCTTGCAGATCGTTTGCCAACTCACTGTTATTTGCAGAATTATTTTCAGATTGTGAGGGGGATTCTGAAGATGAATCTTCAATAGGTTCTGACTCCGATCGATCTTCTAGTTGATCGGCTAAATTTTGATTACTGGTGGGATTTACTTCCGTCACCTCGTTATCTTGGGGTTGCTGAGTAGAGCTATCACTTGGGTCATCACTTAGGTTATTCGCTAGCTCACTATTTTGTTCCTGCTGCTGATTTGGCTTTTCAAGCATTAGACGATCTAGTCGTTCACGGTTACTCAGAGGAGGAGGATTGCTGGTGTCATCGGTTGGCTGACTCCCCGCCGATATAGGTGCGCCTCCATCCTCTCCGTGACCTTGTTCCAATTGTTGATGAACCGATCGATCGATCGAGGGTTCTGTCGCAGGACTAACTTGAGGTTCTTGCTTCTCAGCAGGGTAGTTTTTTTCGGCTTTGGGTTTCGGTTTCGAGAATCCAGATTCAATAGACATAAGCAGTATTTGTCTTTGGTGTTTTAAGCAAGAAATTTCGGCAGCAAGTAAATCTTACCCTCAGTTAGTTGAATTGCTACACATACCAAAAGCGATCGCTGCAAATCAGGTGAAAGCCTAGGAAATAGGAAAGAAAAATGCTTCTTTACCCATGTTTGCAGAGCGATGGATGGAAGATCTGGAGAAGTAGACAGGTATAGGAAAAATTCCTGTTTCTGCCACAACAAAACCTTATTTTCGTACCGAAATACACCAGGGGCTTCGCAATTTACATATTCTGGATGTGGCAAACCTAGCTGGAGAATATGATCTGGGATACGACAAAGATTAATCCACTGACTTTGCGTACCAGCATTGGGCGTAAAGATAGCCTGTGCTAGCAATCTGTGAGCTTGTTGTAATTGTTCCCCTAACCAGCCATGAACTTTCCCTTTTTCCTGCACTGCTATTAGAGCTAGCAGCGAAATGGCACTATCTAAGGTAGCTCGAATACGATCGCTACTGAGATGATTGGCTCCACGCTCGATCAAAATCTTTCCCAGCACTGGATCGAGCGCATTTTTTGCTTCAAACCCGTAGGGAGCAGCAAGTAATTGCAAGATAGAATTAGTTTTTAAAGCTTTGTATCGAGGGTCTTCTAACAAAATCTGCACGAGATCGGCTCCTTGCTCAATACAATCTGAGAGATGTGACTCGGTAGGGCAACCTGTGGGGGGAGCATAGAGCGAGAGATACTGTTTTCTAAAGACCTGAAAGGATTGTCGGATTTCTAGATCGCTCAAACGAGGATTAAATCCATTCGCGCTATCATCCTTGAAATTAGGAACGAGGGTGATACTTGGTTCGGGATTGCCACCCACGTAGTAAAACATTTGTCCTGTTCGCAGTGCTGCTAGAGTAGTTTCTTGTTGCGGGGTCAAAAGCATGGCTTGACCAAGTGCCTGCCGATTTTTGGCTTCAACAATTCTATGAGCGATCTTAATATTAGTATTGACCATCACATCAGGTACAAGCCCTCCAGGATTTTGTTCAGAGATCGCAATACCCTGACCAAAGCCTCTTACCTCTGCCAACATATTGGCGAAGTTCCGTACTGCTTTGCCTTTGGGGTTAGCTTGTTCTTGACCTGTAGATTCTTGGGTATGGGCGAGCAGGTTATGAGCCTCTTCAACTAAGAGTAGATGCTTGAGATCGCCTGTAGCTTCATGGCGGCGGGTGATCCAATATTGATAACATCGGTTGAGGATCAATCCCATTAGAAAAGCTCGATCGTCTGTATTAGTAACCTGACTCATTTCCAGAATTACAGGACGCTGCATCAACAGGTCAAATGGAACTGATGCACTGACATTCAGCATACGTCCCAGAGAACCTCGGCAGAACTTACCGATTCGCACAGCAAGGGCAGCGATAATTTCGTCAGTTGTCTCTTTTTTGTAGCCAAGTTTAGGCACAATTTCAGGGATTAAAACTTGTAGGTCAGAAAATTGAGGGGGATGCAGGTTGATATTTTCACCTAAAAGCGTGAAACCTTTGCGCTTGTAGGCTTCTTGAATAAGTTGCTCGACCACATTTGGCAATGGGCCCCACATACTCATTGCTACAGAAAACAAATCGACAAGTGCGCCAAGATGACTATCAAGGTTGAGGCCCGTTGGTAGCTCAAAGGGATTAAAGCGGAATGGTGCAGTTCGCTCATCCCCTAGCGTAAAAATCAACAAGTCATCCTGTATTGATTTTGTGGTTTTTAAACCGCGATACTCAGTTTTAGCTGGTTCTAGTACCATCCATGGAATCCGATGTTCGCGCCAAAGTGTCTCTAATAGATACAAGCACGAATTAGTTTTACCGCTTCCTGGTACACCACAAATCAGTAAATGCTGCGTGAGCTGTTTTTTAGTCAAATGCAGTGAACCGAGGCGAATTTCTGCTTCACTTTCGCGCCATTGGGTCGGACGGCGCGAGTCTTTTGCGCTAGGGGCAGAGGGTAATCCCCAAACGCCATTGCGATCGGCTATTGGTAAGCGAAAAATGCTGTGAACTTCTTCGGGGCTGAACAACCAAGGTAGACGACCTAAATCATAAGTGTTTGCCCAACGGTGCATGGTTAAATCTACCCAGTTTTGCCGCACTGCCATTTTTTGGGCTTCACTCTGGGCTACTATGACCGACCCACTGCCACGAGATTGAGTTTTTTCCTCTGATTTACCATCGATCGATCCTTGTAAAGCAGCAACCACTGACTGAGGCAAGTCGCTCTCTGACATGATACTAACTGTCAACTCAAAGGGCGATCTCCATCCAGACTGCGATCGATGCCAAGATTGAGAGGCTCCTTCGGCTTCCGTCAGCTTCTCTTGAGAGCTAACGCTACTGGACAGGACTTGAGTTTGGTAAGTTTCACTTCTACTAATACTGGACACTCTGGCATAGGCATCGACTAAACGGGCAATATATTCAGACTCTTGAGGGGTGAGACGAGTGGGTCTAATGTCGATCGATACTGCCAAGGGGCTGGGATGACCGAGCAGAGCGCGAAACAGATCTTGAAAGTTAGAGGGATGGGCTTGCCAAGGATCGATCTGTACGCCAACAGTATCAGGAATATCATTGCTGCTAATCGTTCGTAGTTGGGTGAGGTTGCGACGAAACTCAGCTAGTGTGCCTCGATCGCTTGGTAAAAATGGTAGACGCAGCAGAGCGAGTTCTTCAATGTTGAGACAAGGTTGTAGAGGATAGTATCCGTTCGGAAAGGTATCGCGGACTTTATTAAAGAAATTACGTGCAGCAGCAATGGTTTCAGCTTCGTTTTGTCCTTCTGTTTTGCCAACTAGTCCAAAAATTAAATCCTGTTCTGGATCTCCACTGGTAATAATTCGCAAACTGAGGGTGAAGCGGTTCTCGTTATGGAGTTGCTTTATCCATTGCTGTTGGCTCTGTAGCAGTGCACTCAAAGCGGTCTCGTAAGTCATTCCTGTACGAGCCTGTTCGATCGAAAGTAGATCGGGGATAGCAGGGATAAGAACTCCCCAAAATACTTGTACTGTCTGATTTTCGGTTTGCTCGATCGAAACCGCAGGAGCAAGTGTTGTTTCCCATTTGGCAAGTGGAGCAATCATATCAAAGTACCTTTGTGTAAAGGGCAAAAGTGCAGAGAGTAAAGAAAGAAGAGTCACGCAAGGGAAGAACATACCCGAAAACCGATCACGTAGTGCCCAATGGCCGCGAACATCCTGTCACGATCCGCCGAACAACAATAGAAAGCATCGCTCCACCACGAACCGCCGCGCAGGATGCGAGAACGATTATCATTTTCATTGACATTCAGATCGCCCCATGCTTCGTTGCCGTTTTTTCTCGATCGATCGTATTTGTCATGCCATTCATCTAAACACCACTCCAACACATTACCGTGCATTTGATATAACCCATATCCATTCGCTACTTTAAAATAATCGACATCCACTGTTCGTTGCCGATATTCACTCTTGCCCTGACTTTCGTAATATGGGCGGTTGCCTTTATAGTTGACATATTCTGGCGTAATGGTCTCGCCAAAAGCAAATGGAGTCGTCGTTCCTGCTCGACAGGCATATTCCCATTCTGCTTCGGTTGGTAAACGATATTGTCTGCCATCTTTGGAGATGCGTTGGCAAAATTCTCTCGCTTCATGCCAATTTACTCTTATCACTGGCTGTTTATCACCACGGAACTTAGCATCAGATTTTGCCGATGGGTCTGTCTTCATCACTTGCCGCCATTGGTCGTTGGTGACGGGATACGATGACATTAAGAATGATTTCAGGTTTACATTCTCATTTTGGGCTTCATCGTCAGATCGTTTGGGTTCTGATGTTGGTGAACCCATTGTAAATGTACCTTGGGGTATTACCATCATCTGGATCGTGATGCCGTTGGTCGTGTGTTCGATGTAATCTGCTTGCCCTGTGCTGGTGGTTGCCTTGCCACTCCGATCTATGCTCACGGCCTGAAAGCTGGCTGCGCGTGCTGGGCTGGGTTTCAGTTTGTCCCATAATATTGCTCCTGCAAGTCCTACTCCACCTAAACCTAAAAACATTAAAAATCCTCGCCGTGATGGAGTTTTTGAC
>ENA-ORBV01003648-ORBV01003648.1-microbial-mat-metagenome-genome-assembly--contig:-NODE-3648-length-30536-cov-6.548475_pt1 | contig 30536 bp, 17 predicted proteins | sample MGYA00237777_ERZ505514 | MGnify/ENA primary metagenome ERZ505514 (study PRJEB26160, sample SAMN06269048) | microbial mat metagenome | isolation source: Oligotrophic lake microbial mat | place... | reverse complement strand
TTCAAGCAGAAGACGGCATACGAGATTCGCCTTAGTCTCGTGGGCTCGGAGATGTGTATAAGAGACAGATTCCATACAAAAAAGATTCTACAGACATGCTGCCATATCGGTCGTGGTCCTGGACGTTGTGGATGATGTTTCCTCCCATACATGTCATCCCTGCTGAATATACGTTACCATTACCGCACAGTATATAGTGGCACCATGTACGAACGGCATGACCTGATGATCCAATTTGATCATATATAGAAGATAAACACTTGCATGTACTATGTACCTGTTTCATCATCCTTGGCGGCGGGGGCACCATTGTCCAACGCAACAGTTGAAGCATGGTGTCTGGATCGACTCCTTGTATTGTGGCCGCCATGGTGGTTGCTACCACTGCTGTTGGATGACGACGATGAAGACGACGCTGACGAAAAGGAAGACGCTTCCGAAGGTGGACGAGAAGACGATGCCGATCCAATCTCATCCGGACGGGCCGACACAGCGGACGCTGCAGCCGACGATGCTTGCTCTTGTTCTGCTTCTCCCTGCAGTATCTGCGGCTGCTGTTGGTCAGCCGCTTCGGCTTCTTCGGCTTGTTCTTCTTCGGTTTGTTCCGTGACTTGGACGCGAATGCATTGGGGTGCACTTTGGCGTACCTTGGGGGCCGTCACGACCAAGACCCCCTTGTTCAAATTGGCCTTGACATGATCGACTTGGACGGTACTCGTATCCATGGCAAAGGTACGACTGAATTTGTGTTTCTTGATCACGGATGTCCCATCATGGACATTGCGGACGCCTCGAATCGACAAGACCCCATGAAGGGGCAAGACTTCGACTTGCAAATCCTGAGTGTTGACTCCTGGCAAGTCCATGGACAATCGAAGCCAATCCGAAGTTTCGCTCAATTGTGCAGAGGGATGATGTTCTTGTGGACTTTGCTGTGATTGGCGTTGCTGCTGATTCGGCAGTTGCTGCTGCTGCTGTTGGTGTTGTCGTTGTTGCTCTCGCTGTTGTTGATGGCGTTGAAGGCGGTGCAGAAAGATAATTCCCTGTCTTTGCTGCATGCCTTGTTGCTGCTGCTGAGATTGCTGCTGCTGCTGGGATAGCTGCGCCTGCTGTTGTGTAGACTGTCCATCTTGTTCTTGGTGCTCACGACTGGCAATGTAGTGATCGAGAAGGGACTGCTGCTGCGAGTTCTGCTGCACCTCGTTACTCGTGTTGCTGTTGGTGCTGCTCATGGTACTGCTGCTGCTACTACTGTTGCTGGTTCTGGGTGTCGAATCGCCACCCGTTGAATCTTCTGAAGCAGGTACGCCGTGGACGTTGATCCAATTGATCAAGGCAATGCGGCGACGTTTTCGTTCCCTTTCGAAGGAAGAAGAGGAAGAGGAAGGCGATACAGATGCAGGAGAGCGAGCCGGTACCAACTGTGCCGATGCCGATGCCGATGGGGAAAGAGGAGCTGCCATGGACATTTACAAAACGATAGATAGAGAGAGAGACTTTTTAGTCTATACTTGTGGTTTGCTGTTAGATGGTTTGGTAGATGAGATAATAAGAAGAAGATAGATTGAAGTTGCAGAGAAAGTACCGATGCTTTTATAATAAGGGTTGCAAAAGTCTTCTACTAGTACAACAACATTATGTTTTCTGATGTTGCTGGTCGCTACATCAACCAGTGTTGTTGTGGCGAACAAAATCGATTGCTTTCTTTGTTCCTCTTTTGTCGTTTTGCCAACGGGACGTGACATGCACATGGTCTGTACTTCTGTACAATTGTACTAATATGACAGCGAGTGAATTGCAGCCACATTGCCACTTGCTAATAAATTCACGCACTAATGAGAGATAGAATTCCATGCCTATCCAAAACCCTACAAATTCCGAGCTGCCAAATTGCGAACCCTCGAAGATATGTTAAATATCTACGGCAAACATTGAAGTCAAGCGGGACCAACTTTGAAGTTTCCCCGGCCTCTCCTGCGTTCGAAAACTACAAAAAGCGTCATAGTCAAGAGAGGTTTCGAAAGCTTCGCCTCGACGCAATGCGGTCGATGTATGTGCAATGCTGGGTTGCGAATTCCAAAATCAAAGGAAAAGCAGCTGGCCTTTGTTGTCAACAAGATTCGGAGCCAGCTGCTGCTTCCGATTCTTTCGTCGTCGGAACCAATGCGGGTTGATGACGTTGCATTGGCAACTGCGCGCGATGGATAGAAGCTGGTTGTTGGAAGGATCTCTCAAGGAAACTTGGGTGAGATCCTTGACCCTTGTCCCAGTTTATCCTACTGCACAGCCCTAAACAGCCATGTGATGATGCATGCATGGTGGCATGATGTTGTGCAAGAAACAACATCAGAAGCTGGGAGTAGTATGCATTTGTTGTTCAAAAAGGTTTGCAACTTGGAGCACTTCAATTTTTTGCTTTGAAATGATGTTTTTTTTCATTTTGTGTGGCATGCTTTTGTTCAAGTCTTGCTCCAACTTATGATTTTGGTGAAGTTTGGTCACCTTGAGCTGTGACTTCCATGATCAGTCATGCATTTAAAGAACTTATGTCATTGCTTGTGACTTAGCAAACAAATCTTAACTTCAGCATCTTTGCAGATTCGACAGACACATGGTGTCGATTGTTGTTGCTTTTCCTTTGCAATCAATTTTAGTTTTTTCATCTTTTCTGTTCATTTTGTTGTGCCTCCTCGTTTCATCTTTGTGGCTTGTTTTTCTTTGTTGTGGGACTGTCTTTTTGCAACAACAAGTGACAGCAACTTAGAAATGGACTTGCTGACACTTTTGTCATTTGAATTGTGCAACTTCTGTTCCGATTGGTTCCTTGTGGTTTTCGACTCCCAGTGAACCATTCAGTTGAGATTGCTCGGATGCAATCAATTGTCCCAGATGATGACACTGCGGGAATGGTTGCTCAACAAAAGATTGGGCCCTTGTCAACAATTGCCATTGCAATTCACTTCCTCTTCATTGCTTCTTGCCCAAGCTCCCTAACCCGCCAAAGAGATGTGAAAAAACAAGAAGTTGGCACGCAAAACTGTCAGACTGGGTTGTTTCACATGGTGAATCCAAAGGAACGTGAAAGAATTGTGACATGGCATCTTCATTTGCAAATCCCTTTTGGGAACGATGAAGAAATGACAACCGTCAGCGGATTTGCACACTCTTTTCATGGTCCCAATTTTATGTTTATTTTGCTTTGCCTATCTGCACTGTTTCAGTCTTGTTGTTGTGCACAGCGAAGCAGAGTTTGCACACCCAATTTTCTGTTGCTGTGCAAAACAGTTTGCCAATCTTGGAATTGCACTTGATCTGTGCATGATGTTCAAGGAAAAGTGACCAAAAGCACACTGATGTTCAAAAAAGAGGAAGATCACCTTTTGTTTGACACCCCTTCTGTTCAGTGCCTTTTCTTTCACACAACAGAGTTGCTGCAAAGCTAAAATCAAATTTTTTTTTGCACATGTCCATTCAGATGATCCTTCTGCCAAGGACATGACAGTCACTCAATGTTGGCCCCTGGCTGTGCATCCAAGCTGGTTGCATTGGTGCAGATTGGGTGTGCGGCAAACAACTGGATGCAACTGATGTGGTTTGGTCCCAACATTTTTGAGAACTGTCTCACTGTCACCTTTCCATGTGCGAGCACTGTCTCTCTGTCATGTGAGCACTGTTTCACTGTCACCTTTTATTCAAATCAACGCTGTCCCACGGGCACCTCCCCTTATGTGACATCCATACACACACACATAAACACACACACACACACACACACAACCACCCCACTTTTGGTCAATGCAATTTGGACAGACCCCACATGACCGGCCAGTTGGTGGCAATTTAAAAACGAGCGCGCATTAGCTCTGTGCTAATGCAAGCACGACTGACGAATCTACTCTGTCGTACAAAGATGTTTAGATTCGCCCAACGCTATTATTGATTTTTGACAGTCAGAACTTGACCTGAAAGCCTCTCTTATTGTTGATGGTCCGAACCCAATCAATCAGCGTCACATCAACACCAACCGTATATACAGTAGTTGACTGAAGCCATTATCTTTCATTTTAAGCTAGCTAGCTAGCTAGCTAATATTGTAACTAAAGCCAACCCCAGGCAGTCGCACAAACAATCATGACTTTCCTTCAACGCAATTTATTTGGCAGTGCCAAACTGTTACATGGCCGAATGATCTTCAGAAACACAGTATCATCGGTCACCTCATCACGAAGAAACTTCTCGTCCCATAATACCAAGACTTCGGACTATGTCGTGGTCGGTGCTGGATCGGCGGGATGCGTCATGGCCGCCCGATTGAGTCAAGCGGGTCACACGGTCACCATCCTGGAAGCCGGTCATTCCGATCGGAGTGGCCATCCCCGTGATTTCTTTGTCCACATGCCATCCGCCCTCGCCTTTCCCATGTCCCATTCCCGCTACAATTGGGACTTTTCCGCCGAACCAGAACCCGCATTGAAGGGACGCGTCGTCAGTTGTCCCCGTGGTAGAGGCTTGGGCGGGAGTAGTAGTATCAATGGCATGGTCTATGTGCGAGGGCATCCGGAAGATTATAATACGTGGGAACGCTTGGGTGCCACAGGATGGAATTATAACAGCGTTCTACCCTATTTTGCAAAAGCCGAAAATTGGCAGGGAGGGAACCGTGTGCCCTATCGCGGTACCGAAGGGCCCTTGCACGTAAAATTTGGCGACAATGCCGCTCAAACACCCCTGTGGAATGCCTTTGTCCAAGCAGGTATCCAAGCCGGATATGGTACGACGGAGGACTACAATGCCCAACGGCAAGAGGGATTTTCCGAAATGGCCATGACAGTCTTTCACAGCGGCCCCTTAAAGGGAATGAGATGCAGTACCGCCTCGGCTTACCTGCATCCGGCCTTGGCCCAATATCCCGATCGATTGACAGTCCAGACTCAAGCCATGACACAGTCGATAGTATTCGATGCTGAATCTGCCACTCCTCGTGCCATCGGAGTAGAGTACATGGATACCAAGACGGGTACGACACAACGTATCATGGCAAACAAAGAGGTGATTCTGTGTGCCGGAGCGATTCAAACACCCCAATTGCTACAAGTTTCCGGCATTGGCGATCCACACCACCTAGAATCCATTGGTGTTGCCACCATCGTACCCAACCAACATGTCGGTCAAAATTTACAAGATCATTTGGAACTCTACTTTCAGCAAGAAGTAAAGCCAGCCATTTCCATTGCTCCCATTATCGCCAGTTATTTTCAAAAATTCAAATTGGGCCTCGAATGGATCTTGACGCGCCAAGGATTGGGGGCCACCAATCATTTTGAACGGTGCGCCTTTGTGCGATCGTCACCCGACAAGTCCTATCCAGATGTCCAATTCCATTTCATACCCGTGGGAATCAGTTACGATGGAGTGACTTTGGCCCAGTCCCCATCGGGCCACAGTATGCAGATTCATGTGGGAACCTGCCGGAGTCCGAGTCGGGGTCATGTCCGTGCCAAAAGCAAGGATGCACGTCAACCACCGAAAATTCAATTCAATTACATGTCCCAACCCGAGGATTGGGAGGACATGAGAAATGCTATTGAGGTAGCGCGCGAAGTCATGCGACAACCCGCCATGAAGGAGATTGCCGGCGACGAGATTCTTCCCGGACCACACGCCAATCTGGACGAGTATATTCGGGACCATGTCGAAAGTGCCTATCATCCCTGTGGGACGTGCAAAATGGGAACCTCCCGCGACAATGCCGTGGTGGATCCCGAAGGACGTGTGTTGGGTGTGGACCATTTGCGGGTGGTCGACGCTTCCATCTTTCCCAGCATTCCCAATGGCAATCTCAATGCACCCGTGATCATGGTGGCCGAACGCATCGCCGATATGGTAGTGGGACACGGCATGCTGCCACCGATTGAATTTGAGGAGGGAACGAAACCATGGCATCCTCCTGTAAATGGCACCAATCGAGAAGGGAAACCTTTGGTAGTGTGATGGGTTCTCAATCTAACAGCACGAATATGCCAAGTCTGCCCGTTCGTCGACTCCAATATACCGACCCACCGCAGTCTGTCAACAAGCATCAGCGTCCCACCAGCAGCTAGAGTAGCACAGCAATTGGCGACCACACCTATCGTACAAACTGGAAGACGTTGAAAATGATTTGTTGTTTGCTGAACACAATAGGACTCAAATGCATCATCACGATATCAACGGCATGTGACGGCGACGATGGCTTTTGTATGCGCTTGCTTGTGGATGTGTGTGCGTGCGCGAGGGCCAGTTGTACGGCAGGCATCCCCTGCGAGAAGTATCAAACTTGCGCCATATCGATGATCGTGTAGACGGACGTATGCTGTTAATCATTCGAGGGTTGGATGATGGCTACTACAGCTATTTGAACACGCTATGCGAGGGAAACTAGTGTTTCTGAGCCAGGAATTATAAGATGACAAGGATAAGGGCTAAGGATTGAGGAGCACGGATGACATTACCGATAAAGCAACTGTCGCTTTCCTAGGATGAAAGTTGCTTTTAGCCAGCTCGTAGCGTTATTGTTTTGATATATACCTACACAGCACGTTCTTTTGATATTCCAAACTTTTCTCCCATTGTTCATTGGTATACTTCCCCATTCTTCCAAGAGTGCAAAAGTCAACGGTTATGCCAGCTTCCTCCAAATCAGCTAGTCTTGGCTTCCATCGATTTTCAAGGCTGTACGTAGCTGCATTTGGATATTGTATCAAGAATGCCCGAGTCTGATCGGCACCAACTATACCTTCGAAGAACACAATAGTGGGTTCAAGATTGGATTCAATGCTCATCCCAAGATAAGTTGGCACCTGCAATAGAAGCAGGCTCAATTCTTTGTCATCCAAGTGTAGTCTCTGCTGCAAATACTCCAACTTGGGCTCAATGTTGTCTTCAATGCTCATGCCCAAAATTGGTGGCAAACTCACCACCATCTTCCTTAAGCCTTTGTCATCCAACTGTAGTCTCTGTTGCAAATACTCCAACTTGGGCTCAATGTTGTCTTCAATGCTATAACCCAAAATTGATGGATAACTCACCAACATCTTCCTTAAGCCATTGTCGTCCAACTGTAGTCTCTGCTGCAAATACTCCATCTTGGGCCCAATGTTGTCTTCAATGCTTATGCCCAAAATTGGTGGCAATCTCACCACCATCTTCCTTACGCCATTGTCGTCCAACTGTAGTCTCTGCTGTAAATATTCCAGCTTGGGCTCAATGTTGTCTTCAATGTTATAACTCAAAATTGCTGGATAACTCACCACCATCTTCCTTAAGCCTTTGTCATCCAACTGCAGTCTCTGCTGCAAATATTCAAACTTGGGCCCAATGTTGTCTTCAATGCTAATGCTCAAAATTGATGGCAAAGTCATCACCATCTTCCTTAAGCCTTTGTCATCCAACTGCAGTCTCTGCTGCAAATATTCCAACTTGGGCTCAATGTTGTCTTCAATGCTATAACCCAAAATTGGTGGCAAAGTCATCACCATCTTCCTTAAGCCTTTGTCATCCAACTGCAGTCTCTGCTGCAAATACTTCAACTTGGGCTCAATGTTGCCTTCAATGCTAATGCTCAAAATTTGTGGCAAAGTCACCAGCATCTTCCTTAAGCCTTTGTCATCCAACTGTAGTCTCTGTTGCAAATACTGTAGTTTGCGCTCCCCTTTATCTTGTGTGAGGGTGGTCATGGTAAGTGGATTCCTGAGTACCAGCTTGCCCAACTCCTTGTCGGTCAGTTGCAAGCGTTGCTGCCAATCTTCAAGATTGGATTCCATGTTTTCATTGCTGACGGCGGATTGGCGTCGTTTTTCAAATCGTTCCATGTCCTTTGGACTAAACGACAATCTTGTTTCCAGATACGCTGCACGTTCCTCCCTGACTCGCACTTTGCTTTGCTTGGACGACACTGTCCGCTTGGGTGGCTGCTTCTGCTCTTGTTGCTGGGCGGAATCCACCTCGTCATCCTCCTCCTCTGGCAGTGCCGTTCGTTTCTTTTTGGCGGCCAATAAAACGCCCGGCTTGTTGTTGTCACGATGTGGTAGAAATGGGACCAACGCCTGTCCAACACCAGCATGGGCGTTGCGATGGGTGTAGCAGAACGGCAGTTCGTTTTGGGAGTTGCAAACGGTGCTGCTGCCAATGCAACGGCTTGCTACAAAGGCCGCAGCCGTCACCGCAAAAGGATAATATACCATAATTATGGTCGCAAGTATAGTGGTAGTAGTACCCCGCGCGACTAGTAGCGACCAAGACGATAACTAGCTAGCTAGCTACAAGACGTAGTCACTTCTTTAATACTACTGGTAGCAGAAACAACTCTCCTTCGTCTACACCGTGACAATAGATACTTGAATACGATACTACTATTGCAAGCCAAAGGCCCCTTCGTCTGCGCTGTTGTTTGCGTGTGTGTCAAAACGACTAGATATCGGTTGATGTACAGTATTCAACGATCACAACACGCACGTTGGTAATTCAGGTTGCGAAACTGAGTCACGAGCTTCTTTGGATTCAATTAGGGTTAGTGTTTTACCATTATGAAACCACAAGAGGTTCAGCAATTTGTTCATACCAAATGTAGCTATCAACTACCATCTGTGACGTTTTAATTCAGACCAACTGCATGGCCTTTCTCGATGGTCAAGGTCTGAAAGGTCCAAACAGGATGAATGTGTCTTGTGCAATGGTTTGAATCTCTCATCAGCTGTTTGATCCGAATCGCAAAATGTGGTTTCAAATTGTGGCAAAATGATTGAAAATCACACACCACTTATCTCCTGCCCCACAACATTGACAGTGGGTGACTTTGACCAGTTTGAACACTTTTTTCTTCTGGATTGCACTCAGCCAGCAGTTTGCTTGTTGAGCAAAATCTTCACCTTGTCAAAAACAATGTTTCTTGTCTTCAATCCCCCCCAAAAAACAGGACAAGAAAAACAATCCGTGTCATTGAATGACAAAGCTGACTGACATGATCATTCAACAGTGATTCTTTGGATGAGATGTTTCCCAAGCTCAATTCATCAAAAAACAAAACTTTTGGTTTCTTTTGCATGTTTTTGTTTTTCAATGCAATTGGCAGTTGTGCAAAACAAAATTGAAACATTGCTCATGAACCGGGCAGCTTCACAATCTGCCAAAGAGGATGGTGCATCTCATTCGGACAAGCGCTGCTTGATCACACCAACATGATTTCGGAGGGACAACCATTGCAACCAAATTGCACGTTGGCTGTCCATCAGTTGGATTCGAAATGCATGACACAGTGTCTGCAAGCCAATCAGTCCAGCTAGGACAGCTGTTTTCCCTTGCCATCATTGATTCCTCCATTTTTGGAGTCTGTCAGTCACACCATCGGCACGTTTGTCTGTGTCCATGCCCTGTTGTCTTCCTTCCCTTCTTCGTTTTGGATTATGGTTTGTCACTCATTTCTTCTTCCAAGAAACTCTCTTTTCGTCGCCTTCTTCATCACTGTTGCTGAAGCGCTGGTGAAGTACATTGCTGCAGCAACACTACCGCAAACCAGTAGAAAACTAGAAATAGTGTTCGATATCTGTCTATCCCTCAGCTATGCGAATGGAATACAACAGCGTATTTTGTTAAAAATATAAGAAAAGAATGGTTGCTAAGAGTAGGAAAGTCTTGACAAATTGGATACTCCGAGGATCAGCGGTTGTAGGGGAAGTGTAAGGTTTAAGGGAGGATGACGCCTTTTGGAAGTCCATGATCATCCTTTTTGAGGCACCCGAACTAGTAATTAATCCGTCGGTTCTCGATTATCAAGGTTCTTCCGTGGAGTATCAATTCCCTTGCCACGCCAATGAGTTAGGGTACAGTACCAGAAGTTTACTGTATTCGTAACAGTACATTTGGCAGCAGTTCCTTGTATTCTATGGCCCGAAAGAAAACTTTTTTGGTCTCTTTCTTACGATAGCAAGACACAGTTATCCACGAAAGTGTAGCTTGAAGCTTCAAAGTCAAACTGACTGACTGCCCAAACCACAAACTTTATCGAACCACCTCCTACCGTACTGCCTCGCCACTACTAGTACTAGTAGCTAGCAGCAACTTGACTTCTACAACCCACCAGCTAGCTTTACTTCGTTACAATACCAATTTGTCTGCAACACTAGTACCCACATAACAAAACTACTAGCTACATCATACATTGATAGCGATTCAGTTCATCCCATTCATCCCAACCCAATCCTATCCACCAAAATGGCTTCGCTCTTGGATCAGTATCGTGCTTTGTTTGCGGCCCAGCAGGAGCAACAGTCGCCGTCTCCCTCACTGGTTGGCTCTTCTAACGAAGAACCTGCCTTGATCTTGCCGGAAACGGTCCCTTCTTTTCACGCGGCCCAAACTCCTGTTGCCGCCTCGGCCTTTACCAGGTTTGCCACCGCCGACATTCAAGAAAATCAGCGCTGGATACGCATCCTGGTCGATTTGCCAGGAGTGGCGCGACAAGACCTGCAAGTCGAAGTGCAGCGCTCGGTTTTGTTGATTCAAGGAATCCGCACGACGGCCTTTGTCGAATTTGACGACGATTCGAACCATCGATGGCGTCAACAACACAAGTTTTGTCGTCGATTTGCACTCGATACGCGGGTGGTGGAGGCCTCCAAATTGAGAGCCAATTTCAATACCAGCAGTGGTGTTTTGGTGATTGTGGCACCCAAGAAACAGCTGCAGCAGAATCAAGAAGATATGCAAGGTGAAGCAGTCCCTGAAACAACCACTGCTGCAGCTGAAAACACGCAAGTTTCTGCCATGGTGTTGCCCAATGTTGTTAGCATGGGGTCGGCAGAGGATGCCTTGGAAGAGGCTGCCACTACTACCAGGCAGAAGAAGGCAGCGAAGAAAAACCACAAGTCTACGCTCCCATCTCATCTCATGATTCGTCGCAGTATGAGAATGAGGACCCGGAATCAGAGCCCCAAGAAGTCCTTCTTGGCATGACAGACAGCCCATATAATAATAAGTAGCAAACAACTATAACAATTTAACAAAGTTTAGTCAACTATAAAACCCTATTACATTCATTTTGGGATTACAAAAGCTTCTTCAGTTGATACGGTATCCTAGGCAGCCTAGAGCTAGAAAACCTTGGTCGGCAGGGTAGCCTGCAGTGCGTTTCAACCTGACCTAGAATTCAAGGTCTCTAGCTAGTTCAGTTGAGTTACTTCCTTGACTGCCTACTACTCTAGCAACCAGAGGCTAGTACCCAGCCGATACCTGGTAGCAACAGAAGAGGCAGGCAATGGTTACTTCCTGTCTTCCTGGAGAACTAGATTGGGTAGCTCAGTGGTTTGCTAGCTAGAAGCGATACCGTGCCAATCTAAATACTGTACTTGCAGCTATGTAGCTAATCTCAAATGACACAGCTTTTTCTTCAGCCAACTGCCGCTCCCCTCGGCGCATAGTTTTCCAAAGTGCTCGATGGAAGAAAAACAAGAGGTGACACATTATCCGGCAAAAAGGGAACTGGACGTTTGGCCGGTTTGAAAAAGAAATCGGAGAGTGTCCGTGGAAGAGGGTGGAAGGTTTGTATTGCCCAAAATAATTAGGGTGTTGTCCGAAATTATGTCAACTGCCTGCTGCGAATCCTGCGATGTCGCCGATGTGGCAGCGTGCGTCAGTCTTTGTCGTGAGATCGACAATTTGATGAATGGGTTTTGCATACTAACGTACGTAATGGAGTTCTTCATTCACGGAACCATGGGCCAACCATAAGGGATAGGGGTTAGGATTGGGTGTGGACGTAAGCACTGATGGAGGCAGAGGATCTCGTGGCTGAAACAGTTTGAAAGACGCACAAGAGCTCAAGATTAGCAGAAAGATACACCATGCATACTGTAGATCCACCATCATGAGGCTGCATTAGACCAATGTAGAGCAACTCACAGATACAGTACCATCATCCATTTTCACCAGCTATAGCTTTTTGATCCCACGGCTAGTGTAGCTATAGCATCGACGGGATAAAGAAAAAATGAATTATTTATTCATAGTGGCATCCATTCTTCTATTGGCATCACTTTCCGGTAGCCACGCTGCGGTGTTGGTGATTGGTGCCACGGGCCGTACGGGATCGTTGCTGTACAAGGAATTGAAGCATCGAGGTGTCGAGGATGTTCGAGCATTGGTTCGCGACGTGGAAAAGGCACGAGCCATCTTGGATTGTAACGCCTGTGATCCTACCGAAGGAATCTATGTGGGAGATGTGACCAAATTGGATACCCTCATGCCGGCTTTATCGGGTGTCCATGCTGTGGCCATTGCCGCAGGAGCGGGCATGAACAATACCAATGAAGAAATCAAAGCTATTGAATTTCTTGGCGTCCAAAATGCCGTACGATCCCTTGCCCAAGATGCCAACCAAAAGGCATTTAATGGTCTTGACAATCTCAAAGTAGTCCTGTGTTCTTCCATGGGCAGCACTTGGTTCCCTTCCAACAATACCTTTGGACAAATTATTTTTCAAAAACTCAATGCCGAAGCTTTTTTGGGCAGTGTTGGAATGACGACGGCGATTGTCAAACCCTGCGGCTTGAGCATGTCCGCAGGAAACAACGCTACCCTGTTGGCACTTCACGATGATGCATCAACACCCACGGGCTCGAGAAGTATACCCAGGGCAGATGTTGCTCGGGTCATGGCAGAACTCGTCCTGCGCAGGTCTGACAAGTGTAATCTACGATTTGATTTGTGCTCGATCGAAGGACCAGCGACCACAGATTTAGATGCTTTGATAGAGTCGGCCAAGTGGAGCTGGGAACAACCTACATCGCCAGAAAGCGAAGCCTTCCATGCAGCAGCCAACAAGCATGATCGATCAACAGGCACAGCTCTGTTATAATCAACCCATGGGTCACAGTCGGGGGCTTTGCGTCAATGCCATGGACTGAGGTCTGTGGAGATTTTGTCGCAACTGGTATATACAGCCTTTGCTTGCTGCTTGCTTGCTGCCGCTTGGTGCAACTGCTACATTTGATATAGCTAAAATAGGGCGTCCCATTTGTCTCTCTCTATAGAGGAGGGTGGAGTCGGCATCTTTCCATCAATTTTTTGCTTGTAGAAAAGAATATTCCGATTCCAACGCACCATTTTTTCGTCGTGTGGCTCGAAACTTTTTCGGTCTTTTTTTCACTTGAAAGAATATCCACGCGATGAGACCGAATGATCGATTCAGTCCTTGCTGTGTAGAGAGAAAGATGCTGTCCAACCAAGCAACGTTTTTATTCAATGGGGGGCTCTGAACTTCCGACCATTTGACGATGCTAATTTTTGAAGAAGGCATGCACCAGACAACGACTAGAAGCAAGCTAGAAAGATTGCACGCTGGCACGCAGAAGAAAACCATTCATGTATCCTAAACGAAGGCTCGCCATGCAGCAGCACCTCTCGCGAAACCCAAAAAGGAGCGAAAAAAGGACGAGACATAGATTGATTTTTCGAAACACGAGAGCCGCAACCACACACGAATCTTGAATAACAAGATTCCGGTAGTTTTCAATTTCATGCCATGGAATAAAAATATTGTCAGGGTCTGTAATGCAGCCAGATTGAAACGGGAATAAGAATGATATGGAATCTCCAAACCTCCCGAAAACAAAAGAAACAAGAAATGGAGTGGAATGGTATGGAGAATGCTGAGTGTATTTTGTGTTTGATGAAATTTGTGCCAGAGGATATGGAGGCAGTTTGTGCACAACACGTAGATCGAAGTGGATTGGTTGGAAAAATTAAAAGCTTGATGAACAAGATTCTGCTTTTTTGTGGATTGTTCCAGTTCCGTTTCAATTCCTCTTGAGCGAACGACCAGTACGTTTCGATGGATGCGCCTTCTATTCTTTTGCTTCACGTTTGTACGCTGCTGTTCCAAAACTGTAGAACGAACATGAGAGTTTGACCATATAAAAACCTTGATTTACAATACTCAATATAGTGCTGCCGATATTTGCTTGTTTACTCCGCGTGACCTTCCAATTCAAAATCTCCCTTCTTCTTGCGCTTTACGGCTTCTGCTTCTTCCGATTCAAACGCCGAAAGGAGTACATACCCCAGTGCAATCAATGGAGACATGGCAAATAAAATCTATACGAAGAAAATATAGGAAGATAAGGACGGGCTGAGCGAGAAAAACATAAACTTACACCACAAGGGCAGGGCAAAATTCACAAAACGCATCCCATTTTGGTTGCTTTTTCATAGCAAAAATCCAAAAACTCACTTTAGCACCCGCAATAACATACTCCAACGGTGTCATAGGTTCTGCTTCCGCCATGATTTCCCTTGGTTTTTCTTTTCTATCTACAATATACTTATACTCTATTATTGCTTTGTCCGGTTTGTTTGGAATACAATATCATAGATGTGTCGTTGTTGGTGTATAGATGTGTCGTTGTTGGTGTTACAAGTGTCGGTTTTGCTTCCATTGGTTTCGTCAGTCCTCCATCCAAACCCTCATCACTTCAACTGTTTGAATTCCATGGGCTACGTGCGTTGCAGTAGGTTTTCGTTGTCGCACCTCCACGCATAGCGGCCAGGCTGGGTCTTATTTTTGGGTCACGGGTTGATGAGTCCCGTCCCGATTGCGCATTGTTTTTGCGGTCCCTGTGGTGGTGGTGTCGTAGGGACAAAAGTTCCAATGAACATGACCACACATCCAAAACCCACGATCCAACAGTTTGTGCAAATGACATCTTTCCTTCCCCCCTTTCAATTCCAATGTCAATCTGCTGCAACATGCTTGTTTGGGCATGTTCATGCACCTTTTGTTTTGTTTGCATGTCACATTCTTCGGGTTTCAATGATTTTTCTGTTTCAATTTGGACCAGTCCATCCTGGTTTTGTGTTTCCAATCAGCTGTGTTGATCACAACAAACTTTTGGACGTCCTTTCTTTTTTGTCAAAGCAATCTTTTTGTTCCTGACAAATGCTGAACTGAGCCACCAGATGATCACTGCGTTGTTGAGCAATTTGCTTGTTGTGACGGATTGTCCCATTTTCATTGCCTTTGCCTCTGGAGAATGCCTTGTGGAAAAACGTTGGGCAATCCATGGCTTTTGACAGAACAGTTGGAATTGCGATGATGCACATGAAACTGCATTTGTGCAGTTGAACAACCAAAAGTCAACAATTTTGACATGCCACATTTGGTCAACATCGATCATGCCTGCCAATCCTTTCAGATTCAACATGAAGCTTCCTCTGTCGTGAAATTGTTTCAGAGTCAACCGTGTTGACAAAGTGATCACAAAGTGGTCCATGCTTGTCTTGTGTCATGCTGGACACATTGGCAATGCTTTTCAACATTCTGGGTTCATGATCTGCCCACTCTTTCAACATGGAATGACATCATCGGCTGTGCCCAATTTGTTTTCTATTTTTTGGGTGCACAACAGACGAGGCAAGCATTTCAAAAAGATCCTCCCCCAGGTGGACAGGCAGCAGTCGTCAAACAACAGGAACATTCAGAAACTTCCGGCGACAGAGAATTGAGCACCAGTTGGCTGTTGACGGAATCAATTGACACCAATTTGAGTCAAAAAAAAACATCCAAACACCTCAGAAACTCAGGCCAAGCCAAGATCACTTAGGTGTCATTTTCCAAATCTTCTGATCTGCTCCATTCTGTTCAAACCAGGTGTTCAACGGACATGAGTCATTTTTTTCGCCATGTCTTTGGTGTGCCCAAAAAGTCATCAAATGAGGTGCACTGCGCTGAAAGTCACATGCCTTTTGAATTGTTTGCAAATGAAAATTGTGAGCTCAGAATGCACCAAAACAATGTGTGACATTTGAAAGAGGTTTGGCTCAAGATGCATTGGCGCAATGCTCTCTCTGCTGAGATGAACAACGCTTCAACTTCAAGAATCAGCATGCCAATTGTGGACTTGTCATGACCTTCAGCACAACGACAGCTCGGGTTGCACCAAACAAAACAAAACATCTTCCAGTTGCATGCAACGGTTGGGCAGATGCAGCTGTTCTTTCATGCAGGTGTTGTTCTGACAACATCCACAATGGTGTGCTCGTTGTTCTTCTGAGCAACCTTCTTCGCCAGCGGTGAGCAACATGGCTGGTGACGCTGATGAGCGTCACTTGGGTGAACGAGTCCCGGATGTTTGAGTCACACATGCAGACACTCTGTGCATGTCCCATTTGGGGCATTGCAAATGGCAACAACCATCAGTGCAGGTGCTGGTTCAAGAGTCATTTTGAGCCATCATTTTGGGACAACAAAAAAATTGTTTTGAAACAACACAATTTCCTTGTGGTGTCAGTCCCAAGGCCAAATCATCATGGCAGCTGCTTCAACACTTGCTCTGAATTGTCCCATCAGTTCCCAGAAGCATGTGGCTGTCAGTTCAAGCTGTCAGTTTGGGGCCATGGCATCAATGGACACATGCAAACTGGCCTTTTCATGGAGCGTCACTTGGGCAAACTTGCTGCAAACCACTGTGAAGCATGCAGCACACCGCTGTTGTTCCAGGACACATGAAACAGGGACAAGTGTGTCATGGGCCAGCAGAGGAAAATTGCTGTTACAAATTCCACACGGGGCTGCTGTCCAACCCATTATGGCCCTCAAACTGGCTAGCAACACTGCCAACAACCAGCAGAACAAGCAAGCAACCACCAGCATTCGGGAGTTTTTGAATGCTCCCGGTCATGCATAGAACACAACCAGGCAAAGACCCACCATTTATAATTAAAAATGTCCCCATGCCGCTGATTCGGGGTTGCTGTTTAGGCGAAGCATGACTTTTTTCGAAACTGAAATGTAAACTGTACTATTGTGCACAGCTTTTGTGACCATCAATAACTAGTTGTACGTCGCAGTCGATCCGATGACTGCTCTGACGAATCCATGACTGAGAATCCTATTTATTGAAAGCTTCCTTCCGCTGGTCGTAGAAGTGCAAAAGGGTTCCACGGTTCAACCTGAATGGCCATCGGAAGAAGATACCGCAATAGAAGTACAATACTCACGGCTAGCTAGCTACTAGTAGCTACTCGGAGTAGACTAGTTAGCACTAGCTAGTACCGTTACAGCAATCCCTTTTTTCTCTCTCACAAAAACAGTTTTGGGCGAACTGAGTTTTTGAGTATTTTTAGTGGCAAATTGTTTGTCACAAATTTAGCAGCTAACATAATCTCTCTAATCTTTTGAATCCAGCGACAGCACTGCACTGTTCAAAATAATACATTAGGAAACCATGGCTCTTGTGGAAACCAACAATGGTAGCGGCAGTTTGATGAACGATTATGCCGAGTACAAGAAGAACATGGACTTCAAGAGCGATCACCGTCCTACACGCCGTATGAGCAATGCCACTGGGAGAAGGGCATCGTTGGGTGCAGGCAACACGGCTGAGAACAAAACCAGCGGCGAGGGTACGAAGAGTGAAGTCAGCCGTATCCCCCGAAAGAGTATGAACAAGGGACAGAAAAAATGGCACCCAAGCCACACGATACCAAGCCGCATGAGAATGAGTCCACTCAGGGCGGGGAATTATCCGAATCCATGGCGATATATGAAGCAATGGACTTCAGTCTCAGCGCGGTTGTGCTAAGCGAGTCAGCTCCTCCCGCATCGAAGCAGAAACGAGCAAGTAAGAAGCGAGGTACCAAGGGTGGAAATCTTGGGAATCTTGGGAGTCTCGATGAGGACCATGAAGTCAACGACAATTCGGACGTGGAATTTGACGAGGATGACGAGGGTAAACTCAACATGTCGGATGAAGAAGAGCACAATAACAATGACTCGATGGCAATATACAACGTCTTTGACTACAGCATGAGTGCTGTCAGTTCTGACTTAAAAGAAGACGCAGAAAGCAAGCCTTCCGCGCGAAGGTCCTCTGCTGCCAGAAGGACAAGTGGTCTCTCCAAGGACGTGCTGCAGGCTGCTAGGAAGCGTGCCAGTCGAGCTGGAAGTCAGATCAAGCAGCAGCGACCTGCCATTCGCCGCAACAGCATTGGGAGTGTTCGGGACTTGGGTTCCTCGGAGGACAAGACTGAGGATAATAATGCCAAACCGGAGACGCAAAACGAGGAAAAGGAAGATCGAACAATGCTTTCACCCGTGAGCAGCAAAAGCCCATCCCAGAGGACCCGACTTCGCCAATCGACGCACATGAGGAAGCGACGCCCAACGCTGGGCTTCGGTGAAGGGGAAAAGAAAGACAACGACGAGAGAGATCCTCTGAAGAGTCCCGGAAAGAGTCCAGCCAACCAGCGGCGCACCCGTCGTGCAAGTACCGCCTCCAGTCCACGCCCTGTTTTGAAGCGCAGCAATAGCCTTGGTAGCGTCCGTGATCTGGAGCAGCATGAAAAGCAAAAGGAGCAGGAGCAAGCCGAGGATCCATTAAAGAGCCCCGCCAGTTGTTCGACTCACAGACGTACACGGGGTGGTACTCGTTCGGTGCGCCGTCAAACCTTGCAACAAGGCATCGATGTCAATCGGCAAATGATTGGACTTGTCATGGAGGCCAAGGAACAGGAAGCAGCAGACGAACAAGCTCAAATGGTGCTCAATCGCCTCAAGCTGTCCAGCCTGAGAAACGATTTTACCAATGCTAATGCGAAAGCGTCGACTCACGAATCAGCAGCGGCGCAGCGCCTTGGTGGGCTTTTGGCGGATGATCTATCCTCAGGTGACGATGGAGACGACTTTGCCCAAGACGCTCCCAAAGGGACGAAATCCGCCTTTCAGTCGTTGTCCCAGCAGGTGGCCAACGTAGGTCTCCCATCTATGAAAGGCCTCAAAAGTAAATTCCGAAGATCGGGAAGCAACGTTGAGTAGATGGGCTTGCCTTGTCGTTTCCATGAAATAGTTCGCGCCAAGATGGCGCCAATGCTGGTATCTTGAGACAGGGGTACAATACCTCGTCGGCGTGCTCATTCACCCAAGGGTGCGATTGGCGGAGACACAATTACTATTACATACATTAATAAGAAACACTTTCGATTTTACATCATGCCTACTCAGTTTACTGTGATAATTGCTTAAGAAGCAGCACCCACTTCGAGCTAGGCCAATAAAGCTGTTCTACTTACCCAGCTGCATCGTGCGTCTCTGCATAATTTGTACTTGCTAACCACGTTGCAAGAAATAATCAAGAGACAACCATCACTTTCCTTCCCAGCCTGGTATGAAACGATGGGGAATGTTTCGTGCAACTGCTTACCATACAAACATCCACTTCATCGCTCACATTCTTGTTCAGTATTTGCAAGGGATAGAGAAGAAGGGGTATGCAGCAGCAGCAAATTCTGATCTTGCATGAATCATGGTGTGTGTTTGGCCACTAGCTAGCTTGCACCAGTGGACTTAAAAACAACAGTTTACAACATTTTGATGATGACTAGCAACTGTAACGAATGTTTGTGAACAAAAGTTTAGCTAGCTTTTTCATTTTCCTTTACTTTTCTTCAAATTGGGTATTCCATTTGGCACTTCCAAAGGAGGAGGAAAAGAATGAACATTGGATTTTTTCTTCTCCTTTTGTACCCTCTGAAAGAAGAAACACAAAAAAGGAAAATGCAACTGATTGTCTTCCATGGATGTCTTTGTGAACTTGAAGGCAAACTTTCAAATCCCAAGTTGACACAATACAGCATGCCACTCCTAATGTTGTCAGCTGTGTTTGTGACAAATGCATGTAACTTTGCCTCTGGATTAACATCATCAGTGATGTTCCTAAACCCTAACTCCTGGAGACTACAGCACCATCATTTTTTCAACTCAATTGGAGACTCTGCACAATGTGAGAAGTGACTCTTCATCAGCGAAATGACAAGGGAAAGGTTCACAAAAAAGAAACAACAATGCAACAACTTGAGTTGTTGACCATCTGGCTGACAATGTCACCTTTTGTTGGTCCCATGTTCACTAACACAAGAGACCTGTGCTGGTCACTCAGCAAAATGCACACTAACTGTAAATTCACCTGACGTTGCCAATTTGTGGTGACGTGACAGATTTAAAAACAGCATTTGCAACATGTGCACATGTGTGGTGCTTAGGGTAAAGAAATAACAAAATGTTTCACAACTCTTAGCTATCATTAGACCACCAAAGTGAAAAGCATTTGAACATTGCATGTGAAACAACACTGACATGACAAATGCATGACACTCACATTTCCTTGGGCCAGAATCTGACATGTGTGCCTGTCACAGAGCACAGCTTAAACCAACTATGCAAACAATTCATTCATAAAATAGCAAATCCTAAATTTGTTTATGACTTGCCTAGTGAGGATGGCATTGAAGTTTCAAAGAGGCAAGAGGGAACTCGTGATCAGGGTCAACCAAAAATGAATCTTGAGTCAAAGAATGCATTTTTAGTCGCCAAAAACTTGTCATGATATTTAATGACACACCTTCATTTACTTTTCCTAACCAAAATCAATTTGCTGCAATAGGCAGAAAGGCACCCATCAAGTTGTTTGCATGTTGATTGTTGATGCGCGTCAATTGCAGCAATCATCTATAAAAAATCATTTCACCATGTTTTACCACAACTGAGAGAAATGGCTGCATTTTATTTTTCTCCAACATGAAAGAAGCATCTGCTACTTTTCTTGTACCAAACTGAGCAGATCCCTGTTTGGTACACAGTGTTCCCATTGATGCGCTAAAGACAATTTGGTTTTTGATTGCACAATCTCATGTTTCGAATGATTTTTCAATGTCATTGAAATTACACATTCTTCCTAATCTAACAAACAACATTGTGCATCCATAATTGCATGATCCTAAGGAATGACTACAATGCATGGCTTTGTTTTTTAAATGGCAAGATCACTTGAGTCATTCAAAATGATCCAACATCATCATGGTTTCGTGCACTGACAAACTGCCCCTTGCAACCATGCCAGTTCTCTCCTTGATGGTCTGCTCCTTTGACATGATCACATGCGCTAGCAACTTTTTGTTTAAATAGCTTCTGGCTACTGTTGTTTGTACTGTTGTGCTGTAGGTTGTTTTAACCCATTTCCCTCATTTCTGTTGAATGTGTTGTGCTTGGAAGGAAGCAATGAGCGTCCCTCCTTACGAGGATTACACGCGTAGACACCAAACACAGTCTCCTCACATTTTCTCAAACGATCAACGAATGAAACAATCTTCAACAACCAACAACAACAACTTCTTTTTTGGTTCGCATTGGCTCATCCAAGAGTTCGGTCTCTCACACACCACGCACACAGATCTAAAACTAATCCATTCAAATTGGCCGCCAATCCAAAATCTTTTGCATTTCAACGATTCGCTTTGGTGCTACGTGCTCCGCCATCGATTGTTTTCTTGGAATTCTGTATTAGGATGATGATGATGGTTTCAAGATACTGTACATCCATCCAATATCCGATGACGACTGCTCATTAATTTCGAAATCTTGCAAGGATTTTGCATTCTTCCAGACAACACCAAGATGAAACTTTCCTTGTACTTTCTCCCAATACTTGCCTCTGCAGTGGCTGGTTTCCAGGCTGCCATGCCTGGCAACAGTGTCGGTGGCAGACTGTCGGCCACGGTTGCCTCCGCCGATGAGAAAACCATGACGGTCAAGGTACGCCGGGAATCCTTTCTGTGAGGATCGTGGTCGTGTTTCACCCTTTCTCTAAAAATTTGTTGCTCTCTCTCTCGTTGTGTAGAAAGAAATCAATCCTCAAGGTCCCTCGACAGCCACCAAACGGGACGAAAGTATGCGGACCAAAATGGAAGACATGTTGCGGGAAGCTCAAATCAGTATTACCGCGGCCATTGAAGAAATTGATGGCAAGGGCAAATTCCGGGAAGACAAGTGGGATCGACCCAACAATCAAGGCGGCGGCATTAGCCGGGTGTTGGCCAATGGACAGGTATGGGAAAAAGCCGGCATTGGCTTGTCCATGATTCATGGCACCATGCCCCAAGAAAATTTACGGGCCGCCAAAGATCGCGGAATTGCTCGCTCTAGTTATAAAGACGGTGAAAAGGTTCCCTTTTTTGCCGTGGGACTCTCGTGTGTCATGCATCCCCGAAATCCTCATTGCCCCACTATGCATTTCAATTATCGGTATTTTGAAACCGATGATGGAGAACATTGGTGGTTTGGGGGTGGTACCGATATTACGCCGTCCTATGTCGATGAAGACGATATGAAACACTTTCATGGCGTTTACAAGGAAGTGTGTGATCGCCACGATCCCGAATTTTATGCCAAAATGAAAGCCGATGCCGACGACTATTTTTTGATTCCTCATCGTGGAGAACGTCGTGGCCTCGGGGGCATCTTTTACGATGATTTAAATGATCGAGATCCCGAATTATTGTTTGAATTGGCCAAGGATGCGGTCAACCATGTGGTGCCAGCCTATGGACCCATCATTGAAAAACACAAGAACGATGACTTTACAGAAGAACAAAAACAATGGCAACAACTACGTCGGGGTCGCTATGTCGAATTCAATTTGGTCAATGATCGCGGAACTATTTTTGGCTTGAAAACCGGCATCGGTCGTACCGAAAGTATTCTCATGACTCTACCGGAAACCGCCTCTTGGCTCTATGATCACCAACCCGCACCGGGATCCCCCGAAGCGGAGTTCCTGGATGCTACCACAAACCCAAGAGATTGGGTGTAAAGATGTAAATGCATTTGTATATTTTTGAAAACAAGGACAAAGGTGGCCCATCTTGTCGCCGTCCACAGGAACCTGGACAACACACCAAAAAAGCCAGACTCCTGTATTTAATATTGGTCATATCGTTGATTCCAAAGCCGAGATTGTCTTTTTACACCGTACTAAGATAGGACACCAATATCTAGCTATCTCTGTACGGTTCTACTTGTACTACTGAACGATTCTTTCATGCAACTTGCAGCCTTCGCCGACGCTGCAAATAGTCCCCGCACTATAGTAAGCAATCGAACCTATACTCGACCTGGCGAACATGGTCTCCTTTAGCCAGAGGACCGAATCCATGTAGACTGAGGATGTAGGAAGAGATTGGTGACATAAATTCAGCCGTCGTGACGGAAAGCCACCGACAAGGTTGCCTTTTTTCGCGTCATCGTGATCTAATAGAAAAATCGCTGAGCAAGGCAGCAGAACCGGCCAGACATCGCACTACTTAGTGAGGTGACTATCAGAAAAATGCCAAGGAATTGGGCAGGTAACGAACCAGCAGAAAAGCATTCCATGGATTGGGATCGCACCCAGGTTTTCCTTTCCCACATCCATGTCAGCACAGTTTTGGCTCACACCCAACCAACCTCCACAGAGCGGTACAGTAGTAATTGTACCAAGGTAACCAAGCAGTGCATTGCAGCAAAGTACTAGTAAGCCAAAACACCATTACTGATAGCAGGGGATTGGCAGACAGACTACCCTGGACCCACACGCTCTCGAAATTCTTCATTGCTCATGACCCGTGTTGGCGCGCGTAGCAACGGTCAAATCTTTAGCTAATTACCAACCATCACCGTCGACATTGTAAATTAGCTTTATCTAAATATTTCAATTGAATTGGCTATCAGCGGCATTTTGAATTTGTTGTTAAAACTCATCGCCGTATGTAGCGCGCGTTGAACGGTTCTTGGTATCCTCAGATGTCTGACCTCGACGACATCTGCTGCAGATTGATATCCTCATACGAATATTTCATCATCAAATACACCAAAAGGCATGGCGGTATCTGAACAGCCATCCCTATAAATCTATTACTGGCTCATCAGATACAGTAGTAGCGAACAAGACGACTGTCAACAAGTCTGTGACTAGTAGTGGGTTGCTGGACTTTTTACAAACTAGTGATGCCGTCGCTCCTCATCGTTGGATTGTCGGACGCCTGCTTTGGAAATTGATGGATCGATTGGGAGTCCGATCGACAAAAGATTTGTGGCCATGAGCAATTCTTCTTCTTCTTCCACGTGGTTGGCCTTTGCCACTGCGTTTGTCAATACGGCTCTGGTAGACAGCGCGGCTGTTGCTACGGCTACTACTGGGAATAGTGCTGCTATGGAAGAGCCCATTTCCTTTGATGCCGCCATCTTACAGGACAGCAGCCGAAGCAGCTATCATCAATACAGTGGATCATCCAATCATCATAATTATGCTTCCACCAATCCCATTCTTTCCACACTGTTAATGATTCCCTTTGGTGTCTACTTTTCCATGGTCTTTATTATTTTCACGGTGGAATGCTATCATTTCTTGGTGGTTTGGCAACAAGTCTCGGTCGCCGCACAACAACAGCGCCATCGACAACAAGGCACCAATAATAACAGCGAAGACGACGAAACGTATGCCAAAGAAGAGAAACGAATCGTACGAGCATTCATACTAACGCAACTGGAAATCTTTTCCTTGGAGACAACCACTACTACGAAGAGTGCTGGAGAGAAAGACCTGTCGACGTCAGGTACAGCTTTTTCAGAGGAATTGGGAGCCATCCATCAGCATCCTCCATCTTCTTGTCCTATTTGTTACTGTGATATGAAAGACGCCGACCGGGTTGCCTACATACGAACCTGTCACTGTCACCACAAGCATCTCTTTCATTCTCATTGTCTTTTGCAATGGCTTGTGGACGAAAAGAAACCAACTTGCCCATACTGTAGATTCAATTTGCTGGCACCAGCACCACCACCACCCGCCATGGATACAGACAACAACCACAATAGCACTACCAATACGATTCCCTATGCCACAGGAACGGCCGACGATAATAACGCTACTACCACTACTACGGATACCGACACGGATCATCCATGGAATTGGAATTTGGCCGAAAAGCTGGAAATGGCATCCCTCCAACTCGAACACTATGTCTTTCATGCCCTGTGCGGCGTGGCCCAATGGGGGACCAGTATTTTCCGCAGGGATGACGACTCTACGAGTAGTAGCCCCAATATGCCATCATCATCATCATCATCTCACCGGTAGTTACAAGCTTGTGTCGTCGCGTTCAGTAGACACATGACGACGCATGTATTCTACTCCACTGCACTGGAAAGACGAACAAGGAGGAGTCAGGAAGGATTCCGTACAGCACCACATTACGAGTGAAGAAGATGCCGGATCAGTGCTGGGCCAGGTGAGGCAAGGAACTGCATCCTTGAAATGAGTTTTTGTTTTGCACATTGGCCTCTCCACTTATCCGAGTACGACCTGCAGGAGAGGGTCGCGTGGACCGTCATCCTAATTCACCACCACCACTGCTGAAATGCAAATTGCAGTTTTGCACACCGATGGACGTATCGGTATTTTTCATTTAAAAAAATGCATAATAGACACCACCACTACTAAAAGTTGAATTACCAAACTAGACCCACCCTTAAAAGTTGAGCTTCAAAACTAGATCGTGCCCATATGGCTTTGTAGCTAACTAGCCACGACTAATTAGCTCGACAATCTCATCATGTCTGGCAGCCTTGATGCCCCTCTGCTCTTTGTTTGTGATCGCAAGCACTTGTTGGAGCACTTCAAGACAAATGGATTTGGCCTCCCCATGACCTGGACTTTGTGTTTCAAGGAGAGCTGTGTACTAGTAGCAGTGGTCAAGCCATGACTCGACACCCCTGGTAGCCATCAAGCCACAGACCCACAACCCCAATAGACAATGAGTGCCCACACTTGCTTGCGGTTCAGCATCCCAGAAGAGTTCCTTTATCAACAAATGTGAGAGAGCAGCCATGCTGCAAGCCAGAGTCTGGGCAATTGAAAGAATAACCTTGCCGACGGCAGTCCAAGCGAAATGGTTTCAGCGCAGCTCAATTAATCTATCCATACTTTTACAATGAACTAGCTACGTCTGTGTCATGCATCGAAATATATATATATTGTGGGAATTATAGAGGTAGTTATATCATTGTTTTGTACTGTCATAGCCGGGAGCATATGGTTATTTTCCGTTAGTTGTCGTGGTTGCCGCCGACAAGAGTGCTCTATAGTCAAGCAAGAAAAAGAGTTTCGTTCTCCTCTCAGGAGGTGTAAAGACGTTGAAGACCACACGTAGAGCTAAGTGTAAGTTTAGAATGCCGGTGCCGCGGGAAGCGGCTGATTTGCTGGCTTGTAATTCGCCATGACCAAAAAGCATATATCGTTTACATAGGCAATGATTCGCAAATTTTCCTTGCAGAAATTTCCAATGTCTTCCACATGCACAATAATCCGTAGTGTCAGTTTTTTTGTCCTATTCAGCCACTCCACGATTACTGTGCATTGTTCTTTAACTTCCGTGATATAAGCCGCATGCTCTCCACACTGCTTTGCCAATTCTTCAACAGTATCAGATGTTGAATCCAACCGCGGCTCCGACAGAAGGTCGGAAATTATATCTTTCATATCGGCCACCCAGACAAAAAACCGCCAGAGGCGATCTTTTGATTCTTCTGATCTGTATTTCATTCCTTCCAAGAGTGTGTCCATCGTCTCGGCAAGGTCAATGCGTTCGTCAGCTTCATCATCCGTTTCTCCACTGAGGCAAAAATACAATTGGCGCACGAGCTTTGTATACCGGTCTTCGTCACTCAACAATTCCATGAACGAACCGATGCCCGGGTGCCTTTTCAAGATTTTTTCTTCACACCTCCAGCTTTCTGCTTCCACCCGCAATTTGAATTTTTCTGCTTCCACCCGCAATGCCCGAAATGACAAGCAGATCAAAAAGAAGATCGGAAGGAAAAGCTGCATGGCCGAAGAAAAGGGAATGACAAAGGGAATGTCACTGGCAAAGTCAAGAAGAAACAAGAAACAATCAGAAGTTGGAAATGGGGAAAACGCCACACAAGATCACTGCTCTCAGACTTGTTATTATGGCATGATGCCATGAAATGGAAGTGGCATTGCACGAGGAAGGCCATGATTTTGTCGGAGTGTCGTGGAAGCAAAAAATCAATTTTAAAGGCTGACAAAACGGTTCATGTGCTTGCCCACTCCCGCCTCCGTGGTTTTTCCTCTCATTACCGATCTAGTCTAGCTAAGTAGGTGCCAACGTTGCGTTAATAGCTACTTACACTCGCGTTGGAATTTATCCCAGCGTGGAGACATAGACAAACCAGAGGTCCTGACCGTGGACGCACACCGAGAAAAATAATTTCGACGCACACCGGAAGCCACCACCATCGATTGGCCATTCAATTTATTGTGCGCTTCGGCCAAAGACTTGAACTGCCACACAAAGCAGCGAGCATGACCCTCCCTATTGGCACCTCTTCCAATGTAAGTGTTTTCCCGTCCGTCCAAAGCTTAAGCTTACGCGTCGCGCCGATTGGCCTACTCTCGAGAAACAAAAGGAGAAAACGGGTCTCCCTATTTTACAACCATCCAACTTGCAGCAGCTAACGAGCGAGCGAACGAGTTGTAGGACAATTTAGTAATATCCACGATCGCGTAAACATGTAGCTACCCTCTCATGGTAGTACCATCCATAGGGAAGCTGAAGTACTTATGAATTTAAAATCGATTGTTACTACTACTTATATATCTACTACGTCTGTATCGATGTCTACTACAATAGAGTAGAGCTGTTAGAAAAGAATGTACCTTCGGAAAAAGCAATGGGACCATTCAAAGCAACTCCTACATCTCCAGAAGTGCGAACATCAAGGACACAATCCATGATCTCACTTCCCCAGTGAGCACAGGCTTGCATGGCTTCTTCCATGGAAACATGGGACTCTTCCAAGCGGCGGAGTCGAAACTTCTTCATCTCCAGGGATGGCATGTCACACTGCTTGGGGTGGGGAGAAGGGACGCGAAAGAGAAAGCCATCCACAGCACCTTGGACCTGCCAGTCCTGGCCATATTCATTGATGTCTGTGTGGACTGTGACATTGTCACGGCCAATCCAAGCACCATCCTCAAACCTACCCATCAAACCAACACTGGTACCAAAGTTGCTTTGAGTTGCATAGATAATGCTGATGGTGATCCAGTTCTTGTACTCACGAATGTCAATCTCTTCAGTCTCAAGGTGAATCTTGTAGACATAGCGGGGTTTCTTGTGTGCTCTAGAAGAGGAGACTTTGTATCCAGCCAAATCTTCGGTTGCGCCAACTGTTTGCAGGACACCATTGATGTAGTGCTTGCCTCCATTGCCCACCTCCAAAACATCATCTCCAATCCGAATGGCAACATCCGAGATGTAGGATAGGACTGTCTTGATAGGACTGCTACGAATGTGAATGGAAAGACCCTTGTTGGTGTTGCCATGACCATCCGCCACATGGGGTGCGTTCAACAAGACCAAATCACAGTGGCCATGGAAATCATACTGTGCACCATGCCATGTCTTGAAATGGGGATCTCCCCCAGCACCGCCCGTTAGCCAGTGAGTTGGAGCAGTGCTGGGTGCTGCACTAGGTTTGGGAGTGGGTGCGTTAGTAGGCAAGGGAGTAGGGGGGGGAGTGGCGCCACGAAAGAAGCCAATCGTCATTTGTTGAGACTCAGCACCACAGGTTGTCGACCCAAGTCCCCCAAAGTTGCCATTTCCAATACAAGGACGAAACATTTTGACATCGGTCGCGCAACCGCAAATCGCGTTGTTGGAACCGAAAAGGAGCTCCACTCCGCCGCCACAGATGCCAGTAGTAGCTTGTACACCACCAACATTTGTAGAATCATATGTTGTTGTACGGAGCAGAGTTGCCAGATTTGTTGCACCGGTAGGATCGTTCAGGACCTGGGTAGATAAGTAAGTCCCACCATATTCCACCCTGACAAAGTTACCTGTCAAAGCAGCACGGAATGTGTTCCAGCTGTTGCAGTCTGCTTGATCATACTGGCCCTGGTTAAAGTACTCTGAATAAATGACATCTTGTCCAAGAGCAAGAGAAAGCTGCCCCACAACCAACAGCTTGAAGAGGGCGGCGCAGACTGGTTTAGAAGGGACGAACATCATGTCTTCCGAATTCTTGTCCTTTCGCGTTTGTTTGTCTGTAATGGAATGATCGTCGTGGCCAACTCTACGAGTCTTGACCTGTTGTTTCAGTGGCAGAGAAACGCAGGTAAGTTTGTTGGGCAGGCCGAAGGATGAAGCAAGTAAGTCTTTGTGGATGGTTGCTTGTGAACACCCTGTCGTCGCTACTAGAAAAGGACTGCGGCGTACGTAGGAATACGAATACAACAGACATTTCTTTCTTTTTCAGACATAATCAGTGTTTACCAGTTCAATATGACCTTTCCTACGGTACTGTACTCAACTGCTGCATGCTCACGTCACCAATGCCAAGGAATGTTGCTTTGCTTATGGAGGTGGTCTTCCATACTGTGGATAGTATGTACTAGTACGTCGCCTCGTACATTGGGGATGACTTAAAGTACCACATTATTCTAGTTAGTCCCAGGGTTGAAACTAGACTTTTTCGGCAGTGACCCAGGCAAGTACCGCAGAGTAGGACTAGCCCGATGCAACCAAAGCCAAGGCATTTTGCTTCCGCTGGTGGTCATACCGTAGATGGCAAGTATGTCATTGGGTCTTGTTATGACCTGGTGCCTGGAACTACGACCCACACAGCCCCGTCATGGAACCATTAGAAAGAGACCCACACGGTCCCCACATGGATCGAATTTCGACTCCACCAGCTGGCTAACAACTGTTTGCTGTGTGTCACACAAAATTGATGCAGCACCATTGGCACAGCCTGAGAGCACACACAGCACAGTTGTGAAAGAGAGATGCTGCTAGCTAGCAGATGGAAAGTCGGAAACCATCAAAAGAACTTTCGGTGGCTCCACAGTTGTTCGCACATTGTGGCAGCGCTTGTTCGTTCCATGAACTCCTGCTGGCTTTCGATGAATGCAAGTTGTCGAACGTGGACACATTCCACTGGCTCATGTGTTCAATCTCCCCATTTCCTCTTCCAGCCAATCCAACATTTTCGAAGCCATGTTGTGTCCCAGATGCAGAAGTTTGTTGTCGGGCAGGTTCAAGTGCTAGAGCGCTTCCTTTGTTTGTCCTCCGTGGGAATCATTTGACGTTTGGCGCGTGTTGCCAGGTGTGGCAACATCGATGAGAAGCTCAATGTCAAACCACCGCTCATTCGTCTGCCAGTGCTCGGTTGTCATGTCTTCAAACTCGCGCGTGTGCTCAAACCGCGTCACAAAGCAAAAAGACAGGCCACCAGCGCAGCAGCGTCTCACATCCTTGTGCCGTGTGGCATGACCATGCAGAACACGGCCCTTGTTTGTCTTGGCAAGTGCCAGCTGACTGATCATCAAAAACACAGGGTGCAGGTCCGGTTCGCGCAGAGGTGGTTTCAGGCCTTCAAAATCACTCAGCTCTGCTCGACAAAGACTCTCCGTCTACAAAGCGCATTGTGGCCTTCGTCGCCACATTAGGCAGCGTTTGGCCTTAAATGTGTTCAAGTGGCCGTTAATGACTCGCAAACTGGCCTTTCGTAACCCCAATTAACCGCAAAAACTGCGACAAAGCCGACTTTTTGTCTAATTGAATTAACGGAGGGCCGATCAGTTAAACAGAAATGCCAATAACAACTAGGC
>ENA-ORBV01003647-ORBV01003647.1-microbial-mat-metagenome-genome-assembly--contig:-NODE-3647-length-30544-cov-9.288082_pt1 | contig 30544 bp, 24 predicted proteins | sample MGYA00237777_ERZ505514 | MGnify/ENA primary metagenome ERZ505514 (study PRJEB26160, sample SAMN06269048) | microbial mat metagenome | isolation source: Oligotrophic lake microbial mat | place... | reverse complement strand
CATGGCCCCGCTTCGCTTGCCGGGCGGGTGGCTTCACGCGGCGCGGGCCATCCATGGCCCCGCTTCGCTTGCCGGGCGGGTGGCTTCACGCGGCGCGGGCCATCCATGGCCCCGCTTCGCTTGCCGGGCATCCGCCCGGAGTTCAACCCGGCCCTCCGGGCCTTGCGCATGCTGCGGTTCATGGGTTCTGACGTGCCGTGGTACCCTTTCAGAGCCATTGCCCGTGGGAGTCAAGTTCATGTTGTCTCGTCTGCTCGTCCTGCTTGTCGCCGTCTGCGTTCTTGGGCCTGCTGCCCGGAGCGAGGAGCCTGTGCTCGTGTCGATCACCGGGCCGATGGTCGGCCGCGTGGGCGATCGCGTCTCCTTCGAGGTGGAGCTTGTCAATCGTTCGGGCAAGCCGCTCTCCAAGCTCCGAGTGATCGACTACTTCGATCCCGGCTTTCATCACGACGCGTCAACGAGCCCCATCGAACAGAAAGGCACCATCGACCTTGCGCCAGGCACAGCACGACGGCTCACCCTCGACTTTCTCTTGATCGAAGACGGACGGCAGTGTCACCGCGTGGCGATTCTCGACCAGTCGCAGCAGCAGCTCGGCGGCGCTCAGCACTGCGTCGAAGTGTCTGCCAATGCCGCCTTCACTCCGCCGCCGGCCGCTCCCCCCTCCACCGTGAACGCGCCACCCGCAGCCGTGATGCCGCCTCTGTCATCAGCGACCTCACCTCCACCGCTCATGACGCCCCCGCCTTCCAGTTCGCTGTCACCCCTCGCCGCAACTGCGTCGGCCCTCGAGCTCGATGTCACGGGCCCGGCGCAGGTGCTCGCCGGCGACGTCGTCAAGTATGTCGCCATCGTGAAGAACACCGGAACGGCCAGGTCGGAACCGACGACGCTCGAGTTCTCATGGGATGCTTCGCTCAGTCCCCTCGAGGCCTCGGATGGCTACGCGTTGGCCGGATCGAAGGTGACGTGGACAATCCCCGCGATGGACCCCAAGGGGGCGCAGGAGCGTCAGATCAACCTTCGTGCTGAGGTTCCCACCGGAGCGTTTCGCGATTCACCGCCGACGCGAGGCTGTGTGCGAGCGGTGCTCACGGGGCTTCCCGGAGGCTCGATGATCGCCGATGACGCGTGTGTCGGGATCACGGCGACGGCGTCACGCCCCCAGCGGCGATCGGCCGTGGGATCAGGCCTGCGGCTGTCGCTTGCCGACCTCGACGACCCGGTGCGGTCAGGCGATGCCACCACGCTCATCTGCACGTTGACCAATGGCGGCACGGACGCAACGGGAAGGCTCGATCTGGTCGTCCTCCTGCCCGATGGCGCCCGGCTCGTGGGCGATCCCATCCCTTCGCGGGTCCGCGTGGAAAGCTCGCGGGTAACGTTTGAGTCGATCTCCACGATCCCGCCCGGGGGCCGGCAGAGTTTTGAGGTTGCGTATCGCCTCGCGTCAGCCGGAACCGGCAAGGCATCGGTCATCCTTACCGGCAGCGACCTCGACGGCTCGCTCGAGCGCACGTGCCAGACGACGTTCCTCGAGCCCTGAGTCTCGGGTGCACGGGTTCCCTGGGCCGCAGGGTTGGCCCAGTGTGAAGGTACAGGCCGCGCAATGCGGCGGTCCTCGAAGCATCCTGCCAATGGTCGCCGATGAATCTGCCAGGAGACGCGGATGCTCGCGGTCACGGCAAACTGGAACGTCACCGACGGCACGCTCGCCGCACCGCGAACCGCCGCGGCCCAGAGCTGGCTGGCGACGATCAGACGAGCGGCCATTCGCGCTGGGTTTGGCCGAGACGGTCGCTATCAGGCGGTCGAGTCGATCTGCCTCGTGTTCGCCGGCGACACCTTCGACTGGCTTCTGAGCGACGCCTGGAGTGGCTGCGATCGCCCATGGATCGGCGGACCGCGAGGGTTTGCCGCACGGACACGCGTCGCTGCCGCGAGCCTGCGGGCGGCAGGGCCCGTCCTGCGAGACCTGCGTCGGTGGATTCGCACGGGCGTGCCGCTCCCAGCCGCCGATGCCCGTGGCCGTCCGTCAGCCCGTGCGATTCGGCACACCCCGATTCGCGTCGTCATGCTCGCTGGGGATCGCGATGCGTGGATCAGCGGAGGGTTCGGCCAGGAAGCGAGTACGGCCGATCGGTTTGGCGTCTTGGTTGGCGAGTCGTGGTCCGATGCACGCGTGAGCATCCGTCACGGCCACGATCTCGATCCGCTTTGGCACGCGATGGCTGCCACGCCCATGCCGGCGACTGGCCGCCCGCCGACACTTGGCGAGAGTCTCGCCGTTGATCTCCTCGTTCCATTCGCGATGGCGCTGCGGGCCGAGGCTGCGATGTGGTTGCTCGCCAAGTCGCGGATCGGATTGCTCGCCGCGTCGCCGCCTTGGGAGTTGCCTGGTGGCGTTGCCAAGCTCGTGGCGATTCAGGGCCCCGGCGGTGGGTTGGGACGCCGGCTGCTCTCGATGTGGCGCCGCTGCGTGGAGGCATGGCACGCACGTGTCCGCCGCGATCCGCCGCTATCCGACACGGCCTACGACCCGCTCGATGCCTTGGCCGCCTGGCTCGACACTGCCGCGAGCGGACATGGGTCTCCGGTGCCTCCGTCCATCGCCCGTCTTGCGATCCCGCGTTCGACCCCGGCCCAGAGCAACACCGTGCTCGGTCATCTCCCCTCTTCGGGGGCTGCGACGTGGCTCGGTGGTGCCGGTGGACCCTGGCTGGCTGTCGTCGATCGCGACGAGGGGCCGGGCTGGGTCGAGCTCCTTGGCAACGTCGCTGCCAGCCCGAGCGTCGTGGCCATCGGCGCGGGCTCTGGCAGCGGTGTCGTCGAGGCGGCATGATGCGGCTGTCTTCGGAGTGACCACGGCTATGCCCACGCCATCCGCTGCCGGGCCGCTCGTCAGCGGGCTCGTCGAAATTCGCACAACCTTTGCCTCCCGCGACGCGGCGGTGGCCTGTGCGGAGCGGCTTGTGCGGGCGCGGCTGGCCGCCTGTGTGCAGGTAGACGGGCCGGTCACAAGCACGTATTTCTGGAAGGGGGCTGTGGAGCAGGCCGAGGAATGGCGATGTGCCTGCAAGACCACCCGTGCCGCGAGCGCTGCCTGTATCGTGGCGATCATCGCGGGGCATGGGTACGAAACCCCGCAAGTCGTCGTCATCCCGGTGGAGGTGACGCCGGCTTACGCGGCCTGGGTGAACGCTTCCGTCGGCTCGACCTGACGGTGATGACGATTCTGCGGGCCGAGCGGGATCGCCGGGGACGAGACCGGTATGATTGACCGATAGCAGACGACGAGCCGCCGCGATGTTGGGTCGCGGTAGGCCGCGGAGACTCCGACCGTGATGCAGCGAATTTTTTCATGCTCGATGGGCTGGCGACTCGCTGCCGTCGTGGTGGTGTGCGCGACCACTGGGCGGTCGCTCGCGGTCGATCAGACATCCCTCGCAATCGGTGACGATGCTGCCATCGCGCGGGCCTTCGGCAGTGGCGCCCACGCGTTCTTTGGCGGTGACTACCAGCGGGCCTACGACGACCTCACCCAGGCCATCGCGGCAGGCACCAAGGATCCGCGTGCCTTTTACTTCCGGGGTCTTGCTGCTCGGCGAATGGGTCGCGTGGACGAAGCCGAGGCCGATTTTTCTTCGGCGGCTCGAATCGAGGCCGATGCACTCGGCGATTGGCCGGTCTCGCGCACGCTCGAACGGATTCAGGGCGACGACCGTCTCGCCATCGAGCGGCACCGCGTCCGCAGCCGCATCGAGGTACTTCAGTCACGCAAAGATGCGGCTGCTCGTCGGTATTCCCAGATTGAATCAGTCCAAGACACGTACCTTCGCCGACGCCGTCCCGAGGGTTTCAACCAAGACAATACCTCTGCGTTCGGAACGCCAGAAGCCGCGCCTGCCGAACAGCTTCCACCCGGCCGCCCGGTCGAGGCTGCCCCCGATGCCCCTGCCGATGATGGGCGTGGCGTTGATACCCGTGGCCCTGGCCCGCAGCCGGAAGCACCCATGGCTGAACGGGAGCCTGCCGCTGACGCCGTTGAGTCGTCGCCAGCGTTTGAGGCCGAGCCTGTGCCAGCCCCTGCCCCAGGCAACAGCCCTCCGGCGGCCGACGCACCTGGCGACACGATTTTCGAGTGACGTCTTGGCCGTCACGCGGCTCGAAGCTTGCTCGCGGCGAGGGCCAGGAGTGCCCAGCCGGCGATGAGGAGCACGCCTCCGATGGGCACAATGGCCCCGAGCATCTTGATGCCGGTCACCGCGAGGGTCGCGAGGCAGCCGGAGAAAATGAGCATTCCGACGAGCAGGCATGCTGTGGCCGCGCGGAGAAGGCCATGGGGCGGGGGCGCAGGCAGTCTCGCGAGCAGACCCGTGGCAAGAATTGCCAAGGCGTGGAAGACCGCGTATCGGCTGGCGGTTTCCCAGTTTTCGGTCTGTCCCGACGCGGCCAGCATCGCCTTGAGCCCGTGAGCACCGAAGGCTCCAGCGGCCACTGCACACCCGCCTGACAGGGCGCCGGCTATGAGTGCGAATCGTCCAGGGGCAGGCCGCGTCACGGCTGGGCGGTCCTGAGGAGCCGTGCCTCTTCCTCTTCCTGGATGATGATGCGGGGCGTGACCATCAGCATGAGGCTGTCGGTCGTCCGCCCGAGGCCGACGTTCTTGAAGAGGCGGTTGACGTATGGAATCTTTGAAAGGATCGGCACGCCGAATTCGTTCCGCCCCTCGCGGAGCCGCTTGATACCGCCGAGGAGCACGGTGCCGCCATCGGGCACGCTCACGGTCGTCGTGACCGTCGTGAAGAGGAACTCTGGCAACTGGATCGTCGTGCCGTTGGACTGCAGTTCCAACTCGCCGGTCGCGGCTTGGCCGGTGGTCAGGCCTGCCAGACCCGAGACACCTGGGATCTTCACGTCGCCCCCCGACTTCTCGTCGGAACTCTTCGATCTGGTCGATCGCGAGCCCTCAAACTGAAACTCTTCGACCTGCCCGATCTGCGAGAAGAATGGGACGAGTGTGAGCCGCACAAAGCGACGGTCGTTGGAGACCACGGCCTGGACATTCACCGCGGTGCCTTCGTTGAGGACCGTGATCACTGGTTGCTGGGCGGCCGAGAAATCACCGACGACCGGCACGACCGCCGTTACGAACGGCCGCTGCCGCGTATCCGAGACGAATGCCTGCTGGCCGTTGAAGAGCGTGACCTTCGGCGCCTGCATGATGTTCGAGCGGGTGCTCCCCTGGGCGGCCTGGATGAGAAAGTAGGCCTCAATGTCGGAGAGGATCGCGAAGCCGAAGTTGGCGGCTGAGGCGGTCGGGTCGGGGAGGCCCGGAAGCTGCGGCACGCTCGCGGCCCCAAAGCTATTCTGACGGAATGGGATTGAGAAAAAGCTTCGGTTTGCATTGGGGACTCCAGGCTGAGTGCCCGTGGGAGAGAGGGCCACGCCCGGATTGCCCGAGTTGTCGAGGCCGATCGTCTGGGATCGTCCGCCAGGATTGGCGGCGATGCCGAAGGCCGCCGGATTCTGGGAACTGTTGCCCGCCGTCGGCACGGCCGTCATGTTGAGCGGGGTGCTGACATTCGTCTGGATGTTGAAGTCGAAGTCGACGCCGATGCGCTCGAAGAAGGTGTCATTGAGCGAGATAAAGCGGACCTCGATCGTGACTTGAAGATCTTGGAGCCGCCGCAACTGCTCGAGGAGATCGGCGATCTGGTCGTGAACTTCCTGGGTCTGGCTCACCACGAGGCTGAGATTCGTGTCAAACGGTCGGATCGCTCCCTGACCGCCGACGGTGTCCCACGTCTCAGCGGCTACGGTGCTCTGAATGAGCTCCATGAGCGGACCGAAGTTCTGCTGGCCGCCACCGACCGACGGAGGGCCAAAAGGGATCGACGGAACTGAGCCCGTCGAAGTCCGACCACTGCCTTGGATCTGGGCCAGCGACCCTGATCCAAGGTTTGAACCAGTCGCGGCGCCTGCGGGCTGGATCCCTGTCGGCGTCGGTCCCACCTGAACAGCCAGCGAGTTGCGGTTCGCCGCCTGCTGATACCCCTTTTCGAGGGCATCGGAGATGCCGAGGCCATCCGACGTGAAGTTTGGAATCGGAAGGACGAGGTCGGCGACTGGATAGGTGACCGCATAGACCTCGCCGCGGACGAGCTGCGGGCTCGTGACTTTGAGCACCTCGTCGCGGACGACATAACTGAGATGGAGCGGCTCGAGCAGAAGCTTGAGGGCGCTCTTGAGCGAGATGGGTTGATCGAGCGATAGCGTCACGGGTGTGTCGCTGCGAACCGACTCCTGGTCGAGGCCCACCATGTCGAGATGGATGGCCACACCCGCTTCCTTGGCCAGCGAGTCGAGCACGGCCGCGAGCGGCTCATTTCGGAAGCCAGGCTTCACCCGCGCTTCGAGTCGTTTCTGGATGGCGATCTCGGCCACGGTGAGACGCGATCGTCCTTCGGCCAGTTGCTCCTGCCGGCCCTTCGTCAGATCCTCCCACACCTTCGAACTCGGATATGCGATCGGGCCCGCGAACGGCGTCGCCGAACGCTCGACATCCGCAAGCGTGTCGAGCACACCGGCCCGCGACGAATCGGCCATGGAACGCTGAATGTTGATTTGGCGAATGGTCTGGCTCTGGATCATCATCTGCCGAACAACCACGTTGTCGGGCGAGAGCGTTCCGGCCTTCTTCGCGACGGCTTCTGCCTCCGCATACCGCTGGTCCTTGATGAGCGTGTTGTACTCATCGACGAGCATCGCGATTCGCTCATCGACCTCGACCTTCTTCGCCCGTTCGCCGTCGATCTCGCCTTCGATCGCTGCATTTCGCTGGTCGAGCGCGAGCTCGGCCCGCCGCTTGCCAGTCGCCTCTTCGATATCGACTCGCGTTCGCTCGATGCGACGAAGCAACTGGGTCCGTCCGGCGGCTGGGATCGTCTGATCCTCGAGGCTGGCTTCCAGATCGTCGAGCATCGCCATCGCCTCGGCAGGAGATTTCTGGGCGCGGCGCTTGGCCTCGAGCTGCCGCGCGGCCACTTCGGCCGACAGCCGTGCCAGGACCAGCTGCTCAGGCTCGCCTGCAGCCGGCGCCGGCAGAGGTGTCGTTCGACGCCCGTCGGTGGCGGCCCGATCGATCGCTTCCTGGATCACGCGGCGAGCGTCTGCCGCAGGCGCTTGTGGCCCCGGTGCGGGAAGCTCTTCGGCGTGCGCCATGGCTGTCCATGCGATGGAGAGCAGGGCGGCCAGCGGGACGAGCCGCCCGCAGAAGCGGCGAGGGGAATAAGGTGCGCAGGTGCAGAACATGCTCGGGAATTCCTGGGCGGGAATGAAACCGGACGGGAGAAGTAGCGGCGACCGTCCGGACAGGTCAAGGCCATGTCCGTGATCGCTCGCCCGAGAAAGTCCAGGCTTCGTGGACCACCGATCCGGTCCCCTACCTCCCCCGGATTGCCACGCGCGAGGCGTTCTATCGCTCCGGCGCGGTCGGAGGCAAGGGGACCACGGCAGGCAGCGGCTGAGGAGTTGCCATCAGCAACTCGGGCTGCGCTGGCTCGATGCCAAACGTGTCGAGGGACGTATCGGCGGCCCGCAGATCGGCGTCGGCACGCCAGTATTCCTGCCGCGCCGCAATCTCCAGCAGATCGGCATCAAACTTCGCCTGTTCACGGAGGGTGACACGGAGAATGTCGCTGCGGCCGAGGCGAAACTGTTCCCGTTCGGCGTCAGCCACGAGCGCCGCCAACTGCTCCTGCTGGATCGTCTGCTTGTGAAACTCGTAGGCTCGCTCGAGCTTCGAGTACGCGTTTTGAACCTCCGCTTGCACGGAGTCCATCGTGAATTCGATGCGGCGGTCGATTTGCACGAGTTGCGCGTCGGCGGCCTGCATTCGTCCACGAGCATCCCGCCGCTGGGCCGGCATCTGAAACACGAGGGCGGCCTGGAGGACCTGCCGATCCAGTCCCGCCGGCCCCGACAGCGAGCTTTTGCCAAAGCCCGAGTCTTGATTGCCATACACCTGCGCATCGATGCCGGGGAGCGTGTCATTGGTCGCGAGACGCCGGTCGATGCCGAGCTTTTTTCGCTCGAGTGAGAGCCGCTGAAACTCCGGTCGAGCCGCGAGCGCCCGTGCCAACGCCTGCTCATAGAGGCTGGGCGCGGGAGCGACAGGCTCGGGCAGCGGCTGCATTCTCCTGCGGGCGGGCAGGAGTGGCCTTCCCGATTCGTCCCGCAGAAACAGTGACAGATCGATTGTGGACTGCTGGACCCCACGGTCGGCCTCGACCAGGAGGCCTCGTCGCAGCGCGATGTTCTTCTGATTGTCGACCCGCTCGATATTGGCCATGATGCCGCGGTCTACCTTCGCGAAAATCTCTCCATCGCGGCGGACGGCCAATGCCTCGAGCCTCTGGGCGGCCCCCTCTCGCTCACCACTGCCCAGCCAGGTCCAATAGGTCAGGGCTGCCGTTCGCATGTAGTCGAGGCGGCTGCGGGTGATCACGGGCTCGGCGATGGCGCGATCGATCTGCGCCTTATCACGACCGGCCCGAGCCGAGTCGATGGAGCGGTCGCGGGCGAGAGGCATCGTGATGCCACCGCGGACCTCGCCGGCATCGGCCGTCTTCTGGCCAAGGTTGTAGGTCGGGAAGTTTCCGAACCCGGTCCGGTATCCACCGAAGACCTGGATGCCGCCGCTTTGGAGCAGCTGCGAGGCACCGAAATCGGAACGGTAATTCTCATACGTTCCCGGTGCCAGCGAGTTCCCGGCCATGTTCACATTGGTGTCGAAGGCTCCCATCGCCGACGTGAGCCGTCCCGCTGCGACGCTCCGCTCCCGCTCGATGGCCTGAAGCAAGGGATAGTGCCGCCGGACACTCTCCAGCACCTCGACGAGCGTGAGTGGCTGGGGGCGATCGTCGATTGCATGGCTGCCGGGCAGCCGCGCCACAGTGGGGGGAACGAGCGCCGGGGCCCCCGGGGCGGAGGGCGCCATCAGCCCTTCCGCGATCATGCTTGGAAACGGCAGGACTTCCGGTACGGCAACGGGCTCGGAAGCCCCTGCGCCCGCAGTCAGCGCGGCCGCACAGGCCGCAGCGAGGCAGAATCGCCGCATGGCGACGCTCACCCCACCTTGATCTTGGGCGGCTTTGGCGACTTGTCTTTCGGGACTGGCGCGAGCACAGGCGGAAAGCCGTTGAGCCGCCTCCAGATCTCGTATCCGAGCGGCACGCGATTGAGAAACACCCAGCCGATCACCTGATTGCCCTGACGGAGAAACTCCGTGTCGGGCCAGTCGTCGCCCGGCATGACCGGGTCGGGCTCGACGAGAATTCGCGACTGGCCGGCAACGCCGCTGGCTGCGTCGACCTGGCGGATGCGGCCCCCGAAGGTGCCGATCGCCATCTCGGGCCAACCTGAGAATTGAACGGCGGGCCAGCCTTCGAACTGGAGTCGCACGTGCGGCAGCTCCTTCTCGCGGTCGGCATAGGCCAGCACGATGGGCGCATCGACACCGTCGAGAAACAGCTCCGCCACGCGGTCGTTCGTGTCGGGCACAATCGTGCACAGCTCGTCGCCTTCCTTTACGTACTGACCGCCCTGAATGACATTCGCCGCCACCCGGAAGACGACGCCATCGCAGGGCGCGACCACGCTCCGGGCCTTGAATCGCTCGATGCGATTGTCGATCTCCTGGATCTCTCGCTCGATGCCAAACAGGTTTTGTTCAGCCTTGCGGACGTTGCTTCTCGCCACGGCGATCGCCGAGAGGCCGGCGGCGTCGGCCTGCACGAGCAGCGCCTCCTGCGTGAGGAGGGATGCCCGAGAGCGCGCGATCTCAGCGTCGGCTTTGTCGGTATCGGTGATGGCCCGATCAGCCCGCATGCGGGCTTCATCGCGATTGAGCCGACTTTCCAGTCCACCAAACTTCGGATTGGTGAAGAGGTCATCAAACATCTCGAAGCGGCTGTGCTCGAATTCACGGGTGAATACGGCGTTGGCCTTCGTCTGCTCGGCCACCTCGATGGTCTGCTCAGCTGCTTCACGGTTCGCCTCGGCTGCTTTCACGGCGGCATCGCGGGCCGATTCCTGGGCTTTCGCGGCCGCCGTTAGCTCCGCGAGCTCCTGTCGGCCCGCGGCCAACCTTCCTGTAAGAAATGTCCGCTGCGCATCAAGCCGTGCAGAAAGCTCAGGATCGATATCTTCGATATCGACCAGCCGATCGTTCATCTTGACCCGGCTTCCCTCAACGACGTGCCACGCCCGCACCTGTCCGGAGACACGAGCGGTGATCTGCTGCATCCGCTCGACCGGCGCGTAGGCAATGATCGTGCCCCGGCAGGTTACGGTCTGCTGCCAGGGTACGAAGGCGAGGATGAAGGGGAGAGCCAGGAAGACGAGAAAGGCCAGGCGGGCCAGCCAGCGAATGAATCGTGGGGTGAGGGAGCGGGCCAGCGAAACGCGGGCGGATGCGTCGCGTTCCGGCAGCAGCACTGGTGGCTTCACTCCCATGCGATGACCCTCCCGCAGCGATCGCGGATATCGGCCCGCGCGGTCGCGATCATGAGGGTCCACGGTGCGGAGGCATCGAAAAGCGAGTCGAGCATCTCCGGGCATGCGGTGAGGTCGAGCCCATCGACCAGGCCATCAATCAAGAGCAGGCGTGGCCGGCTGACGATCGCCCGTGCGATCGCGAGCCGACCGATCTCATTCGTGGACAGCGGCCGGCCGTCAGGGGTGAGCGTCGTCTGGAGGCCGTCGGGGAGCCTGGCGAAGGAATTGGTCAGCCCGACCATCGCGATCGCGCTGCGGATATCGGCGGCGGAGACGCTGGTGCGACCGAGTCGCACATTGTCGGCGATGGTGCCCGTGAACACTTCGGCGCGGCCCACGAATGCAATCTGCTGCCGCGTAGCGGGACGGTCGAGCGAACGAACGTCGATCCCATCGAGCGTGAGCATGCCTGGCGAGGGTGTTCGCAGGAGCGCGAGGGTCTCGAGAAGCGTCGTTTTGCCCGACGTGCCGACAACAGCCACTCGCTCGCCGGGCTCGAGTACGATTGGCCGCGGTCGCCCGTCGGCCGTCGGAAGGTCGGCCACGACTGCCATGGGGCCGGCAGTGGCGTCCAGGATCTCGCCCTCCGCTGGCTCGGGAGGCAACTGGTCGAGGATGCCGAGCTTATCGAGTGTGGCCTGGAGGTCGTAGAAGATCTCGGCGTACTTGCCGATCTTCGAGAGCGATCCCAGCACGAGCGTGACAATCAGCTCGCTCGCGACGAGCTGACCGAGCGTGAGCTGTCGGTTGATGACGAGCCATCCCCCGAGGCCGAGCAACGCGGTGCTCGCCACGGCCTCGAGCATGAAAGCGAAGAGCGTCTGCCGCCAGATCACGCGGAAATGCCGCTTCCGGGCGGTGATGTAGTGGTTGGACAGATCGTCGGCCCGGTCGAGAGCGAGCGAGGCCCCTCCGCCGCTGCGAAACGTGTGTGGGCAGCGGGCGATCTCTTCGAGCCAGGCGGCCACGTCAAACTTGGCGTAGCTCTCGTCGATGCTCGTGCGGACACCGCCGACGCCGAGCCCGATGAGGAGGAAGACTACAAGGCCCGAGAGTACCAGGGCGAAGGTCAGAAGGTAGGGATGGTAGAAGGCCAGCACGGTGAGGCCCACGACCGTGAGCATGATGATCCCGACCCCATCAACGAGGAGCGTGGCGATCGACTTCTGTCCGCCCGTGACCTCGAAGAAACGGTTGACGATATCGGCCCTGTTGGCCCCATCGAACGAGGCGATGCTCGTGCGCGACAGTCGGTCCGCGAATGCAAGCGATGTGCGAACAAAGAGCCGCCGCTGGAGGCATTCGGCCACATAGGTCTGGAGGGCCCGGAGCACGGCCGAGATGAACATCAGCCCGAACATCACGATCGCGAGCACGACGACCGGCCAGAGCAGGATGCCGAAGGCCACGGTATTGACGAGCGCCTCGATCGCCGCCGGCGCGACGAGCGACAGCAAGCCCACGCCGAGCGCAAAAGCCAGGAGCGTGAAGACATCGCTCCACTCCAGCCGCATGAGTTCGACGAGTCGCTGCCAGGGGCCCTTGCCGCGCGGGTGGTGGTTGGCGTGGGGCATCACGACTTATGAACGGCCGTGAAGCCGCTCGAGCCCGTGCGGCGGCCCACCGCCTTCTCGACCGTATCGAGAAGTTGATCGACCCGAAACGGCTTGAAGAGCACGAGGTCGATGCCGGCCTGCCTGGCTTTGACGATCGAGTGACCGGGGTCATAGCCGAAGCCTGTCATGAGCACGAGCGGGACTGGGTCGAGCAGCTCTTGAAGCCTGAGTAGGAGCTGGTGGCCGCTCATGTCCGGCAGCCGAATGTCGGAAATGATGACATCGTAGGCCTCGCTGCCCACGGCCTTGACCATCGAGACGGCCTCGCCTCCATCGCGGGCGGTCTCCACCGTGCAGCCCGATCGCTCGAGGAGCGCGTGGGCCGCGGCGCGAACTTGCTCGTCGGGATCGACCACGAGAATCCGGCGGCCGTCGAGAGCCTGCCGACGGCCCGCCTGCCGCCGCTGCGTATGCGCGGAGCTCGGCGCCATCTGTTCCCCGACCCGTTGGATCACCTGCTTGATGTCGCGGGCGTTTCGCAGGATCCGCTGGAGCCGCTCGACGACGTCGGCGTCATGGCCGATGTACCGCTCCATCACAGCGACGGCGTCGTTGAGAATGTCATCCACGGGGAGGGCCACGGCCCCATGAATGGCCTCGATGCTCTCGGCGGCCGTCGAGGCTTTCTCCGCCACGAGCAGCTCGAGGGTATTGAGGGCGGCCGCCACGTCGCCGGAGAAGATTTCGAGAAACTGCAGGTCGGTGGCTGAAAAACCGCCCGGCTCGGGGCTCTCCACATTGAAGGTGCCGATGACCTCGTCGTGCAGGAGGAGCGGGACCGTCATGGAACTTCGCGCGCCCTTACAGCCTTCGAGGTAGCGGGAGTCTTGGGTGGTGTCGTCGCAGAGGTAGCTACGGCCTGTGGCGGCCACGTGCCCGGTCACGCCGTTGCCCTCCGGCTTGGCGTAGAGGACTCGCGTCTCCGCCTCCGGCTGCATGCCTTCGGCCAAGAGTGGCTCGAGCTTTCCGGTCAGTCGGTCGAGCAGGCGGATCTCGACGACGTCGAACTGCAGGAGGTCTTTCGAGTAGTAGATGATGTTGCTCTTGAGCAACTCGATCCGCTCAGCGACCGTCATGTCGGCCAGTTCCGTCGGCGACAAATCGGCGAGGTTCTGGCCAGCGGCATGGATGGCCGCCCGCTTCTGCTGCTCGAGGATCGCGTGGGTCACGTCCCGCACCGTCATCACCGTGCGTGATGCCTCGGGATCGCGCGATTCTGAAACGATGAAGGCCGCCGAAGCGGCCACGTCGAAGTAGCGGTTGTCGCCCGTGCGTACCGTTGCCGTCGCGGGACGGCCAGCGGCCAGGGCTTGGCGAAACCCGGCGAGGTCTTGCTCAGGAAGATCAAGCGCGCCAAAGAGGTCGCAGCCGTGGGGGCAGCGGCCACACCACGACTCAAAGCGCGTGTTGGCCCAGAGGATGTTGCCGTCTCTGGCGAGCAACGCCACCCCGTCGGGGAGATGCGCGACGATATCGCGATCACCGCACGACGAAGCGTCGTCGTCTATTGCTTTCGCAGGCTCCGCCACCAACCGGCCTCCGCAGCTTCGGGTATTACCGTGACGCATCAGTATAAAATCGAGCACCACCGAACCACAAACCGGCGGTGGCGTTGTCGCAGCCACCACACCATCTATACGGCTTTCCGTGGCAAAAGCCCTCCATGGCCTAGTGCCACTTGGCCGACCGGTGGGAAAGCCGAGGTTTCCCACGGTCGGCAGTCGCCGCATCCGCCGGCGGCATCTATACTCCCCTGCCTGCCTTCCGGGCTGGGTTTCGGAGCCGCTGCGACCGGGCGGGACATGCCGGTCGGATTTCCGCCGAGAGACGTTCGTGAGCGATACACCCTCCTTCTTGGAACGCCACCAGTTCCTGATCTACCGGCTCTTTTCCCTGGCTGGCCTGGTGCCGGTGGGGGCGTTTCTGGTCGTCCACCTCGTGACGAATGCCTCCGTCCTGGGGGGCGCGGAATCGTTCCAGTCGCGGGTGGACCTGATCCATTCGCTCGGGCCGCTACTCATCCCGGCGGAAATCGCCTTCATCTTCCTGCCGATGCTCTTTCACGCCGCGATCGGCTTCGTGATCATTGCCAACGGGATGCCGAACGTGGGCTCCTATCCCTACGTCGGCAATGTCCGCTACACGCTCCAGCGGGCCACCGGGATGATCGCGTTTGTGTTCATTGTGTGGCATGTCCTCCAGCTCCACTGGCTGGGAGCACCGCTCGGAGGCGGGCATTTCGACCCGCACCACGCGACCAGCACCGCGGCCGCCGCCCTCCGGCCAACCTGGGTCACGGCCCTCTATGCGATCGGCATGCTGTCGGTCGTCTTCCACTTTGCCAACGGCCTCTGGACCCTCGGTATCACCTGGGGCATTTGGACGAGTCCGGCGGCGATGCGGCGGGCCAATGTCGTGAGCATTGTGGTGGGGCTGGCCCTTGCCGCGGCGGGCTTGGGCTCGCTCGGAGGCTTTCAGCGGATCGACATCGACGAGGCGCGGGCCACTGAAGAGGCGATGGGGCAGGGCCATGCTCCCGCGAAGCCTGCGGTGCATTCCACGAGCCACGAGGAAGAGTAGCGGATGGCAAAGCCACGGATTCTGATCGTCGGCGGTGGTCTCGCTGGGCTCTCCTGCGCGATGCGCTTGGCGGAGTCGGGTGTCCACGTTGATCTTGTCAGCCTCGTGCCGGTGAAGCGGTCGCACAGCGTGTGCGCCCAGGGGGGCATCAACAGCGTCAATGCCCTCACCCGCCAGCAGGGCGACACCGAATGGAAGCACTTTGACGACACCGTCTACGGCGGCGACTTCCTCCAGCACCAGCCCCCCGTCAAGGAGATGACCGACTGGGGACCGCGGATCATCGACCTCATGGATCGCCTCGGCGTTCCGTTCAATCGCACTACGGAAGGGTTTCGCGATCAGCGGCGGTTCGGCGGCACACTCTACAAGCGAACGAGCTTCGCCGGGGCCACAACCGGCCAGCAACTCCTCTACGCGCTCGACGAGCAGGTTCGCCGCCATGAGGTCGAAGGCCTCGTCAAGAAGTGGGAGTTTTGGGACTTCCTCGCGCCGGTCCTTGATGACAACGGCCACTGCCGCGGGGCCATCTGCCAAGACCTCGTCACGATGGAGTTCCGGTCCTTTCAAGCCGACGCGGTCGTGCTCGCTACCGGTGGTAACGGTCTCGTCTTCGGTCGCAGCACCATGTCGATGGTCTGCACCGGCAGCGCCGTCAGCCGCGCCTATCAGGCCGGCGCCTGGTATGGCAACGGCGAGTTCATCCAGGTCCATCCCACCGCAATCCCTGGGGCCGACAAGCTTCGCCTCATGAGTGAGAGCGCCCGCGGGGAAGGGGGGCGAGTGTGGGTTCCGCGGAAGCCGCAGGACGCCCGCGACCCACGCGATATCCCCGAGGCCGAGCGGTCTTACTTCCTCGAGGAACGGTATCCGAAGTACGGCAACCTGGTGCCCCGCGACATCGCCACGCGGGAAATTTTCGACATCTGTACGACCGACGGCCTCTCGGTGGAGAAGGACCGCCTCTGCGTCTACCTCGACCTCACGCACATCCCGCGCGAGATTCTCGATCGCAAGCTCGGCGGCATCCTCGAGATCTATGAAAAGTTCCAGGGTGTAGACCCGCGGTTGGTGCCCATGAAGATCTTCCCGGCGGTCCACTACTCCATGGGTGGGCTCTGGGTGGACTACGAGCGAAGCCACGATGGCGGCATGGTGGAAGGCTCGCCGCGGAACCAGCAGACAAACATTCCTGGCCTCTACGCCATCGGCGAATGCGACTATCAGTATCACGGTGCCAACCGTCTCGGTGCCAATTCGCTGCTCTCCTGCATCTTCAGCGGCCTCTTTGTTGCCCCAACGCTCGTGGCAGTAGGTGACGCCCATCGCGACAGCATCGACAGGCAAAAACTCTGCGAGGCGGAGCTCCGCCGGCAGGAGACGCGTCACCGCGACCTGCTCGCACGGACCGTGGGCGACGAGAATCCCTACGCGCTCCATCAGGAGCTGGGGAATGTCATGACCCGCGCGGCCACCGTCGTGCGTCGGAATGATCAGCTCGCCGAAGCCTACGCGGAGGTGTGCCAGCTCGCGGAGCGATGGAAGCAGTGCGCTGTCTCCGATACGGGGAGCTGGACGAACCAAAACGTCGTGTTCACGAAGGCCGTCGGCGACATGTTCCCGGTGGCCAAGCTCATCCTGAAGGGAGCCCTCCTGCGGGACGAGTGTCGCGGAGCCCACTTCAAGCCGCAGTTTGCCATGCCCGGCCTCGCTGCGACCGACCCGGCCGAGAAGCGGCGGGAGGCGGAGGCGTGGTGCGATCGGTTCGCAGAAAACACCGCCCGCTGGCTCAAGAGCACGATTGCCGCGTGCGGGCCAAACGGCGAGCCCGAGATCTCCTACCAGGACGTGGATACCTCGCTCAATCCACCGCGGCCCCGGCTCTACGGGCTCGTTGGGGCAGAGGCGATCGAGGAAGTCTGGAAAGAGCGCGAGCGGGTTACGGCATGAGCATCGAGAAAGGACACGAGCGATGATCAAGGCGATCGAAAGCGATTCGCACTCGGGCCATGCTTCTGCAACGCCTCCCCGTCGCGTCCGCGTGCGGGTGCTGCGTCAGGACGTGGCCGGCAGCGAGAGCTACTGGGAACGGTTCGAGGTTCCCTACGAACCCAACATGAACGTCATCAGCGTTCTCCAGAAGATCGCGGCCCAGGCCCGCACGGCCGATGGACGGAAGGTGCCCCCCGTGGCGTGGGACTGCGCCTGCCTCGAAGAGATCTGTGGCTCCTGCACGATGCTCATCAATGGCCGCACGCGCATGGCCTGCTCGGCCCTCGTCGACAAGCTGGCCGACGAGAACGGTGGCGAGATCGAGCTCGGGCCTATGTCGAAGTTTCCCGTCGTCCGCGATCTCGTGGTTGACCGGCAGCGGCTGTTTCGAGCGCTCGAGCGAGTGCAGGCCTGGGTGCCCGTGGACGACTCCTACGACCACGGCCCCGGCCCTCGGATTTCCGCCGCGCAGCAGGAAGACGCCTACCCACTCTCCGAGTGCATTTCATGTGGCTGCTGCCTGGAGGCCTGTCCACAGTTCACGAAGATTGAGTTGACCCAGCGAGACGGCGAGTCGGAGGCCGACTTTGAAGCCCGCCGCCGCAAGGCATTCGACACTGCGTTCGTCGGGGCCCATGCCATCAGCCAGACCATGCTCTTCAACTCGCACCCCGTCGGCGGGATGATCGCCGACGAGCGGCTCGAGACGCTCACCGGCCCTGGGGGCATTCAGATGTGCGGCAACGCGCAGAACTGCGTCGCCGTGTGCCCCAAGAAGATCCCGCTGACCCGTTCGATCGCCCGGGCCGGCCGGGCCGCCACGGTCTGGGTGTTTAAACGCTTCTTCGACCGGTAGGCAATGGCCTCGGATTGCCCCGTAGCCTCGCTGCGTGGTAGTGTTGCGGCATTCAAGGGGCGGTCCTCAGCGGGTCGTCCACCATGTTTCGCAGGCCAATGGGGCATCAGGATGCCCCGGGCTTCTTTGCGAAACGACGATCGCACCAGACAAGAGGACCACGCGTGTTGATGGAAGACAGGGACGGCCGCCCGCAGGATTCGGGCCAAGCCGCCACAGGCCGCCGGCCCAGGCCCGAGGCTGACGGCGAAAAACCGCCTCTCCGCAGGGCGGCCGACATGGCTGGCGACTTCGGGTCGCTCGGGCTTTCTGAGGCAACGCTCGCCGCGGTCGCACGAGCCGGCTACGAGGTGCCCACGCCCGTTCAGGCCGGCCTGATTCCGCGAGCTGTCGCGGGCGTCGATGTGCTTGGGCAAGCCCGAACCGGCACCGGCAAGACGGCCGCGTTCGTTCTCCCCATCCTCGAGGCCGTCTCGAAACCCAGCGAGGTTGAGACCCCGCGGGCGATCATCCTCGTACCCACCCGTGAGCTGGCCGTGCAGGTCAAGGACGAGTTTGAAAAGCTCGCCCATGGTTCCGGCATCACCTGCGTGGCGGTCTACGGCGGCAAGCCCCTCAAGGGACAGATCGACAAGCTCGCCAAGCGGCCTGCGGTTGTCGTGGGTACGCCTGGGCGTGTGCTCGACCACCTGAGTCGAGGCACCCTCCGGCTCGACGCGCTCGAGATCGTCACGCTCGACGAAGCCGACCGCATGCTCGACATCGGCTTCCGACCCGATATCGAGAAGATCCTCAGGCGGTGCCCTGACAGCCGCCAGACGCTTTTGCTGTCGGCGACGGTCCCGCTGCAGGTGCAGAAGCTGGCCACCCGCTACATGCGGGACCCCGAGATCATGGACTTCTCGACGAACGAGCTGTCCGTGGAGACGATCGAGCAGCGGTATTTCACCGTCGATCCAACCAGGAAGTTCGAGCTGCTCGAAAAGCTCCTCGAGCGGGAGCAGCCGCAGCAGGCGATCATCTTCTGCCGCACGAAGCGGGGCACCGACAAGATCTTCGAGAGGCTGGCTCGACGACGGGCCCGCCGCAGCGGTAATGGGGACGGAGCGACCGAGGTGGCCTGTATCCACGGCGACCTGGCCCAGAACGTCCGCGACCGCGTCATGCGACAGTTCCGCGACGGGACCGTGAAGATCCTCGTGGCCACCGACGTCGTGGGGCGTGGGATCGACGTGACGAGCGTGTCTCACATCGTCAACTACGACATCCCCGAGTTCTGTGATGACTACGTCCATCGCGTGGGCCGCACGGGCCGCATGGGCCGCGAAGGCATCGCCTTCAGCTTCGTCAGCCCGGAGGAAGGGCCACAGTTGACGCGGATCGAAATCCGGATCGAGCGGCTCCTCGCGCGGGACGAGATCCCCGGCTTTGAGGCGTTTGACCGCAGGCCGGCACTGGCGCCGGTCGAGCGGGTGCCAACCGGAGGTTTTGCTCAAGCGGCGGCTAGCCGAGCGAGCGAAGGGTCGGCGGAATCGCCCGCTGCCCCTGAACCGCCTCCGAAGCCCGCGCCGTCGCGGCTCGGCAAAGGCCGTGGGCCCAAGCGACACCGTAAGGCGTTGTAAGGCGCTTTGAAGGATGACGACGGACAGCCATGAGGCCCGGGGAGTGCGGCAGCGGCTCGAAAGCCTCGGGCGGGCTGGCGTGACGCAGTTGCCAAAGGCCCGGAAAAAATCAGCGGCACCGTTGACGGCAGCCGCGGGGCGGACTGTGCCAGAACCACCAGCGGCCCGCGCGGCAGCAGCTTCATCCTCTTCGGCCTCTTCGGCCGATGCGGCTGGCCAGTTGGCGGTGCTGCGCGAGGAGGTGGTGGCATGTGTTCGGTGCAGTGAGCTCGCGGCCGGCCGCACGCAGACTGTCTTTGGTGTCGGCCGGCCCGACGCGCGGCTCGTCTTCTTTGGCGAGGCCCCCGGGGCCGACGAGGATGCCAGCGGCGTGCCCTTCGTGGGGCGGGCTGGTCAGCTCCTGACCAAGATCATCGAGGCCTGCACGCTCTCGCGGGATGATGTCTACATTCTGAACGTTCTCAAGTGCCGTCCGCCAGGCAATCGGCCACCCCTGCCCGACGAAGTGACTGCCTGCCGGCCGTTCTTCGAGCGACAGCTCGAGATCATCCGCCCGGAATTCATCTGCTGCCTGGGCGCCTCGGCGGCCCGGGCTCTCCTTCAGACAGAAGAGGCGATCGGGAAGCTCCGCGGCCGTTGGTTCACGCATGGCTCGGCCGAGGTGATTTGCACCTACCATCCCTCCTATCTCCTGCGAAATCCGGCTGCGAAGCGGGATGTGTGGGACGACATGAAGCTCCTCATGGCCCGCATGGGCGTGGAGCTTTAGGCGAGCATGCGGCCAAGTCTGGGCCGGATTTGCTGAAGAATCGGACCCTAACGGTCCGATCGAATACTCCGGTGTCTTGCGGGGGGGAACAGCCGCTGACCCAATTGGATTCGTCGTGGGGCCGACCTTCGGGCCGACCCCACGACGGTCTGGTCGCCCGGAGCATATCCAGCATGCCGCAAAGCCATCGGGCCAGCCGTCGCTTCCTGCCGCTGGCAGCTTTCGCGGTCCTCTTCGCCGGCTGCACGATGTGCCCGAACCCGTTCGACTACGCGGGGCCCGTGCCCAACGGCTCGGCCCCCCAGAACGACTTCCAGGCCCGCAGCAACGGCGTCATTCCGATTGGCACCGCGCCCAAGCCCTGGCCGCCGCTGGTGCAGCGCGAGGCCGATGCGAAGGAACCCACGGTCGCTGCCGCCGCGCCGCAGGGCGAGCCAACGCCCGTTTGGAAGGCACTCGGCGACACCGGTGTGAAGCAAGTCGCTGGCGAACTCACCGCCGATCCTGTCGCCGACTGACGGAGCTCCCGTCAGACCGCTCAGACGGGCTTCACCTCGGCCGGGTCGGGTGACCACCCGTCGGGCACGATCGCGTCTTTGGCCACCACGGGCACGCCATCGCGTACCGTGAATCGCGGGCAGTCGACCGTATCGACCCAGCCCTGCTCGTTCACGATCCGGGCTCCCTTCCCGATGTGGACGTTCTTGTCGATGATCGCCCCTTCGATGACCGAGCCCGCGCCGATGCCCAGTGGCGGCACGCCTTCGGACGCGGCGGCCGCGATGGCCGCAGGCGATTCGTAGAAGTCGTTGCCGAGAATCACCGAGTTGCGAATCACGACATCGCGACCGATTCGGCACCGCAGGCCAATCACGCTGTTTTCAATCACGGCCCCGTGTTCGATCACGCAGCCGTCGGAAATGAGGCTGTCCTTGACGCTTGCCCCCTCGATCCGCGAGGGAGGCAGGAAGCGTGCCCGAGAGTAGATCGGCGCTTCCGTGCTCGCGAACTCAAACGGCACGGCGGCTCGTGCGAGGTCGAGGTTGCACTGGTAGTAGGACCGAATGGTGCCGATGTCTTCCCAGTAGCCATCGAAGGCATGGAGCTGCACATGTTTCGCCCTGATGGCAGCTGGAAACACCTCGCGGCCGAAGTCACGGTAGTCGGTCTTCGTGAGAAGATCGACGAGGCAATCGCGGTTGAAGAGATAGATGCCCATGCTGGCTATGAGCGTGCGGCCAGCGGACGGAATTCCTTGGGACTCGATCCACGCTGGGTCGGTACGGAGATCTGCGAGCTCAGCGATCGTCTGCGGCTTTTCAAGGAAGCCCAGCACGCGACCGTTCGTGGAGAGCCGCATGATGCCCAGCGCCGAAGCGGCCTCGTCGTGGACCGGAATGCCCGCGATCGTGACATCGGCTTTCGATCGCATGTGGGTCGCCAGCATGTCGGCATAGTTCATCCGATAGAGCTGGTCACCCGAAAGGATGAGCACGTGCTGAATGTCGTGCTGCTGGAGGTAGCGGATGTTCTGGCGGACGGCGTCCGCCGTGCCCTGGTACCAGCCGACGCCCGCATCGAGGGTCTGCTGGGCCGCGAGGATCTCGACGAACCCGCCGCTGAACGGGTCGAACGTGTACGTGCGACGGATGTGGCGGTGAAGGCTCACGGAATTGAATTGCGTGAGCACGTAGATCCGCTGCACCCCGGAGTTGATGCAGTTGGAAAGGGGCACATCGATGATGCGGTATTTGCCCCCGAGCGGCACGGCCGGCTTGGAACGATCACGCGTCAGGGGATAGAGGCGGGTTCCTCGGCCACCGCCGAGGACGAGTGCGAGGACGCGGCGGACGTTCATGGCCGACTTCCGGGGTTGGCGAGGACAAAATTGACCATGCGGCCGGGTATCGCCACGACCTTCGCGATCGTGTGCCCGGCAAGCAGTTCAGCAATACGTGGATCGGCCGTGGCTGCCGCTTCGAGCGCCTTCGCATCGGCCCCCGCCGGCACCACGATCCGACTTCGTAGCTTACCCTGGATTTGGACCGGAATCTCAACCGTGTCATCAACAAGCCATCGCGGATCGACCGCAGGCCATGGGGCGAGCGACGCGGGCGCGGCCTTTCCGAGAAGCTCCCAGAGCTCCTCGGCCAGATGCGGGGCGAAGGGGGCCAGGACCGTCACGAAGGGCTCGAGGACCGCGCGCGGCCGACGCTCGAGAGGCGTGCAGAAGTTCACGAACTCCATCATGCGGGCGATCGCCGTGTTGAACGACAACGCCTCGATATCTTTCGTGACCTTGTCGATCATCCGGTGGAGCTCGCGGAGCGCGTCGTCTGTCGGCGGGTCATCCACGACCTGCGGAGCCAGGGCGATGTCGTCGGCCCGCTCATCCACCACGAGCCGCCAGCAGCGGTCCAAAAAAGCACGCACTCCCCCAACCCCTGTCGTGCTCCAAGGCTTGGTGGATTCGAGCGGCCCCATGAACATCTCGTAGAGCCGCAACGAGTCGGCGCCGAATTCCTTCACAACTGTGTCTGGGTTGACCACGTTGCCGCGGCTCTTCGACATCTTGTAGGCGCGGCTCTCGACGCGGACCTTGGGCATGTCCCGCAGGACAAAATGCTCCCCCTGCTTCTCGACATGATCCGCTGCGAGCCGGGCAGGAATATCGGCCTCGCCCCGTTTCTCGGCTGAGACCCATCCGCCCGTCGCCGCCCGATACCCGGTGAACTCCATCTCCCCGAGGATCATCCCCTGGTTGACGAGCTTGCCGAAAGGCTCGGGGCAGGAGACATGCCCACGGTCGAAGAGCACCTTGTGCCAAAACCGCGAATAGAGGAGATGGAGCACGGCATGCTCAGCGCCGCCGACGTAGAGATCCACAGGCATCCAGGCCCGCTCGACCTCAGCATCGACGAACCGCTCAGTGTTGTGCGGGTCGAGGAAACGCAGGAAGTACCAGCACGACCCGGCCCACTGCGGCATCGTGTTGGTTTCGCGGCGGTACCGCTTGCCGTCACGCTCCACGAACAGCCAGTCGTGGCCGGCGCGGGATAGTGGCGGATCGGGTGTGGTGCCCGGTTTGAAGTCGGCCAGCGGCGGGAGGCTGACCGGAAGCTCTGACACGTCTACGGTCTGCACGACGCCCGTGGGCTTTCCGTCGGCGTCGAGCTCATGGAGCACCGGAAATGGCTCGCCCCAGAATCGCTGCCGGCTGAAGAGCCAGTCGCGGAGCTTGTAATTGACGGCCGGGCGGCCCAGGCCGGCGGCGGCAAGATCGGCTGCGACGTTCGTGATAAAGGTCGCTGTTTCGAGGCCGGTATACGGGCCGGAATTCACAGCTCGGCCGCGGCCAGTCCAAGCGGCCTCGCCGACTTCGGAACCATCGACCGGCTCGATGACAGGCACGATCTTGAGCCCATAGGTCTGAGCGAACTCGAAGTCGCGATCATCGTGGGCCGGCACGGCCATGATGGCTCCGGTGCCATAGGTCGCGAGCACATAGTCGGCCACCCAGACCGGCACGCGCTCGCCCGTGAGCGGGTGGATCACGTACGACCCTGTGAACACGCCCGACTTCTCACGGGCGAGATCGGTTCGGTCGAGATCGCTTTTTCGCGAGGCGGCCTCTCGGTACGCGGTGATGGCATCGCGTTGCTCTGGCGTCGTCAGGCGGTCCACGAGCGGATGCTCAGGCGCCACGACCATGGAGGTCACGCCGTAAAGCGTGTCGGGGCGGGTTGTGTAGATCCGAAGCGCGTCGGCGCCGGCTGTGTCGGGAAACGCCGCGGCTCCACGCTTTTTCTTCCACGCGGCAAACGCGGCTCCTGGTTCGCCACTGGCGGGCTGGAGACAGAAATCCACTTCCGCGCCGGTGCTTCGCCCAATCCAGTCCCGCTGGAGCTTCTTGATGCCCTCAGGCCAGGCGAGCCCGTCCAGCTCATACTCCAGCCGATCGGCGTACGACGTGATCCGGAGCATCCATTGCCGCAGAGGAATGCGGACAACAGGATGGCCACCCCGCTCGCTCACGCCCCCAATCACCTCTTCGTTGGCGAGCACCGTGCCGAGGGCCGGGCACCAGTTCACCGGCGCTTCCGACTGGTAGGCGAGTCTCCAGCTGTCTCGATACTTTGCGATGTCTGCTTCGGGCTGTGCTGCGACGTTAGCGGGAATCGGCAGCTCCGCGATCGGCCTGCCCCGCTGAGCCTCTCGGTCAAACCAAGTGTCGTGGAGGACGAGAAAAATCCATTGCGTCCAGCGGACATACGCAGGGTCCGTCGTGGCGATCTCACGGTCCCAGTCGTAGCTGAAGCCGAGCATCTCGAGCTGGCGGCGGAACGTGGCGATGTTGCGGGCCGTGCTCTCGGCCGGTGGCGTGCCGGTGCGGATCGCGTGCTCCTCCGCAGGCAATCCAAACGCATCAAATCCCATTGGATGCATGACGCATGTGCCACGCATGCGCTCGAACCGCGTCACGATATCGGTGGCGGTGTATCCCTCAGGATGGCCGACATGCAGGCCGTCGCCGCTCGGATAGGGGAACATGTCGAGGACATACGTCTTGCGGCAGCCCTCGGCCGGCAGCCGCGGTGTCTTGAACGTGCCATGCGCCTTCCACCACGCCTGCCACTTGGGCTCGATCCGCGAGGGTTGGTAGCGGGGCATCCGGGGTGTCCGCGAAGCGAATGGAGGGAGGGCTCGAGCAGGATTCATCTATTCCGTCCCGCGTGTGGCGATTCTAATGACCCACGACGATCGGGCAACGTGAGGCCCGTGTTTCGGCTGCCGGAGAGACACTGACCCATGCCCCCTGCCGTTGCTTCTGATCCGGCCGCCAAACTCGTGCTTCAGCGACGCATGCTGCGGGCCTGCCGGTCTGCCGCTGGCCGGCTCAAGATGGCCGACTCGCTCGGCACCAAGCTCACCGGACGCGAGCTTCTTACACGGATTCTGGTGGCCAAGCGGGTGCTCGACCGAGCGCTCGGTCCGGATGAAAAGCGGGTGGGAGTGCTCCTGCCACCGACAGCGGCAGCGGCGATCGTGAACGCGGCGCTCGCGCTCTCGGGTCGCGTGGCGGTGAACCTGAACTACACCTCGTCGCAGTCCATTCTCGACGTTTGCATTGCGCGGGCCGGGCTGAAGCACGTCATCTCGAGCCCGATCTTTCTCGCTCGCGTGAAGCTCTCGCTCGGTGATCGGCTCCTCGATGCGGGAGACCTCAAGAAGCTCGCCACGACCACCGACAAGCTCGTGGGCTTCTTTCAGGCCACGGTCGTGCCGGTGTCACTCCTCGAATCCATGCTCGGCCTCCATCGACTGCGGCCAGACGACCCGCTCACGATCATTTTCACGTCGGGCTCCACCGGCGATCCCAAAGGCGTGGTGCTCAGCGAAGAGAACGTCTGCTCGCAGGTTCGCGCGATCCAACAGTTGCTTCACCTGTCGCCAGCCGACGTGGCCGTCGGTGTGCTTCCGTTCTTCCACTCCTACGGATACACGACCACGCTCTGGACGCCGCTCGTGCTCGACCCCGCGGCCGTGTACCACACGGATCCGCGGGACGCTCAGGTCGTGGGCAGGCTCACGCGGGAGCATCACGCCACGATCCTCATGGCCACCCCGACCTTCCTGCGGTTCTATGTGCGGCGGACACCGGCCGATGATTTTTCATCCCTCGAGGCGGTCTTTGGGGCGGCTGAGAAACTGCCCAAGGAAGTCGCTGACGCCTTCGAGCAGAAGTTTGGGATCAGGCCGGTCGAGGCCTACGGGGCCACCGAGCTCTCTCCTCTGGTGGCCGCGAATGTGCCCCCGATCCGCCACGTGCCCGGCCGCCCCGTCGATGCACGCGAGGGAACGGTAGGCCTGCCGATCGCTGGTTGCCGCGCGAAGATCACCGATCGGGATGGGCAGCGTGAGCTTCCGATCGGTGAAGAAGGAATGCTTTGGATCACTGGTCCCAATGTGATGCAGGGCTACCTTGATCGCCCCGATCTCACGGAGAAGGTCGTGAAGGATGGCTGGTATTGCTCTGGCGACATCGCCCGACTCGACCGCGAAGGCTTCATCACGATCACCGGCCGTGAGAGTCGGTTCTCGAAGATCGGCGGCGAGATGGTGCCCCACCTTTCGGTCGAGGAGGCAATCAACGAATCGCTCGGCGCCGTTGATGGTGACCTGCTCGCTGTCGTCACGGCCGTGCCTGATAAGGCGAAGGGCGAACGGCTCGTCGTGTTCCACCTGCCGACCGACCGTGACATTTCCGGAGTCATCGCCGCACTCCGCGACTGCGGCCTGCCGAATCTCTGGATCCCCGGGGCCGATGCCTTCGCCGAGATCGCTGAGATGCCCGTCCTCGGCACAGGAAAACTCGATCTCAGGCGGCTCGGCGAGCTGGCCCGCGAACGGTTTGCGGAGGCGTCGTGACGCTTGAATGGATTCTCGGGCGGTGTGACTCGCTCCGGGCGGAGGTATTCCTGCGGGCGGCCTTGCCGCCAGACGTGGACCTGGCCGAAGCAAGACTCACAGGAACGCTCACGGGCCCCGAGTGCAGCCGTGCGATCACGCTTCCGGTCACCGCGAAGCTGGCTGCCGTGCAGGGAGGCAGCGAGCCCGCTGCAAGCAGGACCGTCGTCGCCCGAGTGATCCTCACCGAGCCGTCGTACTGGACGCCCGAGATGCCGAACCTCTATCGGCTCGACGCCCAGGTTGTCGCTGGCGGGCGCGAGGTGGGCTCATGGCATCGCATGGTCGGCCTCCGTCGCTTCGGCGTCCGCGTCCGTTCGCTCTGGCTCGACGGAAGGCGGTATGTGCCACGCGGGATTGTGATGCCGGAAGCATCGGTGGATCCCGCGCGGTGCCGTGCGGCGGCCGTGGCGGCGATGGTTGCTGACCCGTCTGAAGCGCTCCTCGAGCGGTGCGATGCCGAGGGCGTGGCCGTGCTCGCAGTCGCGAGCGACGCCATCACGGGCCAGCCGCTCGATCCTGAAGCCGTGTGCGATCGTGTCGCACACTGGAACTGGCACCCCGCGGTGATGGTGGCCATCGTTCCCCGAGACCTGAGCCCCGAGGCGGTTTGTGCCATCGCCGCGGCGACGCGCGGAACCCGTGGCACGGTCATCGTGGCCCGTGAAGTGGATGGATCGCAGCCACCGCCCCAGCCGATCGACGGCATCGATGCTCTTATGCTCGCACTCCGGCCGAGCGACGTCCCGCATCCAGCGTGGCGACACGCCTCCCCGAACCTGCCGCTGCTCGCATGGTGTCGGTCAGCCGAGGGAGCAACGGTGCCTGTCGTGGCACCATCGCGTCGCCCGTGCGATGCGCTTCAGGCGTCCCTGGCGGCCTGGCGCACGTCGGCCGGCTCAGAGACTGTCATGCAAGAATGGGCCGGGTATGTGGTTGGCACGTTTTGAGGGGCACTTGAGGTCACGTCAACCGTGGGCTCGGGGTTGCCCGTGCCTCGCCGGCCAGACGCTTCGCTGCGGCCCTCCCGGCCTTCGCTCGCTCGGAGGAAACCTCGCTTCGCCATCGTGGCTCCGCTCGGTTTCCTACGCCGGCGACGAGGCACGGCCAACCCCGAGCCGGGCACCGCATGCTGGTAAATTCGCCGTCGCGGACGCTGAAGCAGGTGCCGGTCACGGAGTGACCGGCCTACAGTACCCCGGTCACTCCGTGACCGTGTCTCACTGCGACCCGCTGGCCAAATGTCACTTCACATCGATGTCGTACCGGACGGGCCGCGGGCCGGATGAGGGCACGACGAGGTCGGGGGGATTGAACCGCTTCGGCACCAGGGACTTTACAGGGGCACTATGGGCCTCATCAGCCGACAGATTGTCCGCTGGTCGCCCCTCGCACTCGATGCGGACCTCGTATGTGCCGGACCTTACCCCGTCACCGTCGGTAAAGGTGGTGCCTCGGTAGGAGCCATCGGTATCGAACCGTCCGGACGCTGGAAGCGGACCAGTGCGGTTTTCCAGCTTGTCGATCGGCATGTCGCGGGGCACGAAGTAGAGATAGCCGATCGCGGAAGGTTGTTTTCCAGCAAACGTCACGCGACCTTCCACGGGAACAAGGCCCTTTGAATTGCAGCCCGCTCCAACTGCGAGAAGAACCAGGCTTCCGATAACGCCGATTCGGGGCATCACAATCGCCCCTCTTTCATTCCAGGGAGGGCTGGACCACGTCGATGGCACCGAGCTTTCGCGTGCCCAGCGCCCAGAGCACAGGCATGGAGATCATTTCTGATAGAAAATGCACCGAGCCGTCCGCGAGCGCCGTCGTCGCGCCGCCCGGGTGACGACTCTTCATGCCGTTGACGCGATTGTCGGCCAAGGCGGGGATGGCATTAATCGTGCATCCATAGACATCCGGTGGAAATTCAGAGGGCAACGCGAACGTGTTGATCGGAATCATCGTCGACACCGTCATGGGATTCTTCGAAAAGACGCCGTTATGAGTTGTTTCCCTCGGGAGAGTTTCGCACAGAAGGATCGTGTTGGACATACCGTCTTGACAGCTATTGAATGAGATGGCGACGGGCTGGTTGCTAAAAAAGCCTGGTGTGTGGCCAAATTGTGTCGAATCTACGTTGCAGCATGGATTGCTCGGCGACGCCGAAGACGACGTTCCCCAAGTCGGATTGTTCGGGCAGTGAGGACAGTTGTTTCGGCACGGCCTCGGTCCCATCGAGGGGGCGTACCATTGGCCATGACCACGCGTCCACGAGGCCATGTAGTTGTTGCAGCGGTTGTTGAAGACCGGCTGGGATCCATACGGGTCGCTGGGGCAGATGAGCGTCGGCATCACCACGTCGGCGGCAGCTCGATTGTTCGGGGTATCGAGCAGCCTCCTCGTAAGATCGAGCGAGTCGTACAGTCCCTGAAGCTCAAGCATTGGAAAAATCATGGCATTCCACGTATCCGTACCGCCGCTGCCCCAGCCGGTCGCATTCGGCCGGGCGTTGCACATCGTCGCTGGCAAGGTGTTATGGGCCGAGTGGTATGACTGAAGGGCTAGCGCAACCTGCTTGATGTTGTTGGCACACTGAATCCTCCTGGCCGCTTCGCGGGCGCCGCTGACGGCGGGGACCAAGAGGCCAATCAAGAGCGCGATGATTGCGATCACCACCAACAATTCGACGAGTGTGAACGCCGCTCGGAGGCGGGAATACCGCGAAGCCGCATGCATGAAACACCCTATCCCGTTCGGCAAAGAAGGCGGTTCGGACCCCTCACGATTTCTGAATGCTACCGCGGCCCCACTGCCCGCGGCAATCATGGCGGCGAGGACTCGGGTTCGGCCGTGCGGCTGGATCGGCTGGTAGCATCCCATGCATGACCGCCTTTGATCCCGAACGCTACTCCCGCCAAACCCGCTTCCCGCCGCTCGGGGTCGCAGGCCAGGGGAAGCTTGCCGAGGCAAGGGTGGCGATCCTTGGCTGCGGGGCGCTCGGCAGCGCGTCCGCGATGGCCCTCGTGCGAGCCGGTGTGGGCTTTGTGCGGCTCATCGATCGCGATGTGCCCGAGGTGTCGAACCTGCCCCGCCAGGTGCTCTTCGACGAGGCCGATGTTGCCACCGGGCTGCCCAAGGCTGTGGCCGCTGCGAGGCACCTCGCGCGGATCAATTCCACGGCCGTGATCGAACCGATCGTGGCGGATTTCACCGCCATCAATGCGGCAAGCCTGGTTGGCGGTGTGGATGTGATCGTCGACGGCAGCGACAACCTCGAAGCTCGCTACCTCATCAATGAGATCGCCTGCCGCGATCGGATCCCGTGGGTTCACGGCGGCGCGATTGGAGCGGAGGGCCGCGTACTCACCATCATTCCTGGCGTGACTGCCTGCCTGCGATGTCTCGTTCCCGAGCCCCCGTTGCCCGGCACGCTTCCTACATGCGATACCGCCGGGATCATCGGGACTGCCGCGATGGTCGTCGGGGCCGTGCAGGCGACGGAGGTTATGAAGCTGCTCGTGGGGGCCTCGGAGAGTACCGCCGGCCGCATGCTTGCGTGCGACCTCTGGACGGGCCAGTGGCGAATGGTTGACCTCGCGCCCTTGGCCAAAGCGGGCTGCCCGACGTGTCGCGAGGGAGACTATCCATGGCTCAACGGTCGGCTCGGTGGAGTCGCTGCGCCGCTCTGTGGCCGCGAGGCTGTGCAAGTTATGGCACCGTCATCAAGCGGCCGCGTCGACCTCGTCGCGCTCGCTGCCACGCTCGCCGCGGTTTGCGAGGTTACAGCGAACCCGTGGATGCTCCGCGCCACTATCGAGCCTGGGATTCGGCTGTCCGTATTCGCCGACGGTCGCGCGATCGTAGACGGCACCCGCGACGAATCCCGCGGCCGCGCGATCGTGGCTCGCTATCTGTGACACCGCCAACCACTTCGCTGCGACGCTGGCTGCGTCGCCACTTCCCGGCGGAGGCCGGGCAAGCTCGCGGGGGCCAGGGATGGCAATCGTGTTCGACACGCCTGTTGCATTGGCTACTGAATCCGACCGCATTGGTTCGCCGGCGGTGACATGCTCGCGAGCCTTCGGATTTT